>Ga0351880_1013_pt1 | contig 57121 bp, 51 predicted proteins | sample BONcelFGM3001E13_FD_206766 | JGI IMG/M metagenome (GOLD analysis project Ga0351880, IMG submission 206766) | Enriched cells from coal bed in the Powder River Basin, Montana, United States - BONCAT cells FGM rep3 HSBNCT.FGM.300.1.E13 ...
AATTTCCAATCCTGCAATCGAGGCACTTTTTTTTGTCGCAATAAGCTGATTTGAGTCCGATCAGTGCCTGTGTATTGAAAGCAGTACTCACATCCATGCCTGACTTCGCCCAGTTTTGGGTGATGACATTTTTTTCGCCGGGGAACTGATTGAAAAAATCAAGCGCCCGGTTGCACAAAACATCATCGTCAATTGCCCGTCCATAAACAAACATAAACGGCAGCACAGCATTTATCATAAGCAGATTAACGGAATCTTTTCCGAGTGTTTTCTGACGCGGTGCGACCTCCCTATCAAACATATAATGGGTTTCCCAATAGGGTGAAGGTACAACTCCCAGGAATAATTTCATCAGATCATCGGCAGCTGCGCATTCAAGGATTCGTGACAATAAACGCTGACTGTGACAAAGCAAATTTGAAAACTGACTCAACCGGATGGTAGGAAAATTAACGGGCCGAAGTCGGAGAAATTTCCACAAATGCCCTGAAATCGGGATCAGATGGTATTTTTTCCGGAGGAAAGTATATTCATTGAAAAGATCCTGCGCCCATCGGTCGGTAGCTTCTTCGGTAAGGAGACCCGATTGACCAAATACCAGCGCTTCCACCTGGAAAAGATTATCGGCATGACGGGCCAGGATGGTGTAAGGCAGGGATCTGGCAAGCATTTCGAAAGGCAGGGCATTCACATTAAAGCCAAAACTACGGGCAAGGGTAAAGTAAAGGGCTTCTTCCCAGTTGTTTTTACCCAGTTCGAGGAAACCGGAAATAAAATCCGCTTTTCGCTCCAATCGTTCAATGAGCATTCGTTCCAGCCAGAGAGTAACATCCGGAGCCGGAACTGCAGTAATCTGATTGGCACAAGGCACCCACAAACGGGCATCAATAAAGCTGCGGTATTTAATAAAGAGGTTTTCTTCGAAGAAGCCTTTCATCTCCAGCAAAGGAATCCTGGAATCATGCACCGAAACATCGTTGTTATAAACTGCATGTAAAACCACATTGTCATAAGCCGGATCATTCTGATGGCCATGTTTCAGCCAGTCGGAGGTGTTGATATGAATTTCAACATTTCCGGCCCACATGGCCGAACCTATGCGCAGGCGGGCATCTGAAAAGTCAGGGCCTGAATTATGATTATGAATGCCAGGGGATAAAATTTCAATTTCCTCTCCCTCAGAAGTCTGTAATATTCCTTTGAATAACCTGTACTTCCATATGTAATGCAGAAACTCTTCGTTCATACCGGAATTTTCAATAAAAATATAAAAAATGGTGCAATCGATTGAAAAAATAAGTATATTTGAACAAAAAAGTACCTGAAATCAGGAACAGATATCGGGCGATATAAACTTTAACTTATATTTGCCTCCGCAAACAAGGAATTCATGACAAGTGCAGAAACGCTTACCACCGGAATTGAGTACAAGGTAAGAAAGCTTTTGGAAAAGAATAGTGCACTGAAAGCTGAGAATGAAAAACTGAGTCAGGAAGCAAAAGCGTTGAATGCAAGAATTGAAAACCTGAAGGCGAATCTGAGTGAACTTGAGAATAGATTAATTGTTGTCAAACTGGCGAAAACACTAAACAAGGAAGAGAGCCGGACAAACGTCAAACTGAAAATTAACGAACTTGTGCGAGACATAGATCGTTGCATTGGACTTTTAAATAAATAACAAACTGTAAATAACCCTGATGGATGAATTGTCAATAACCGTTGTAATCGCAGACCGGCCCTATAAACTCACGATAAGCCGTAGTGAGGAAGAGGCCATCAGAAAAGCAGCAGCAGCTATTGATGATCAAATTGAAAAATATGCAAGCTACTTTCAGTACAAAGACAAACAGGATCTTCTGGCTATGGTAGCACTGCAATTTTCGACGAGTTCCATTGAATTTGAGAACCAGTTAAAGTTTCGCGATCAGGAACTTATGGGCAGGCTCTCCGAAATTGACAAGGTGCTCACAGAATCGTTATAAAAATAAAAGTCATTAAAAGTTCTTTGAAAACATTAAGACATCCCGCATTGCTCCTCAGTTTGTAAACTCAACATTTTCAACTTTGGGGCACACGCTCAGTATGCGGCCTAGAACAGGCCTTACCCCGGTTTCGGCCGGGTCTCTCTCAGGAGGGCATTGGACGTTCGAAGTCACTGGCAGCCTCATTCATGTAGTTTTGGGGTTTACCAAAACTCATAGGACAATGCGGGTTTTTTTGTCCCCCTTCCTCCATTTCAATATACACCAACTAACTTTTATCAAAAAATGGAGACATTAATAATTGTTCTGGCTATTGTGGCGGGACTGGTTGCAGGAGTAGTAATCTCTTCAACCATGCTGCGAAAAGCCATTGAGAAGAAAAGTCAACACATCCTGAAGGATGCTGAAGAAAAAGCAGAAATGATCCTGAAGGACAAAAATCTGCAGGCTAAGGAGAAGTTCTTCCAGCTAAAATCAGATTACGAGAACACATATCAGGAAAAAAACAAGGAAATATTAAAAAACGAAAACAGACTCAAACAAAAAGAAGCCACACTCTCTCAAAAATTTGAAGAGCTTCAAAGAAAACAGAAAGAAACAACAATCATTAAAGACAACCTGACTGCCCAGCTTGAATTGCTGAACAAAAAGCAGACAGACCTCGACAAAGCCATCAAGCAACAGGTAGAACAACTCGAAACCATTTCGGGCTTGTCGCCGGAAGCAGCTAAATCGCAACTTATTGAAGCCCTGAAAGATGAAGCCAAGTCGGAAGCTATGGTTCACATCAAGGATATAATTGAAGAAGCAAAGCTTACCGCCAATACTGAAGCCAAAAAAATCGTTATTGAAACCATTCAGCGTACTGCTGCCGAACATGCCATTGAAAACAGTGTTTCGGTATTCAACATTGAAAGTGAAGAGATAAAAGGTCGCATCATTGGCCGCGAAGGTCGCAATATCCGCACCCTTGAAGCCCTTACCGGAATTGAAATTGTAATTGACGATTCGCCTGATGCCATTATCCTCTCGGGTTTCGATCCTGTGCGCCGCGAAATTGCACGCCTGTCGCTGCATAAACTGGTTACCGATGGCCGTATTCACCCCGCCCGTATCGAAGAAGTTGTTGCCAAAACCCGCAAACAGATTGAGCAGGAAATCATTGAAACCGGCAAACGCACCGCGATTGACTTAGGAATTCATGGGCTGCATCCTGAATTGATCCGTATGATCGGTAAAATGAAATATCGTTCATCTTATGGACAAAACCTGCTGCAGCACTCCAAAGAAGTTGCAAACCTTTGCGCCACAATGGCCGCTGAACTTGGCCTCAGTCCGAAAAAAGCCAAACGTGCCGGACTGCTTCATGATATAGGGAAAGTGCCCGACAATGAACCGGAATTGCCACATGCAATCCTTGGTATGAAACTGGCGGAACGCTATAAAGAACCTGCTGACATTTGCAACGCCATTGGTGCTCACCACGATGAAGTGGAAATGGAAAGCCTTATTGCACCGATTGTTCAGGTTTGTGATGCCATTTCTGGCGCCCGCCCCGGTGCTCGTCGCGAAGTGGTTGAAGCTTACATTCAGCGTCTTAACCATCTGGAAGAGCTGGCACTCTCTTACCCCGGTGTCGTGAAAACCTATGCCATTCAGGCAGGCCGCGAACTCAGGGTAATTGTGGGTGCTGATAAGGTATCAGATGAAGAAGCCAATAAGATTTCATACGACCTGTCGAAAAAAATACAGGACGAAATGACTTACCCGGGACAAATAAAAATTACCGTAATCCGCGAAACAAGAGCAATCAGTTTTGCGAAATAAATCACTTAAGTCAATAAAAAAAGCGTCCTTATGGGACGCTTTTTTTATTAGGGACATTTAATAAGGTGTTATAAGTTCATCACCCTACAAAGCAACAATTCCCTCAATTTCAGCTGCCAGTCTGTAGCGTTGAATTACTTCGGCGGCATCCATCATCATTTCTTTTATTGTAACAGAGATGAATTTCTCCTTAGATGAATTTCGGCTGGTAAAAATGGAGTCTTCATTAAAGATACTCCTCAGAATTGCATAATCGCGGTTGTTGTTCAGGATAATAAACTTGAACATGTAAACCTTCGGCCATTTTCCTTCATGAGAAAGCTGAGCCTCGAGCCGGTTTAAGAAATCGTCGTGAATTGCCATAAAGGATTTCGGATTGTGGATTGTGGATTTCGGATTTTGGGTTTACCTTCGGTGAGCTCCGCTTCGCTTCGGTTCGGATTTCGGATTTCATCTGACCTCAGACCTCTGACTTCCGACTCCATTTCGGATTTTTGATTGCGGATTTCGGATTTCATCTGACCTCAGACCTCTGACTTCCGGCCTCCATTTCGGATTTTTGATTGCGGATTTTGGATTTACCTTCGGTGAGCTCCGCTTCCCTTCGGTTCGGATTTCGGATTTCAGCCTCAACCTCAACCTCAGCCTCAGCCTCAGCCTCAACCTCAGCTTCAATGCATTCTCACCCTTTTAAGCAGATAAGGCAAAAGCACCTGCCGATAACCCAAAGCGATATCAGCTTCGATAAGGTCGATGTGGTACTGTGCGCACTTCATGATAAGTTCAGATTTAAACAACTGCATTTCAGCACGATAACCTTCTCTGACTTCATGCGGACGTACTTTAACCTCTTCACCGGTTTCCATATCAATAAAACGATAAGGTTTATTGTCGAAGGCAAAATCGATTTCGTGTTTCTTATCTGTGACATGAAACAGGATTACCTCGTGCTTGTTGTGTTTCAGATGCTGAAGTGCCGGAAAAAGCTGACTGCGCGAACCTTCACCATCGAGCATATCGCTGAAAATAATTACCAGCGAACGCTTATGAATGTTGTCGGCAATTTCGTGCAAGGATTGGGCTGCTGATGTTGTTTTGCCCGTTTTTGCCGATTTGTCGTTGAGTAACTTCTCAAGCTCGGTATAAAGACGCTTGCTGTGAACCAGATTAGAATGAGCACCGGTGTGAAGGTCAATTTTATCGGTAAAAATGCTCAAGCCTGCGGCATCGCGCTGACGACGCAGCAGATACATCAGCGCAGCAGCAGAATAGATAGAAAAATTCATTTTATCGGGATCTTCCGGCGTTGGATTATCGTGAAGCGGATAATACATAGAAGAAGAACCGTCAATCACAATCTGGCAGCGAAGGTTGGTTTCTTCCTCGTACCTTTTTACGTACAAACGGTCGGTTCGTCCGAAAAGTTTCCAGTCGATATTTTTAACCGACTCGCCCTGATTGTAAAGGCGATGTTCGGCAAACTCAACCGAAAAACCATGAAAAGGACTTTTGTGAAGTCCGGTAATAAACCCTTCAACCACCTGACGGGCAAGCAGTTCAAGCGGGCTGAATTGATCAAACCTGGATTGGTCTATGGTAATGGGCACAGGTTTCAGTTTTAATAAACAAAATAGGCTGTCTCAAGAGCAAAGCGATGTTTACTTTTCGTTATACTGCTTTCACACAGTCGTTCTGCTTAAGCTGACTATCCGAATTTAAACAACAGTCAGAAAACAGTAACAAAGAATAAACGGCTTTTGAGACAGCCTGTTCAGAAAAATGTTTTATCAGAGCAATTTCTCGAGCTTGGCAACAAGAACAGATTTTGGCACTGCACCTACCTGTTTGTCAGCAATTTCACCGTTTTTGAAAAACAGTATGGTTGGGATATTGCGGATTCCGTATTTGGCAGTTATACCTGGATTGCTGTCAACATCCAGTTTTCCGATGACTGCACGGCCTTCGAATTCGTGGCTCATTTCCTCAACAAGAGGTCCTACCATACGACAGGGTCCACACCACTCAGCCCAAAGGTCAACTATTGCCGGTTTATCTGATTTTAAAACGACTTCTTCGAAATTCGCATCTGTCAATTCAATAGCCATAATCTTTTTATGATTTAAGGTTCAACAATTTGGTTGGGGTTCAAAGATAACGCATTTTTTATCGTTGGGTTTACCACCGAAGGAATTTTATTGAAAATTTACTTCTTCGCTGAATACTATCCCAGCGTAATACCAATGTATTCAAAGGGTTTAAGAGCAGCAACCAAGTTTCGGGGATTAACCCTTAAACGGGAAGGCAGCTTTACTGCAACTCTGTTCAGTTCGTCGAGAATGTTGATGTATAAAGGTGTGTTACCTTTGGAGGATTCCATGATGCTTCGCAATTGCGCAACCAGAGGTTCAGTTACATCTCTCACACCGATAGCAAGCGTAATGTTTTTGGTGAGTTTATCAATTGACTCAGCCAGCAGACTGATGTTGGAGACTTTGAGTTCAATCTGATCAGAATCGCGGAACCTTTTCTGCACCGAACCACTCACAATCAGCGACAAACCAGGAACCAACAAATGCCTGAACTTCAGGTAATCATCAGAAAACATGGTAAGCTGAACCGAGTCGTTGTGATCTTCAATGGTAAATATCCCGAAAAGGGTATTGTTCTTACTGGTTCGTTCTATGGCTGTGGTAACAATTCCGGCAATGGTAACCGGATGGCCCAACAATCGTCTGATGTTTTCCTCTCTGATGTCACTAACTTCATTTTTACAGAAGGCATTGATTTCAAGGCGATAATCATCTAATGGATGCCCTGACATGAAGAAACCGGTTACTTCCTTTTCGTTTCGGAGCTGTTCAAAATTGCTCCACGGTTCGCAATCGGGAATGGTTACTTCGGGCATTTCAACTTCAGAAGCGCCTCCAAACAAACTCACCTGCATTCCAAGCTTTTGCGCCTGATAATCAGAGGCATGGCGAAGAACTTTATCCAGAAAAGTTGGTCCATCGGGCACATCCTGATAAAAATACTGCGCCCTGTGTGTACCTTCGAAAGTATCAAATGCGCCGGCATTTGCAAGTGCATCAAGACTGCGGCGGTTAATGGTACGCAGGTTTACGCGACGGGTTAGATCAACGATATCTTTAAACGGGCCATTGGCTGCACGCTCTTCCATCATTGCAACAACTGCATTTTCACCAACGCCTTTCACAGCGCCCATTCCAAAGCGAATCTGTCCGCTTTTATTCACAGCAAAGTTGTAACCCGACTCATTTACATCCGGCCCCAGAACCGGAATTCCCATACGACGGGTTTCATCAATAAAGAAGGTAATCTTTTTGATATCGCTGAGGTTGTGGGTAAGCACAGCGGCCATATATTCGGCAGGGTAATGCGCTTTAAGATAAGCTGTCTGAAAAGCTACATAAGCATAACAGGTTGAGTGTGACTTATTGAAGGCATAAGCTGCAAAAGCTTCCCAATCAGTCCAGACTTTTTCACAGGCTTTCAGATCGAGGTTATTGGTTTTGCAACCTGCCATGAATTTGCCCTTTTTCTCATCCAGGGTCTTACGGTCTTTTTTACCCATTGCTTTGCGCAAAGTATCGGCATCGCCTTTGGTAAAACCGCCGAGCTTCTGCGAAAGAAGCATCACCTGCTCCTGATAAACAGTAATTCCGTAGGTTTCTTCAAGATATTCCTCAAGTTCAGGAAGGTCGTAAACCACTTTTTCGCGGCCGAACTTACGGTTGATAAAGTTGGGAATATAATCCATCGGGCCCGGCCTGTAAAGGGCATTCATGGCAATCAGATCCTCAAATTTATCGGGTTTCAGTTCGCGGAGGTGTTTCTGCATTCCTGCCGACTCAAACTGGAAGGTTCCGTTGGTTTCACCCCGCTGATAAAGTTCGAATGTTTTAGGGTCTTCCAGAGGAACATTTTCAATATCAACTTTAACACCGTGATTTTCTTCAATAAGGCGGAGACAATCTCTGATGATTGTCAGGGTTTTGAGTCCCAGAAAGTCCATCTTGATAACACCGGCATTTTCAATTTCTTTGCCTTCGAACTGTGTGATAAGTAGCTCAGATTCTTTTGAAGTCAGTACCGGAATGATATCCGTAAGGTCAGATGGCGCAATGATGATTCCTGCGGCATGTATTCCTGTGCTTCTCACGGAACCTTCGAGCCTTATGGCTTCGCGAAGAACTTCGGCCTGAAGGTCTTTGCCTTTGGCAATTTCGCGCAGCTTTTTAACATCTTCAAGGTCTTCGTTCTGAAGACCTTCTTTTTCTTTCAAACCACCGGGACCTTCAAGAGGAGCAAGCATAACACGGCGGAGTTCAATACCCGGTTTTTCCGGAACAAGTTTAGCCAGGTAATTCGCATCATTCAAATGAAGGTCGAGTACCCGCGCCACATCTTTGATCGAACTTTTAGCAGCCATTGATCCAAAGGTAACGATTTGAGCTACCTGGTTCCGGCCATATTTTTCCACCACATAGTCAATGACTTTCTGGCGGCCTTCATCATCGAAATCGGTATCGATATCGGGCATACTCTTTCGATCGGGATTCAGAAACCTTTCGAACAGCAACTTATACTTTATCGGATCAATGCTTGTAATTCCGATGCAATATGCAACAACTGAACCTGCCGCTGAACCACGTCCGGGCCCGATAAAAACACCTAGATCGCGGCCAGCTTTAATAAAGTCAGATACAATAAGAAAATACCCGGTAAATCCCATCTGCCGGATTACATTAAGCTCAAAATCAATTCGATCGGTGATTTCCGATGACATTACTTCGTAGCGTTGTCTGGCTCCCTGAAAGGTTAAATGATGCAGATATTCAAACTGGTCAGTATAACCGGGAGGCAAAGCAAAATGCGGAAGCATAATGTCCTTATGCAGGTCGAGAAATTCAACTTTATCAGCTATTTCATTTGTATTGTCGATAGCTTCAGGAAGATCGGAAAAAAGCTCCGACATTTCAGCCGTTGTTTTGAAATAGAACTGATCGTTATAGAATGCAAATCGCTTGCCTTTGGTCGAACTTTCCTCGTCGTTGTAGTCTTTTAAAGTGGGGGTGCTCTTTTTTTCACCAGTATTGACACAAAGTAAAATGTCGTGGGCTTCATAAAAGTCCTTTTCAACATAATGCGTGTCGTTTGTAGCAATAATTTTTACGTTGTATTTTCGTGCAAACCTTATCAGTACTTCATTTGCCTTATCCTGATCAGGAATACCATGGCGCTGAAGTTCAACATAATAATCATCACCAAAAACATCGAGCCACCATTTAAAAACCCGCTCACCTTCTTCTTCGCTTTTATGTAATATTGCTCTGGGAACTTCCGCAGCAAGGCAACAGGTGGTTGCAATCAATCCTTTATGATATCTGAGAATCAATTCCTTATCTATACGGGGATATTTGCTGTAAAAGCCCTCCATAAAGCCGAGGGAGCAAAGTTTGATCAGGTTGTTATAACCTTCCTGATTTTTTGCAAGCAACAGCTGATGCGAGCGCATATCCTTCAGCTCGCGGGTAAATTGTTTGCGATGACGATCTTCTACAAGGTAAAACTCACATCCGACAATGGGTTTTATGATTGGCGGTTCACCCTTCTTATTATATTTATTGGCTTCCGCGACAAACTTAAACACACCAAACATATTCCCGTGATCGGTCAGTGCAATGGCGGGCATTTTATCCTTTACGGCCTTTTCATACATCTGGTTGATCTCAGATGCACCATCAAGAATTGAATATTTCGAGTGAACGTGAAGATGTGTGAATTTATTCATAAAAATAATCAGTCAACAGGATTCGTTGGTTTCCTGAAATATAAAAAAGATTAGCAATCAAAGTGATACGGTAATGCAAATGATGAAAATAATTGCAGAAACCTGGTTTGTGGTTGGTAAAATTACTGAAAAGTCAGGTAGCAATTCTGAGATGTTGATAAAAAAAGGTTGAGGTTGAGGTTGAGGTTGAGGTTAAGGTTGAGGTTAAGGCTGAGGTTAAGGATGAGGATAAGGTTGAGGATTAGGATGAGGATGAGATGAGGTTCTCCTTGTCTCCCAGTCTCCAGGTCCCCTTATCCATTCTTTCTCCTTGTCTCCCTGTCCCCTTGTCCCCATGTCTTATCTCAATGGCTTATCTTTGCAGAATCTAACACCTCAACATGCGCGCTCAGATGCACATCAGCAAACGCTACAAAATTGGCTTACTTATTCTTGCTTCTGTTGTATTGATTATTCTCTTTGCAGGATTTCTCAGCAGAAACAGGATGTTAAACCATATGCTGAATGCGAGAATCGCTGTAGTTGAAAAAAGTACCGGTGTATCTGTTGCTTTTGGGAAAGCCCGGTTTTCGGGAATAAACAGCATAATAATCCAAAACCTGAGCATAAATCCGCCGGTTGGCGATACTTTGATGAGGGTGAATAACATCAAAGTAAGCATCAGCCCCATGGCACTGCTTAGAATGAAATTAAAGTTGGGATATGCTGAGATCAATCGTCCGGTGATAACACTCAGGCGCGAAGGTGATGAAAGCAATTACATGTTTCTGCTTGAAAACCAATCAGATTCTACGAAAAAAGTTACAACCGATTCCACAGAAACCAATTATAAACTAAAGATTGACCGACTGTTCAGCCTGGTATTCAATTACATTCCGGGAAGTATAAGAATAAAAAATGCTGAAGCTGAAGCCAACATCAATCAGCATCATTTGTCTTTCAGGATGAATGATGTATTGATTGATGATCATGAGTTTACGACAAGAATTGAAGTTACTGAGGATAGTCTGAAAAGTCAGTGGAAAGTGGGTGGACTGATCAATGCGGACGAAAGAACTGTCGGATTAAAAGTTTCCGGAATACAACCCGAAGCGGTTCGTTTTCCATTCATTCAGAGCAAATGGGGGTTGCTCCTTGCTTTTGACTCCCTGAGCATTAACCTGAGTTACAAGCAACTTTCCGATACGGTATCTCAGTTAAAAGGCAGTGTAAAAACATGGAATCAGGTGGTAAATCATGTCAGGATATCACCTGAGGATGTAAATCTTACCGTTGGAGCTTCTGCTTTTAGTGTGAATATCGGAAAAACATGGGCCGAAATCGACAGTGCAACCTCAATCACTTACAACCGGCAATCATTCAGGCTTTTTGCACGAATTGACAATTCGCCGCAAAAGCGTTTCCGCATTCGAATTCATGAGCCTGATTTTGATGCCTCCGATTTTTTCGGATCATTGCCTGCCGGTTTGTTCACAAATCTTGCCGGAATTAAAGTAAAAGGCAGGCTCGGTTTCATCCTGAATTTCGACTACGAAACTCAAAATCCGGATTCACTGCTTTTTCACGCTGCACTCACATCCAAAGGATTTTCTGTGCTTCAATACGGGGCAACAGATTTTCGGCACATCAACAATGAATTTGCATACACAGCGTATGAAAAAGGTCATGCTGTGCGGACTTTTCTGGTTAGCCCTGCAAATCCGAATTTCAGGAGACTTGATCAGATTCCGCTTCATCTTCAGCGTGCAATTATGACTTCGGAAGACGGAGCATTTTTCCACCACAGAGGGTTTCTGCCCGATGCCATCCGCGAAAGTATCATCACCAACATCAAAGAAAAACGATTTGCACGCGGCGGAAGCACCATTAGTATGCAACTGGTGAAGAATGTATTTCTGACCCGAAACAAAACCATTACCCGAAAAGTGGAGGAAATGCTGATAACCTGGCTGATTGAATCGCAACGTTTGGTTAGCAAAGACCGAATGTTTGAAGTTTACCTGAATGTAATTGAAACGGGTCCAATGGTTTACGGAGTGAATGAAGCTGCAAAATTCTACTTTAATAAAGATGTAACTAAGCTTACGCTGGCAGAAAGTATCTACATCGCCAGCATTGTGCCAAAACCAAAATGGTTCAGGTATTCGTTCGACCAAAACGGTGAATTACGCGAACACCTGATTGGATATTACGAACTGGTTTCATCTAAAATGCTGCGAAAAGAGTGGATCAGTCAGGAAGAATTTGATCATTTGCAAGCGCGGGTTGAACTGAAAGGACCGGCCAGAAATCAGGTTGTGCCGGATGAGCCATTGCCTGAGATTGATGAGGAGGAGGGGATTTAAGTGAAAAATGAAAAATGAAAAGTGAAAAGATAAAAGTAAAAAGATAAAAGATAAAAGTAAAAAGATAAAAGTAAAAAGATAAAAGTGAAAAGTGCCCTTCGACATGGTTCGACAAAAAGCTCACCAACCAGCTCAGGGACCCAAAAGTGAAAAGTGAAAAGTGAAAAATGAAAAATGAAAAGATAAAAGTAAAAAGATAAAAGATAAAAGTGAAATGATGAAAGTAAAAGTAAAAAGTGAAAAGTTTTTCACTACTCATCTCTCACTTTTCACTCTTTATTCTTCACTTCTCCATCTGCTTCCTTATTCCCCATTTAACCCTACCCACCTGAATTGCTTTTGCTATTCCAAAGATCATCACAAAAGCAAAAATTATGGTGGCACCCGAAGGAATATTCATAAAATAGGAAATGTAAATTCCTGATAAAGAACCAAGAATGCCGATTAATGTTGAATACACCATCATTTGCCGAAGGTTATTGGTAAAGAGATTGGCCGTTGACTGCGGGATGGTAAGAAATGAAATTACCAGAATAATCCCCACTACCCTTATATTTAACACAATGGTAAGTGCCACCAGGCTGATGAGTATATATTTGAAAAGATTCACAGCAATGCGATGCGAACGTGCGTAATCTTCATCAAATGCAATGAAGAGGATGATGTGATAAAAGCGGATGAAAAATATCAGGATTACAGCACTCAACGCAACCATAAACCAGAGATCGGGGCGGCCAACGGTCAGAATACTTCCGAAAAGGTACGACATCAGGTTCGGTGCATATCCGGGCGTCATAAAAACAAATATGATTCCCAGCGCCATTCCGAACGACCACAAAATACCTATGGCAGAGTCTTCCCTCACATTGGTTTTACCGGAAACATACTCAATGCCAAGTGCTGAAAGAATACTGAATACAGCCGCTCCGAGCACAGGGTTAAGTCCCAGATAATAAGCAATTCCAATTCCACCGAACGAAGCATGTGTTATTCCGCCACTGATAAAAACCATGCGTTTTGCCACAATATAGCTCCCCACAATGCCGCAGGTAAGGCTGGCCAGAAGGGCGGCAAAAACCGCATTTCTGAAGAATTCATATTCGAAGAGGTGAAAAATACTTTCAGTCATGTTTATGATCGTGGTGGTGGTGTTCTCCCAGCACGGTGTGAGGCACATCGCCGTGGGTAATAAGTTGAATCGGGCAATTATATGCTGTTAACTGGCTCTGCGTGATGATGTTGGAAGGATGATAGTGCAGGTTCCTGTTTACACATGCAATGGTTTTTACATAACTTGTAATGGTTCCCACATCGTGCGATACCATCATGATCGCCATTTTATGGTTCAGTTTCCGGAGCAGTTCGTAAAGATCGTGCTCAAATTTATTGTCAACAAAAGTATTGGGCTCATCGAGTATTAGCAGTCGCGGCTCCGAAATAATGGCCCGGCCCAGAAAAGCACGCTGCATCTGTCCACCGGAAAGCTCGCCTATACTTTTGTTCTTCAGGTGAATTATGCCCATCATTTGCAGAATTTCACCCGCCCGTAATTTATCGCTGCGGTTAAAATTTCCGTGACCACCTTTGGACGACATCAATCCCGAAAGCACCACTTCACTTACAGTGATAGGAAAACTGCGGTCAGTCTGGCTTACCTGTGGCAGATATCCAATCAGGTTTTCTTTATTGTTGCTGTGATAAATTACTTCTCCCTGTATGGGCTGCAGAAGGCCGAGAATAAGCTTTACCAGTGTGGTTTTGCCACCGCCGTTCGGCCCGATTACACCGATATAGTCCTGATCAACTATGCTCAGATTGATGTTTCGTAAAACAACATCGTCGCTGTAACCGACACTTGCATTGCGTATTTCAACTATTTCTGACATCGGCGGATGTTGGATTTAACGGGATGAACCGGCAATTTGCCTGGCAATTGAAAGCATATTGTTATGCCAGTCGGGGCTGATGGGATTAAATTCTTCAACCTTTGCATTTATCTGGCCGGCAATGGTCAGGGCGCTTTGTTTGTTGAACTGGCTTGAAACGAAAATTGTACCTATGTTTTTTTCTGCGGCAATATCAATCAATTGTTTCATGTATGCCGGACTTGGCTCTTTGCCTTCCTGTTCAATGGCAATTTGTTCAAGATTGTAATCCCGGGCAAAATATCCCAGCGATGGGTGATAAATCATAAAGCTGCGGGTTTCGGAAGTGGCGAGTATTTCTCTGATCTGCTGATCAAGTGAATCGAGACTCGCTGAAAAACGCGTTAAGTTGGCTTCAAAGAACTCCGCATTTTCAGGATCAAGTTCCATTAATCCTTTGGTCATATTTTCGGCCTGTAATTTAACGGCAGAAACCGATAGCCAGATATGCGGGTCAACTCCTCCACCATGAACATGATCGCCATGAACAATCTCTTCACCAACAATTAGTTCGAGACGTTTTGAAGTGTTTACAACTTTCATTTCAGGATAATTCTTCACCAGCTTATCCAGCCAGTTGAGCTCAAAATCGAGGTGACCGAGTTTAAAATATGCAACAGATTTTCCGGTTTCTGCCATTTGGCGGGCGGTTGGTTCGTAAGTCTCATGATTGCCCTCTTCCGGAATCAATACATTTATACTGAACTTATCACCGGCAATTTCCTCAAGAATGGTTTTTTGTGGCAGAATGCTCACTGTAATTATTTTTGCTTCATTTTCAGGGATTTGGGCATTGTTGCACGATGAAAGAATTGCAAAGGCAAAGAGTGACAGCAGAATGAGAGGTTTATTCATTTAAAGAGGTTTTTCGGCCATCAGACCGTTTATAATTTGCAAATTTACTACAATTGCGCCTTGGATAACAATGGGTGGATACAATTGTTTGTGAGCGATGGTTTAGGCGGGTTGAAAGGCGGGTTGTATAAATGATGATTTGAGTTATTGGCTCAACTGAATGTTGATGGATTGAAAAGGTTGTTATATTTGCTTTGCAAACCTTAGCAGTTGCTTAAGTGGAATGTATTCGCAATGGTGCGGGGATATATTCATTATGCGCAATGCTGATAAACTGACATATGACTGATTTCAAGACTTTAATTCAAGCGGAAGACGATTCTCATCTCTTAAGCCAACTCAGAACCATTAAAGATGAGATAGGAATGATTGAATTCATAGAAAAAGAAGATGTTTTGTCATTGAGTGGGAAATATGAGAAGATTGGGAATTTTGAATTAGATATTCTCGCCATAAGAAAATCTAATAATGAAATCGTTATGCTCGACCATGATTCGCCAGACTTTGAAATGGGAAATTGCGCCAAAGATATTAGGAGTTTTCTTAAAGCATTAGAAGGATTTGTCAATTTCATGAAAGCATGTGAGAAAAATGAAGAATTGTATGACGATTTTTATAAAATGGAATTAGTTGCTAAAGATTCTTCTGAGACAGCTGGAGGTGAAAACTATTTGTGGTTCTATAAAATGATGTTTGGAATTTAAAAAAAGCAAAGCGCATAAAAAAAACTATATGTCAATTGCCGTTTCAGTGCAAAATTGGAAGTTCACAGCCCGCAACAACCGCGGTGGTATTCGACAGGAAAGCGTCCCGCAATCCACAATTGAATATAGTTATGTCTGTTGGCACACATTTTAAAAAAAAATCCATGACAAAGAAAAGCCTAAACAAAAAGGAAGCTTTAAAGACAATTAAAGACAGAATTCAAGTCAATACACCAAGACAAGAAATTCTAAATGAATTATCAGACCAGTACTTTGACAAAACCACAATTTCTGCTTTAATTGCTTCTACAATAGATCCGCAGACAAAAGAAAAGTATAAGACATTTAACAATTTGTTGCTCGGACTGCTTGCACTCACCATTATTGCTAAAATACTGGTTGGGATAGTTTTATTTTCTTCACTTTCTCCTTTCCTTATTCCAATTGCATTTGTGCTACCGATTTTGACAATTTGGTTTGCTCTTGAAGTGTCGAAATTTAAAGGATACATTTATAATATTTTAGGAATGCTTGCAATTGCCAGCATCTTCAATTCAATAGGCAATATTGGAGAATCAGGCATTTATGGAATAATTGATATTGTGCTAGTTTTAGCAATCTGTGGACTTTCATTCTATCTAGGTAGCAAAATGTTTCCAAACTATGGGTTTTTCGGACCAAAGAAAGATACAGAAGGAAACATATTACTTGGATAATAAAAAAAACTTAGGCTAATATCGGCAAATGGATCAGCAATAAAAATACTTTGGAGTATTTAGGCGTTTGGGAGAAAATAAACAACCCCGATTTTAATTACCCCGAATTCGGGGTAATTGGACAAGATGCAGGCATAAATAGGTTTATAATGTCTGTGGGACAATGGGTTGATAGAACAAAGGCTTTTGGAATGCTTGTAAAGGCAGGTCGTTATGGAGGAACTTATGCTCATAAAGATATCGCATTCCACTTTGCAATGTGGTTAAGTCCTGAATTTCAGATATATCTTATCAACGAGTTTCAACGTCTGAAAGATGAAGAAAACAACCGCCTGAAATTGGGTTGGAGTTTACAACGAATGTTAGCCAAAGTAAACTACCAGATTCATACTGATGCAATTAAGGCAAATCTTATTCCGAAAGAGATAACAAAACAACAAGCTAATTTTGTTTATGCCAACGAAGCCGACTTACTAAATGTCGCTCTCTTTGGAATTGCGGCAAAAGAATGGCGGGACAGCAATCCTGACAAAAGCGGAAATATCAGGGATTATGCGACATTGGAACAGTTAGTTGTATTGAGCAATTTGGAAAGTATTAACGCTTTACTCATTGGCCAAAACTTACCACAAAACGAACGACTTATCCAACTCAATAAAGTTGCAATTGCTCAAATGAAATCCCTTACAGAGAGTAGCGCAATGAAGAAACTGAAATAAAACATGCGATACAACAACGAACCGCCAATAAGGGTTTTGTTAAATGGCGGCTTGATGGATTCAAATGAACGAAATTCAAGGGTTGTAGCAGACGCCCATCAGACCATCAGCAAAACTGAAAGATTGCAAATATCCTGTAATTTATTATTGGTGGATGGCCTACACTAAAAAGACTTGCAAATGATTCATATTTGGTGTAAATTTGCATCATAAAATACAAAATTATGCCAAGACAAAGCATATCTTTCTCGAAACCAAACGATGAATGGCTAAAATCTCAAATTGACAATGAGGAATATTCCAGCAAAAGCGAACTTGTCAACGATTTGATCAGACAAGCCCGAAAGCAGCATGCACATATTGATTGGATTAGGGCAAAACTTGAGAATTCAGAAAAAAGCGGGTTTACTACCGACACCAAAGAGCAAATTTTAAAACAGTCAAAGTCTCTGCTGTAAATGGCTGAATATAGACTAAGTAATTCAGCCAAAGATGATTTGATTCGCATTCATCATTTTGGAATCGAAAAGTTTGGAATTTTACAAGCTGACAAATATTTTGATTCATTTTTTGATTATTTTGAAAATATTGCTCAAAGGCCATTCTCTTTTGAATCAGTGGATTATATAAAAAAAGGCTACAGGCGATGCCCTTGTGGCTCTGATACTATTTATTTCAGAATTGACAATAATAGGGTTGAGATAATGGCAATTGTTGGAATGCAAGATTTGAAGAGCCTGCTTTAATCATTTTAGAATTAATGTTTTACATTGATTAAAAGTTGCTGTTGGCAATAAATAAGACTCAGAGCGGTATGGAATTTAGATAGGCTGTAGGAGCCAACCCGCGATAGACCTGCGGCAAAGCTGAATGATTACCTCCTAAATATTTTAAATTTAGAATTGATAGATAGTTTGGAAAATAAAAAAGGTAGTATATTTGTTTTTCAAACGAGAGTAGTTTCTTTCTCTCAAACATAAAAAAGGGTAATTTTATTAATAGTAAAAATTATATCACATGAAAGATTTACACAAAATTCTATTTTTATTAATTGCTCTTTTATTGACTAAGGCTAGCTCAGGGCAAGAAATATCATGTAGGCTTACAGGGCAAATTATAGGACGGGAAAGTAACGCATTAATTCTTTTCAGAGCAACCGAGGACCCGGATCATGATACAATGACTTTCATCCCGATAAATGACGGGAAATTTGAATATACGCTTACTGCGTCTTTTCCTGAAGCGTATTTTTTAATCTTTCAGGATGATCTGGAATTGGGCAATTATAGATACATTTACTTTTTCCCTGAGAACGGCACTACAGATTTCAAACTTTACTCAAAAGCGGATGTGGATAAGGATGAAATTATCGGCGGAAAACTTACGTCGGAGTACTATAATTATTTTAAGTTGAATAAATATGCATACTGGCCACAAAAAAAAGCAATTTTGGATAGTATTGCAGAATTAGAAAAGAGAGAAGAATATTATAATTCTGAATTCAAAATACAACAGAAAAAACTCACTGAGGTTATGGCAATGTCTATGGCAGAAAACTGCATTGAAAACGACCATGAAATTGCAATTGCTCAAACTCAAGTCGTTCAGAATATGATAAATAAAAAAGAACATGTTACTCAGAAGGGGCGAGCACTGAATGATAAAATGGATTCAATAAGTGTATTAGAAAACCGGCATCGGATAGATTATATTCAAAACAATCCCTCTTTGGTTTCTTATTACTTCTTAATTCAGGACACTCAAGATATAGAATTTCGGCAAGGCGTTACAGAGAGCGACATAAAATTGATTGCACCTATATTTTCAGAGAAATATCCTGACCATCCTTATACCAAAATGATGGCAATGATGTTGGAAAGTTTGTTGCGGATTAAGGTAAGTGAAAAATATATTGATTTCTCCGCACCCGACTTAAATGGTAAATATTACAAATTATCAGAAATAATTGATGGTAAGTTTGCGGTTATTGATTTATGGGCATCGTGGTGCGGACCTTGTATAAATGGAAGCAGAAGTTTAGTACCCATTTATGAAGAATTCAAAGAAAAAGGATTTACCATTTGTGGTATCGCCCGGGAATATAAAAATACTGATGCATTAAAATATCGGCTCGAAAAGGAAAAGTTTCCTTGGATTAACCTTGTTGAAATGGATGATAAGAATCAGATATGGTTACAATATAGTGTGCAAGGGGCCGGCAGAAAATTCCTTGTCGATGATAAGGGAGAAATTCTTGCAATTGAGCCTGAGGCAGAAGAAATCAGAAAAATTCTTAGTGAAAGACTAAATCAGTAATAAAAAATTTAAATTTATGAGAAGTTTAAAGTAGATGAATGATATTTCTTAAGTATTGCATTACCTTTGAATAATCACATATCAAATCCTGCAAAGCCATGAAAACATTATCATTACCCGGAAAAAAGCTGATGACGCTGCTCACAGCATTGGTAATTCATGTATTTCTTTTTGCACAGTCTGATCCGATAAAAATGATGGAAACCGGTCAACCGGCCAATCCTGAAACTGAAAATGTAAGGTCTAACGCTTACAAAAGCATGCTTAGCAACGATCTTCGTCAACGAATGGTGTATTGTATGATTGATGCTGCTTTTGAATATGATTTTACCATTACCGGAACCGTATCCTTCAATAATACTGATTATTATACGTTTGAAGCAGAATCTTTTTTTACCAGCGAAACATTCTATTTAAGAGAAGATACTTTGCAAGGGAAACTCTGGGCTTATGATGCAGCAACGGGCAGGGAGTGGTTAACGGTAGATATGGGAATGGAAATAGGTGATACGCTGATTCTGGCTCCACGATACATCCATTATTACGACACAATCGCTGTGGCTGATAGTATTTTCTATGACGATCAGGGATTGAAGCACATCCTGTTTAACATCAGTTGTTATAACTCTGCTGTTTCACCCGATGACCATCGCCTTGAGTTTATTGAAGGCATAGGTTCCAATTTTGGACTTGGCTATCAGGTGGAAACAAATTTTCCGATAGTATATCAATATCAGGAAATACTGATTTGCGCTTTTCACAATCAGGAGATTTTATATTCACTCACTTCGCCATCGGTGATAGACTGCCATTTGTGGGTTGACAATATTGAAAAACTCAGCAAAGAGAATGTGAAGCTGTGGCCCAACCCATGTAAAAATGGTGTTTATGTGAACATTGACTCCGAAGTTAAGCGTGAATTTTCGGTGCTCATTCGTGATGTAACCGGAAAAGTGGTGATGAATCATTCCGGTGTCGTTTCAGGAAATGCAACATTTATTCCCTTACACGGCATTTCTTCAGGGGTGTACTTCGCAGAATTTAAGAATGAAAATGCCGCAACGGTTTATTATGTGAAGGTGGTAGTGGAGTAAACTTATTGTTTACCTGACATAACAGTGCAGAATTCGTACAGACCAACTTTTCCAGGTTTAGTGCTTCAAAATATTAGTTTGTGTTCCATTATTAGTTAACTTTGCAAATTGAAAACAATTAGAGAAATCGTTTTTTATAAAGATTACTTTGACGACTTTTTTGAAACCTTAACAGAAAAAGTAAAGGACAAAATTGACGAAGTACTTTTTATGATAACCATTCTTGAATGAGTTCAAAAAGAGACACAAAATGGAAACAAAAAATAAAAATATTAAGACTTTTGCCGAGCACATTGACAAAAGATACGGTAAAACAGGCACCGAAACAAGAATTAACTTTGAAATTAAGGCCAAATCATTTGCAATTGGCGAATTAATCAAAGAAGAGAGGAAATTAGCTCATATGACACAAGAGCAACTTGCCGATAAAATTGGTGCTAAAAAAAGTTTCATTTCAAGGATTGAAAACGGACATAGTGATATCCAACTTTCAACACTTTATAAACTTATTGAGTTTGGACTTGGGCGAAAAATAAACTTCACAATCCAATAAAAATTCTGCAGAACATCAGTGTCCTTCAGCTTTATAATACAAAGCTAATTGCCAGCTGGATTCGTATTAGGAAAATTGATGTCTTTTTCTAAAACGAAATAGTATTTCTTATCCTTTCTAAAAATTAGAAGTTCCCTTGAATTTGAAGGTTTAAAAACAGAATCCCCGGGGAGCAGGAAATCTTGCAGATCATATGGGTTCAATTCATAATTTCTTGTTGCGCGAAAAAAATACGGAGCTTTTATTCTATTTCTTAATACCATTTTTATTGTACCTCTACTCTGGCTTACCGTATAAACAACACCCGAAATTTCCTGATTCGGGATAGTCCTTGCTAATTCTCTCATCTTCTTACTTTTATTAGTAGTGTAATAAACAAAGAGAATTACAAAAACAACAGTTAAGATGGGAATGATAGTTTCTAATGTTTTTTTCATTATGATGATCATTTTATTCTGCCGGTTGTGCCAATATCGCTGAAATCTTTTATCAATCGTTCCAAGCTTTGGAATTGTTGATAAATACAAAGTTAGAGATTAAATTGCACGTTTAGCTGTATTGATGACCTTTCCCAGATTTTGGCGCTTTTTTTTTATCGCAATGTTGAGTAGTAAAATGTCGTCAAAATAGATGATCAAGGTAGGAAGGGTACTTTTCAAACTCGCTTTAAATAGGGTTGACAGATGTTTGAAAAGGGAATAATGAAATAAGTTGAAGAGGACAGAAGAATTATTGCCACCGGGATGGCTTGTATATTCAAAAGGTTTTTATATTTGCTTAACAAACCTGAGTAGTCACGTTGCGGAATGTATGCGCAACGGTTCTGGTATTTAATCGTTATAGAGAATTTTAAACCCCTAAAAAATAAAAATTATGACAAGGGAAGAACATCTTGAATTTTGTAAAAAATGTTTAAACCGGAAATTTGATTCTCAACAAGGATTAATCTGCAACAAAACCGGAAAAATTGCTGAATTCGAAGAATCATGTGAGAACTTTAATATAGACGAATCAGTCAGAGAAGATGTAACTGAATCTTCAACTATCAGTGACGAAAAAGTATTTAGCGGGATAGAAAGTAACATTATAAATAAATTGAAGATTCATCAGGACTTTAACTATGCCTTAGTTGGAGGTATTCTGGCATCTCTGATTAGTGCATTTATCTGGGCATTTATTACTGTTTTAACAAAATTTCAGATAGGATTCATGGCTATTGGTGTAGGACTTATAGTCGGATTTTCTATTCAGTTTTTTGGAGCGGGGATTGATAAAAAATTCGGATATCTTGGTGCTTTTCTTTCGTTACTAGGTTGTTTACTGGGCAATTTGTTCAGTCAGGTAGGATTTATTGCTCAAGAATATTCTTTAGGATATTTTGAAACTCTGACATACTTAAATTTTGGATCAATAATAAATATTCTGGTTGACACCTTCAGTCCGATGGATTTACTATTTTATGGAATAGCTGTTTATGAAGGGTACAAATTTGCATTCAGAAGGGTGTCAGATCAGGAAATCAGAAATCTGAAATCTGGAGCATTTGAAGGCTTACCTTCAAATTATAAACTGAGAATGCCATTGGTAATAGCATCGATAGTATTAATTGGATTATTCTTTCTTAAAATTAACAGTGGGGTAAATGGACTCAAAACTTTTACCTATGAATCAGGCAATAAAATGTCGCAAGGCGAAATGAAAAAGAGTAAAGAGCATGGGGCATGGACATACTGGCATGAAAATGGAAATACACAATTATTAAGTTTTTATTCAAACGGCCTTCCGGATAGCTTATGGCAATGGTTTGATGAATCTGGCACCCTTATTAGAATTGGAAATTATAGAAAAGGACTGGAACATGGTGTTTGGATAAATTATTATAAAAACGGGACCTTTAGTGATTCTGGAAGCTATTATGAAGGTAGAATGAATGGGGAATGGAAGTATAAATTTGAGGACGGAAATCTTTATCAGATTGGTTACTATAAAAGGAATTTACAAGATGGTTTTTGGAGAACTTACTATGAAAACGGTCAGTTAAATAGTGAAGGCGAAATGCTTGAGAGTAGTCCTATTGGAAAATGGATTAATTACTATGAAAACGGACAATTACAAAGCAATATCGTGTATTTGTCTCAAAATAAAATAAATATAGAAGATGTCTGGGATAGAGAAGGGAATAAGATTGTTGAAAATGGAAATGGACTCTATAAATCATATTCCGGCTCAGGGCAGCTTTTACTGCAGGGGAAAATAGAAAATGGGTTAAGAACAGGGAAATGGGTTACATATTTTGACAATGGAAAAATAAATGAAGAGGGTGTTTATGAAAGTGAAATCTACAAGGTAACAAACTCCTGGGACATAACAGGTAAACAAAATATCAAAGATGGACAGGGTTTATATGTATCGCATTATCCGGATGGAGAGAGTGAGTTTGAAACTGGGAGAATTGAAAACGGATTGAGGGAAGGTACCTGGAATATATATTTTCAATCTTCAAATACAATTTTTCGGGAACATAATTACATAAAAGGGAAATTGACTGGTCTTCAAAAAATCTATTTTGAAACAGGACAATTATTTGCTTCTGGAGAAATGTTGGATGATCGCAAGGAAGGTGAATGGAGTTGGTATCATGAAAACGGTAATATTTCATCAACTGCTGGTTTTAGTAATGATAAAAAAGAAGGTAAGCAAGTAATCTGGAGCGAGGCAGGTGAGAAAACCAAAGAAGAATCTTATGAAAATGGGGTTTTGATTGACGAAAAATTGTTTTAAAATTAGTGCCATGGGGATAAGAACTTGTTTCAATCTCAACCAATCGGACAAAAAATGAAAACCCTGAAATTATTCTTAGTTTTGATTTCACTTACTGCCTTGATAAGTTGTAAGAAAAGCGAATCGGAAGTTAAAACCGAACTCAGTGTCGAAAGATATATTGAACTTTTGAAAGCAAACCAATATGACTCCCTGAATTTACCTGGTTTTACATATCAGGAAATTCCGGCATTGCTTGAATATCGGAATGAAACTCAGATTATTACCAATTTCCCGCACAATGGAATTTCATCTCTGTATTTACCGGAGTGCACATTAGGAATGTATGTTTTATGGACCATTGAATCGATCAGGGCTGTGGCAAATCAAAGTGAGTATTTGATAATGAGATTCCCTTCTCAGAATCCGATTCTGGCGCTGCGAGATTCGAATGAATTGAGTATAGGCTATTCAATTGAATCACATCAAATTGCCGCAAAAGCCTATTTCGACTGGTGGGAGAATAACAAACAGAAGAACTTTAACGAGTTTAAAAATATTGACCCGTTAATATTGACCGATTACAGATGGCATTAGTAAATTGCTATCAGAAATTTGAAAATGGATGGCATGGATATTTAAAAGGGTGGTATATATGTTTTGCAAACCTCAGAAATTAAGACAAACATAAACAGACCAAAATGAATACAGACTTTAAAGACGTAATGTCAAAACGAACCGACGAAGACCTGATTAAAATTGTTACGGTGGATAGAGACGGCTATCAACCTTTGGCTATTGAAGCTGCTGAACAAGAAATTAAAAATCGCAACATTGACACGACAAAAATTGAACAAGTAAAAGTTGACCTGACAGATAAGATTGAAGAACAAAAGGAATTTGACTCTAAAAAAGTAAGTTCTTTGACAAGGTTTATTCATTTCATTGTTGACACTATTGCATTCATGATTTTGGCAATGATTTTTGCTTTCGTGTCTGGACTTTTTATTAAGCCGACGGACCAAGGTCTAATGATAATAATCAGTTACTTGATGTTTGCCATAGGATTTTTTGTTTATTATGTTTTTATGGAAACCAGGTTTCAAAAGACAATTGGAAAGTTTATAACCAAAACAAAAGTTGTAAATAAAAACGGGACTAGTCCAGATGTTGGTGACATTGTGAGAAGAACCTTCTGCCGACTTATCCCCTTTGACCGAATTTCGTTTCTGTTTACAGCAAATGGTTTTCACGACAGACTTTCTGACACGACAATAATAAAAGATGAAAACTAACGAAAGACAAAGAAGCACAGCATATAAAAATATGACTCTAAGCGGTCAGCATTTCAGATAGCTTTTGGAACCCGCGATGATCACATCAAATTGCCACAAAAGCCCATTTCGACTGGTGGCAGAGCAACAAACAGAAGAACTTTAACCAATTTTAAAAAATGAAAATATTTCTGACACTATTCGTTCTTGGTTGCTTTTTAACATCCAATTGTCAAAACAAATTCGTTCTTATTGATACACTAAGTGTTGATTCTATAGTTCAGGTATATTATAACAACGGAGAATTATTTTTCCAAGTGCCATATGTTAATGGCAAACAGAATGGATGGTATGAGCAGTACCATGATAATGGGGCTATTTGGGTAAAAGAACTTAGGATAAATGGGAAAACAGTGGATGGATATAATGTTGCATATTGGGATAACGGGAAAATTTATCAAACAGGATACTTCAAAGATGGACATGAGGTTGGAAAATGGTACTGCTATTCCCCGGATGGAAGTCCATTTAAAATTTATATTTATAACAGAAAAGGTGATTGGATAAAACAAAAAGTCTGGAACGAGGAAAGAAATAGATGGGAAAAAACCGGCCTTTATTAAAAAAAGGCAGCTTGGTTGTACATGCAATTTAAAGAATTTGAATAGGTTGTTCAACCGTCGTGCTTCAAGAAACACAATATTGAACATTTAATCACGCCCCAAGTTTATATAAATCCATCAGATAATCTTCTTTGCCAGTTTGTTAACAGAATTTCTAACGCGACCAACCTTGAGGAATACGATATTTATATTGTTGTTTTTCATAAATGCAAATGCCATGGCGCAGATAACTGTTGAGGGGAAATACTATTTCAGCAGACAGGAAATGGTTGCCGGATTTAATTTTTCCGCCAATGGCAAATTTGAGTTCTTCTATTCATACGGGGCTGTCGACCGCTATGCAACCGGCACTTTCTCGGTTGAGGGAGATACCCTGAAACTTAAAAGTGATAAAATTGCAGGCAATGATTTCACAATAACCAATCAATCGAAGCTGCCTGGCGGTTATAAGCTGGTTTTTGAGCATCCAAACCAACTTCTGGTCAACAACATCCTATGCATTTTCATGAAAAATGGAATAGTACACAGGGAATTCACCAACAACAAGGGAGAGGTACAAGTGAAGCTTAATGATTGTGATACCATATATGTTCAGCATGGCCTTTATCCCGACATCCTTACACTAATCAAAGATGCCGGAAATACCAACAACAGGTTTACACTCTCACTCAATCCTTCTCTGGAACAGGTTAGTTTTAAAGGCATTGATTTTAAAATTGTTGACGAAAACACAATTACCTGCCTGCGCAACTATTTTATGGATCTGCCGGATATTGAGTTTAAAAGTGAAAAGTGAAAAGAGAAAAGTGAAAAATGCCCTTCGACATGGTTCGACGATGGTTCGACGATGGTTCGATGATGGTTCGATGAAAAACTCACCAACCAAACTCACCATCTAAGCTCACCAACCAAAGCTCACCAGCCAACTCAGGGACCAAAAAGTGACAAGTGAAAAGTGCTTGCCTCGGGAGCGCGAAGTGATAAAGAGGAAAAGTAAGAAGTTGAGTTGACTGGAATTGTAGCCACATTTCAGATGGCATTAATAATATTGCCATCAGAAAATTGAAATGGATGGAATAGTATTTAAAAGGGTGGTATATTTGCCTTGCAAACCTGAGCAGTCACTTAAATGGAAGATATGCCAATGGTGCGTAATTTAAATCGTTATGCCGAGTTATGAAGACACTCCTCTTATTATTTCTTTTATTAAATCTATTGAATAAAGCAGACCTTCAGGGAACTTATTCATATTGCTGCTTCAATTGTTATGAATTGAATTTAAACAATGACAGTACTTTCAAATTGACTGAAAAAAGTGGCGAATGGGATATCACTAGAATTTCAGAAGGCAATTACAAAATTGTGAGTGATACGATACTTCTTTTAAGAGAAAAGAATAAAAGATTTCAAAGTAATATCCAGCTTGATACAATAAATGATAAACTTGAATCATATCGATTTCATATTTTAATTAATGGAGATTTAAAGTCAGAGTCCTTCTTTTGTATGGGGAGCATAAGACAAAATGTATATTCATATTTCAAAAAGAACTAACTCCACATTACACGGGTTTTTGGTTAGAGGCCAAAATAGTAGTGAATAGATAACTTTAATATTCAAAAGCTTATTATATTTGCTTTGCAAACCTGAGCGGTATTTAAATGGAAATATAATTCAACGGTTTGTATATTTACTCGTTTGAGTTAATTTTAAAACACGAATCAATGGAATATAACTGGGCGGAAATATTTAAAAATAAGGGAACCAGAGAATTGTACAATATTTATCTTGGAAAATCGGCATTAGGCTCTGAGCAGATTGAATATGCAAGAATTGAGCTTGAGCGCAGAAATTTTGATTTTGTTAACCTGGATAAACAGAGAAAAAAATGGGAGCTTGAAAATTTAATTGAGGAAGAGAAATCATACAGAAGTATATTTTTTAGAACCTATCGATCCTGGGAATATCTAATCATGGGGATTGCAGGAATTTTAATTACTTTCTTTGCCGTTATCTCGTTTCTTAGATTTTATTTATTCGATAACTCAATAGGAGACTTGACATCTGCGTTTTTTGCACTAATAATGGGTCCCGCTTTTTTAATAATTGGCTTCCTAAATTATAATAAGAGTAGGAAAAGAGAAATCTTTCGTGAAAAGAGACTAAGAGAATTGATAGATAAATTATAAAAACTTACTACTTAAAGGCCAAACGCTATCGTACCTATGGTTATTTGGAGAAAGATTGTTCTTTTATTGAAAATTCTGCTAGCCGGAAAGCGATCTTTTCAAAACTACCCGCCAGCGTTTAGCCTTTATACTTGTCCGCCATTCAAAAAGCCATTACAAACTGATAATAATCAGTAAGATTAAATTAAAGTTTGTATTTTTGATAAATGATAATTATTGATCAAAATATTGATCAAATAATCGCTTTGTGTAAAAAACATAAGGTGGCTAGTCTATTTGTATTTGGTTCAATCCTGACTGAGAATTTTAAAAAATCCAGTGTCATTGACTTATTGGTTGATTTCTCCGAAGTGGACCTTTACGATTATGCTGACAATTATTTTGATTTAAAAACATCACTTGAAAAGGTACTCAAAAGACAAGTGGACTTGCTGGAAGATAAAGCCGTAAAAAATCCATATTTAAGAAAATCCATCGACTCTTCGAAACGGCTGATTTATGGATAATGATATTAAAACGTGGCTGTATGACATTCTATAATCTATTAAAGAGATTGATACCAGTTACACCAACAAAAGTGAAGTAGTTGATGTGTTACAGAAAGCTGTATTGAATGGGGAAAATGTAGAAATCCAGAAACAGCATATAGAAAATATCAAGGATATGTTAGGCAAAGAGAGGATTTTTGAATAATCTTAAGAAATTGTACCCCCAACCTCATATGAAGCTTCTTACCTATGTTAATGAGCACTTTAACATTTTTTGTGAATCGATTAACAATAGAATTATTGCTTAATTTATAGGTATTCAATCATTTAAAAATCAACAGCCGGATAGGAGGGGTGTCCGATATTGCCGAATTAGTTTTTGAAATCAAAAAATACCTCTAATTTTGCGCAAAATCTGAAAAATCCCCGATATGGAAAATAAACTTCAGGAGCTCACACAGAAGATCTACAGCGAAGGTGTGGAAAAAGCCAGCCAGGAAGCCGCAATCATTCTCGAGAATGCACGCAAGGAAGCAGAAGAATTAAGCAAAAATGCCCGCAAAGAAGCTGATGAAATTGTAAAAAAAGCACAGCAGAATGCCGAAGAAATTCAGCGAAATGCACAGTCAGAAATTCGCATGTCGTCGAAACAGGCTGTCAGTGCCCTGAGGCAGCAGATTGCGTCGCTGATTACCGCCAATGTGGTGGATACTCCGGTTAAAGAAGTTATTTCAGATAAAGCATTTGTTGGTGATCTTATCCGCAAAGCACTTGAAAATTTCGACAACAATGCCGCACTGGTTTTGCCGAAAGCCGATGAAAAAGCGCTTGAGCAATACTTTGGCAGTCGCCTGAGCCAGGTGATGAACGCCGGTGTTGCCGTTAGTTTCGACGAAAAAATAAAAGGTGGATTCAAAATTGGTCCAAAGGATAAAAGTTACCTTATCAGTTTTACCGATGAGGACTTTACCGGCTTTTTCCGGTCCTTTATGCGCCCCAGAACCATTAACCTTTTATTCGGCGAATAATAATGTTCAAACAAAATTATTACTACCTCGTTGCCGGACTGCCCGATATTTCCATTGAGCAGGGAAAGCTTCAGTTCGGAACTGCCGCATTGAGAGAGGAGCTGAAAGAGGGTCTCAGCGAAAGCGATTACCAGCGTATGGAGTTGCTTTTTCTAGCTGAGGACAACCGCAATCTGCTCACTTTGCTGCTTAAAATTCAGCGACCATTGTCTTATCTGGGTGTCTATACACCCGATGTTCTGGCCAATGAAATTCTGGAGCCAGTCAGGATAAAGGCTTATATGAAGCGCTTTATCGACAGCATGAAGGACGAAAACCGGCTCTATCCCCACCTCTCGCCCGAGAATGAGCTGACTACCCTGTGGTATGAAGAGATGCTTGCCAACGATCATGGTTTTTTGCGCGACTGGTTTGCTTTTGAGCTGAACCTGAAAAATGTGCTGCTGGTACTTTCGGCCCGCAAACATGGAATTCCTTTTGAACATCAGGTGATTGGCAACAATCCGGTTGCTGAAATTATCCGCAGAAGCACAGCCCGCGATCTGGGATTATCTTCTGACTGGCACTGGATTGAAAAAGTGCTGCTGATCAATGAAACCGAAGATATTCTGATGCGCGAAAAAGCAATTGATCTGCTGCGCTGGAGTTATCTGGATGAACTGAATACTTTCAACTACTTTTCGATTGAAGTACTGATGGCCTATTATCTGAAACTTGGAATAATTGAACGCTGGCTGCAGCTTGATCAGTCAACCGGCGAAGAGATGTTCCGCAAGTTGCTGGGTGAACTAAAAAACAGTTATGAATTTTCTAATGAGTTTGCTATAAAAGATGGAAGAAAATAAATTGACAACCGGAAAGGTTTCCGGCATTATTGCCAACCTTGTGATCGTTGAAGTTGACGGCCCCGTATCACAAAACGAAATCTGTTTTATAAACCTTGCAGGTGTGAGGCTTATGGCAGAAGTTATCAAAGTGCTGGGCAACAAGGCTTACACTCAGGTTTTTGAAAGCACCCGCGGACTAAAAGTCGGTGAACCTGTTGAGTTTATGGGTCATATGCTTGAAGTAACGCTGGGCCCTGGCATATTGTCAAAGAACTTTGATGGTTTGCAGAATGACCTCGATACCATGGTCGGTACATTTCTCAAACGTGGCGAATACACTGCAGCCATTGATGTGGATAAAGCCTGGGATTTTACGCCCGTTGCTAAAGCAGGCGATGTAGTTGTTGCCGGGGATTGGCTCGGAGAAGTCAAAGAGAACTGGATCGGACATAAAATTATGGTTCCATTCAAGTTCGAAGGCAAATATACCGTTAAGAGTGTAAAACCTGCCGGAACTTACAAAGCTTCTGAAACCATTGCTGTAGTGACCAATGCCGATGGCAGCGAGATAAATATCAGCATGATACAGAAATGGCCGGTAAAAGTTCCTATCCGGGCATACACCGATAAACCAAGGCCTTATCGCCTGATGGAAACCGGAGTTCGGATCATCGATACCATGAATCCGATTGTTGAAGGTGGAACCGGTTTTATTCCCGGACCTTTCGGATCAGGAAAAACAGTATTGCAACATGCCCTTTCAAAACAAGCGGAAGCCGATCTGATTATTGTGGCTGCCTGTGGTGAGCGTGCCAACGAGGTTGTGGAAATATTCACTGAGTTTCCTGAGCTCGACGACCCGCGTACCGGTCGCAAGCTGATGGAACGCACCACCATCATTGCAAACACATCCAATATGCCGGTGGCTGCCCGCGAAGCTTCGGTTTACACCGCCATGACCATTGGTGAGTATTATCGCTCTATGGGACTTAAAGTTTTGCTGCTGGCCGATTCAACTTCACGCTGGGCTCAGGCTTTACGCGAAATGTCGAACCGTATGGAAGAGCTTCCGGGTCCGGATGCATTCCCGATGGATCTGCCCGCAATTATTTCTAGCTTTTACGCCCGTGCCGGATATGTTTTCCTGAACAACGGAAGCACTGGTTCCATTACCTTTATCGGAACCGTTTCACCCGCAGGTGGAAACCTGAAAGAACCGGTGACTGAGTCAACCAAAAAGGCTGCCCGCTGCTTCTTTGCTTTGTCACAACAGCGCGCCGACAGCAAACGCTACCCCGCGGTTGACCCCATCGACAGCTATTCAAAATACCTCGAATATCCTGAACTTCAGGAATATCTGGCAGCAAACATTGCGCCCGACTGGCTCGCAAATGTGCTGGAAGCAAAAAACATTCTGCTTCGTGGCAAGGAAGCCTATGAGCAGATCAATATTCTTGGCGACGATGGTGTGCCCATAGATTATCACCTTCGCTACTGGAAATCAGAAGTAATTGATTTTGTGATTCTTCAGCAGGATGCATTCGATAAAATTGACTGTTCTGCTCCCATCGTAAGGCAAAAGGAAATGCTTGAAAAAGTTTTGGGCGTGTGCCGTGCCGATTTCGATTTCGATAATTTTGAGGATGTAAATCCATGGTTCAAGCGGGTAATCAATGTTTTCAAGCAAATGAACTATTCACTTTATCAGAGTGAGGATTATAAAAAGTACGAAACAGAACTTGTGGAAGTCATTAATGAAAGGAAAGTGGCCTAATGGAAACTCAGGGATTCAAAAAAATATATACCAAAATTACGCAGATCACCAAAGCAACCTGTTCGTTGCAGGCGAGTGGAATTGGTTACGAAGAAATGGCTACCGTTAACGGTCGTCTGGCTCAGGTAGTTAAATTGCAGGGCGATAATGTAACCTTGCAGATTTTTTCCGGAACGGAAGGCATTCCAACCAATGCTGAAGTGGTTTTTTTGGGACGTCCTCCGGTGCTTAAAGTCAGCGACGAACTGGCCGGCAGATTCTTCAATGCTTACGGAGAGCCGATTGATGGTGGACCTGAAGTGGAAGGTGAAGTTCGTGAAATTGGTGGGCCATCGGTGAATCCGGTGCGCCGCAAACAACCTTCGGAGCTGATTGCCACAGGTATAGCCGGTATAGACCTTAACAATACGCTGGTAACCGGGCAGAAAATCCCCTTCTTTGCCGATCCCGATCAACCTTACAATCAGGTAATGGCAATGGTTGCTCTCAGGGCGAAAGCCGATAAAATTATCCTTGGCGGGATGGGTCTTACCAACGATGATTATCTGTATTACAAAAATGTTTTCGACAATGCCGGCGCCCTCGACCGCATCATAAGCTTTGTGAATACCACCGAGAATCCGCCGGTTGAACGATTGCTGGTTCCCGATATGGCATTGACCGCTGCCGAGTATTTTGCTTACGACAAAAAGGAAACGGTATTGGTTCTGCTCACAGATATGACACTTTATGCCGATGCGCTGAGTATCGTTTCTAACCGTATGGATCAGATTCCTTCGAAGGATAGTATGCCGGGTTCACTTTACAGCGATCTTGCAAAGATTTACGAAAAAGCAGTGCAGTTCCCTGAAGGAGGCTCAATTACGATTATTGCGGTGACCACACTTTCGAGTGGTGATATCACACACGCTATTCCTGACAACACCGGTTACATCACTGAAGGGCAGTTGTTCCTGCGCCGTGATTCTGATATCGGGAAGGTAATTGTTGATCCGTTCCGTTCACTGTCGAGGCTGAAACAGCTGGTAATCGGCAAACAAACCCGCAAAGATCACCCGCAGGTGATGAATGCTGCAGTTCGTTTGTATGCCGATGCTGCCAATGCAAAAACGAAACTTGAAAACGGATTTGACCTGACTGACTACGATGTTCGCACCATGAGTTTTGCGCGTGAATATTCAAATGATCTGTTGGCGATTGACGTAAATATCGACACAACGGCGATGCTGGATACAGCCTGGGATTTGTTTGGTAAACATTTTACCAAAGCAGAAGTAGGAATAAAACAGGAATTTGTTGACAGCTACTGGCCTGAATAGTGCCAGTCTCCTTGTCTCCCAATCCCCTTGTCTCCTTGTCCCCTTGTCTGCTTGTCTAAAGAAAAGCGCCCAAATACTAAAAAACCGAGATGGCAATAAAATTTCAATATAACAAAACCTCACTTCAGGATCTCAACAAGCAGTTGAAGGTCAGGGTAAAGGCATTGCCGACCATCAAGAATAAGGAATCGGCATTGCGCATGGAAGTGAAAAAGGCCAAAGATACTGCCCTTGCGCTCAGCCAGAAGCTGGATGATGCCATTGCCGGATATCAGGGAATGGTAAGGTTATGGGGTGAGTTTGATACCAATCTGGTAAAGGTGGAAGATGTTGAACTGACCATCCGGAAAATTGCAGGTGTAAGAATTCCGGTGCTTGAAGAAGTAAAGTTTGCGATCGGTGATTTTAGTCTGTTTAACAATCCTGCCTGGTTTGCCGATGGCATTGGCATAGTCAGGGAACTGGCCACCATTGGCATTGAAAGTGAATTTTTTAACCGAAAAATGGCATTGCTCGATCATGCCCGTCGCAAAACTACCCAAAAGGTGAACCTTTACGAAAAAGTACAGATACCGGGCTACGAAGAAGCAATTTTAAAGATAAAACGATTTATGGAAGATGAAGAGAACCTCTCTAAATCGGCGCAGAAAATTGTAAAAGACCGCCAGCAGCGGATGGAGGAGGAAGCATGATAGCTCCGATGAAAAGGTATTCCTTCCTGGTGTATCACAAGGAGTACGATGAATTTCTGCTGAAATTGCGGGAACTTGGGGTGATACACATCATCGAAAAGCCCGGCATTGTGACCGAAGAAATTCGTGTGCAGTTTCAGAAAGCCGATCAGATTGATAAAATGATCCGTTTGCTTGAATCGCGTGAGATTACATCGGAAGCCACTCAGGAAGTAGCCACAGCTGAATCAATATTTGACGAAGTGAATGATATTCAGTCTGATCTGGTGCATTTGCATCAGCAACAGTCTGCATTGCGCAAGGAAACAGCAGAGGTTAGTCCATGGGGAGATTTCTCACCCGAAAAGATACACGATCTTGCTCAGAAAGGCATAAAAATCAGACTTTTCAGCTGCCTGCTCCGTTCCTGGGATCCGAAATGGGCAGAGAATAGCTTTGTGTTTGAAATCAGTCAGGCGGCAGGCATTGTATATTTTGCTGTGGTAGATATTGATGGTTCAAAACCAGCTTTTGATGCCGATGAGGTAAAAATTCCGACACATTCAATTGCCTGGTTGCATGAGCGCAAAGCTGAACTTGATGCCAAAGCCACAGCATTGAATGCCCGCCTCGATGAGATCGCGGGAAGACATCTGCCGGTTCTGAAAAACTACAGGCAGCAGATTCTGCAGGATGCCGAACTTGATAAAGCATTTCAAACCACCGTTAAAGAAGCTGATGAGCATCTGAGAATTCTTGAAGGCTGGATTCCCGCCGAAACCATGCCGGTGCTCAATCAATTTCTGGATGAGGAAGGTGTTCTATACTTTATGGAATCACCGGTGCCTGGCGACAGAGTTCCTATCTTATTGAAGAACAAAGGATTCTCAAAGAAATTTGAGATGCTGGGTGAACTTTACTCACTTCCGGGATATCGCGAACTTGATCTTACCCCGTTTTTTGCACCATTCTATACCATTTTCTTCGGATTTTGTCTTGGTGATGCCGGTTATGGAATTCTTGTAACACTGGCTGCCCTTATTGCAAAACGAAAAGTCGGAAAAGAACTCAAACCGATTGCATCACTGGTCAGCTACCTTGGTATCTCAACCATCGTTTTTGGATTGATCAGCGGAACTGCCTTCGGAATACCGCTTTACGAAACCGGTTTGCCGGGCTACAGTCAGCTTCAACTCATGTTTAAGGCCAACAACACCGACATCAACAGCTTGCTTTTTGCACTTGCGCTGCTGCTGGGAGGTATTCAGATTCTGTTTGGAATGGGTGTGAAAGCTGCCAATGAAACAATTCAGTTCGGGTTTAAATATGCAGTGGCTACCATTGGATGGATGATTCTGCTGATTGGTATGGCGGTAATTATGGGTCTGAGTAAATATGCCGGAATTCCTATGGAAACGCTGAAACCCATAATGTATGTAATACTTGGAATCAGTGGTGTGATGATACTGTTTCTCAATTCACCGGGTAAGAGTATTTTCATGAACTTCGGACTTGGCTTGTGGAATAGCTACAACATGGTAACCGGTGTGCTTGGCGATCTGTTGTCATACATTCGTTTGTTTGCCTTAGGTATTTCAAGTGCAATTCTTGGATTTGTGTTCAATAGCCTTGCCCTTTCGGTCGGAACCAGCATTATCGGCATATTCTTTATGGTGATCATTCTGGTGGTCGGACATAGCATCAATCTGTTTATGTCGGGACTTGGTTCCTTTGTTCACCCGATGCGTCTTACATTTGTCGAATTTTACAAAAATGCCGGCTTCGCAGGAGGTGGCAAAAAATATCAACCTTTCAGAAAATTAACCTAAAATCAATTAATACTAACAACTTCACTATGGAACCGATTATTTTAGCTTACATTGGCGTTGGACTGATGATTGGATTGGCCGGAATCGGCAGTGCTTTTGGTGTATCCATTGGCGGCAATGCTTCGCTGGGCGCGCTTAAAAAGAATCCTGATGCTTTTGGTAATTTCCTTGTTCTGAGCGCTTTGCCAGGAACTCAGGGACTTTACGGATTTATGGGATACTTTATCCTTCAGGGTTTTCTTACTCCTGAAATTACAATGGCTCAGGCTGCTGCTATTTTTGGCGCCGGTCTGGCTCTTGGGTTTGTCGCCCTTCTCTCAGCTATAAAGCAGGGACAGGTTTGTGCCAACGGTATAGCAGCCATTGGTTCCGGACACGATGTGTTTGGTAACACACTGATTCTCGCTGTATTTCCTGAGCTTTACGCGATTATTGCTTTTGCAGCAACATTCCTTATCAGCGCAAGCCTCTGATAAACAGCCCAACGGCTGAAACAATTCTATTTGGCATTGCCGGTGTGTAACCGGCAGTGCTTTTTTACGTTTAATAAATGCACAATCATTGAGACACGCAGGTGTTAGCAAGAATCATAAAAATTTTGGTGCTGCTTTGTGTCTTGGTGCTTTGGTGGCAAATAAACACATAATCATGGAAAATCACAACGAATTTAAAGTAAAAGGTGAGGAGCTACTTGCCAAAATCAAGGAATTGATTCATCAGGGAAACGTTACCCGAATCATCATCAAAGATGAAGATGGGAAAGTTTATCTCGAAATACCAGTAACTGTTGGCGTAATTGGTGCTTTGCTCTTACCGGTGCTCGCTGCCGTGGGTGCACTGGCTGCATTGGCTGCCAATTTTACCATCGAGGTGATCAGGAAAACGGATTAGAGTGTCAGTGCTATTAGAATTGACAGTCAGTGCTTGACTTCGTCTCGGATTTATCTTTTGAACCGAAAGGAAAGTTCGGGTCAAGCCCTGACTCAAAATGGTGGAACAAAGGATATATCTGGGTCAGGCCCTGACTCAAAACGCTTGTTCAGGAGTCAGCGCTTGACTTATCTGGCGCTGATTTTTGGGTAAGCATTGATTTCGAGTCAAACCCTGACTATCAGCTTGGATCGATTGTCAGCGCTTGACTTCGTCTCGGATTTATCTTTTGAAACGAACGCATGTTCGGGTCAAGCCCTGACAAAAAAGGATCGATTGTCAGCGCTTGACTTCGTCTCGGATTTATCTTTTGAGACGAAGCGAAAGTTCGGGTCAAGCCCTGACTCAAAATGGTGGAACAAAGGATATATCTGGGGTCAGGCCCTGACTCAAAACGCTTGTTCAGGAGTCAGCGCTTGACTTATCTGGCGCTTCATTTGGGTTAAGCATTGATTTTGAGTCAAACCCTGACTATCAACAATCGATTGACAGTGCTTGACTTCGTCTCGGATTTATCTTTAGAGACGAAGCGAAAGTTCGGGTCAAACCCTGACTAAAACCGGAGTTGATTTATGTGCAGCATTTGCCGTTTTTTACTAATTTTGCACCTTCTTAAAAATAACCCGGCATAGCTTCTACACATGGAAATTCCCGCAAAATACGACCCTTCAGGAATTGAAGATAAATGGTATCAACACTGGCTCAGCAACAATTATTTCCGATCTGTCCCCGATGAACGGGAACCTTTCACCATAGTAATCCCTCCGCCTAATGTAACAGGAGTCTTGCATATGGGCCATATGCTCAACAATACCATTCAGGATGTTTTGGTGCGTCGTGCGCGTATGCAGGGGAAAAATGCCTGCTGGCTGCCGGGTACTGACCACGCTTCCATTGCAACGGAAGCCAAGGTGGTTGCCAAACTCAGAGCCGATGGCATTGAAAAAGCTTCGCTTACCCGTGATGAGTTTCTTGCCCATGCCTGGGAATGGAAAGAAAAACATGGCGGAATTATCCTGGAGCAACTTAAAAAACTTGGTGCTTCCTGCGATTGGGAACGTACCAAATTTACCATGGACGAATCCATGTATGAATCGGTTATTAATGTTTTTGTTGATCTATACAACAAAGGCCTGATTTACCGTGGCGTTCGCATGGTCAACTGGGACCCGAAAGCCCTGACCGCACTAAGTGATGAGGAAGTAATCTATAAAGAAGTAAAATCAAAGCTTTATTATATCCGTTATAAGGTTGAAGGTTCGGATGATGAATGGGTGACCATCGCCACAACCCGTCCCGAGACCATTCTGGGTGATACTGCCGTATGTTATCATCCCGAAGATGAGCGGTTTAAACATCTTAAAGGGAAACGTGTTCTGGTTCCGCTGCTTAAGCGGTCAATTCCAATGATTGCAGATGAGTATGTTGACAGGGAATTTGGTACCGGCTGCCTGAAGATTACCCCGGCACACGACATCAATGACAACACCATCGGTATCAAGCATAATCTTGAATCTATTGATATTTTCAACGACAACGGCACCCTCAGCGAAAAAGCCCAGCTTTATGTTGGACTTGACAGGTTTGTGGTTCGTGAAAAGATTGTCGATGATCTGACCAATCACGGGCATATGCTCAAGATTGAAGATTATGTCAATAATGTTGGATTTTCAGAACGCACCGATGAAGTGATTGAACCCAAGCTTTCCGTTCAGTGGTTCCTGAAAATGGAAGAAATGGCTAAGCCGGCGCTTGAGGTGGTTATGAACGATACCGTGAAGTTCCATCCTGAGAAGTTTAAAAATACCTATCGCCATTGGATGGAAAATGTGCGCGATTGGTGCATCAGCCGGCAGTTGTGGTGGGGGCAGAGAATCCCTGCTTATTATCTGCCGACAGGCGAAGTTGTGGTTGCTGCGACTAAGGAAGAAGCACTGGAAAAGGCCCGAAACATCAGCGGAAATGCAAATCTCAATGCGGCAGATTTGCGTCAGGACGAAGATGTGCTTGATACCTGGTTTTCATCATGGCTTTGGCCGATTTCGGTTTTCGACGGTATTCGTAATCCCGGAAACCCCGATATTAAATATTATTATCCGACAAACGATCTTGTTACAGCTCCTGAAATTCTTTTCTTCTGGGTGGCTCGTATGATCATGGCCGGACTTGAGTACCAGAAGGAAGTTCCATTTAAAAATGTGTACCTTACCGGGATTGTTCGCGATAAGCTTGGCAGGAAGATGTCGAAATCGCTGGGAAACTCTCCCGATCCTCTTGCCCTGATTGAAAAGTTTGGTGCAGATGGTGTCAGGGTTGGAATGTTGCTCACATCTCCGGCTGGTAATGATTTGCCTTTCGACGAAAGTTTGTGTGAGCAGGGACGAAATTTCAGCAATAAAATCTGGAATGCACTTCGTCTGGTAAAAGGCTGGACCGTTGACGAAACCCTTCCTCAACCTGTTTATGCCTCAACAGCAGCGCAATGGTTTGATTCCAGATTTAACAACGCACTGGCCCAGATTGAAGAAAACTTCGATAAATACAGGCTTTCGGAAGCACTGATGGCTGCTTACAAACTTGTGTGGGATGATTTCTGTTCATGGTATCTCGAAATGGTGAAACCCGCCTATCAGCAACCCATCGACAGGCTAACACTGGATACAACCATAGGGTTTTTTGGCAAACTTATGCAGGTGCTTCATCCGTTTATGCCATTTATCACTGAAGAAATATGGCATATGATTGCCGATCGTAAATCGGACGATACCATTATGCTCAGTGCCATGCCTGTTCCTGCTGAGTCTGATGCTGATGTAATTGCAGCATTCGAACATGCCAGCGCGGCCGTAATTGGAATCAGGAATGTCCGCAAAGATAAAAGCCTGCCATTTAAAGATCAGATTGAACTTATGGTCAGAGGCGAAAATCCCGGCCGTCAGTTTGATGATGTAGTTGCCAAACTCGGAAATATCTCCGGAATTACTTATGTTGAGGATAAGCCTTCGACTGCAGCGGGTTTTATGGTGAAATCAACCGAGTATTATATTCCGCTTGGAGATACAATTGATCTGGAAGCAGAACGCGAAAAACTGCTGACCGAACTGAAGTATATGCAGGGATTTCTCGATTCAGTTGAGAAAAAATTGAGCAATGAAAGGTTTATAAGCAATGCTAAACCTGAAATTATTGAGAATGAACGTCAGAAACAGGCCGATGCAATCTCGAAAATTGAACTTTTAAAAGCAAGTATCGAGGGGATTTCTTAGGTTTTATTTGTCTCTGCCGTGTTTTTTTCTGAACTTTTTGGTGGTTAATTCAATGTTTTTTGGCTAAAAAGCAAAAAATTGTACCGATTTGCAGATTTTTTTTAATGTTGCTTGCATATGGAAGCATAATTAATTTATATTTGCGATTATTTTTAATTTTACCAATATTATGAAAACAGGAAAAGTAAAATTCTTCAATGAATCAAAAGGTTACGGATTTATTCTTGACGACGAATCCGGAAAAGAGTACTTTGTTCACGCTACAGGTCTTATCGACCGTGTAAATGAGGGCGATTCGGTTACTTTTGAGCTCCAGGAAGGAAAAAAAGGCTTAAACGCCGTGAAGGTTAAACTGGCCTAACTATATAAAGTTTGTGCTTTAATCTTATGGGGCTGTCTCGGAAACGTGACAGCCCCTTTTGATTTTGTTAATGACCTGAAATACATCAACTGGCTGATATTTCCCGGCAAAATTTATCCAAATCGCAATTTAGAATCATTTTAAAGAAAACTTAATTGTTTAATATTACTTTTGCATATATTACAAATTGGACTCACTCAGGTATCCCTGCTAAAAGAATGAAAAATCAGAGGTTCATACGAAGAATCGCGAAAATTGCCATCCTGGCAACTGCTTTCCTTGTTTTCTGGATTTACCTTGGGTCTCTTATCAATTTCCACCAACATCATATTTTTGGAAGAACACTTATCCCCAATGGCATTCTAAGCAAAAGGGAAGAAACCCTTGTTGTTTCAAATGATTTGCCATCGCTTGATTTCTTTCATGCACCGGATGTTTGCATTGATGAAATTGAAAATGCACTTAAATTGCAGTTTTCTGAAATATCATTGCCTGATTACTGCCCATTGACAGTTATCGTGATCGGCATCCCTGCTGACCATGGCCTCCGTGCGCCACCTTTAGTTTCCTGATTTCCCGCCCTCTTTTAAATTTCTGACCAGATATTGATTATATCTGTGTCATATTGCTTTATTCAAAAAAAACTGTCCGATGAAAACTTTCAACGCACTTACCATATCTCTTATTTTTTTGATTTCATTCTTTTCTGCTGGCACAAAAGCTCAGACTGTTCACACAGCATCAATGGGCAATCAATACGTAAATGAGGTATTCTTTTCACTTACCAATGGTGAAGTAAAGGTATCTCCACGCAATATCTGGGATATCGCTTTTTATACCAATGCTTTCAGTGCCGGAATTGTAACAAATGACGGCGCTGGTGTTGTTTTATACACCTACCCGAATGCAGGCATCAGCGGTTGGGATTCATTTGATACCACCGGAATGGCAACATGGACCAAAATGCACAACGATGTTTCTGATTTCGAAAACGGAGCTTTTAACCGCAATGCCCTGGGCCATCCTGATTACGGCTGGGGAATCTACAGCATGACAACCCACAATGTGGTCGGGGATTCGCTTTACCTGATAAAACCGCTTGATGGTGTTTACCGCAAGCTTCAGATTGTCAGAAAAATCTCAACAGAGAACAAGTATATCATTCGTTATGCCAATCTCGATGGATCTAACGACCAGACTGATACACTTGAGGTAAATCCATACAACGACCGCCAGATGATGGCTTTTTCATTCGCCACAGGCATCGTTGACCGTGAACCTCTGGCAGCAGAATGGGATTTACTGTTTACCCGCTACAACACTTTGGTTCAGAGTACTTATTATCCGGTAAACGGAGTTCTGACAAAAAAAGGTAATCTGGTAGCTCAGGCACATCCTGTTGCTCCTGATTTTACCGATTGGTCTGGTCTTGTGTTTGCGCCTGAAGCGGATATTATCGGCCATGACTGGAAAACCATTAACATGACGACCTTTCAGTGGGAAATAACCGATTCATTGGCTTATTTCGTTCAGAACGCAGCTGGCTCGGTTTATAAAGTTGTTTTTGAAGCTTTTTCGGGCTCAGGCACCGGAACTTCCACTTTTACTGTGCAGACCCTTGCTACAGCTTCGGCGAAGTTCAACCAGATTCCGGTGGCGAAAATCTATCCGAATCCTGCAACCGAAGTATTTAAACTTGAGCTCACTGATGCTTTGAATGGCGCAGTTGCCGGACTTTATGATCTGAGCGGAAGATTGGTCAGGCAACAATTGCTCAACAATTCGCTGCTGCACGAATTTCAGATTTCCGGCCTCGAGCCCGGAACCTATGTTCTGAAAATCAATGATAAATCCAGAACATCGGCGTATAAAATCGTTGTGAGATAATGAAGATACTTTTCGGATTGATTTTCATTTGCTTTTGGCTGCCGAAACTATTATCCGGTCAGGAAATGCCTGTGCGTGTTGTTGATTCCCGCACAGGCAAACCTGTTGCTTTTGCTCATGTAAAAGCGACGGAAACCGGGTCAAAAACAGCACGCTACTTTGTGAGTGATTTTGATGGATTTGTGAAGTTTGCGATCGTCAGGCCTACCGTTTTTCAGGTTACTTATGTCGGATTTCAGGCATTTAACGACACACTTTATCCCGAAAAAGCATCAGTGATTAATCTGCTGCCCGAAGTTTTCTCGCTTGATGAAATTGTAGTTACCGCGCAGTATAACCCGGGAAGCGCCGATCGTTCACTTTATCGGGTGAATGTGATCAACCAGCTTCAGTTAAGGCGCAGTGCAGCACCCGATCTTACCGGCTTACTCCGCAATCAGATGAACATCCGCTTTTCGCAGGATGCTTCTTTGGGCACAGGAATGAGTCTTCAGGGACTTTCCGGCGAGCATGTAAAAATACTTGTTGATGGTGTTCCGGTTATAGGCAGGCTTAACGGAAGTATCGACCTGAGTCAGATAAATCTCTCGAATGCCAGACAGGTAGAGGTAATCGAAGGGCCTATGTCGGTAATTTACGGCAGCAATGCACTGGCAGGGGTGGTGAATATAATCTCAAATGAGATTCCCGGAAATTCACTCACCGCCAATGCAGGCACTTATCTGGAATCAGTGGGAATCATCAATTTTGATGGTGGATTCAGTGTAAGGAAAGGAAAAAATGCTTTTGGTCTTCAGGCCGGGCGAAACTTTTTCAGTGGTTATTCTCCCGAAGATGATGGTCGCGCCAAACTCTGGAAACCGCGCCGGCAAGTGAATGCCGATGCCAACCACAGCCTTTCACTATCAAAAATTCAGGTAAAAACCAGCTTTAGTTATTTTGATGAATTGTTGCTTATCAGAGGTAACTTATTGCCGCCTTATTTCGAGCGTGCTTTTGATAATCATTTCGGCACCAGCAGAATGACCGCAAAGTCGGATATTTCAACCAAAGGCGCTAATCCATTTACGGCCAGCAATTCACTGTCCTTTTACCGCCGCGTTCGCACACTTTACTACAATGATCTCACGATCCCGGAAAAGACGCCAACGGAATACGATACCACTGGATTCGGGTCATTTCTCTCCCGGGGAATGTATTCCTTCCGCAATGAATCGGGAAAGTTTGGTTCACAATTCGGCTATGATGTTAATTCAGAATGGGCAACCGGTGACCGCATAGGAAATCAGAGCCGGGACATTACTGATATCGCTGGTTTTGCTACTTTTCAATATCAGCCAATGGAATGGCTTTCACTGCAACCCGGTTTCAGGTATGCTTACAACAGCCGTTTTAATTCTCCGTTGATCTATGCCATGCATGCCAAAGCAGGTCCACACAAAGGCGTGATGTTCAGGGCATCGTATTCCAGCGGATTCAGGGCGCCATCGATCAAAGAGCTATACCTTTATTTTGTTGATGTGAATCACGATATTACAGGAAATCCTGACCTGAAACCTGAAAATTCGAACAATGTGCAGCTTCAGGTTGCGCATCGCATTGAAAAGATAACCTATGCCACCGAAACTGAAGTCCGTTTCTTCATGAACAATATAGAAAACCAGATTACACTGGCCGAAACCGGCGATGGATCATATACTTATTTTAATCTTGACCAATCGCGAACCATGGGTTATTCAATGGGAATCCGTTCATCACTCTATCCGCTCTTCGACCTCAGGCTTGGTTGGGGAAGTACAGGAATTGCAAACCGCATTGAAGGGAACGATGGCATGAAGCTTTTCTGGTCACCTGAAGTTACTTCAGAAGTTACCTGTCGTATGGATGAGATCGATCTTCATATCACTGCCATCTATAAATACACCGGAAAAACAACCAGAATTAGGTTGCTTTCTGATGGTAATCTGGCCGAAGGTTATATGGATTCTTATCACAATCTGGATCTTACGGTACTTAAAACTTTTATGAATAAAAGACTGGCAGCGAATGCAGGTGTTCGTAATTTATTTGATGTTACCAATATTACATCAACTGCAGGTTCCGGCGGCGTGCATTCAGGCGAAGGTGGTAATGCACCGGTTGCCTGGGGGAGAACATTCTTTGTGAAGTTGTCATTTAACATTTCAAAAAATGAAACTGAGAATAAGGTTAAGTAGTTTCCTGATGGCGACTCTGGTTGTCTTATCATCCTGCTTTAAGGAGGATGAGATTGTGGTGCCTCAGAAACCGGGTGATGTTGAAACTGTGGTGGTTGAAATGTTGCCTGATTATTCTTTACAATCCTACTTTAGCCTCACCGATGGTGAAATTGTATCAACCAACGATCGCACTGACTGGGATATTGCATTAAGTTGTCTGCCAGGTGATTACACCTTGTGGCTCAATACGTCCACTTTCATGTATGCTGCCCGCACCGGTGTTTTTGATTTCAGCCAGCCAATCAGTCCCGCTGGGATGGAATTGAAATTCGATGAGTCGAATGGTGATATTCATGGGAATGCGATTGGCAAATGGTGGATTTCTGATCTGCAGGGGTTGAGAGAATCCGGCGAGGTTTTGTTGATTGACAGAGGAATAGATTCTGAAGGTTTTTCGAAAGGATACCTGAAAATTCAACCCATCATCGATCCTGTCAGCTTTGAAGTCAGCATTCGTATTGCAAACCCCGATGGAACTCAGGAGCGCACCTTTGCTATGCCCCGCGATCCACTGCGCCGCAATGTTACCATTTCCTTCGACAATGGGTTTAATAATCCTCAAATCGAGCCACCGGCCAATAACTGGGATCTGCATTTTACTACTTACACTACGCTGCTGTTTACCAACACCGGCGAACCTTATCCTTATCTTGTGAACGGGGTTCTGCTGAACGATACCCTTGTGATGGCTGTCCTTGACTCTATCACTCCTTTTGCGGGAATTGACAGAGATAAAGCAGAAAGCTATACATTTTCATCACAGCGTGATCTGATCGGTTATGATTGGAAGAAAATTAACGGAGATGTGACATCCGGAAATATCACCTACACCGCCCGGTCGGAATGGACGTACATCATCCGCGATCGCAACAGTGTTTATTATAAAATGAGGTTTATCGATTTCTATAACAATCTGGGAAAGAAGGGTTACCCTACTTTTGAATTTCAGAGGTTATAGCATGATTTTGTTTGTATGTGTGTGAAAAGCCCGGCAGTGATTGGCCGGGTTTTTTAATACCTAAATCGTTTAAAACACTTCGACTACGCTCAGTGTGACATTCGTGTCAGGGAAACTGTGATGCTTTTTAATACATATGTTATCAGCTATTTACAATGTCATCCTGAGCGGAGTCGAAGGACTAAATGATCAATTCACAACTAAGAAATCCTTTATGCAACAATTAAAGAAAGGAATAATACTTTTCACATTACAACAATATTTGCCGATAATTAATATAATTTTCTCAAAGCAAAAATCCCAGCACCAAAGCTTCTCTTTTTTTGCCTTCTGAAAGGTTTTGTCTCACCAGATTATGCAGTTTCTCCATTTTAGCCTCGCTGGTCATAATTTCATTTTCCAGAATCAGCCTGACATCGTCATTCATCCTTGCTTCTTTCATCTCGGTTTCAGAAGGAAGGAGCTCCGCCGATCCCAGTCTTCCGAGTTCATTTCCGGTAAGCAAAGGGCTGTTTTTCAGATTGTAGGGAAGTGAGTCCATGCCAATGGCTGGTTTGGTGAGCGGTTTTTCAACTTCAAACAAAGCGTTTCCATGGGCTCTTACATAATAATTCCCGCCCATGCGTCCAACCAGATCCATTTTTCGTGTATCTATCATTCCATCGGGAGTGAGCATACTCTCATTCACATGAACCATCAGCACTTCGCAAATAACCAGATTGGCCGCTCCTCCGCCGGTTCCGGTTTCAATTACCTGCCTTACTTTACACTCCCACTGCACAGGCGATTCCATTACCCTGAAAGGCTTCACTTTTTCAGAAGCAAGCGGTGTAAATCCCGATTTCTCAAATTCATTCACCCCTTTCGGGAATTCTGTGCTGGCCAGACTAACCTGCTCAACCATGCTGTAAGTTACCGCATTGATTACAACCTCAGGAACCTGTTTGATGTTGTCGAATGTATCTTTGGTTGTGTTGTCGCGTCCCCGTCGTGATGGACTGAATATTATTGTGCTTGGGTTTACCCCGAAAGCATTGAAAAAGCTGAAAGGGGAGAGGTTTGGTCTTCCTTCTGCATCAATGGTGCTGGCAAATGCGATGGGCCTTGGAGCAATGGCACCGAGCATCATTTTATGAAGTTCGGAGTGGGGCAGGTGAGCGGGGTTGAAGGTTTTGTACATGGCAAGCCTGGTGCTATTGTTTGAGATTTATTTCAGGAAGTTCGATCTGACTTGTTTCGTAAATGCGGAGTGATAACGCGAGATGTTGGAGGTCAGATTGATACTGACATCCGGATTAAGATGCTTATTATGGTTTCGCTGGCAATATTCTGGTTACACATTCGCCAAAGCCAATGCGCAATCCATCTTTTTCAGCAAAACCGCGAATGATAAGGGTGTCGTTGTCGTTGATAAATTTTCGTTCTGATCCGTCGTTCAGTGTGATGGGTTTTGTGCCTCTCCAGGTAAGTTCAAGCATAGATCCGTAAGAACCGGCATCCGGGCCGCTGATGGTTCCTGAAGCGTAAAGATCACCTGTGGTGATGTTGCAGCCGTTCACCGTGTGATGCGCAAGTTGCTGACATATATTCCAGTACATATACCTGAAATTGGAGCGGCAAACCACATTTTCTCTGCCGTTTTCCGGTTTGATCAAAACCTCAAGGTTGATATCGAAATTACGAAGTCCATCGGTTTTAAGATAGGGAAGAACTTCAGGTTCCTGATCGGGACCTATAACCCGGAATGGTTGCAGTGCATCAAGGGTAACTATCCATGGCGAAACTATCGATCCGAAATTTTTGGAAAGAAAGGGACCGAGAGGAACATACTCCCACGATTGTATGTCTCTGGCAGACAAATCATTGAAAAGGAGAAATCCAAAAATGTAATCCTCCGCTTTATCGGCCGGAACACTGTCGCCCAATTCGGTTGACTTGCCAACAACAAAGGCCATTTCAAGTTCAAAATCAAACATTTTACTTGGTCCGAAAACTGGTTTCTCAGCACCCTGTGGCATGGTTTGTCCTTTTGGGCGATGTATATCGGTACCGGAAACCACAATTGACGAAGCACGGCCATGATATCCGACAGGCAAATGCCGCCAGTTGGGCAACAAAGCATTTGATGGATCACGAAACATTGTGCCTACATTGGTGGCGTGTTCAATGCTGGAATAAAAATCGGTGTAATCAGTCACTTTAACCGGCATCAGCATTTTTACAGATTCCGGACTGATCAGAATATTTTCCTTTATTGACTTGATTTTTTCAGGAAAACTCAGATTGGCTTCAGAAAATATTTCCTGTAATTTTTTTCGGATGGCTTGATGGGCTTTTTTATCCATGCCGATAAAGTTGTTGAGTACAGGCTGACTGAATTTTCCTTCAAAGTCAAATCCAAGGTCATTAAATAAGCCTGACTGCAGAAGTTTTTCAAGGTCAATGATATGATCACCAATGCGGGTAACAGCAATGGTTTTGCCATTTGCGATTTCAGCAATGCCAAAGGGCAGGTTTTCAAGGGGGAAGTCGCTGTTGAGCGGAATTTTAAGCCAGGATTTCATTTTTTTGAATGGGTAAGTCGGATTTCAGAGGTCAGAGGTCAGAGGTCAGATTTCGGAGGTCGGATTTCAGATGTCAGAAGTTGGAAATTAGAAATTAGAAATTAGAAATTGGAAATTATTTACAAAGTTCCTCGTTTTTCCTGCTCAAGTTCGATGGCTTCAAACAAAGCTTTGAAGTTTCCTTTGCCGAAGGATTTTGCTCCTTTGCGCTGAATGATTTCGTAGAAAACCGTCGGCCGGTCTTCAACCGGTTTGGTAAATATCTGCAAAAGGTAGCCTTCATCGTCCCGGTCAACCAGAATTCCCAACTCTTTCAAAGCCAGAATTTCTTCGTCAATTTTTCCGACGCGGTTAAGCACTGTATCGTAATAAGTACCCGGAACAGTCAGGAATTCAATCCCCCGGTTGCGCAACTCCTTAACTGTGTGAAGGATGTTGTCGGTTGCCATGGCTACATGCTGAACACCGCTGGTGCCATAATAGTCGAGGTATTCTTCAACCTGCGAGCGTTTTTTGCCTTCGGCAGGTTCGTTGATCGGGAACTTAATTCTTTCGTTGCCATTGGTCATTACTTTGCTCATCAGGGCAGTGTATTCTGTCGAAATATCTTTGTCGTCGAAAGAGGCCAACTGACTGAATCCCATGACATCGGCATAAAAATTCACCCATTTGTTCATTTCATTCCAGCCAACATTACCAACCATATGATCAACATACTTCAGACCGGTTTCTTTGGATCTGTATTCAGGATTCCAGGCTACATATCCCGGAAGGAAAGGGCCATTGTAGTTTTTGCGTTCCACAAAAACATGCACAGTATCGCCATAAGTATGGATTCCTGACAAAACGACTTCGCCGTTTTCATCTTTCTGGGTTTTGGGCTCAAAATATGAATCAGCCCCGCGCGAAGTAGTCTCTTTCCACGATTTGGTCGCATCATCAACCCATAATGCCACAACTTTTACACCATCACCGCGCTTCATCACATGAGCACCGATTTCGCTTTCAGGAATGAGCGATGAGGTGAAAACAAACCGGATTTTATCCTGAACCAGCACATAGGATGTACGGTCTTTTAATCCGGTTTCAAGTCCGGCATAAGCCAAAGGTTGGAAACCAAAAGCTGTCTGATAAAAATAAGCAGCCTGTTTGGCATTGCCTACATAAAACTCAACATAGTCGGTGCCGTTGATGGGCAAAAAATCTTGTTGTATTGTCATTGTTAAAAATTTGATGCTATATTTAATAATTGATAGTCACACTTGAATTCTGAATAACTCATGACTTTAATCAAGCCATGATTTGTGATAATCCGGTTCCTCAATTTCCATGGCCTGTTTTGTAAGCCACAAAGGTCGGAAAGTGTCCACCATTACTGCAAGTTCTTTGGTTTCTTTTGCGCCAAGACTTTTTTCAACCGTTCCCGGATGTGGCCCGTGTGGAATGCCGATCGGATGCAAAGTAATCTGTCCGCGGTCAACATGTTTGCGGCTCATAAAATCGCCATCCACATAATAAAGCACCTCATCTGAATCTACATTGCTGTGATTGTATGGCACCGGAACAGAAAGCGGATGGTAGTCGTACAAACGCGGAACAAAGGCACACATTACGTAATTGTGCGCTTCAAATGTCTGATGAACTGGTGGTGGCTGATGAATGCGGCCGGTAATCGGTTCAAAATCATGAATCGATAAGGCATATGGGTAATGATATCCATCCCATCCGATTACATCAAAAGGATGGCTGGCATAATGGTAGGGGAACAACTGATCTTCTTTTTTTACCATCACCACAAAGTCGCCTTTCTCGTCATGTGTAACAAGCTTGTCAGGCTTGCGGATATCTCTTTCACAAAACGGCGCATGTTCTTCAAGCTGACCGAGTTTGTTAACATATTTTTTCGGAAATCTTATCGGACTGTATGATTCAACAATAAAAAGACGGTTTTCGGGGTTATCGAAGTGCAATTGATAGATTACTCCACGTGGAATAATAAGATGATCGCCGTATTTAAATGCAAGATCGCCATACATCGATTTCAGCACACCGGTACCTTCATGCACAAAAATCATTTCTGTGGCCTGTGAGTTCTTGAAGAAATAGTTCTCCATCGATTTACGCGGAGCAGCCAGTGCAATGCTCAGGTCGTTGTTTACCAGAACCGGAATCCTGCTTTTCAGATAATCATCGGCAGGCTTGACACTAAAGCCTTGGAAGCTGCGGTGCTGCATATTGTTCTGAACCGCAATTTCTGGCTTTACATCAATGGGCGGATCAATTGATCTCACCATTGTTGGCGGGTAAACATGATAGGTCAGTGAATATGCATCTGAAAACCCTTCGGTCGAAACCAATTGCTCTGCATAGAGTGCACCATCGGGTTTCCGGAATTGGGTGTGGCGTTTGGGCGGTATTTGCCCGAGTGAATGATAATGGGGCATTTTATTAAATTATTGAACAGGTGAATAACGCATTTCAATCGTTTGCACCTTTAACAATTTTCGCCCTGAAATGTTCAACAATGCAGCAAAATCAAGCATTCGGCATAAAATGTCGTGTCGTTGATGAAAAATGACTTTGACTCTCCTTCGAAACCTTTAGTACAGGCAATTCGGACTGACTGTTATACTGAGTTGGCACTCAAAAAAAATGAGCATAATGCGGAGATGACAGGAGTTAACGGCATCCTTATTCATGGACAAAAAAGATGAAAGTATTTCACCACTTTAATGTGAGCAGGACAAACCTTAATTTATCTTCCAAACCTTAGTAACAGGCAACCCACCAAACACCTTCAACCTTAATATTTCTTCCTAACCTTATTATTGTTCAATTTGAAAAGGTTGCCAGCTTATTGAGGTTTTCAAGAATGAATAAGGTTCAAAAATCGTTGGGGTCAGGTTTGTTAAAACTCAAAAAATAACTCCGTTTTACCTTTTAAGTATCAGTTTTCTCAAGACCTCCTTGCCGTTTTCTGTTCTGATTTTTACAAAATAAACCGATTCAGGCAGGTTGCCAATGTTCAGTTCCAGCTTTTCTGATGGAATCTCATAAGACAAATCAAGCACTTTATTTCCTGTTATCCCTGAAATACTCACATGCGTAATTCGTCCGGTGAGCAAATCAGATTCAATGGTAAACGTGCCGTTTGATGGATTCGGATAAAGCCGTATTCCTGTTTTTTGTAAGCTTTCGGTGGCAACCGGAAGCTGAAATCTGGCTGAAAGCTCTCTGTTTCCATCAACGATAAAAGAGATTTCAGGTTGATCTGAATAAAAATTTCCGTTTTCAGTCCAGTCAAGGAATGTAAATCCCTGATTTGCAAAAGCCAGAAGAACAGCAGTTTCGCCTTCGGTGTAAATTCCTGATCCGCTGGTATAACCTCCGTTTGCGGGAAGTGCATTTGCCAGAATATTAAATTGCTGCGAAAAATTCGCTGTTAGTGTACGGTTGGCATTTACGGCAAACGAAAATGAGGGATCTGTTGAAACTATTGAGCCATTTTCTGTCCAGTTGGTAAAAACCCACATGGAATTTGGTGTTGCCAGAAGTGTTGCTGTTTCACCGGCGTTATATATCCCTGCGCCTGATGCTGAACCTGCTGAAGCAGGATTAACCAATGTGGATATCGTAAATTGTTGCACAGACTGAGTGAAGTTTGCAACCATATTTTTGTTTTCTGTCACAGTAAAGCTGTAAACAGGATTATTGGAAACTACGGTGCCGTTCTCTGCCCAGTTTTCAAAAACCCAGCCGTTTGCGCTGTTTGCCGTAAGGTTGGCTGTGGAACCATAATCATAAGTTCCGGCTCCGCTTGTGGTTCCGCCTTCTGCCGGGTTTGAGGCTGTTGTTATATTAAAGGTCTGCAAAACAAATTCTGCTGTCAGATTTTTGTTGTCAGTTATGTTAAAACTGAATATAGATTGAGTTGAGACGATATTTCCAGCTTCAGTCCAGGCTGAGAAATTGTATCCGGGTTCTGCAACTGCAGATACAGTGACATTGCTTCCGTAATTATACCAGCCAGCTCCCGTTACATTTCCGGCATTGGCAGGATTCACACTTAAGGAAACTTCAAATTGCTGAATTGCAAAATTGGCGACTAGATTTCTGTTTCCCTGAATATTGAATGAGAAAATGGCATCGGTTGAAACTATGTTTGTGCCTTCGGTCCAGTTAATGAAATCATAGCCGATGGCAGCAGAAGCCGTAACAGTAACCAATGCGTTGAAGTCATAATTGCCGCTGCCGGCTGTAGTCCCTCCGGCTGCAGGGGCTGATGTAGTGGTAACTGAGAATGACTGCAGTTGGTTGATTGTGGTTTCTACATCATCAATATACCAGTAATCATAGTTATAAAGATTCCCTGAGATGGCAAATGCAATGTATGTTGCTGGCTGATTCAGGTTTGAAGTAATTGTTGTTGTGACCAAAGCAGGGCCGATATTGCTGCTGCCGGTCGGAATGCTCCAGGCTTCGTCTGTCCAGTTGATGCCATCGCTGCTTGATTGAATTTTAAGCGTTGCACCTGTGCTGTATGCGTCAAGGAAATGTCTGAAGCTGAGTCCGAGTTCAACAACGCCGGTTGTATTGAAAGGTGGCATTATCAGGCGCGTAATTCCCGGATTGGCCTGTTGCCACTCTGATTGCATTTCACCGGCACTTCCACCGGCATTTGAAGTGGCAACATGTTCCCATTTGCTCGCCACATTGTTTCCCTCAACTTGTTCTGTCCAGCAGGGCGGAATGTCGTTTTCCTGAAAATTCTGAGTGTATGGAAGCAACAATGTGCCGCAGGATGTTGTTTGCTGGGTGGTCAAACCCGTTGAGTAAACCTGCGTTTCATCAACAGACCATAGCTTGTAGTAATAAGTGGTTGCCTGGGATAAATCGAGGTGTTGGAATGATGCTGCATTCCCGGCAAACAGAACCGTTCCGCCTCCTGGAATTGTTTGGCCTGCAGTGTAGTTTGTGCCTTCGGCGGGTATCCCGAAATTGTTGGTTGTGTTGAATGCAAGAAGTACATTGTTCTGAGATGTATTCAGTTGCCACTGAAGATCTATCTGCGAGCCTGAAATGGCTGTTGCCACAAAAGATGCAGGATTGGAAACGGTGCTTATTCCCACCGAAAAAGTGATTGTACTTCCTGCCGAGGTAACACTATGTATGTTTAATCCGCCTGCACTGCCGTTTTGAAGAAATGATGACGGATTGGATGCATCATTTATGGCTGTTCGTCCTGATTGCTGAGAAAAGTGTGCACTTGAAGGACTGCCGTTTATGGTTGTGGTTCCGTTTGGACGGTAAAGATAAACTTCGTCGGGAGGGCCACTTGCATTGCCATTGTATGCAGGATCAATTCTGTAAACCAATAAACCCGATCCGGGCAGGGTGGATTCATAAGTGCCGATATTTTGTCGGTATTCCACCACAAAAAACTCTGAAGAAGAAAATGGAGATGCAATTTTGTAGCAATTGTTGGTTGAAGAAGTTATCGGATTCAGGGTATAAGTTCCCGATGTTGTAATTTCAGGGATACTGCTGATCCATGTTGAATTGCTGTACTTCCATTTCATATAAGTGCCCATATGGCTGCTTCCCGAACCCATCAGATCCCAGACAGAAACCGGGCTTATGTTCAGTCCGCCGTCGTTGTAGTGATATAAGTCAGGAGCTCCCAGTGCATGGAATAATTCATGACATAAAATGCCAACGCTTACCTGTGATTCAGGCTGAAATGTGTAATCCCAAACCTGTTTGCCATTGATAAAGACGTTGTACGTGTATAAAACCCAGCGGTGCGCCCACAAGAGACTTGCCCAAGCTCCGTTTCCTCCCCTGATGATAAACGATATATTGTCAACCAGGCCGTCATTGTCGCCATCAATATTTAATGATGCAGGAACCGGAGAGTTGGCGTTGATCCAGTTTACGGCATCACGAAGCAGGGCATGTTCGCGCAGCCTGCGCTGGGTTTCTCCGTTGTATCCGTTTGGATTCGTTGTGGCATTATATGGTTCAAAATAACTTCTTGGATGGGAATCGGTGTAGGAAAGGTTGGTTGTCATTGCACACTCTGGGTAGTGTGTTGAGCTCAGATCCAACATGTTATATGAAACTTCGTTATAAAAATTTTTGACTGAACTGCCTGTCGCCTGATTAAATGTGTTGTCGAATGTTTGACGGATTGTGGTAAATTCCGTATCATCTGAAAACTTTATATAAATCACCAGATTGTTCATTGTGCCCTGATGTGGTGCACGGTTTGAGCGGTTGTCAGCAACCTCAAATTCCATCTTCCTTCTCAGGTATTCTTCCTTTGGAATTTTTACCCATTTCGTCAAACCTGCACTTTCCGGATTTACGGTTTCTACCCTGTATTCCGATGGTACTATTCTTCCTTTATCGGAAACGGCATAATAAAAATACCCATCTTCTGACTGAATGATTGTGTATCCGTCAGCATCGTGCAACCAGTTGAAAAATTCATCGCCGGATACGAAACAGTCTATTACTGTTCCGTCGGGCTGGGTTATCTGGTAAGGCTGGTTTTCGACGTAAGCTGCATTTGCTTCTATGCCCGCAATCATTGCAAGAGCAAGAATTATGGTATAAAGTACTTTCATGCTGAAGTGATGTTATTGGTACCGAAAATAAAAAGAGATATTTCTCTGATTAATGCATTTTAAGCTGAAAAGTAATGGCAATAATGGCTACTGTTACTTTTTTAATACCAGTTTTTTTGTTGTAGTGTTGCCATTTTTCAGAATGATTTTCAGCAGATAAACCGATTCAGGCAGGTTTCCCACATCTACTGTCATTTTTTCTGAGGGGTTGAGGTTATGAATATGAGAAACTGTTTTGCCGGTTACTCCTATAATCAGCACTTCCGAAATTGCCCCACTGATGTGACCTGATTCTATAACAAATAAACCGTTTGTAGGGTTCGGATATAGTTTTAGATTTTCGGTAAAAGATTCACTGACTCCGACAGTTGATCTGAAACGAGCCGTTAATTCACGGTTGGCAGCGGCATTGAAAGATATCTGCTGCGAGCCGGATACAAAATTCCCGTTTTCGAGCCATTCAACAAAGGTGTAGCCTTCATTGCTTTCAGCCATCAGGGTTACATTCTGCCCTGAGGCATAAGTTCCTGATCCTGTTGTAAATCCGCCAATGGCAGGGTTTGGTAATGCTGAAATGGTGAATTGCTGGAGTTCATTTGTGAAATTTGCAACCAGGGTTTTCTCTCCCTCGAGCATAAAACTATAGACCGGATCTGATGATACAACTCTTTGCTCATCAGTCCAGCATAGAAAATACCATCCGTGAGAAGGTGTTGCTGTAAGCGTTGTTGTTGATCCACAGGTATAAACACCTGCGCCTGAAGTAACTCCGCCTTGAGCAGGAAATGAAATGGTGTATAGGTAGCACGGATCAGAAATAAATTCCGCAGTAAGAATTCTGTTGGATGCAACGGTAAAAGTATATTCGGCATTATGTGAAACAATTGAGCCCGATTCTTTCCATGATGAAAAATAAAACCCTACGGCCGGGACTGCCTGAACTGTTGCCAGACTGCCGCAGTTGTACCATCCTGCACCATAAACCATTCCTGAGCTTATCGGATTATAGGTGAGGTTGATCAAAAATGAAATGGCTTCAAAATTGGCAACGAGTATTCTTTCATTTCCAAATGAAAAGGAATAGTCTGCACTTTCTGATACGATTGTTCCGTTTTCAGTCCAGTTGGTAAATGTAAATCCTTGATTGGCTGTTGCGGAAACAGTAACTGTTTCTCCGGCGGCATAGATTCCATCACCGCTGGTAAGTCCACCAAATGAAGGAAATGCTGAAGTTGTGATGTTGTTGTATTGTGACTGACTTACGAAGAGCATTACATCGTCGATATACCAGAAGTCATACTTGAATAGATTGCCCGAGACGGTAAAGGCGATGTAAGTGGCAGGCTGATTCAGGTTTGATTCAATGCTTGTGGCTACCTGCTCGGGGCCTATGTCGGTCGGACAAGTAGGAATCTGCCACGATTCATCTGTCCAGGAAATTCCATCGGTGCTTGATTGTATTTTAAGTATTGCACCTGCTCCGTAAGTATCCAGGAAATGTTTGAATGACAGTCCCAGTTTTACAGCGCCAATTGTGTTGACAGGGGGCATTACAAGCCGCGAAACGGCCGGGTTGCATTGTTGCCAGTGAGAGCGCATTTCACCATCGATGCCACCAGCTATTGATGAATTCATCTGCTCCCAATTACTGATAACGTTTACGCCTTCAAGTTGTTCTGTCCAGCCCGAAGGCATTCCGTAATCCGAAAAAGTCTGTGAATAAGGCAGATTAACGGCATCTCCGCTCCGAAACGACCAGTCTCCCGAAGGATCTGACGGAGAATAAATTGCTGATTTCTGGCCTTGAGTTTCCAGGTATATCAACGAGTTTTTTTCAGCCCCGGTGTTGAGAGCGGAAAGCAGAGAAATTAATACTATAGTCGCGTAAATATTACTCATTTCCTCTGTATGGAATTTTTAAAATATTTGAGAGCATTGCGGTACTTTAATATATAGCCAATGCCTTATAAAGTAATGCCTTAAAAGAAAATTATTTTTAAAATATTTATGAGGTATAAATAGCTCGCTTGTGGCAGACACAGCTCAAATAAAAACCAGAGTTAATCCGATTGAAAAGCTTATGCTTTGATTGCAGGTAAAGATGACGGATTGACTATTTTGAGTTCAGAAACTATATATTACTGCAGCTATGGTTAGTAATGCCTGGGCGGGAAGCAGATAGATTACCATTTTTTAAATATAAAGAAAACTGCGAGTACGATGAGGCCGAACCCCACCAGATAATTCCATTTCAACGGTTCTTTAAGGAACAGAATTGAAAATGCTCCGAAAACAATAAGTGTTATCACTTCCTGTATGGTTTTGAGCTGAGCAACTGAATATGTTCCATGCCCGATGCGGTTTGCCGGAACCATTAGCATGTATTCGAAAAAGGCGATGCCCCAGCTGATCAGAATTACTTTCCACAGGGCTGCCTCTTTAAATTTCAGGTGACCGTACCAGGCAAAGGTCATAAAAACATTAGAGGCTATAAGCAGCAATATGGTTCTCATTCTGTGAATTTTTGAAGCGCGAAATTAGCTAAAATCAGGTTTGAGAAATGGGGAGATTTGTAACTTTGGAAAACTAAATACCAAGGATTGGCTATGATAAGCAGAAATATTATGTTGAGTGTGCT
>Ga0351880_1014_pt1 | contig 56727 bp, 43 predicted proteins | sample BONcelFGM3001E13_FD_206766 | JGI IMG/M metagenome (GOLD analysis project Ga0351880, IMG submission 206766) | Enriched cells from coal bed in the Powder River Basin, Montana, United States - BONCAT cells FGM rep3 HSBNCT.FGM.300.1.E13 ...
CAACAAAAGTAAATTCATTTTCAGTTTTCATGACTGATAATGTTAGATTTTAAGAAGTTAACCAAACAAAACACTCAGGCAACAGCTGATTACCGGTGCCTGAGTGTTTTTCCTCTTAATACGGTGATCAGGCAAAGGAAACTTGCCAGGAATAAAATTACCGCTTCACGTATTGCTGTTCGTAGTATTTCTGATAATCGCCTGAAGTAACATTATTCAGCCATTCTTCGTTGGTAAGATACCAGTCAACAGTGGACTCAAACCCTTCAGTAAATTTCACAGTCGGTTCCCAGCCCAGCTCTTCTTTGATTTTAGTGGCATCAATTGCATACCGGAGATCATGGCCGGCGCGGTCTTTCACATAAGTGATCAGCTTAAGGGATTCGCCTTCTGAACGGCCAAGTTTGCGGTCCACAATTTCTATGAGCTTCTGAATTAACTTAATGTTCTGCCATTCGTTGTTTCCGCCAATATTGTATGTTTCTCCTTCGCGACCTTGATGAAAAATAAGATCAATGGCAATGGCATGATCCTCAACATACAGCCAGTCGCGCACATTCTCACCTTTTCCGTAAACCGGCAAAGGTTTGTTGTTGCGGATGTTGTGAATAAACAGCGGCACCAGTTTTTCAGGAAACTGGTAAGGTCCGTAATTGTTTGAGCAATTCGAAAGCACTACCGGCATATGAAAGGTGTGAAAATATGCCCGTACCAGATGGTCGCTGCTGGCTTTGCTGGCTGAATAGGGACTCCGCGGGTCGTAAGGTGTTGTTTCAAGAAATTTGCCTTCATTGCCCAGCGAACCGTAAACCTCATCGGTGGAAATATGATAAAAACGTTTCCCCTCGAAACCATCTTTCCAGATGGCCCGTGCAGCATTCAACAGATTTACTGTTCCAACAATATTGGTCATTATAAACTCCATTGGATTGGAAATGGACCGATCAACATGCGATTCTGCTGCCAGATGCACGACTCCGTCAAACTGATATTTATCAAACAACTGCTGCATCTGATCACCATCAGTGATATCGCCACGTTCAAAAACATAATTCGGCTTATTCTCTATATCGGTCAAATTGGTAAGATTGCCGGCATAGGTCAGTTTGTCAAGGTTAACAATCTGGTATTGAGGATATTTATTTACAAAAAGCCTGACTACATGCGAACCGATAAACCCGGCTCCTCCGGTGATAAGAATGGTTTTCATTTCCTGATTGATTTAAGTGGTATGTTATTTTTCGGCGAGGGCTTTTTCCCATTTCCAGGCGGAGGCCATCATTTCATCCAGCGACAATTCGGCATTCCATCCAAGTTCATCGTTGGCAAAGGAGGTATCGGCCCATACTTTTTCAATATCTCCGGGGCGTCGGTCAACAATCTGATAATTAAGTTTTTGACCACTCACTCTCTCAAATGATTGAATCACTTCGAGTACACTGAAGCCATTACCAGTGCCCAGATTAAATATTTCCATATCAGATTTCCCTTTCCCGGCAATCATCCGGTCAACCGCGATAACATGCGCTTTGGCCAGATCCACCACGTGAATGTAATCGCGAATGGCCGTTCCATCGGGGGTGTTGTAATCAGAACCAAAAACGCTCAGCGATTTCCGGAGTCCTATGGCTGTTTGTGTGATAAAAGGAACCAGATTGTTGGGAACACCGAGGGGCAATTCACCAATCAACGCCGAATCGTGTGCTCCGATGGGATTAAAATACCGCAGTGCTATCGTTTTCAGCCCATGAGCCGCCACAGAAAACCGAAGAATCTCCTCCGACATTTGCTTTGTATTTCCGTATGGCGACCAGGCTTCTTTGATCGGTGAAGTCTCTTTTACAGGAAGTTCATCCGGCTGTCCATAAACCGTGCATGATGAGGAGAAAACAAGATTTTTTATCCCGTTCTCCTTCATCCCCTGAAGGATATTGATGAGTGAATCGAGGTTATTGCGGTAATACATCAACGGTTCTGCCATCGACTCCCCAACAGCTTTGAAAGCTGCAAAATGGATAATGCCATCAAGATCAGAATGATCGGCAAAAAACGCAGCGGTTTTTTCCCTGTCAATCAGATCGAACTGATGAAACTCAGGTTTTTTGCCGGTAATTTCTTCGATGCGGTCAATTACTGCAGCATGAGAATTTGACAGATTGTCAATGATTACAACATCATAGCCTTTTTTCAACAGCTCAACTGCAGTGTGCGAACCAATGTAGCCTGTTCCGCCGGTAACTAGTATTTTCATGCAAATATTTTAAATTCAGACAATCTTTTTAACCATTCCATCCTTCAGCTGATACTTTTCGTTGCTTTCAGGACAGACTGCAAATCCAGCCTGATCAAAGTTCAGACGATTCCCGAACTCACTCATCCAACCGATCTGACGGGCCGGATTTCCAACCACCAGCGCATAGGCAGGCACTGCCCGCGTAACAACAGCACCGGCTCCAATAAAGGAATATTCGCCAATATCATGTCCACACACAATGGTGGCATTGGCTCCGATTGAAGCGCCCCGTTTTACGATTGTGGCAGAATATTCTCCTCTCCGGATAACCGCACTTCTGGGATTAACCACATTGGTAAATACCATCGATGGGCCCAGAAATACATCGTCTTCGCAGATTACACCGGTATAGATGGAAACATTGTTCTGCACTTTGACATTTCGTCCAAGCTTAACTCCAGGCGATACCACAACATTCTGTCCCAGATTGCAGTTTTCGCCAAGTTCACATCCGGTCATCAGGTGAGTAAAATGCCAGATGTGACAACCGCTGCCGATCGTACACCCATCATCTATTACTGCTGTTTCGTGTGCATAGAAGTTTTTCTCCATAATATTGCTTTTGAAGGTGATAAACCCGTTTCAATGTAGATGATAAAATCCATTGTATTCAAGTTCAAATGTAATACAATGTCCCCATAATAACACAAAAAAAGCCGGAAGATTATCCGGCCTTTAAAGTTTAACGCTTCTTAACTTATTTGTTCACAAATTCGAGCACCGATGAAGTAATGAACTGTAATTGGTCTTCATCAAGTTCGGTGTGCATCGGCAACGAAATCACGGTTTTACAAAGATGTTCGGTCACCGGAAAATCGCCCTCTTTGTAACGGGGGTCGAGATATGCCTTTTGCATATGCAAAGGAACCGGGTAATAAATCATGGCCGGAACCTCCTTTTTCATCAGAAACTCCTGCATGGCATTGCGGTCAACACCTTCAGTGACCAGGGTGTATTGATGAAAAACATGGGTCGATTTCTCAAACCTGGCTGGAGTTTTGAGTTTCGGATGATTCTTAAAGGCATTGTCATAATATTCAGCTGCATGATTGCGGGCTTCAGCATACGCATCGAGGCGGGCAAGCTTAACGCGGAGAACAGCAGCCTGAATACTGTCTAATCTGCTGTTCACACCAATAAAATCGTGATAGTAACGAATTGTCATTCCATGGTTTACCACAACCCTCATCTGATTGGCAAGTTCATCGTCGTTGGTAAAAATGGCACCGCCATCTCCGTAACAACCCAGATTTTTACTTGGGAAAAATGATGTACATCCCACATGACCTATGGTTCCGGCTTTTTTGCGGCTTCCGTCGGCAAATAAATAATCGGCACCAATGGCCTGACATGCGTCTTCGATGATAAAAAGATTGAACTCCTCAGCAATTTCCATCATGGCATCCATATCGGCACACTGTCCGAAAAGATGAACCGGAACTATTGCGCGGGTTTTGGGCGTAATTGCTTTGCGCACTGAAACAGGATCGATATTGAAAGTGTGGGGATCAACATCCACAACCACCGGAGTAAAGCCAAGCAGCGCAATAACTTCGGCAGTAGCGATAAATGTAAAATTGGTGGTGATGACTTCATCTCCGGGCTTAATTCCCAGTGCCATCATGGCAACCTGAAGCGCATCAGTGCCGTTTGCACAGGGAATAACGTGTTTAACTCCCAGGTATTTTTCCAGGTCTTCCTGAAATCCCTTAACTGCAGGGCCATTGATAAAAGCGGTAGAGTTTACCACATCCTGAATGGCCTGATCAATCTCAGGCTTAATTTTTTCATATTGACTTTTCAGGTCAACCATTGCAATCTTTTTCATCTGCAAGTGATTTTGTAGTTGTTGACTTAATTATTCAGGCTTTAAAAACCGATGCAAATGTACAGGAATTTCCCGTGTATAAAAGGTGGGGATGGGAAGAAGAAAGTTAAGGTTGTGGAAAATTGGATTTTTGGAAAACTGGGATGTCTTGTCATCACGAGTTGGTTATTTCAACTTTTCCATTTGTAATCTATCTCTTTCTTGTTCTATCACTTTATGTAATTTCTTTTGCAGCAATTCTTTTGACGGCAACTCAACCAAATATTCTGCTACCCGGATTTCAGAATCTTCAAGTTGCAATAATTCAATTTGTTCTTTTGAACCCTCTGCGCAAAGTATTAACCCAAGCGGAGAATCCTCTCCTGTTTCAGTTTCAAATTTCTCAAGGTATCGAAGGTATAATTCCATTTGACCTTTATATTGCGCTTTGAACCGGTCAAGTTTTAAGTCAATTGCAACAAGTCGTTTTAGTTTTCGGTGATAAAACAACAAATCAAGTTTAAAACTGTCTCCGTCAATTAGCATTCTTTTCTGACGCTCAACGAATGTAAAGCCTTGTCCTAATTCTAATATGAATTTTTCAAGCTCTCTTAAAATCGCATCTTCGAGTGTTTTTTCGCTGTAATTATCTTCCAACCCAAGAAAATTCAGGAAATAAGGGTCTCGAAATACGAGGTCTGGATTTAGTTTGTTTTCTTCCCGTAGCTCTTTAAGTTCCTGTTTTATCATTTCTTCAGGCTTTTTTGAAATAGCCGTTCGTTCAAATAGCATAGAATCAATTCTTTCGTTTAAAGCACGCACGCTCCAATTTTCAACTCTAGCCATTTCAATGTAAAATTCACGCCTAAGTTCATCCTTCAAATACATAATCGATTTAAAATGAGTCCAACTCAATTCTCTACACACTGCGGAGATAATTCTTTGGTCTGGAAAAGTCTCCGCAATGCGGAGACAATGTCGAAGATGCTGTTCACTCCATCCTTTCCCGAATTCTTGCGTCAATTCATTTGAAAGCGATTTTACAACTTCTTTTCCATATTCGCCTCGTTTGTTTTGTAGTATTTCATTATTTACGCGTTGACCGATATTCCAGTACAGAATTGTAGTTGCTGCATTAACAGCAACTGCTACGGTTTGCCTTGTTTCTTCAATCAGCTGTTTGATTTCCGAAAACAAATTGTTGATATTTTGCGATTTACTAATCATTTTCCAAAATTAACAATATCAAACTTTTGAATTCACAAAAAAGTTTACAATCATGGCATTTAAACAATCCTCCTCTCAAAGATTCTGAAGATAATACTCCGAAATCTTCCTGAAAAGATGTGCACGGTCAGCACCCATTACATTGTGTTCGTGGGTGGGATAAACAAAGTAGTCAAGCTGCTTTTGTTTGCTGATGCAAGCCCTGAGAAACTCAAGACTATGCTGCCACACCACTGTATTGTCCTGCGCCCCGTGAATTACGAGTAGCTTTCCTTCAAGTTTATCCACATAATTTATCAGCGCTGCCTCTTTATAACCTTCCGGATTTTGCTCCGGGGTGTCCATATAGCGTTCGCCGTACATAACTTCGTAGTATTTCCAGTCGATGACCGGCCCACCGGCGGAAGCAACCTTGAAAACTCCGGGATGTTTCAGCTTGAGCGAAATGGCCATAAAACCGCCGTAGCTCCATCCGTCAACGCCGATTCTGTTGTGATCAACCCAGGGCAAAGATTTCAGATATTCAACACCTTTCATCTGATCGGCCATTTCGGCAACACCCAGATTTCGGTGAATTACACTCTCAAACACAAAGCCACGGTTTGCCGAGCCACGGTTGTCCATCGTGAAAACCACAAAACCCTGCTGAGCCATATAGTTGAGAAACAAATTGGCGCCACCCAGCCAGTTTTCTGTGACCAACTGCGCGTGAGGTCCGCCGTAAACGTAAATAAAAACAGGGTATTTCTTTGCAGCATCAAAGTCAGCAGGTTTAATCAGGCGGCAATAAAGATCGGTTCCATCTTCTGCTTTCAGGGTAAAAATGCTGGTTTCGCCCAATTTGTAATCAGTGAGGGGATTAGGCGAAGTATGAATTGACTTCACTTTCCTGCCCTTTTTATCTGCAATAACAATTTCGGCCGGAACTTCGCGATTGCTGTAGCGGCTGATAAAATATTTCCCATCAGCTCGAACCATGGGATTATGAACTCCCTTTTCGGCTGTCAGGCGGTTTGTCTTTCCCGATTTCAGATCAAGATAAAAAAGGTGATTTTCCAGCGGGCTTACTTCGGTTGAGCTGAAGAACAAACCCTTGGCATCTGCATCAAAACCAATCAATTCATTTACTATCCAGGGGCCTGAAGTCAGTTGTCTGATCAGCTTGCCATCGGTACCATATAAATAAAGGTGGTTGTAGCCATCGCGCTGACTTTGCCAGATGAATTTATCGGGACTTCCCGGAAGGAAAACCATTGCATTCAAAGGCTCTACATAACGATCATTCTTTTCCTCAAAAAGCGTCGCTTCAAATTCACCGGTTCCTGCATTGTAGCGATTCATTTTCAAATGGTTCTGATCGCGATTGAGCACAGCAATATAGATCGACTTTTCATCGGGGCTCCAGGCAATGTTGGTCAGGTATTGTTCAGCGGGCAAGCCGGTTTTCATGAAAACCGTTTTATTGCTCATCGGGTTATAAACCCCAAGCGTAACCTCATGGCTTTGCATTCCTGCCATGGGATACCTTATATTATTAGCTGAAGCAACACGTGCGGTGGCGTCAACCAGCGGATATTCAGTCACCATGCTTTCATCCATGCGGTAAAATGCCAGCAGATTGCCTTTCGGCGACCAGAAAATCCCTTTGCTTATGCCAAATTCATTCCGGTGAACTGTCTGTCCGTTTACAATCCCCGGATTTTCATCACTTGTCACAGCTACTTTTCCGGAAGTGGTCGAAACATAAAGATTGTTCTTGATGGTGTAGGCGATATAATTTGTTTCGGGAGCCATCTCCGCATTTTCAGCCACAGAATCGGATGAGTTTATTTTCTTTACGGATTTGGCAGCCATGTCATATTCCAGCCAATGCTCATCTTTGACAAAGCCAAAAGTGCCGGAGCTCTTCCAGTTGATCATCGGCAATCGTTTAAATTCGGTAAATCCGCTTGCTGTAATTGCTTCGTTAAAAACGGATAGTGTGAGCAGAGTGTCGGTTGTCTGCGATTTCAGGTTTCCCTGAAGCAAAACACCGGCATCCTGCCATGAATAATTATCAGAAGAAGCGCGCCACTGAACATTTGTCAATCCGGTTGGATAGAGTTTGCGGTTCGTCATAATTTCTTCAGGAACCAGCGTTTTATCCTGAGCGAACGAGCATTGCAGCGCCATCAAAAAGACAGCAACAAGTGAAATAAGTTTATTCATAAAAGGAGTAATTAAGATAGCCAATATTAAGGTCTTATGGCGTGTGAAATTTCACTGATCAGTGAAGGATTTTTCTCGACGGCATTTCCGATCACCAGCACATCGGCGCCTGAAGTTGAAGTTTCTTTTGCCTGCTCAGGGGTTCTGATGCCTCCGCCAACAATCAGGGGAACACCTATGCTTTGTTTCACATGGCTGATCATGGTATTCGACACCGGGTTAATTGCACCGCTGCCGGCATCCATAAAAATCAGTTTCAGTCCAAGCATTTCACCGGCCATTGCGGTGCACATTGCAATATCGTCTTTATCGGCAGGAATGGGATCGGAGTTGCTCATATACGAAACCGCTGTGGGTCTGCCGCTTTCAATCAGCATGTATCCAGTGGGAATCACCTGCAACGGGCTCAGCTTTAAGTATGGAGCTGATATAACATGACGGCCGATGAGCATTTCAGCATTTCTTCCCGAAATCAGTGAAAGAAAAAGGATGGCATCGGCTTTCCAGCTCATCTGCAAGGTATTACCCGGAAAAAGCACCACTGGAATATCTTTGGCCTGCTTCAGAATTTTTATAACGGCATCCATATGATTATTGATGAGCAGACTACCGCCCACAAAAAAGTAATCCACATCGGCATCAACAGATTGCTGAACTATAGAATCAAGCGCTTTATCCTCTGTTTTGTCGGGATCAATAAGAATGGCGAGCTGCTTTCTTCCGGCCAGCATCTTATTGGTAATATTTTCATAAACAAGCATATAGAGATGGTGCTTTTAAGCTGCAATGATAAGCAATTCCTGCGAAGTACCCAAGAAGAATATAGATATGTATTGATCAACCCGAAAGAAAATAAGCCCAGAGGGGCGCAGCGTTGGTAGACTAAAGCATTATGAATGAACATCAAGCCCCAGAGGGGCGAAGCGTGAAAATTAAATAAATCGATTTCACTCAAAAAATAAAGATTACAATTTTTATCAGGAATTAAATCAAAGAAATAGTGATTTAAATTCAGTTTCAGCTTCCTGATAAATCCAATTATTCTTATTCAAACTTTATTTAGCGATGATGTTCATGTTGATTTAAATATAAGTACTCACGCTGCGCCCCTCTGGGGCTTTAAAAATAGCCTCTGCTCACTTACTACCAACGCTGCGCCCCTCTGGGGCTGATCATTCAAAAAGCAATGTTTAACCGGATAATTTAGTAATCATATAGCTATACGCTGCTCCTAAAGGCTGAGCAGCTCATGCCTCCCAACAGTATCTTGCACCAATCTGTATCTTGTTTCAAAACAATACTTAACTTTGCAGCCCAGTTTTTAAAACAAATAACCACTCTTCACCATGAAAGAAACCATTGCCGAAGTTTTGCCTTACAAAGTTAAAGATATAAGCCTTGCTGAATTTGGTCGCAAGGAGATTGAAATCGCTGAAATGGAAATGCCCGGACTGATGTCTATCCGCAGAAAATTCTCTGCTGAGAAACCTTTGCAGGGCGTTCGCATTACAGGCTCGCTGCATATGACCATTCAGACTGCAGTGCTCATTGAAACGCTTTCAGAGCTTGGTGCCGATGTACGTTGGGCAAGTTGCAACATTTTCTCAACCCAGGATCATGCGGCTGCAGCTATTGCAGTTACAGGTGTTCCGGTATTTGCCTGGAAAGGCGAAACCCTAGAAGAATACTGGTGGTGCACATTACAGGCACTTTGTTTCCCGGGTGGAAAAGGTCCGAATCTTATTGTTGACGATGGAGGCGATGCCACCATGATGGTTCACAAAGGATATGCTGCAGAAAAAAATCCTTCATTGCTCGAAGCTGCCACTTCAAATGCCGAAGAAGCTGCCATCCTGAAAACCCTGAGGGAAGCTTTTGTTGAAGACAAAACCCGCTGGCACAATACTGTTGCCGAGCTAAAAGGTGTTTCGGAAGAAACTACCACAGGCGTTCACAGGCTTTACCAGATGATGGAAGCCGGCGAACTATTGATTCCTGCGATAAATGTGAATGACTCTGTAACCAAATCGAAATTCGATAACCTTTACGGATGTCACGAATCACTTGCTGATGGGATCAAACGCGCCACCGATGTAATGATTGCAGGAAAAGTTGCGGTGGTTCTTGGATTTGGTGATGTAGGAAAAGGCTGTGCCCGCTCCATGCGTTCATACGGCGCCAGAGTTATTGTTACTGAAATTGACCCGATCTGTGCGCTTCAGGCCGCAATGGAAGGATTTGAAGTTTCAACCATTGAAGAAGCAGTAAAAGAAGGCAATATTTACATTACCGCAACCGGAAACCGCGACGTGATTACCCTGGAGCATATGCGTCAGATGAAAGACCAGAGTATCGTTTGCAACATCGGTCACTTCGACAATGAAATTCAGGTTGATCCGCTGAATGAAGCCAATGATATTGAGAGAGTCAATATTAAACCTCAGGTTGATAAATATGTATTTCCAGGCGGAAAAGCTATTTTCCTTCTAGCCGAAGGTCGTCTTGTGAATCTGGGTTGTGCAACTGGTCATCCCTCTTTTGTGATGAGCAACTCTTTCTCAAACCAAACCCTGGCTCAACTCGATTTGTGGAAAAACAACTATGAAGTCGGTGTTTACCGTTTATCAAAGAAACTGGATGAAGAGGTTGCAAGACTTCACCTTGAGCAATTGGGTGTTAAACTTACCAAACTCACTCCTGCACAATCTGCTTACATCGGAGTGCCTGTTGAAGGGCCATTTAAGCCGGAGCATTATCGGTATTAGAATTGCGGATTTCGGATTTCGGATTTCTCTCGTTATCGCTTCGCTCCTGCCTGCCTGGCACAGTCGGGCAGGCTCCCGAGACAAGCAATTTCTGATTTCCGGCATTTGATATATAATTGACCTAACAAGTTTTCTTTCAACTTGTTAGGTCTTCTTTTTTAACTATAGGATCTTAAAGTTGCGGAACTGTTTTAAGGTTAAGGCTGAGGTTGAGGGAATTAATATCTAATGTCTAAAAGGCTGAGGTTGAGGTTGAGGTTGAGACTTCCGAAATCCGCAATCCGACATCCTACCTCGGAAATCCGAAATCCGAAATCCGCAATCTAATTAGTCACCGTAAGTGAATACCCATCATATCTTGTGCGGTATTGTTTCAGGCCGGTAGTAGCCGGACCAGTAATCGGAGAGCCATCGGTGAGAATAAATCTTGATCCGCAAAGAGAATCAACAGCAATAATTCCATTGTCTTCAACCACAACCCTGGCATCATCTTCAAGCGGATCGTAAGGGCAGGCGCGCTCAAAAACAAGAAACTGATCGCTCAAAGGGCGATAAATGATCAAGCCTTTATAACCTCCGCTGGAATAAACATAACCCCCCTCAGGGATAAAATGCAGGGTATTGGGGTAAATCACAAAGTTGACATATATATAAGGTATCTCCGTTTGGTTTGTTTCCTTGCCGCATGAAACAGACAGCAGAAAAAAGCCAAATAAAAGCACCTTTGAAACACCTTTGAAAACAGTTTTCATTTCAATTATTTCAGATAATTTACTAACGCAGCGGTAAAAGTAATATTTTTGACGCTAACAAAAACTTTTCACATAAATGAATAACAAGCCAAACTTTCATCGCTTTATCTTTACAGTAAGCACCATATTGGTCATGTTTCTTATGAGCTGTGCCATATTTCCCGGCAGAAGCACCCGCGACAGAGCAATGAAAGACCAGGAAAGGATTAACAATAAGGCAGCATCTGAACTAAGGGCAAAAGAGAAGGCACATCATAAAATGCAACCGAAAAACACAAAAAAAATGATGAAGAAAAGCAAGAAATACACGGATAAAAACAACAAGCGCCACAAAAGATAATACTTGCGCCGGGCAATCGGGGATATTTCACCGTTTCCGGTATACATATCAGGCAATTGCAGTGAAAGAAGAACTAATCTCTCAAATTACAGGATTTTTTTCTGTGTGAACCGAATCTTTTATATTTTTACCGATGATAACCAAAAGTTCAAAACAATGGATGACTTTCTATATATAATAATAGGTATAATCTGGGTGGTTTATTCGCTTTACAGCAACAAGCAAAAGCAACAAAAAAAGCGGATGCTTGAAGAGCAAAGACGAAATCAGCCTGATGCGTCTCCGGCCCCGCCAAGGCCACGATCGTTCCTTGAACAGATGCTCGATCCTGAGACTGAAATGCCTGAACCTGTCACACAGCCTTATGATGAGTACCAGGAAGAACAAGAGGAATATTCCTTTGAAACGCTGGCCCCAAATCAATACAAGCCTGAAATACAGTCACTTGAAACAATAACCAACGAGGTTTCCGGTTCTTATTTTGAAAACCAATATTCCACAAGAGGTGGTGCCAATTATTATGACAACAGGGTTATGTCTGACTCGACACATAATGAGGTTCCTCTGGTGGAAGAATTGACTGAAGAATTTGACCTCAAAAAGGCAGTTATATACTCTGAAATACTCAATCCCCGCTACATTTGAGCGTTTTAGAAAATTGTTCATTCGTTTCTAAAATTTTTGGAGCGTATTTCAATTTATTATTACCTTTACCCGCTTTTAACGGCACATGCAACACACAAAGAACATCTAACATAAAATTTCAATTGTATGATCAGAAATCTACTGCTAACTATTGGGTTAGTGCTGACAGCGAACCTGTTGGTATTTTCTCAGTCGGGATCTCTCTCAGGAAAAGTGATCGATAAAAACACAAAGGAACCTATTCCTTTTGTAAATATTATCGTAGAACTCGGAGGAACACAGGCTGGCGGCACAACTTCGGACTTTGACGGGAAATACACAATTAAGCCAATTTCGCCCGGACGGTATGACATTAAAGCCACTTTTGTAGGGTACAAACCTGTATTGGTAAGGGGCGTTATTATTAAATCCGATCAGATTACTTTTGAAAACATTATCATGGAATCGACCATGATAGACATAGAAGTATTTGAGGTTGTTGACTATAAGGTTCCCCTTATTGACAAGGACAAAACCTCGATGGGCGCTACCGTTACAGCTGAAGAAATTGCCAAAATGCCTAACCGTTCAGCCAATGCCATCGCCACAACAGTCGGAGGTGTTTTCTCTGCCGACGGTGAGCGTGGAAGTGTCCGCGGTCAGCGTTCTGAAGGTACTGTTATGTATATCGACGGTATCAGGGTACGCGGATCATCATCACTTCCTGAATCAGCCATTGAGCAGGTTTCGGTTATCCTTTCGGGAGTTCCGGCGCAATACGGAGATGCTACCGGAGGTATTATCAATGTAACTACCAAAGGCCCCAGCCGCGAATTCGGTGCCGGTCTTGAGTTACAGACATCGCAGTTTCTGGATGCATACGGCTACAACCGCTTGGGCCTCAATATGCAGGGACCATTACTCTGGAACAAAGATAAAACCAGTTCATTGCTCGGCTATTTTATAGCAGGTGAAGTTGTTTACAATCAGGATAGCCGCCCGACTGCTACCGGTGTTTACAAAGTAAAAGATGACGTTTTACGCCAGCTTGAGCTTAATCCGCTCCGCCTGTCAGGAACTGGGTTTGGAACCTATTACAACACCAACTTTATTGGAAAAGAAGATCTTGAATTTTCAAAATCCACGCTAAATACTGCTGGTTATGATGTTAACCTTTCAGGTAAATTTGACATCAAAACAGGTCCAAACATCAATCTTTCATTGGGTGGAAGCGTAAACTACAGCGACGGGCGCAATTTTAACTTTGCCCAGTCAATGTTCAATTACGACAAAAATGCACAGGTAATCGAAAACACATGGAGGGTTTTTGCCCGTTTTACCCAGCGTTTCCCTGCTGACAGAGAAAGCAAATCGCTGATTAAAAATATTTTTTACACACTTCAGGCTGACTTTTCAAAGTTTGATCAGACTGTTCAGGATCCTGAGCACAAACAAGATCTTTTCAATTACGGATATCTTGGGAAATATGAAACCCAGAAAATCAGATCTTACGAAATCGGATTTGATACCATTTCCCAGAAAACAGCATTTATACACAATGGATTCAGGGATACCGAGGTAATTTTTACCCCGGGTACCGTAAACCCGATTACTGCCAATTATACCAGGCAGTATTATGATCTGTATCCTGAAACATTTTATCATGACAACCTCAACAACATCATTTCAGGCGGAGGATTGCTGAATGGTATGGGCGCTCCAAGCGTTTATGGATTATGGGGAAGTCCCGGCGGGAATCAGTCTGGTTTTCAGAGGATTGACAATGAGCAATATGCCGTTAACTTCAGCGCTTCAGCCGATATAGGAAACCATGCTTTGCAGTTTGGTGCCATTTACGAGCAGCGTACTGACAGATTTTACTCCTATGCACCAACCGGACTCTGGAGTCTGATGCGTGGTTTGACCAATTCGCATATTGAGCAGTTGGACGTAATGAATCCAAACCTCGTTTATCTGGATGGAGTATTTATGGATACCATTTATTACGATCGTAGATATGACGCCCAATCACAGCGCGTATTCGACAAGAGTCTGCGTTCAAAACTGGGTCTTCCTATGGATGGCACCGACTGGATCGACATCGATTCATACGACATCAATACTCTGACCCTGAACTATTATGATGCCAATGGCAATCTGAAAAAAGCCTCGCTGAACGAAGCACTTTCAATTGATATGTTCTCTGCTGATGAATTGTTTAACAATGGTGAAAACCTGGCCAGCTACAGTGGTTATACCTATACCGGTAAAAGAACAAAGTCAGCCAACAGTGCAAGTTTTGACGATTTCTTCACCAAACGTGACGCAAACGGAAATTTCACCCGCGAAATAGCACCTTTCTCTCCGGTTTATATTGCAGGATTTATCCAGGATAAATTTGCCTTTGAAGACCTCATTTTCAACATTGGTGTCAGGGTTGACCGTTTTGATGCCAACCAGATGGTTCTGACCGACCCATATACCCTTTACCCTGCACTTTCAGTTTCTGAAGTAAATGACCTTGGCTCACATCCTCAGAATATGGGAAGTGACTATGTTGTTTATGTTGATAATGTGCGTCAGCCGACAGCCATTATGGGTTATCGCAACAAGGACACCTGGTACAATGCCGAAGGTCTTGTAGTTACCGACCCTTCCATCGTACTCGATGCAGGAAACGGAGTAACACCATACTTAAAAGACCGCAATAACATCGCTGTAACCTCACAGGCATTCAGCGATTATGAGCCTCAGATTTCAGTGATGCCACGTATTTCGTTCTCATTCCCTATCTCTGACGAAGCGCTCTTCTTTGCGCATTATGATGTACTTACCCAGCGCCCAACTTACGCGCTCCGTATGAACCCCATGGATTACTTCTTTTTACCAACTCTTGGTAGCCCTACCATCAACAATCCTAACCTGAGGCCTGAGAAAACCATTGACTATGAACTTGGGTTCCAGCAGAGACTGACCAACAGCTCTTCGCTTACCTTATCGGCTTACTACCGCGAGATCAGAGACCAGATTCAGGCATACCGTTACACATCTGCTTATCCCAAGACCTATTATTCATACAATAATATTGACTTCTCAACGGTAAAAGGGGTAACTGTTACTTATGATCTTCGCCGTACTTCAAATGCAAGGGTTAGAGCCAGCTACACACTTCAGTTTGCCAATGGAACAGGATCAGATCCTGAGTTTGCAAAAGGCTTGATCCAGACCGGACAGCCCAACCTTCGTACTTTGTTCCCATTGAGTTTCGACCGTCGTCATGCACTCAACCTGATGCTTGACTATCGTTTTGCTGAAGGAAAAGAATACTCCGGTCCGGTTATCAGACGCACTAAAACTGATGCAGCGGGTGCTGAAGTAGTTAAAACAACTCAATTGCTGAAAAATACCGGTGTTAACTTCACCATCTTCGGCGGTTCAGGTACTCCTTACACCAGGTCAAGTAAAATTGTTCCTATCGGACAATCAGGAATTATCAAAGGATCGGTCAGTGGATCGCGTCTTCCATGGCAATTCAGGGTTGACGGACGCGTTGACAAGGATATAAACCTGAGTTGGGGAGAAGAAAAACGTTCTTCATATCTGAACGTGTATGTGCAGGTACTGAATATTTTCGACTCGCAAAATATCATGAATGTTTATGCTGCTACCGGCAACCCCGATGACGACGGTTACCTTGCTGCAGCTGAATATCAGAACCTGATCAACACACAGCTTGATCCTCAGTCTTTCCGCGATCTTTATAGCATCAGGATTAATAGTCCTTTCAACTACAGTTCGCCACGTCAGATCCGTTTGGGTATAATATTCAACTTCTGATCAGGAGAGTCAACACAAAAAAAAGAAAAGAACAGAAACTTACCATAAATTATCCGAAAATGAAAAATATTGCCCGTGTTACTTTAGCAACGCTGCTCTGTTTCGTTCTGGCCATGCCGGGATACGCAGATTACTATAAGGGCGCAACCAACAAATCAAGCGGCACAGATTTAAAAGCTACTGCTGCCGGTTGTTTGCCTGGTGCCGGTTTTAAATACCTTGAAATCAACAATGTTCGTACCCGTATCAACACCGGTGGCGATATGTGGTGGGATTTTGAAGTTGCTCAATACGAAATCCCAAAAGGATCGCGTAAAACTTCAATGTTCTCTGCAGCCCTCTGGATCGGAGGTATCGACGTAAACGACCAGCTAAAACTTGCAGCATTGCGTTTCCGTCAGGGACCGAGTAGTGGTAGTCCGGGAACAGGAAATGACTTCTGGCCTGGCCCCCTTACCATTGACGGAACCGCAGCCATCAGCGAAGAAACCTGCGCTGAATTTGATGAATTGTTCCCAATCACCCGTGCAGAGATTGATGAATATCTTGCATGGTGGGATGACAGGGCCTCAAATCCCGGTTACCAGATTCCAAAATCAATATTAGATTGGCCGGCACACGGAGATATCTCTAAAAAACAGAGTTATTACCTTGCACCCTTCTTCGACAGAAGTGGTGATGGAACCTACGATCCGGAAGATGGAGATTATCCATACTATGATATTTCAAATGAACTCTGCCACTCAACAACCCAAACCAAAGAAGGGGAAGAAGGCATTGTAAAAGGCGGACTTCTGGCCGATCAGGTTATAAAAGGCGATGCTACGCTGTGGTGGGTATTTAACGATAAAGGTAACATCCACACCGAGACACAGGGTACACCTATCGGACTTGAAATCCGTGCTCAGGCATTCGGATTTTCAACCAACGACGAAATCAACAACATGACTTTTTATAGTTATGAAATCATCAACCGTTCAACTTTCCGCCTAAGAGATACTTATTTCAGCCAGTGGGTAGATACAGATCTTGGTTTTGCTACCGACGACTACGTGGGTTGCGACGTTGATCGCGGACTTGGTTATTCATACAACGGACGGCCTAAAGATGGTGACGGACAATTCTGGGCTTACGGCGATCAGCCTCCCGCAATCGGAGTTGACTTTTTCCAGGGACCATATATGGATCCTGATGGTTATGACAATCCTTCGTTTAAAGGCGATGGTAAACTCGGACCGTCATTTAATGGAGACTGTAGCATAGTTGGTCTTAGCGGATCATTCCTTGCCATGGAATATGGAGATGCGACAAACACTCAGGCCGGAAACTTTCTCGTGCGCTCTGAAGCCATCAATGGTGTAAACTTTGGTAATGGTATTGTGGATGATGAACGTTTTGGTATGCGCCGTTTTGTTTATCACAACAATGCCGATGCTCCCGGCCCTTATATGCAGGATCCCCGCTTTGCTCCTCAGTATTACAATTACCTGAAAGGTATATGGCTTGACAATACAAAGATGCTTTATGGTGGAAACGGACACGCTTCGACAGGAGCTTATGGACCTGCCTGCGACTTTATGTTCCCCGGTGATACTGATGTTTGCGACTGGGGTACAGGTGGATTACCTCCTGCCGGTCCTAAATACTGGACAGAAGAAGTTGCCAAGAACAAAGAAGGAGACAGACGTTTTATGCAATCTGCCGGACCTTTTACACTTGAGCCGGGTGCTGTAAATTATATTACTGTTGGTATTCCCTGGGCACGTGCTGCTTCGGGTGGACCATGGGCTTCAGTTAAACTGCTTCAGGTGGTTGATGATAAATGTCAGTTGCTCTTCGACAATTGCTTTGCCGTTGTTAGCGGACCTAATGCACCTGACCTTACCATCAGGGAGCTTAACAAAGAGTTCATATTCTATATTTCCAACCGCAAATCAAATGATGCCGGAAATAACTTCAACGAAGCTTACAAGGAACTTGATCCTGCTATTCTTGCTGTTGCAAACAGCACAGGATTTAATTTTGATCCTTTCTATCGTTTTGAAGGCTATCAGGTATTCCAGCTAAAAGATGCAAATGTTTCAGTAGCAGATATCCGCGATCAGAAACTTGCAAGGCTTGTATATCAGAGCGACATTAAAAATGGTGTTAAACAATTGGTTAACCATAACTTTGATCAATCATTGAATGCCAGTGTTCCGATTGAAGAAGTGAATGGCGCTGACCTTGGTGTTACACATACTTTTAAACTTACTGATGACGCATTTACCGGCCAAAGACTGGTTAATCACAAGCAATACTACTATCTGGCTCTTGCATATGGTTATAATGAGTTTATGAGATACACCGCCGACCCGGGTGCACAGGAAGCAGGGATTGCCGGTCTTACAGGTCAGAAGAGAACCTACCTTGCCGGTCGCAAAAACATCAGGGTTTACACAGGGATTCCTCATATCCCGGTCGGACCAATTCAAACGAATGCTGAATATGGCAGTGGAGTTGAAATTACCAGACTTCAGGGACAAGGTAACGGTGGCAACGCGATCGATCTGACAGATGCTTCCATTGCGGAAATTATGTCGAAGAAACCGGTTGATTCACTCAACACATACGGCAGCCCCGATTATCCTATTGCTTATCAGGCAAAGTACAAGGCTGGTCGTGGTCCAATTGATGTTAAAGTAATTGATCCTTTGAATGTAAAGAATACCGAATACATTCTGGCTTTTGATTCACTGTCGCCCTATTTTATTAAGCTTGGCACTGACAGCACACTCAGTCAGCGAGCCTCCTGGACACTTACGGATATAAATTCCAACATTACCTACAGATCTGATACACTTATTTCGTTTAAGAGCGAAAAGTTATTCCCTGAGTTGGGTCTCTCTGTTACCATTGGACAGATTCTTGATCCTGGTCCATACAGAATAGGGACCAATGCTGATAATGATCCGATCTGGGATATAATTTCAGAGAACAACGGACTGATCGAATCAAAATTTGTATTTGCTGACAGTTCCAAAGTATGGATAGCATCAGTTCCGGATATTGATGGATTACCTGCCTTGAACTGGATACGCTCCGGTGTGGTTAAAGACGCATCCAACTCTTCCAATGACGACTGGAATATGACACCATCAAACCCAAAACCATTCGACCCGAATTCAAACTATGAGAAAGTTATTGGTGGTACCTGGGCTCCGTATATAATGACAGCTTCCTCACTGCAGGATGCGCAGTATGCTCCGGCATACCACAATTCTAAAAATGGAAGTAACTTCTCCGACCTTGCCAGTGTAGATGTGGTTTATACAGCAGACAAAAGCAAATGGACCCGTTGCCCGGTAATTGAAATGTGTTCTGATCCTATACTTGCTGAAGGCAATGTGGAGCGCTTCAACATCAGGGCTGGTCAGTCAATTGACAAAAACGGCAACCCTGCTCCGGTTGGAAGCGGACCAAGTACAAATCCCGAAGATGCAAATTATATTGCCGAAACCGGAATGGGTTGGTTTCCCGGCTATGCCATCAATATTGAAACCGGTGAAAGACTCAATATGGTTTATGGTGAAAATTCATGGCTCGTTGGTGAAAACGGACGCGATATGAAATTCAACCCAACCAGCAACCTGATCACTTCAGCTGGCGACCTTGTTATGGGTGGAATGCATTATCTCTATGTATTCGCTCATACTTCAGGTAAAATAATTGAAATTGCAAATATTCCTGCTTATGATGCAGGCAAAAAATTGCGTTCAAGTATTACCACACCTGGACAACAATTCAGGGCACTGGTTTATTCGAATGCCATGTGGGTAACCATTCCTATTGCTGTTCCTGGTCAGGAAGCAAACTGGCTTTCGAACGATGCCAAGGTTAGTATCCGCATTGCCAAACCTTACCGCAGGTATTACAGCACCAATGATCTTGACAGCACTTATCTGGCAAATCACAGCGATAACCGCAACTTCCCGAAATACAAATTCAGCACCGAGAGCATTGCCACAACTTACAACAACATAGCCAAGGCACAAACTGAACTCGATCTGATTTCTGTAGTTCCCAATCCGTATTACGCATATTCAAGTTATGAAACCAACCAGCTTGACAACCGTGTTAAGATTGTTAACCTGCCCCGTCAGTGTACTGTTACCATTTACACAACAAATGGTACGCTTATCAGGCAGTTTACCAAAGACGAAAGCGGCACTTCAATCGATTGGGATCTGAAGAATTATGCTGGTATTCCGATTGCCGGAGGTGTGTATCTTGTACATGTGAAAGCAGATGGAATTGGCGAGAAGATTGTTAAGTGGTTTGGAACACTGCGTCCAGTTGACTTAAACGCCTTCTAAATTAGTGCAAGTAAGAACCTGAATAATTAAAACACACAAAATATTGATTATGAACAAGATCTCTAAATACTTCGCTGCTATTTTGCTGACAGGGGCTTTAATAATGCCATTTGCCCAGGGTTTTGCAGGCAACAAAGACAGGTCGGGTCAGGCAGGTGCATCTGAACTGCTTATCAACCCCTGGGCCAGAAGTTCAGGATGGGGTGGTGCCAACGTAGCAAATGTAAAGGGTTTGGAAGGACTCTTTGGAAATGTTGCTGGAACAGCCCATACCAAAGGCACAGAGTTGATCTTTTCGAACACTCAGTGGCTTAAAGGCAGCGAAATCAGCATCAACACATTTGGTCTTACCCAAAAAATCGGTGAGTCAGGCGTAATCGGACTGGGAATTATGTCGATGAATTTCGGCGATATTCCTATCACTACCGAAGATTTACCTGAAGGCGGAATCGGAAATTTTGCTCCGAGCTATATGAATATTAATCTTTCGTATGCAAAAGCTTTTTCAAGCAGCATCTATGGGGGTATTAATATCAAAATAGTTTCAGAGGTAATTTCTGACGTAAGTGCTCAGGGTATCGCTATTGATGCAGGTATTCAATACGTAACCGGCCCCCGCGAGAATGTCCGTTTCGGTATTACACTGCGTAATGTCGGGCCGACCATGAAATTCAGCGGCGACGGTCTTTCTATCCGCAGCCTTCTGCCAGGTCAGGAGAGCTATTTCACACTGGAACAACGTTCCGCTGATTTTGAACTTCCTACCCAACTTGCACTGGGCGCTTCTTATGATTTCTACATTGCTGAAATGCACAGGCTGACCCTTGCCGGAAACTTTATTTCCAACTCCTTTAATCAGGACCAGTTTATTGGTGGTATTGAATATGAATTGAAATCTTACCTCATGCTTCGCGCAGGGTATGCATATGAAGATGGAATTACCTCGAAAAGTGATCGCACCACAGCTTTTACCGGCCCAAGTGCAGGTTTTACCGTTGCTGTTCCACTTGATAAGGAAAAAGGATCATCCATCGCCATCGACTACTCATACAGGGCTACTGACCCGTTCAGCGGCACGCATAGTATCGGAGCCCGAATTAATCTCTAAAGCACGGGCTTAAGGTTAAAAAAAACCAACCCGGCTTAATCAATCTGAAAGGACCCTTTTATAAGGGTCTTTTCTTCTTATTATCCCTTTTGAGAAAACTCAGAAAAATACCATTATGTATTACACCCTGGAAGGATTAAACAAACTGAAGTCCGAACTGGATCAGCTTATCAACGTAGAAAGACCCTCAATTTCCCAGCAAATAGCTGAGGCACGCGATAAAGGCGACCTTTCGGAAAATGCCGAATACGATGCAGCCAAAAATGCACAAGGCATGCTTGAACTCAAGATTTCCAAACTTCAGGAAATTATCCGAAACGCAAAAATTATCGATGAAACAAAACTCGATAATACCAAAGTGCTTATTCTTACTACAGTTAAGATAAAAAATACAAAGAATAACGCTACCATGTCATATACCCTTGTTCCTGAAAATGAAGCCGACCTGAAAACAGGAAAGATTTCGGTGAACTCACCGATTGCCAAAGGTCTTCTGGGAAAAGTGATAGGCGACAAAGTAGAAATACAGGTTCCTGCAGGAAAAATGAACTTTGAAATTATTGATATCTCACGATAAAAACCATTCAAATGGCAAGCATTTTTTCAAAAATCATAAACGGAGAAATCCCCGCCTACAAAGTAGCTGAGGATGAAAATTTTCTGGCCTTTCTCGACATCAACCCCCTTGCCAAAGGCCATACCCTGGTAATCCCCAAAAAGGAAGTGGATTACATTTTCGATATTGAAGATCCGCTGTATGCTGATCTGTTTGTGTTTGCCCGAAAAGTTGCCAAAGGAATCAAGGCAGTGGTTCCATGCACCAAAATCGGAGTTACAGTTATCGGACTTGAAGTGCCTCATGCACACATCCACCTGATTCCAATCAACTCAATTTATGATATGGATTTCAGCAGGACCAAATTGAAGTTTACACCTGAGGAGTTTGAGGCAATTGCATCTGCCATAAGCATTAAAACAGCTATTTAATTCAAAAGATTTGTTTTTTTTCACCACATTGGCACTTAGGGCACATAGACTTTAATTCTTTTTAACCTATGTGTTCTATGTTTCTATGTGGTTTATCTTTTTTTTGTTTATTTTTTTTCACCACATAGGCACATAGGGCACATAGGCTTGAATTCTTTGTTAACAAATGTGTTCTGGCCTTCCAGATGTTTTACCTCTTTGTGGTTTTTATTTTACCAAATAGGCACTTAGAAAAATCCACATTGGGTTGAACATCCGTTATTGGCTTATATATCTATAATCCCCTATCCGGAATATTTTTCTAACTTTGTCATCCATACGGACATAACTTCGTACTTATTACATTGAATAACAGACTATTAATGGAAAATACAAAAAAACTGGCTTCAGTTGTTGTTCCTGCATACAATGAGGAAGAAGGAATTTCCGGACTACTCGAAGCTGTAAAAGCACTTGACCTCTTCGAAAAATACGAATTTATTATAGTTGACGACGGCTCTACCGATCAGACAGCTATTGTGGCAAAGCGTTACCCGGTAAAGGTGATCAGGCATTCTGTTAATAAAGGTTACGGCGCATCGCTGAAAACAGGAGTTCGGAGAGCAACAACGCCGCTGGTGATTACCATGGACTCTGACGGTCAGCACGATCCCGCCTATATTGATACAATCGTAGAAATGCTGGAAGAATTTGATATGGTTATCGGCGAACGCTCCGCGACTTCCTTTCAGGTAAAAAGCCGTAAAAGCGGCAAATGGCTGATCAGGAAAACAGGAGAAATGCTGGTTGGACAGAAATTGCCCGATTATAATTCGGGGCTGCGCGGCTTTCATCGCGATCAGATATACAATATCCTGCACCTGATGCCCAATGGATTTTCATTTTCGACAACCTCCACGCTGGCCTATCTGAAAGAAGGATATAACATCGGCACCTTCCCCATTCAGGTGGTGGAAAGGGTTGGCCGCGCCAGTAGTGTGAAATTTGTACGCGATGGTTCGAAAACATTCTTACTGTTGTTCCGAATCATTATGCTGTTTAACCCATTGAAAGTATTTTTCCCGGCCAGTATCTTTTTCACACTTGCCGGTTTAGCGTGGGGAGTAAATGGTTATCTGTTTTTCGGAAGATTTTCAAATTCAGGAATAGTTCTGATTACTTTAGGAATTTCAATGTTTTTCTTTGGCTTGCTGGCCGATCAGATTTCTCTCCTTAACCGGAAAAAATAATGAATGAAAAAATGAATTTCGTCAATTCATGGAGCGATAAAGAAGTAGAAGCCCACTGGGACAGGGTCGCACACATCTATGTTCAGGAAAACAACAAAGTAAAAGAAACACATGATCAGCGGTTCAGGGAAACCATTCAACACCTGCGACTGCCTGAGGATGCAAGAGTTCTGAATATCACTTCACGTGATGCCGAAGCCGATGATTATGTTAAACTTGCCAATCCGAAGGCTGTTGTTGTGAATGCAGAAATTTCAGCAGGGCTGATGCAGGTCGCTGAAAAACTAAGGCCACACATACAACAGGTAAAGCTCGCCAACTACAGCGTTCTGCCCTTTTATAGCGGAGAATTTAACCGTATCATTTGCCTTGAAACATTAGAACATGTGTCGGAACCGATTCAGTTTCTGAGAGAATTGCACCGTGTTTCCACCCCTGAAGCAAGAATGGTGCTGAGTTGCCCGCCAGCCACCAGTGAGTTGGCATACCGCATTTATACTGCCATTTTTGGCGGACATGGCGAAGGTCCGCATCGGTTTCTGCATTCGCGTGAAGTGAAGGCCATGTTTGAACACACCGGATGGAAACTGCTGCTCCACAAAGGCACGGTACTTTTGCCGGTCGGTCCTCGTGGATTAAAGCTGGCTGCCGAACAGTTTATTGAAAATATGCAGGGAACATTTATTGCCGAACTTGGAATACGCCAGTTTTATGTCTGTGAAAAGTATTGATGAACTGAAACAAATCATGCGATCCGATCTGTGCAACCGCTGCGGCAGTTGTGTGGGTTTATCCGCCGGGAAAATCGTTTTTACCGATCGCGAAGGAGAATATCGCCCGGTAGTGATTGAGGAACCCGATGAAGCGGAATCAGCCAGAATGTTGAATGCCTGTGCCGGAAAGTATTTCAGTTTTCCGGAATACCGAAAATTTTTCTATCCGGATGCTCCGGGATTTCATACCTATACAGGTCCATTTCAGGGAATTTTTATCGCTCATTCCACCGATGATATCATAAGAAGAGCAGGTGCCAGCGGAGGAATGATTTCTGCGATCCTGATTTATCTTCTGAAAAGCAAGCAAATAGAAGGTGCTGTTGTTACAGGAATGTCGAAGAAAAAACCCTGGCTGGCTGAATCATTTATCGCAACTTCAGCAGAGGAAATACTTGAAGCGGCACAAAGCAAATACATCATCACTTCAGTAAACGAGATACTCCCTGAAATATCTGCATTCCAAGGTCGTCTGGCTTATGTTGGGTTGCCCGGACAGGTGCAGAGCATCCGCAAACTTCAGAAAACCGGCGACAAAGCTGTAGAGAATATCAAATACATTTTCGGGCCGTTTTACGGGAATACCCTTATGTTTTCATCGGTCAGAAGCTTTCTGAGATCATATAAAATCAGCGATTATCAGAACATCAGCAAACTATGGTTCCGATACGGAGAATGGCCCGGAAATATGAGGGTCGAAATGACCGATGGCAGAAGCGTTGAACTTCCGAAATTTCATGCCAACTACCTGATTCCATTTCACATACTCAAGAACAGCCTCCTTTGCACTGACCTGAGCAATGAATTTACCGATATTTCGGGTGGCGATGCCTGGGCGCCGGTATATGAAGAGCGGGGCAAAGGTTTTTCAATGGTGCTCAGCCGAACCCCCGAAGGAGCAAGAATACTTAATGAAATGGAATCTGAGGGATTGATCAGCCTCTCCCCGATTACAGCCGATGAAGCCATTACCATGCATTCGCACGGTTATGATTTGAAAAAGCGAGGCACTTTTATCAGGATGAGATTTCGAAAATGGATTGGGATAGACAATCCTGACTTTGGATATGAAGTCAAAGGTTTCCCCATCAGCAGGTATCTGATGGAGTTTGTGATCAATGCACTTTTTGTAGTTCTGGGAACCCGTTTGGCGCGATGGACAGTTGAGCAGATTCCTCCGTCAACCATTGGCCGCGTATTCGAAAAAACCAGGAAAATCTGGAAAAAAGCAACCTTTTCAATCAAGCGCGAAAACCTCAGCCAATGAAAAAAGGATTAGTCAGCAATCTTATCAAAATATTTGGTTCAGCTTTAATACTTTGGCTGCTGATAAGCCGCATAAGCTGGGACGTTGAGACTTTTCGCGAAGTTTTGGGCGGATTAAAACCCGGATGGTTTCTTCTTTCACTTACGGGGGTAATTCTTGTGCTTGGCGCGAAAAGCATCCGTTGGAATCTGCTTCTTAAACAGGAGGGCTGCTCCTACCCTCTTCTGAAAAGTTTTCATGCATACCTTGCCTCTTTTACCATTGGGCTGATTACCCCCGGACGACTGGGTGAAATTGCCCGCCTTTATTATGTAAGAGAAGATACCGGTGTGAATTTTTACACCTCATTCAAAACCATAGTAGCTGATCGGATTTTCGATTTTGCTATTCTTTTCTGGTTCGGAGCAACCGGTATGCTCTACTTTTACAGGGTAGCCGGAGAATACAACGGCATTGTATATCTGGCCACTACCGGTATTATAATGTTTTTAGCCTGGTATCTGGGTAAGCTGTTACTGCAAAAGTTCATAAGAAATCCAAAACCACTTTCATTGCTTAGCCTTGCCAAAGACACCTGGGGTGAACTTTTCGGAAGAGCCATGATTCTTCCGTGGGTTCTTACGCTTGTTGCTTACTACCTGTTTTATATCGCCAACCAATGGATTTTCAGGTCAATCGGCATTGAACTGAGTGTAACCGACATCGGATTTATACTTAGTCTTATGAGTCTGGCAACCTTGATTCCGATATCTATTGCCGGCTTTGGTACCCGCGAAGCCAGTCTGGTCTTTCTGCTGGGATTTTATGGGATCAACCCGGAAGTTGCCATTGTTTTTTCATTGCTTCAGTTTACGGCATTCTTTCTCTGGGGCGGAATTGCCGGGCTGGTATGCTGGATGATGAAACCTGTAAGCATCGCACTGATCAAAAAAGATTATCGCACCTTCATCGAAATGCTGAGGAAGAAGCGATCAACAGAGAAGTCTGAAATTTGATTCAGAAAGAATCCTGCGCTGATGGGATACTTGATTAAGCATTTTTTATTCGCCCCTTTCAGGGACGCTGTTTCATTTATGCATCCGCTATCCGTGGGTTCCATTTCATTCCACCCACGGTTATTTGAAATTTGCCCCCTTCGGGGACAAGGTGAAGTCAAGTAATCGGTGCAGCTCTCCATGGCAACCAAAATTAAGAACGCCGAAGGTGCTCAATATCAATAACTTTGGGTGGAGGTCTTTTCGGAACCCATTGCGACAAAAATACCTGGCTAACTTCAGCCCCAAAGGGAATCATGATCAGGATCGCCGGAGGTGCTCAATATCAATAACCGTGGGTGGAGTTCTTTGCGGAACCCACGGTAAGCCGTGATAGAAGTAACTGCAGCCCCAAAGGGAATCATAATCAGGAGCGCCGAAGGTGCTCAATATCAATAACCGTGGGTGGAGTTCTTCGCGGAACCCACGGTAAGCCATGATAGAAGTAACTGCAGCCCCAAAGGGAACAATGATCAGTATTCAAACCTTCTTTCGCTCCCTCTTTTTTTTGCCGCGATCAAAAATATACGCATCCGATATTATTTGTATCTTTAGACTTGCATTTACACGCAAGAGAATTATTTGTATCTCACTGGTTATTACCGGACAAAACAACAATCATATGATTTCTTACACAGCAAATTCAACGCGTTACGATGATATGCCCTACAATCGTTGCGGCAAAAGTGGGTTAAAACTACCAGCTATTTCTTTGGGATTATGGCACAACTTCGGGGGTGTAGATATTCTGCAGATAAGCCGGAGTATATTGCTTGAAGCCTTCGACCGGGGTATAACCCATTTCGACCTGGCCAACAATTACGGCCCACCTCCGGGATCAGCCGAAGAAACCCTTGGACAGATATTAAGAACCGACCTTGGCCGCTACCGCGACGAACTCATCATTTCCACCAAAGCAGGATACCTTATGTGGCCGGGGCCTTACGGAGAATTCGGATCCAAAAAATATCTGATTTCAAGCCTTGATCAAAGCCTCAAACGAATGGGTCTTGATTATGTGGATATTTTTTACTCACATCGTCCCGATAACGACACTCCTCTGGAGGAAACCATGGGTGCGCTGGAGCAGATTGTACGACAAGGCAAAGCACTTTATGTCGGCCTTTCCAATTACTCTGCCTCTCAAACCCGTGAAGCAGTGGAGATACTCAAAAGTATGGGCATCCGTTGTCTTATTCATCAGCCCCGGTATTCGATGTTTGATCGCTGGGTTGAAGGCGGACTGCTCAATGTGCTGGAAGAAGAAGGAATGGGATGCATTGCCTATTCACCTTTGGCCCAGGGAATGCTCACTGAAAAATATCTTGAAGGAATTCCCCCGGGCTCCAGAGCAGCCAAAGAAACCGGCTTTTTGCAGCAGAGTCAGGTTACCCCTGAACTGGTTGAAAAAGCCCGCAAACTGAATGAGATTGCTGCAAACCGTGGTCAGAAATTATCGCAAATGGCTCTGGCATGGATTCTGCGCGACAGCAGAATTACTTCGGTACTTTTGGGTGCAAGTAGTATAGAGCAGTTGGATGAGAATCTTGCAACCCTGAGTAACCTTCAATTTTCGGAAGAAGAATACCGGCTTATTGAAGCGGTAATTTCCTGAAATAAAGCATTGGGTCCGGTTATTTTTTAAGACATAAACCCCTTTAGCACAGAAACAGGCGGTTTTCTTATCTTTGTCAAAGATTTCTGACCCATTCATGACAGATAACCACATAAAAACCGGAAAAACTTACAGGGGATTCAATGCACTTCTGCTTCTGGCGATTCCGGTACTATTATTTCTCACCTCGCTTAATACCATTAAGGAACGCGAAAAAGTGTGGTATGGCGCCGGTTACGATCCTGAATACGCTTATCTGTTCAATTCACTCAATGTTGCAACATTCAGGCTGGTGGGACATTTTGATCACCCCGGCACACCCATGCAGATTTATGGCGCGCTGGTGTTACAGGGTTCATGGCTATTTAATCATCAGGGTGAGAGCCTAACAAAGGATGTTCTTTCCAATCCTGAAGCTTACCTTCGCTTGCTCAATGTTGCGACCGCCCTTCTGGCGGCAATTGCAGTTTTTTTTGCCGGGATTTTCATCTTATTTCGTACAGGAAATTTCTGGTACGCACTCATTTTGCAGGTGATACCTTTTATCTCAGGCTTTATTCTATACAATGCTTTTGCGCGAATCACCCAGGAAGCCATGCTCATGATTTCTTCTCTGGCATTGGCTGCAGCATTGGTAGATTGGTTAGTAAATTCATCTCCCGAAAAGGAAGCCGGGTACGCCAAGGCATTCGGAATAATCGGCGGTTTCGGCATGGCTTCGAAAATACTTTTTGCACCACTTTTAATTATACCCTTCTTAATCCTGAGCAACTTCAAACTCCGGAAAAAATACCTCCTTTTTACAGCAGCTTCATTTGTGATTTTCACTTTGCCCGTTATTACCCTTTATCCAAACATGGCCTGGTGGGTGATTAAACTGTTCATTTATACCGGGCAGTATGGCGCCGGCCCCATCGGTCTGGTGGACACCCTCTCCTACCCGCAAAACCTTTGGTGGACGCTTGTGGCGAATCCAAAGCTGGCTATGCTCTTCGCAGGTGGCTTGCTATGGATACCAATGCTGATCATCATCAGGAAGTCAGGCAAAACTCTGGTGCAGAACAAAACATTCAGATTGCTGGCTGCAACAGTTGCTGCTCTGGCATTTGGGTACCTTATTGTTGCCAAACAACCCAAAGAATCCTACCTGCTGCCGTACGAAATGATTGCTTCGGTTCTGATAGTTTTAGTGATTTATCAGGTCGGTAACTTTGGGTTTCTGCAAAGAGTGCGTGCATGGATTCCTGCCCTGCTAACGTTGGTATTCGCAGGCTTTGTTATACCTTCAGGCTTAGCTGCAAAAAAGAAGATTTATTCTCCCGATAAAAACCATTTGTGGGAAACTTCAAGGCTTGCAGCTGAATCAGCTTCGCAAAACAGCATACAAATTTTTGCTCACCCTGCTTCATCTCCGGAGGCTGCGCTCTTTTTTGGGAATGCCTACAGCCATTGGAGATACACCGGAATATTAAAAAACCTGTACCCGGATACCTACATCTTTAATATTGCCGAAAATAAAATTGTGGATTGGGACAATTCACCCATTAACCCGGCTGAAAAACTCACCTCAGACAAGAGCAGGATACTGTTTCAGGTTCCGATGGAAATATCACAAACCATTCACCGGGAATTAAATATTGCCGGAATCTCTTTGCAGAAAGATTCCTTCTTTGAGGATGAAAAACAAATGATTCTGATTGCTTATCCTGAAAAAGGTCAAAACCAGGGTAAGGTACAATCCCTGCTTTTTAGTTCAGCCGAAACAGAAAGGGGACTGGTAAAGCAGCAGCCCGCTGCCATTGGATTTGCCTCGCTGGGTCACATTGATTTTTCCAAATCCATGAATGGATACAGCAGCGTCATCACTGACAAGGAAAATCCGTATGCTTTCACAACCAAAAGTGTAACTCTCCAACCTGGCGATGAAATACTGGCAAGGGTTCATGCCTTTGGGACACAATCAACACTGAAAATCATTGTTTCGGAAAGTGGCACCAATAAAGTATTGCTTCAATCCTTAACACCCGCCGGCAAAGATGATAGATGGTCCGCACATAACCTTACCTTTGTGAACGCGGCAGACTCGACAATGAACGTATTTGTTTATTGCCTGAATCATGGCAATTCACCGGGCTGGTTTGATGATTTTTCATTGGAAACCAACAATTCTATCCGACCTTAACCATAGATAATGGGGGAACTTTCACAAAACAAGACAAAAGTATGGGAGGCCATGGAAAAGCTCGCCCCCCGGCGCGACAAATACATACGGCGTAACTGGTATTATTATAAAAATCTGCGTAATTTTTTCAGGTTTAACATTCCGGAAGGATCCAAAGTTGCCGAAATCGGCTGCGGAACAGGCTATTTGCTCAACTCGTTAAATCCCTCATATGGACTTGGCATTGACTTTTCACCGGCCATGATTGAAAAAGCCCGGATAAAATATCCCAATCTGCATTTTGAGGTGATGGATGCCGAGCAAATTACCCTTGATGAAAAGTTTGACTATATCATAATTTCCGACACACTGGGATACCTTGAAGACATTCAGAAAGCTTTTGCTGAATTAAAAAAAATTGCACATCCCGGAACACGTATTTTAATATCATACCAAAACTTTTTATGGGAACCGGTTCTTTGGTTATCCCAGAAATCAGGGCTCAAAATGCCCCACCCCAGGCTCAACTGGCTGAGCCGCGGTGACGTAATAAATCTGCTGGAGCTTGAAGGTTACGATGTGATAAAATGGGGGCGACGCTTCCTGCTACCGGTTTACATTCCGCTTATTTCCTGGTTTATCAATAAATACATAGCCAACCTGCCCCTATTCAACAGCTTGTGTCTGACCGGTTTTACCATTGCCCGGCTTCCGGATGTCCGTCCTGAAAAAAACAGGGATTTCAGCGTAAGTGTGATTATCCCGGCAAGGAATGAAAAAGGCAACATCGAAGATGCCGTAATCCGCACCCCCGAAATGGGCAAACATACCGAGATTATTTTTGTGGAAGGAAATTCTACCGATGACACCCTGGATGAAATAAAACGGGTTTGCGAAGCATACAAAGGAAAACGCGATGTAAAATGGATGGTTCAGGAAGGAAAAGGGAAAGGCGATGCTGTGAGAAAAGGCTACGATCATGCTTCGGGTGATATATTGATGATACTCGACGCCGACCTGACCGTTCCACCTGAAGATTTGCCAAAGTTTTATGATGCCATCGCCACCGGGAAGGGCGAATACATCAACGGTACGCGCCTGGTTTATCCCATGGAAGACGAGGCCATGCGAACCCTGAATATGATGGGCAATAAATTCTTTTCGGTGATGTTTTCGTGGCTTCTTGGTCAAAGGCTTAAAGATACCCTTTGCGGAACAAAAGTACTTACAGCCGAAAACTACCGTAAACTGGCTGCAAACCGAAGCTATTTCGGCGACTTTGACCCTTTCGGAGATTTCGATCTGATCTTCGGATCTTCGAAACTTAATCTTAAACTGATTGAAGTCCCGATCAGATACCGTGCCCGGAAATATGGAGAAACCAATATTTCGCGCTTCAGGCATGGATGGTTGCTGTTGAAAATGGTGGTTTATGCAATGAATAAAATTAAGTTTATTCACTGATACTACCTGATCCCGTCAAGGATGAGCATACAATCTTCCTCAAAGAATCACATATCCGATCTTTAAAAAGTGTATTAACTCTTTTTAAAATTAAATTCAAAGAATAATTCAGAATTCATTTCCTTTCAAAAATAGCAATGTTAAACGTTTGCGGATAGAAAGTACTATCAACCATCCTGTAATTTTCCGAAAGATAATGAAAGATCCCGTCATCCTCTCCCGGCAACGGTCCGTTAAGATAATATATAATGCGGCCTGAAGTACGTTTGTTGGTAATGGATCTTGCCATTTCAAGCCCCCAAACCGGAAAAACCTGTTTTTGGTTCAATTTTAATTGAAAATTTTGGGTGTCTTCAAAAATTGAACGGTCATAATAATACGAGAATCCCAGTTCATCATAATAAGGGTACAGAATAACAGCATCACTGTTTTGTTGGTTTTGTTTCACAAATGAAGTGGCGTTGCTTACTTCCCGATAAGAGAAGTCATCGGGTAAAATACGCATCCTGTTTGCCATCATTGCAAGCAGAATAATTACAGCAACAGGCACCAGATATTTATTGTGGTTAAAAAGTTTCGTAACAGCAACGGCCACAAATAGATACAATCCAACAGAAATAAAGAGCAGGTAACGGGTGATGAAAACGGGTATTTCAAATGAAACAAAAAACATCATTGTAAATGGCACAAACCACCAGAAAAATAAAATGAGGAGATCTTTATTTATAGATTTCCATGATTTCATAAAAGTCAAATAAACCACTCCTGATGCCAATACCCATAATACAGCGTTGAATACCTCGGGATGATTAACAAAATGTTGAAGCTGGTAAAAATATTCTCCACCTGATTTGGGAGGTTCAACCCAGGTGCCCTGACTTGACTTCAGAAATTGCCGGAAAAGAATCAAAAAGAACGGCAGGTAAGCTATTACAGTTACTCCGAAAGAAATCAATATGCTTCTACAGATATCCTTTTCTCTGATGTAAAAAAACATCCAGACCAATTGCATAATCACGACAAACCAACCGAAATAATGCGAATACACCAGAGCCAGGTTGGAGATAATCAGTGCAATTGTCAGCTTTTTACTCCCCGGCTCCTTTACCAGATGTAAAATAAAATACAAAGATGAAGCAGTAGCAAGTGACAGTAGTGAATACGTCCTGACTTCAAGTCCGTGGAAAAAGTGAAAATTTGAGAATAAAAACATACCAGAAGCAAGAACGCCAGCCCAGAAACTGAAAAACCGCTTCCCCGAGAAATATAAAAACAATACTGTGAGACTGTTGAATATTAATGGAAGAAGTCTTACTGCCACCGGTCCGGTTCCAGTCATTTTTATCCAAAAGTGCAACAAAAGCGTAAAAAGAGGCGGGTTCGGCTCCCCTTGTGCAGGCATTGACAAAATATGCCAAATACTTTGCTGGGCATGAAAAATTGTAAATGGCTCATCCAGACTAATATCGCGATGGGTAATAAAAAGAAGTTTCCATATGAAACCAGCACCTGTCAGGAGAACCGGAAATATAACATTGAACAGAAGAAATTCATTACGGGATTTTTTAGCATTCATTCCGACTGGATTATTCACTTTTGAAATCTAAAAAGGAGATCTCCGCAAAAGAATTATGCCTGCGACCAGAAAAACAAGGGCAGTAAACGAAAACCTGTTCCTGATGCGATAAAAAGACGGCATAGGTTCTACTTTTTAGTTTCCCAAACCTCTACGTTGAAATTGCGGACATAAATTGTTGAATGCTCCCGCTGCCATACATACACTTTCAGATTATCATGAGGAGTTCTGACTTCAGGGGTGAGGTAATAAAAACTGATTGTATTCCAATCTCCCGGCTTCAGGCTATCAGGCAAAATCGTTTCTGTACGATATTTATAGGCTTCTCCTTTATGATGAAAAGCAGCAACGAGCATTGGAAATTCGCCATGATAAGACTCCGGAATAAAAACTTCAACTGAAGCAAAAATCCAGGCATGATCAAATGAGGTTAGATCGCGGTAAGCAATATCAGGCCCCGGAGCATAGGGATTCTGACCATCAAGTTTCAAAGCTCCTGTAGTATCAACTGACATGGGAGAAGGGCCGAATAATGGCCGGCTTTTATATCGCTGCTGATTTATAAATTCATCCCGGCTTTCTGTGCTCCTTTCGACAAGAAGCAACTCATCGAGCTTATCTTTATCAATGTTTGTTTTGCCGAAAACAGCCCAATAATAATCTTTTGTCATCCGCTCTTTATCAATGATTCCGGTTTCAAACTGCCAGGTCTGGAACAGGTTAAGCACAATCATGGCGAAGCCCAAAAAAGCGGCAATCCAACGTAACCGGTGCAAAAGCACAACTTCCACCAGACTTGCAAGCGGAAGTGCCAGCAATACATAAGTCGGCACCATGGCTCTTGCGCTGAAACTTCCACCGGCATACCACCAGCAGCTCCATGATGATACAATCCATAAATCAAGCAGCACATAAGCAAGTATTGCCAGATTCCAGGCTTTACTCCTTTTATAAAGATGGTAAAATCCAACCAGTGCAAACAGCATTACCGGGGTGTAAACAAACCAGCCTTTGCGGTAACTGAACAGGAATTCGAAAATATAAGGCGGGAAAAACCTGAACCCTTCTCCCGGGTTATTGTATGAATAAAAAATCCAGCTTCCGGTGGTGGTTTTCCAATAAATAAACTGAATTGATCCAACAATAATGGCAGGCACCAGAAATGAGAGCACATGATTTATGTTGGTTTTCATCACTTTAAACCTGAAAATAAACTGCCGCCATGAGCCTGCATTCCAGAACAGCGGAATCAACAGACAAACAATTTCAGAAGGCCTTATCAGGGTAATAAGTCCGCAGGTCAATCCCAACTGAAAAGCCCGTTTCAGCGATGGCCTTTCGTGCCAGCGGATGGTAGTGTATAGCAAAAAGGCGTAAAGCGAAAAAAGGAAATTTTGGGACAACAGCGTACCATCAAAAGCAGTTAGCTGGAAATAATTGGTTCCAAATCCAACAAGCATTATGGTAATGGCCGTAGTGCGATCATCGAAAAGCCGTAAAAGGAGCTTCCGGAGAATTATCAGTCCGAAAATTGCCCACAATATCCCGCCAAGACTAAGAATCAACTGATAGGGCAATGAAAATCCATCAGCAGGATAACCAAGAGCGGGCGCAATCCAATGAGCAATCAGGAAAAACGGTGAATACAGCAGCGCCAGTCCTGAGGTGTATTTGATAACCTTTTTGCCATCGGTGCCATCAACCAATTGATAAAACGTTGCTGAAGGCTGGTATTTCTCTTTGACTTCATCCAGCCATTCCGGGTTTTCAAGTCCGGGATCATCGTAAATGAAAGTTGCGGGAAGGTAGAGATAATACCCGAATACATCCCAGCTCAGCGCATGTGTTGGAAGTGAAATGCTGCGAAATACCACCAGCGAAACCGCCAGCAATAAAACCACATAAACCGATAAGCGTCGTTTCAGAAACATATTCAACTAAAGAATCAGTTTTTTTTATAAACCCTGCGATCAAAAATACCAAACTTCAGAATACAGTAAATGGCGCGAAATCCGTCTTTGGCGCCGATTTTCTTTCCTTCATCATAGGTACGGCCATAGTATGAAATTCCAACTTCATAGATTCTTACGGCCTTGATCCGTGAAATCCGCGAAGTAACTTCTGGCTCAAATCCGAAACGTTTTTCAGTAAGTACAATCTTTTTGATGATATCAGCCCGGAACATTTTATAACAGGTTTCCATATCCGTAAGGTTCAGATTGGTAAACATATTCGACAGTGAAGTGAGGAATTTATTACCTATTGAATGCCAGTAAAACAGTATACGGTGCGGGCCTATTCCCATAAACCGTGAGCCGTAAACCACATCGGCAATATCATTTAACATAGGTTTCAGCAGCAGGTTATAATCGACGGGATCATACTCAAGATCAGCATCCTGAATGATCACGTAATCTCCGGTTGCAAGTTCAATTCCTTTGTGAATGGCAGCACCCTTGCCCTGATTAACTGACTGATTGTATGTCAGAATATTTACATCCGGATTTTCATCAGCAAAACGCTGCATGACCTCAGCAGTAGCATCGGTTGAGCAATCGTTAACAACAATAATTTCTTTTTCGGTTCCAAAAAGCAGCTCAGTACCAATTACCTTATTCAGGATAAGGTGAATGGTGGGTGCTTCGTTGTATGCTGGAATGATGATAGATAATTTTGCCATTCTGTTTTTCTGATTGGTTAATCTTCGGGGTTTCTACTCTTTAAAATATGCTCTTTTTACTCTTGCCGAAATACCGGTAAGTATTTCGTAGGGAATGGTATCCATTTCCTCAGCCAGTATGTTGATCGGCAATTCGCGGCCAAACACCAGAACATCATCGCCTTCTTTGGCGTCAATTCCGGTGATGTCGAGCATCGTCATATCCATACACACATTACCGGCAACAGGAACAATATTTCCGTTTACCAGAAAATGCCCCGTTCCGTTGCCCAGCCGCCTGCTGAGGCCATCGGCATAACCAATTGGAATGGTTGCAATTACACTATCACGTTGTGCCTTCCATGAACGGTTATAGCCAACCGATTCGTTTTTGCCGACATGCGTTATCTGCGAAATACTTGTTTTCAGGCTGGTGACTGTTTCCAGTTGAGATTGCTCTTTTTCATCTGATGAAATCCCATACAGAGAAATTCCAAGCCTGACCATTTCAAACTGCGCTTCAGGGAAACGGAGAATTCCTGCCGAATTGAGGATATGTCTCATAAAATCATAACCCAGTGATTCCGTGAGTTGCTCAGCAATGCTTGCAAAACCGGAAATCTGCTGTGAAGTATAATCATCAAAAGTTTCGTTGTCGCTACCAACCAGATGAGAAAACACCGACTCAACCCTGATTTCAGGATGATTGAGCAGAATTTTAGTGAGTTCAGGAAGCTTGTCAGCAGCAAAACCCAGGCGATGCATTCCGGTATCAAATTTCAGGTGAATTTTTACTGGTTCTGCACCAACCCTGAACCTTTTTATTGCCGTGATCAGCATCTGAAGCGTTCGGAAGTTGTAAATTTCAGGCTCCAGATCATGCACCAGAATGGCTCCCATTCCGCTCTCTTCGGGATTCATCACCATGATGGGCAGACTGATTCCTGCTTTACGTAACTCCACGCCTTCATCGGCATAAGCCACAGCAAGGTAATCGGCCCGGTGAAACTGAAGGGTATTTGCAATTTCGTAACTTCCACTGCCGTAGGAAAATGCCTTTACCATCGCCATTAAACGGGTGCCCGGTTTGAGTCGGGATCGATAAAAATTCAGATTATGAACCAATGCATCCAGATTCACCTCAAGAATGGTTTCATGCGATTTCTGCATCAGCAGACTAGTGATCCTTTCAAAGCCAAAATCGCGGGCTCCTTTTATTAAAATGCTTTCGTTGCTGAAGTCAGCGCTTTTAAACTGCCTGAGAAAGCTTTCTGTATCTTTGAAAAAGACTGCTTTTGCTTGAAACAGATCACCATAAACTGCAATCGTTTCACCGATTCCGATCATGCGGTGAATATTTTTCGCATTCACCATGCCGGCAATTTTGCGGTAAAGCAGTGGCTCGTTTAACTCACCTTGGCGCATATCGCTAAGAATCAAACATTTTGCATCATGCTGATTCTGCTGCATCATAAAATCAAGCGCAATCTGCAAGGAGTCAGGGTCAAAACTATAAGCATCGTTGATTACTGAGCAGCCGTTGATTCCGGCATTCATCTGAAGCCGCATTTCAACCGGGTGAAGCTGTTGCATACGCTCGCTGGTAACCACCGGACCAAAGCCAAGCAGCAACATCACACACCAGCAGTGAATTGAGTTTTCGACAGATGCAGCATCGGTAAATGGAATCTCAATCGAGATGCTACGGCCTTCAAAGATGGCATCAATCTGCGTTCCGCTGCCTGAAGTATTTACTTCAGTAATCCTTAACTTATTCCCTTCGCGATAACCCCAGTCAAATAATTTTGTCCGCTGGTTGTCGATGCCGGAAAGCAGAGAGTCAACCAGAGTATCATCGCTGCAATAAATCAGGGTTTCAGCTTCCTGAAACAATAGTAATTTTTCTTCCAGCTTCTGCTGATGCGAAGCAAAAAACTGATCGTGGGCATGGCCTATATTGGTCAATATGCCGATATCGGGTTTAATGACGCGGGCAAGCTTGCCCATTTCGCCTGGCTGGGAAATGCCTGCTTCGAAGATGGCCAGGTTGTGAATGTTTCTGATCTGCCATACCGACAATGGAACCCCAATTTGCGAGTTATAACTCCGGGGACTTCTTACAATCGTCTTCTCGGGAGAAAGCAATTGCCACAACCATTCTTTTACAATCGTTTTGCCATTGCTGCCGGTAATTCCGATCACCGGCAAATCAAACACCGAGCGGTGGTATGCGGCAATATCCTGAAGTGCTTTCAATGTATCATCAACAAGAATAAAACCCGCACCCTCAAATTTTTGCGCAGGTAACGATGAAACCAGAAAGTACCTTACTCCCCGTTTATACAGATCGGCGATAAACCGATGCCCGTTGTTTCGCGGACTTACCAAAGCAAAAAATGCCGTTTGCTGAGATGTTGAAAGTTTGCGGCTGTCGGTAAGTATCTCTTCAATACGGTCATCGGTAAAGCTTCCTGACAGGCTTCCGCCCGTCAATGCAGCAATTTCGCTGAAGAGATAACCTTTATCAGGCATTACAAAAAGTTTAGCGTTCGGTTTCCTGTTTGCTCATTTCCAGCGGATTGATGCTCATTTCAGCATATTGGCGCCTGTTATAGAAAATATCTGTTGCCAGATATAAAGCAGCCCTGAATGACTCGAAGGAAGCTTCATCTTTTCCGGCAATATCATATGCTGTGCCATGTGCCGGAGATGTGCGTACAATGGGCAATCCTGCAGTAAAGTTCACGCCTGAATCGAAAGCCAGTGTTTTAAACGGAAGCATTCCCTGATCATGATACATGGCAAGGATGCCGTCGAATTTTGTAAAATCGGAAGAACCAAAGAATCCATCGGCAGGATATGGTCCGAAAACCATCATTCCTGAATTGAAGGCTTTGTCGATGGCCGGTTTGATAATTCTGGCTTCTTCTTCGCCAAGCAATCCATTGTCACTTGCGTGAGGATTCAGTCCAAGCAATGCAATGCGTGGTTTTCTGATTCCAAAATCCTGAATCAATGACTGGTGCAGAATCTGAATTTTGTGAAGCAGAAGTTCTTCCGTTAGCTGATTAAATACTTCGCGCAAAGGAATGTGCCCGGTTACCACTCCGATTCTTATGTTGTTGCTGACCATAAGCATAAGGTAATCCTCAGCACCAAATTTATTGGCCAGATATTCGGTGTGACCCGGAAAATGAAATTCCTTCGACTGAATATTCTGTTTGTTGATGGGTGCGGTAACCAGTACATCAATCAGTCCTTTCTTCAGGTCTTCGGTGGCATTTTCAAGAGAAAGCAGTGCAAGTTCCCCTGCAATCGAGGTGGATTTTCCCAGCTCAATTTTAACTTCCTGATCGTTGATATTTATGATGTTTGCGCGTTTGGGGTTAGCCAGATCAGCTTTTTTAATCAGATTAAATGCAAAATCGCTTACACTAAGCATCTTTCGATGATAGGAAGCAACCTTTGAGGAACCATAGACCACCGGGGTCAACAGCTCAAAAATTCTGCTATCAGTAAGCGCCTTGATTATAATTTCGTAACTGATGCTATTGATATCGCCATGGGTAATTCCTATTACCGGCTTATTGTCAATTTCCGACATTTTAAGATTTGTTTATCATTAATTTAGCGCAAAGATAAGATTTTGCTATTTTAGCAGTTGAATAAGTCGCTTTTATTTATGCTTACCTGCTTATAAATCAGAAAATGATAAACAAAATAGTACTTCAGAGGCTAAAGGAGCGCGAAAAGGAGCTAAATACCCTTTATCAGCTCAACAGTTTATTGTCGAACGACAAACTTAAACCGGCCGAACTGTTTCCTGAACTGATGCGGTTTCTTCCGATGGGCTATCAGTTTACAACCATTTGTGAAGTAAAAATCAGCTTCGAAGGGGAATCCTGGCAAAGTGATGATTTCAGGGAAACACCATGGATGCTGAAATCAGATATTGAAGTTGACAACAATATCTGCGGAGAAATTAAGGTTGCTTATACCCAGCTGATTGATGAATCTTCCGGAAGTCAGTTTTTCCCGGAAGAAAAAAAACTACTCAATACCATTACTGCAAGAATCGGGAATTACTACTTTCAGCAACGCCTGAAAAATACCCTGTTTTTACTCCAGACCGGAAAAGAAAGCAGTAATGGGAATGAAGCAAATGTGCTTAAACCCGATTCAGATCAACACTGGAAATGGCGGGCACGCATTGCCGAACGCATGAGCGAACTGATGGATTGCCACAGACTGGGAGTAAAAGCCATTTACCTTATCGGAAGCACCAAAAATGCAACTGCCGGACCCGCCAGCGACATCGACCTGCTGATTCATCATCAATGCGACGATCAGCAACTTAAATGCCTTCAGGCCTGGATTAACGGCTGGAGCCTTTGCCTGGCTGAAGAAAACTTTCAGAGGACCGGCTACCAGACCGATGGCCTGATTGATTTGCATCTGATTACCGACAAGGACATCGAAGAAGCTGGTAGTTTTGCAGTGATGATCGGCGCAGTAACTGATCCTGCCCGATTGTTGAGAAAAACCGAATCCTGAACTTCACATTCCTATCCCTAAAGCATGACTACCTGCTATTTTGTTTCAGATCTTCACGGAAGTATTTCCCGATACGAAATTCTTTTCAGGGAAATTACCCGCAATAAACCTTCGTTTGTTTTCCTGGGAGGAGATCTTCTGCCTCATATTCACCGTTCGGTAAGATTTGGAAATAAGGAAATCCCTGATTTCATGAACGATTACCTTATTCCCGGCTTTAAAAATGTGCGCCGGCAGCTGGGATGCAATTATCCGGAAGTCTTTGCTATCATGGGCAATGACGACCACCGCATCGAAGAACCGGCTTTTTTGGAAGGCGAAAAGATTGAACTGTGGAAATACCTGAATATGAGCAAATTCAAGTTCGGTCCGTATATGATTTATGGGTACCCGTTTGTTCCGCCAACGCCTTTTATGCTCAAAGACTGGGAAAAATTTGATGTTTCGCGATATGTTGATCCCGGTTGCTCCGACCCCACAGAGGGTTTCCGGACAGCAGAACCAGATTACGATCCTGAGTATGCAACCATTCAAAAAGACCTGAGCGCCTTGTCGGGAAATGATGATATGTCAAAAGCCATTTTTCTGTTTCATACGCCACCTTATCAATCAATGCTTGACAGGGCCGGGCTGGATGGCAGAATGGTGGATCATGTGCCGCTTGATGTACACGTTGGAAGTATTGCAGTGCAGCGTTTTATCGAAGAAAAACAGCCGTGGATCACCATGCATGGGCATATACATGAATCGGCAAGAATTACCGGCGAATGGAAACAGCTCACAGGACGAACACATTCTTTTTCCGCTGCGCACGACGGGCAGGAGCTATCCATCGTAAAATTTCAGATAGACAATCCAGTCGATTGCGAGCGGATAATCATTGCTGAATAAAATTCCTTACCTGCTTAACCAACTAACTCCAACTGCAAACCCAACTATGAAAACCTTCCGTAATTATCTGCTGATCATCACCTTCGTCGTTTCAGCATTTCACCAACTCAATGCACAAACTGATCCGGCAATTGAACGCATCATTGAAGCCGGCAAAACCGATAATCAGGCAATGCAGCATCTTGATATTCTGAGCAACCGTTTCGGAGGAAGGCTGGTTGGTTCTGATGCTTACGAAAATGCTGCGGATTGGGCAGCGTCGAAGTTCAGGGAGTGGGGTATGGAGGTTGAGATGGACGAAGCCGGCAGCGTTCCTGTGGGATTTAACCGCGGTCCGTGGTTTGGCCGCATGATGGGAGAAGAATCCATGCACCTGCACTTTGTAACCCCTTCCTACACATCCGGAACAAAAGGAGTGCAGCGCGGCCATGTGCTTGCTGAGCCTAAAACCCGCGCTGAATTCGAACGTATGAAAGGTTCTCTGAAAGGAGCCTGGGTGCTGATTACCGGAAAAAGCAACGGATTTCCGATAGATTTCTCGGAAAAGGCTGACATCAAACGCGACAGCATCATCAATGCCAATGAAGCAGCAGCAGGCAAAAAATTACCGGCGAACAGCAGCAAAACAAGTCAGCCGGAATACAAGCCAGGAGATGAACCTGCACTTTTTTACCGCGAAATGAAGGAAGCCGGAATTCTTGGAATTATCCAGTCAGCACCTGTGCCTTTGGTTGCACTTTACGACCGCAAAAATATCGGAAATATGACTTTTGAAAATCTTCCTTCCACTCCCGATATAAAACTGGATGATCATCAGTATGACATTATCCATCAGATGGTAAAGGAACGCAGACAGGTGATTCTTGAGTTTGATATCCGCAACCATTTCAAACCTGGTCCGGTAAAATACCACAACGTAATCGGGATTATCCGTGGTTCTGAGTTTCCGGATGAATATGTGATAATGGGTGGTCACCTTGATGCCTTTGATGTTGCTACCGGAGGGGTTGACAATGGCTCCGGAGCCAGCCCGTCGATGGAAGCAGCCCGATTGATAATGCAATCAGGTGTTAAACCCAAACGTACAATTCTCGTTTGCCTCTGGGCTGCCGAAGAGTTCGGATTATTGGGTTCGCAAAGCTGGATTGACCGCAACAAGGAAAAACTCCCGCGCATTTCGAATATGTTCAACCGCGATTCAGGTCCATTAGCGCCAACAAGCATCAGCGTTTCTGATGCCATGTGGAACGATATGGAAGTCATTTGCAAACCGCTTGCTTTTTTAAATCCTGATTATCCGTTTATCCTGAAAAAGCGCGAAGCCCGGGCCAGGCCACTAAAAGCATGGGGAACCGACAGCGGACCGTTTGCCGTGGAAGGAGTTCCAACCATGAGTTTTGGGCTTGAAGATGTAAAAGGGTTGAATTTCAGCTATATGGAAATCTGGCACACCGAAAGAGACACTTACGACAAAAGCATTGCCGTTTATCAGGAACATGCAGCTATTGTCACTGCGGTTGTGGTGTATGGCATTGCCAACCTCAGTCATTTATTGCCGCGGGATGGGTATTATCTGAATGAGTGATGAAAAGGGCAGGTGGCAGGTCAGGTATTTCATGAATAGAAATTTCCAGCTTGTATCTTAATCACCGGATTTCAGCTGGCGGACTACCAATGACCGATTGTTCGTTTTATCCTTTCCCGCACGTGCGGGACTACCAATGACAGATTGTTCGTCCGATCCTTTCCCGCACGTGCGGGAAAGTGTTTAAACGCTTGATTTAACCTTTCAGATCATGCTTCAGCACTTCCATAATTCTGCGGGTAGCACCGGTTCTTTCCTTCACATATTTTCCTGCACTGGCTGATATATTATCAAGCCGGCTAATATCCATCAGTAAACTGCTGATTTTTTCAGTCAATTCGTCTGCATTTTCGATACTGAACGCAACTTCAGCAGCAACCATTTCGCGGGCTTCGCGGAAACGATGGTAATTGGGGCCAAAAAATACAGGCATTCCATAGGCTGCTGCCTCGAGTGTATTGTGAATTCCAACGCCAAATCCCCCGCCAATGTATGCAATGCTGGCAAACCGGTACAACTGCGACAACATGCCGATAGAGTCAATAATCAAAATGTGCTTATTGGCAAGATTTGTACCCGGTGCCTGACTGTAAAGCACGGCGTTTTCACCTGTTTTTTCAAGTAGTTCCTGAATACGCGATCCTCCGGTTTCATGAGGCGCAATTATAAACTTAACCTTACCGGCTGTTTTTCGGTAAAGAGCCAGAATCAATTCTTCGTCGGCTGGCCAGGTACTGCCGGCAACAATCACATGCCTGCCTTCCACAAACTTATCAATCAGTGGAAAAGGTTGCTGAAATTCCTTTACCGAGGCAACCCTGTCAAACCGGGTATCGCCACTGATGATGATATTGCTGACGTCAACCATCTTCAGCAATTCCTCTGACTCTTCGTCCTGCACAAAAATCATGTTGATTTTTCGCAAGTGGGTTCTGAACCATCCGCCATACCATTTAAAAAAATGCTGATCCGGCCTGAAAATAGCCGAAACTGTATAAACAGGAACATTATGCCGGAACAACTGATTCAGGTAATTGAACCAGAACTCATATTTCACAAAAACCGCAACAGAAGGGCGGATAATTTCCACAAACCTTTTCGCATTTCTCATGGTATCTATCGGAAGATAAAAAACATGATCTACAAAACTGTATTGACTGCGGTGGTTATATCCGGAAGGAGAGAAAAACGTAAGCAATATGATATGATCCGGGAACTCCTGTCTGTAGGCTTCTATCACTGGCTTTCCCTGTTCAAATTCTCCCAGCGACGCACAGTGAAACCATGCGACTGCCGGGGGATTGCTACCTGAATAATGGGATGCAAAAACTTCTTCAAGCTTATCGAACAACTCTTTACGCCCGTAATGCCACGCCCTCGCCTTGATGCTGAACACGGCCGCAATCCTGAGAAACAAGTAATAGAATACTACACCGGTATTGTAGAGAAACCTCATGATATCAATGGATTGAGAACCTTGTTTTAAATAAGCCTGCATTAATAATAGTAAAAATCACTGGGGGCCCTTTTGTAAACCGGTATAATCCAACCTACCTTAACACCTCCGTAAACATCAGAAAATGACCCCGAATTGAATTTCATTTCCGCAAAGCTATAAGGCCTTGCATGTTGAGTTGATCCGTAAGTAAAATCAAGTCCTGCGAAAAAATTAACTTTATTCGTATTTCCGAGGTAAAGATAACCAAGAAAAACGTTTGCTGCAAGTCCACGCTTAAGTTCGTCATATCCTTTTAAATAATCTCCGGTAATCTGAGGCGCCGATTTGTCCTTGTGCTCAATGTAGATTTTATGCTGAAGATATCCTAACCCAGCTGAAAGTAATATGCCCGAATTACCGTTTGGGCCGAATGCCGGTATTACTTTCCCAACGCGGCCCACTGCCGAAAAACTTCTCAGATTAAAATTAAAGTCGGCGTAAATTCCGCTCATATCAATTACGTTTCCATCTGAAGTTGTTGCACCTTTGAGTATTTCATCTTCATTTCTGATGTTTCTTCCAAATCCAAAATTGCTTTCGACGCCCAATATCCAGTTTGACCGGGTTTTAAACATGTAGCCCGGGCCAACTTGTGAAAAAGCGCCGAATCGTTTTGCCATATCACCACCCGGAATCTGATACGAGAAAGTTCCATAGATAAGATTGGCTACAATGGCTGAATCACGGATGCTTTTCTGAGCATACGCAGAAGTAGAAATAGCAATCAGGAGTAATAAGAGTTTCAGGGTGTTTTTCATAATCCCGGGTAAAAGTTTAAAAGAGACAGGGGAAAGTAAGCGGCTTAGCACAAGCAAATATAAAAATTTAGTTCAAGCTCATATGATTCTTATTGGCAAAAAGAGGTTAAAGAAGTATAAAAAAAGGTATTCAGGCTATTCCGGATATTGGTTATCCGTGTTTTGTCTGTTTCTGATTACATTCAGATAATACTCAATCAGCTTACCGGCAGCCTGATATGGGGTAGCCTGCCCGGTTTTGATGTGATTTTCCTGCTGAAGAAGCATCGGCTTTATTTCGGGATGGCGGTAAAATAAATCGTGCAGATGGGCATCAATGCTGTCGAGCATAATCTGACGGTTCTGTTGCAGCCTTTTCTGCTCAAAATAGCCATTATTCTTTGTAAATTGAACATAATCACCCACCATATCCCATATTTCAGGCACGCCTTCTCCGCTGAGTGAAGAGCAGGTTAGCGCAGGTGGCGACCAGGCTGACTCGGGTAATGGGAAAAGATGCAGCGCATTTTTTACCTGCATACATGCAATCTGTGCTTTGGATTTATTATCGCCATCGGCTTTGTTTATGGCAATGGCATCGGCCATTTCCATAATGCCACGCTTTATGCCCTGCAGTTCGTCACCAGCGCCTGAAATCATCAGCAGCAGAAAGAAATCAACCATTGAATGAACCGCAATCTCAGATTGTCCCACACCAACAGTTTCAACAAAAATAGTATCAAAACCTGCGGCTTCGCATAGTATAATTATTTCGCGTGTTTTACGGGCAACGCCACCCAGCGAGCCAGCTGATGGAGAAGGCCGTATAAATGCATTGGGATGCACCGATAGTCCTTCCATACGGGTTTTATCACCGAGTATGCTTCCCTTTGTGCGGGAACTGCTTGGGTCAATGGCCAGCACAGCAAGTCTGTGCCCCTTCGAAGTAAGATGAATGCCCAAAGCTTCAATAAATGTACTTTTCCCGGCACCGGGTACTCCGGTAATTCCAATCCGCACCGAGTTTCCTGCAAGAGGCAAACAAAGTGCAATCAGCTCCTGAGCAATTTCCTGATGCTCAGGCAACGAACTTTCAACCAGCGTTATGGCCTGGCTGAAAATGCTGCGGTTAAAATTCCGGATTCCATCAAGATACTCAGCAGCAGTTAGCAAGCGCTTCCTGCTTTTTATGAAATTCTCTGCTGCATCCTTATTCAGCGAAGAAGGCTGCTCCACCCCTTGCTGAACCCTCAATGCAGAGTCAAAATTCTCAAATTCAGTATTTTCGTTATCTTCCATTGGCTATGCTGACCTTTTTGCAAAGGTAATCATTTCGGAAACCTGCCGCCATTGCTGCTGTTTTTTCAGGCTTGGCGGACGAAATAAATAAAAAACATCCTGAAATGAACCATCTATAGAAAAACATTGTAAATTTGCAGCCCTGAATAAAGAATCTCTCCGTAGCTCAGCTGGTAGAGCAAATGACTCTTAATCATTGGGCCATAGGTTCGAATCCTATCGGGGAGACAAGCATTCAATACAAACACCTGTAAATCTGAAATGATTTATGGGTGTTTTTTTTTGAAATACATAATTCAATGACAGGCCGATATGGAGTGAGAAAAACATCAGAAGTAAAAGAGCGATTATCTGGGATGATCAACGCACAAAATGTTTAATCATTTTTTATCATATCAGAATTATTCACGATTAAAAATTATTACTTTTGCACCTCTGAACACAACAAGTCCATTCGGGATGTAGCGCAGCCTGGTAGCGTGCTTCGTTCGGGACGAAGAGGTCGCAAGTTCGAATCTTGTCATCCCGACCATAAAATTATAAAGCCTGCTTGTTATTACCTTGCAGGCTTTTTTTGCCACTTTAGTTCGCTTTGGTGGATTGAAAGAGCAGATATTAAAAAATTTTAAAAGCCACTTTAGCTCAGTCGGTAGAGCAGCGCATTCGTAATGCGCGGGTCGGGGGTTCGAGTCCCCTGAGTGGCTCAAGAAAAAGCCGGGCAATTCCCGGCTTTTTTGTTTTTATAGCCTTATGCAGCCCGCTTCTCAGGAAATACCAGCGATGCTACAATGCTGATAGTCAAAATTCCAACGATAATATATAAGGAATGAGCAGTTGTAAAACCGACTTCTTTCAGCCAGATGTGCGCCAGCATTTTAACTCCGATAAATACCAAAAGTACAGCCAACCCGGTTTTCAGATAACGGAAAATACCGATTATATTTACCACCATAAAGAAAAGTGCCCTTAGTCCAAGAATGGCAAAAACGTTAGAGAAAAATACAATATACGGATCTTTGGTTACCGCGAAAATAGCCGGGATAGAATCCACTGCAAAAATCAGATCGGTAAATTCAATCACCATCAGTACAATGAATAATGGTGTGATAAATAGCTTCCCTTTATTGCGAACAAAAAAATGATGCCGGACAAAAGTCGGGTAAACCGGCAGATACTTTGAAGCAAACTTTACAACAGGGTGGTTCGCTGCATCAATTTTCTCCTGCTTGTTGCGGGTGATAAACATTTTGATTCCTGTGAAAATCAACAGCCCTCCAAAAAGGTAAAGCACCCATTCAAATTGCTGTATAATTGCTGATGCTGAAAATATAAAAACAAACCTGAATATTATGGCTGCAAGAATGCCATAAAAAAGCACCCGTCGGTAATAGCGCGATTCTACCCCAAACGCGAAGAACACCATGACCATGACAAAAATATTATCGACCGAAAGTGCTTTTTCAATCAGATATCCGGTCAAAAACTCAAGCGCAAGGTTATTCTTGTAAACCCTTAATGCTGCTTCGTAATCCAATCCGCTGATTTTCACCGGATGGCTGAATTTATCAATCAGCGCCTGAATATCAGCCACACTGCCCCGAGAGCCCATATGAATCCATTCGCCGTGTGTCAGAATCAACAAGTAAAATCCGAGCGAAAATCCAATCCAGAGAAATGTCCAGAATAAGGCTTCTCTTAAAGGTATAATATGATTCCGGCGGTCAAAAACGCCCAGATCCAATAAAAGTACTCCGGTAATCACTGTAATAAAAACAGTAAAGAACGATAGTTCGGCGGGATTCATTTTCAGGGTTATAAAGGTTTGCAAAATTAGCTTTAATACAAATCATTAACAGCATATTATTTATAATCAATTCACATAATTGAATTGAAAAAAGAAAATTCATCAGACTGGAAAAAACTTTCTAATTTTGAACACTTTTCTTTCGGTATCTATCTGAAAAACAAAAATCACCCTTGTTGCAACTGCATCAGGAATCACTCATAAAAACTTATAAATTCTATGTCAAGTTTCACTGAATTAAACCCGAATCCGCTTGTTCAATACCTGAACAAGCCCGCTGAGGAATTTACAAAAGCCGATCTTGTTAAGTATGTTGAAGACCACAACATCGAAATGATCAATTTCAGGTACACCGGAGGAGATGGCAGATTAAAAGCATTAAACTTTGTTATCAACTCACGCGATCACCTGAATAGCATTCTTACTACAGGCGAGCGTATAGATGGATCAAGTCTTTTTCCCTTTATTGAAACAGGTTCCAGCGACCTTTATGTTGTTCCCCGTTACCGCACAGCTTTTGAAAATCCTTTTTCAGAAGTCCCTGCACTGGACATTCTTTGTTCATACTACAACAAAGATGGAGAACCATTGGAAAGTTCGCCGGAGTACATTCTGCGCAAAGCACATAAAGCATTAAAAGAGCACACCGGACTAACATTTCATGTAATGGGTGAGCTTGAATATTACATAATCAGTGATGAAGAAGATATTTTCAGGGCAGTTGATCAGAAAGGCTACCATGAATCATTCCCTTTCGCAAAATGGGAATTTCTCCGCATCGAGGCAATGGCGGCAATGGCAAAAGCTGGTTGCATGATAAAATACGGTCACTCTGAAGTCGGTAATTTTTCGCAGGAAGGCAAACTCTACGAGCAAAATGAGATTGAGTTTATGCCCACAAATCTGGAAGAAGCGGCCGATCAGCTGGTGATTGCCAAATGGATTCTCAGATCACTTGCCTATAAATATGGAGTAACTGTAACATTTTCTCCGAAAATTACTGTTGGTAAAGCCGGCAGTGGTTTGCATGTTCATACCAAACTGGTAAAAGATGGCAAGAATCAAATGGTTGAAAACGGAAAACTCAGCGATACAGCCAAAAAAGCAATAGCCGGTTATCTTGATCTGGCTCCATCTCTCACTGCTTTCGGAAATACCAATCCAACCTCATACTTCAGACTGGTTCCGCATCAGGAAGCACCTACCAACATTTGCTGGGGCGACCGTAACCGAAGTGTGCTGGTGAGGGTTCCCCTGGGTTGGACAAAAGGCAATTCCATGATTTATCATGCGAATCCAATCGAAAAATCAAATGGAGATGATCTCACCCAGCTGCAGACGGTTGAATTCCGTTGCCCTGATGGCTCTGCTGATATATACCTGCTTCTTGCCGGACTAACTGTAGCAGCGCGTCATGGCCTTGAAATGGAAAATGCGCTTGAAGTTGCCAAAGAAACCTACGTGGACGTAAATATTTTTGATGATAAGCACAAAGAGAGGCTGTCTCAGTTAAATAAATTACCGGTATCCTGCTGGGAATCAGCAAATATGCTTGAGCAACAAGCTGCTATTTATCTTAAATATGATGTTTTCTCAAAAGGAGTAATTGACGGAATTGCCCAAAAATTGAGAAACTACAAGGATGAACATCTCAGGGATGACATTCATTGCAAAAAAGAAAAAATCATGAATCTGGTGGAACAATATTTCCATTGCGGATAATAATCCGGATTTTTCAGATGTATTTGGTTAAGCCCTTCAGATTTTAGGTTCTGAAGGGTTTTTCTTTGTTTTTCTGAAGCTGATCAGTTTACGACCAAGATAAACCCGCCTTAACCAAAGAGGAAGAACAATGGCTCCTATTATCAGATAAGGATAATAACTCACTACTCTCCAGGTCAGTGCCACGAGGGTAGTGAGATCGCCTGCAGGCCCGGCAATAAATTCGCGAAGAAATATCGGGAAAAAATATTCGGCAATACCACTGCCGCCAGGTGTGGGACTTATAAGCATAATTACCCACATCATAAGCTGACGAGCGTAAATGAGCATATTATCAGCAAGATTTACCGGTCCGATAAAAGCCATAATCAAAAAATTCACTACCCAAAATCTTGCAGTCCATGAAAACACGGTTGAACCAAATGCTCTTGCCCAAAATCCAGCTGACTTACCTCGGAGCTCAGCAGAAGTAATAATAACCTGATCACCTGTAATGGTAGCTCCTTCACGAAATTTGCGCAAAGGCTTCAGCGAGGTAATCTTTACCAGCAACCATTTAAATCCCCCTGGATTAATAAAAATACCATAGGCTATTATAAGTGTAAGCATAACTATAACTGAATAACCTATAAAAAAAACATTCATGGTACTGAAAGTGCTTCCGGCAATCAGAATCTCAGGCCCTGCCACCGAAGCACGGCTATATCCGGCAACCAGAAAAATCAACGGAACCATAGCAATATAAAACAATTCATCAAGCATGGCAGTCACCACAACAATTGCTGTGGATCGGCCAATACCAAGCTTCTCTTTGGTAAGTATAAAAATAGCAATGGCCGATCCACCTACCACCGAAGGTGTAACACTTGAAGCAAACTCCCAAAGCATTATTACGTCGAAAGATCTTCTCCAGCTGAATTCTTTGCCGGTAAGTAATCTGATGCGGTACATGTAAGCTACATCACGCACTACCATCATCAAAAAAGCAAGAAAAAAATAAAGCACTGAATACCACCTCCAATTGATGGTAGCAAGGTCGCTTCTGGTAAGATCGCTGATGATCATATAAATGATCACTGCCACCCCCAGAATTACAGGAATAATTATCCTCCTGAAAGCAAATATATTGAGAATTTTTCTTTGTTGACTGGACATTCTTGATGGTAATAAAGTTACGAAATTAACAAAAAACAAGGATAATGTACGCTACACACCCAAAAATTAATCCAACCCACTGGAATATTTGGATAATCGTACTTTAATAAAATCACACAAACAATGTCGTTATGGCATAGGCCCCAACAAATAACCTGCCCTTTTGTCATACTTCTGGATGATTTTAGCAGATGGAATAAAACTTGAAGCGCAATAATCAACAAACCAAAACAAAATAAACCAAAAATAAGGAGGACCTTAAAATGACAATGATCCGCTTTCACAATCACCCGGCCATGGGCAATGTTATGGAAAATTTCTTCAACAATCCAACCCGTCCGAGCCACGCTACAGTTACACCGGCCAATATCTTCGAAAATGAAAATGCTTTTGTAATAGAACTGGCGGTTCCCGGCTACAGTAAAGAAAATTTCAGCATTACTCTTGATCAGCAAATCCTGAAAATCTCTGCCGACGCAAAACAACATCAGATTGATGATGAAAAATTTCTGCGCAAAGAATTTGGATTAAACGGGATAAACAGGAGCTTTGTTTTGCCAAAAACTGTTGACACCGATAATATCTCCGCTGATTTCAGCAATGGAATTCTGAGCATCAGGCTACCTTTGCTTAAAGATGCCAACATCAAAAAAGAGATCGCAATTTCATAATCCGACCAATCTTTATTGTTATGCCGTAAGCTGCAATGCTTGCGGCATTTTTTTATTCATCCTGTTGCCAGACCATCGGTGCAAATAATTACGACCTTTGCCACCCGGAAATTAAAAACTATGACCTCAACAACGGGTCGTGCACATGCTGCGCTTCTCTTTTCAGGAATTCTTTTCGGCGCCAATTACTGGATAGCCAAAGGACTTATGCCTACCTACATGCAGCCTATGCAGATCATTTTCTACAGGGGTCTTATTACCGTGATACTTTTCTACCTGTTCTCACTTTTCACCGGAAATCAGAAGATTGAAAAGGGCGATATGGCAAAACTCGCCCTTTGCGGATTACTTGGCGTGGCAGTAAATCAGGTGTTTTTCTTCACAGGATTGAATTACACCAGCCCGGTTGACACTGCCTTGATTCATGCCGGCAGTCCGCTTATGGTTTTGGGATTCTCAGCCTGGATAAACAAAGAGAAAGCAGGATATTTGAAAATTACCGGCATTTTGCTGGGTGGCGCCGGAGCAATAATGCTTGTTTTGCAAGGATACAGTGGAACAGCCGGAAGCAACCAGCTGCTGGGAAATCTGCTCATTTTTATCAACATTCTTGCTTACAGCCTTTATCTTGTGCTCGTTAAACCTTTGATGCAGAAATACAATGCCATAACCGTACTAAAGTGGGTTTTTGCTTTCGGATTTTTAATGGTTCTGCCATTTTCCATATCTGAAGCCCACACGGTGAACTGGGGAATTTTTACAATGAATGCATGGATATCAATAGTTTATATTATTGTTGGCACCACCTTTCTTACTTATCTGCTTACCACATTTTCTCTACGTACACTCAGTGCAGGCACAGCTGGTTACTACATTTATATGCAGCCATTTATTGCTTCATTTATCGGAATTATATTTTACGACGAGAAAATTACACTAATAAAAGTATCAGCCGCAATCATCGTTTTTGCCGGAGTATTTATGGTGTTGCGGCCCGAAGCTAAAAAAGGTGCCGGAAAGGGGTTAAAAGCCATCCCATAATTTTTTCAAAAAGCGGACGGGTTCTCCAGGTATCATAGTTGAATGGAATACTCATGCCAATGGTTTGATCAATGTGAGCTCTCAGCTGGGTAATAACTTCAGCGTTCCGGCCAAACAGCATAATCTCGTGTTGATATCTGAAACTTCGGTAATCGAAATTTGCTGATCCGATCGCAAATATCTCATTATCTACCAATACACATTTAGAATGAAGGTTTCCTAAAGTGAAGAAATGAATTTTGATATTATTTTTATGATAAAACTCCATGTATTTCCCCCTAAGAAAATCCACTGACCTTACATCTGAGTGCAAAGGCATAATCACATTCACATCAACGCCACGACGGGCTGCCAGCATCATCAGCTTACGAAGCTTAAAACCGGGAAGAAAGTAGGGCGTTTCTATAAATATTTCGCGCCTGGCCTTACTAAATATCAATTCATACCTTTTTTTAATGATTTGCCTGTAAATTGAGGGCAAATCCTGAACAATTTCAAATTCGCCATTGGTGATTATTTTTTTGTAGGCAAACTTGTTGAAAATATACTTCCGGTAAATTTTGTATGAGTCGTTGAATGTTTTTTTTAAATCATGGACAACCGGACCTTCCACCCGGACAACAAGTTCGCGCCATTTTAACGAATACTCAGTAATATTTGAAGATCCCAGATATGCGACCCTATCGTCAATAATTAAAAGTTTACGATGATTCCGGCGGTGATTTTTTGTAAAGAAATCTACAAAAAATTTAATTTTTTTGAAGAATCTGACTTCCCCCCCATTAATTGTAATGACACTGAAAAATGAAGCCGGAACGTCAGTCCCCCAGGAATCGAGAAGCAATCTCACTTTAACACCTTCTCTGCATTTGGCAACAAGCGCATCTCTTAAGCGCAATCCAACCCCATCATTACGAAAACGATAAACTTCCAGCAAAATGCTTTCTCTGGCCACTGCAATATCAGCAAGCATAACTTCCTGAAAAACCTCAGGGTTACTGTATAATGTGGATTTATGTTGATCGGTGTAGTTCAACTCTGGCTCCGCTGTAAATAATATGAGTACTATGCAAAAATACCAAATCCCTCAACAAATAAACCAGAGTGGAAATAAAAATGGATTAATCTTTATAAGTGACAAATTGTGGAATCAGTGAATCAGATGTCTTGTGGTTTACCCGAATGTTTCCTGAATGAATTGATTGCATCATATATCTCTCTGCCAGCCTTTTCCGAAAACCCACGACCATTGAAATGGCGCCGTGCAACAGACTCAATCATAATATTTACTCCTGCGAAAGTATTGCTGACTGCAACATTAACAACATTTCGCAAGGGAATTGACATTGATTTATAGGAAATGGAAAAGAGTCTTTTCTGTCTAAGTGTAATAAATACATCATCAATTTCAATAATATCATGTGAGAGCAACCTGCCTCCACGCAAAACACTTGATTTAAATCTGACAATGCGATCATGCTCCATTACAAACATTCTTAAATTACAGAATTATTAACATACAGATTGCTCATATCACTTCTTCTGTTTTGACATGTTGAGTGTTGCTCATATAATGTATTCAGTTCGGCATCGGTTAAAGATCTGATATATCCAAAAAACTGCTTTGTGGAGAGTTTTTTCCGCAATTCAATAGTTGGACATGTAGGAACATAATCTCCAAATGGACAATCTTTAAGTGCTCCTAAAATAAATACAATTAAATAATCTCGCTCCATTGAAAAATCAGCATCCGAATTAAACAGTCTAATTTTATGATTTGCAATAATAAGATATTGCGCAGTTAAAAAGCAAGAAAATGAATAAGCGTATTGATTTATTTATTAAACGTATATAAAACTGCCCAAAAGTGTAATTGTTTCTCAAAGGGTTTTTAACATTTTCAGCAGTTCATTGCGTTTGCGAAACGAAACCGGGACCTCGGTATTATCTTTTAAAACACAAAATAGTTCATCTTTCTTAAAACGCTTTAAAAAATTCAGATTAATCAGATGGGAATGATGTACCCTGAAAAAATTGCGTTCTTCAAGGAATTCCACAAACTCCTTTATCGACTTTGAGACTATTATTTTATCGCCGTCATTTATATAGAACATGGTGTAATTGCTGTTGGATTCACATCTTACAATATCATCAGTATCAATGACATGTATAGCCTCTGCTGTTTTTAAAATTACTTTTTTATTTTCAGCACGCATTGGCTTAATGTAATCATTCAGCATTTGCTTTAAATGATCGTTAAGGTTATCTGAATTGATAAATTTTGACACCTTTGAAACGGCAGACTTTAATTCGTCGGGATCGACTGGCTTGGTTATGTAATCAATCGCATTAAACTTAAATGCTTTTATAGCATATTCTTCATAGGCAGTAATGAAAATTAACTTGAAGTCTATTGGCAACAACTGACGTAACAGATCGAATCCTGAACCATCCGGCATTTTTATATCGAGAAATACCAGATCGGGATTGTGCGTTTTGATTGCCTTCACACCAGATTTTACATCCTCGCCCTCTGCCACAACCTCAACATCGCTGCAATATAATTTCAGCATCTCACGAAGGGTCTCACGCGACCTGAATTCATCATCAATAATTACAGCTTTCGTCATTTTGTAGATTTATAAGAAAACAAAATAGTCTCCATTACAGGGAAGTAAAATTAGCAAATTACTTTCAATTAAAATTAAAACCATTGTTAATACTGATTTAATTAGCTTTTGTATCTCTTGAATGCAATAACAAAAGCACCGATTTGCTCTTGTTGGAGTGCTTTTTAGCAATTATCAGCAATATTTTATTGAGCAAATTCAACGAATAAATATATTAATAGTTGAAGAATTTGATACCCATGCATCTAAAAACGTATTTTTGTCAGCTAAAGAACAATACTATGCTTAAGTCCATGACCGGTTTCGGTAAATCATCAGTTGCGCTAAAGGGCAAAACAATAACTTTTGAGATCCGATCGCTCAACAGCAAACAACTCGATCTGAATATGCGGTTACCGTCAATGCTCCGCGACATGGAGCCTGAAATAAGAAAAATGGTTAACCTTGTTGCAGAAAGAGGAAAAATAGAAATAAATGCATCAATTGATATCACCGGAGGAGAACTCCCTGCAGCCATAAATAAAGCACTTGCTATCGCTTATTACCGGGAGTTGCAGGAGCTTGCAAAGGAATTAGATGCTCCATCAGCTGATTTGCTTTCCATTGTAATGAAGATGCCTGAAATTAGCAAAAGTTCACGCGAAGAGATTACCGATGAAGATCAGGCAGCAATAATTTCAACTGTAAATGAAGCACTTGTAGTTTTCGACGAATTCAGAAAACACGAGGGATTGCTACTTGAAAATGACTTTTCGGAGAGAATCAACACCATACTTCGTTGTCTGGATGAGGTTAATCCCTTTGAGGAGCAACGCAATATTCAAATGCGCGAAAAATTAAAAAACAGTTTCAGCAGCTTTAACGAGAACAATACGTTTGACACCAACCGTTTTGAGCAGGAAATCATCTACTATCTCGAAAAGCTTGACATAACCGAAGAGAAAGTCCGCTTACGCAAACATTGCGATTATTTTCTGGACACCTTGAATGAAGAAGGTGCAAATGGGCGCAAACTATCATTTGTTTCGCAGGAAATCGGCCGTGAAATAAATACCCTCG
>Ga0351880_1012_pt2 | contig 56136 bp, 50 predicted proteins | sample BONcelFGM3001E13_FD_206766 | JGI IMG/M metagenome (GOLD analysis project Ga0351880, IMG submission 206766) | Enriched cells from coal bed in the Powder River Basin, Montana, United States - BONCAT cells FGM rep3 HSBNCT.FGM.300.1.E13 ...
CATTATAGCGTTTGCCATAAATTCCTTCACCTTGGAGGTTCTTAAATCCCCCTAAATCCCCCTTTTTCAAAGGGGGACTTTGTCAGCAATTCCTTATAGTTGTCCCATTTATTAAAGTGGGGTTAGGGGGAATTTGTGGATATCAAGGATCGGAAAAAACTTTTGGCAATCCCTATAATATGTAAGATGCGCACTGCGCATCCCGGCTTTTGCTTTGAACTTTGAACTTTGAACTTTTCAAGGCCGGATAGAGTTGGTGCATCGGGAATAGGGCCGGCCCGGTTGGCAAAACTTTTTATGACAAAGCGCCTACGGCCATGAAACTTCGTTGGGACCATCCTCTGTGGCGCCGCCATGCTCCGGGCCTGGCGCGGCGTCTGGTGCAGGCTTACCTGCTGACCTGCCCCGGTGAGCTGGTGGCGGCGCCGGAGGTGAAGAAGCTTATCATATCGGGGCCGCCGGTCATCTATACCACCTGGCACTGCCACCTGCTCAGCCCCCTGTTCTTTGCCCAGCGGTACCGGGGGGTGCAACCTCCCATGGTGCTGATGGCCAGCCCCAGCCGGGACGGGGAGTTCATCGCCCAGGTGGCCCGGGGTCTGGGGTTCACGGTGCTCTTGGGGTCCCGGCGCAAAGGCGGGGTCGAGACCCTGCGCCGGATGGCCGGCTGGTGCCGCCGGGGGTATAGCTGCGGCATGATTGCCGACGGTTCCCGGGGTCCGGCCCGGGTGGCCCAGAAAGGTCCCCTCTACCTGGCCCGGGAGACCCAGGCCGCCATCCTCCCTGTGGCCGTGGCCGCCCGCCGCAAACTGACCTTTGACACCTGGGACCGGTTTGAACTGCCCCTGCCTCTGGGCCGCATCGCCCTGCTGGTGGGAGAACCCCTCCGGGTGTGGCCGGAGGATCGCGGCCCGGCCCTGGAGCTTAAACGCCTGGACCTGGAATCCCGCCTCAACCAGCTTTTCCGCCGGAGCCAATCATATTACCCCGTCCGGGGAAAAAATTTCTAATTCCTTGCCAAATTGGTCATTTAACGGTTGCCTTGTGCTGCCAATGTGTTAAATTTTAATAAAATAATTAAGGAATTGTGCACGACATGCGCTTTGAAGAAATAGACGCCCAGACACTGGATCAGATCGGGACGCCGGAGGACAACGCCAAGGCCCGGTTGCTGGTCGAGAATCATCAGGTCAAGCATGGCTACCGCTTGCCTGATCGTCTCCGGGGCTTGGTAGTGGATGAACAACCTTTTCGGGTAGAGGTCAGGATTAAGGACGATCAGCTCACCTATGTGTGCGCCTGCCCCCAGGAAGAAGGCGAGGCCCTCTGCACCCACGTGCTGGCATTGTTGCGGGCCTGGAACCAGGAACCGGAGAAATTTCTCAACCAGGCGGAACTGAAAGAGCGGTTGAAGAAGTACTCCAAGAGAGAACTGGTGGATATTATCCTGGACATGGCGGATCGGGTGGATGCAGCCCGGGGAATCCTGAAAGAAGAAGACCAGGGACTTGACGATATCCTGGAGTCCATTGACCGGGTGATGGAAGAGGTCGTGGATGAGGCCGCCTCCCTGGCCGAGGCTGAAGTCAAGCTAAAGCGCTCTCAGGCCCGGGCCGACCGGTTGGCCCAAAGCGGCCGGCTGGCCGAGGCCCGCTCCATATATTTCTACCTTCTGGACAATATCCTCAGTCTGGAGGAAAAGTTTAAGAAGGAAAAACTCTTCTCCCCTGACCTGAAAAAGGAACTGTTCGAAGAATATTGCCAGTTTATCCATGAGGACCGGCACTTGGAGAAGGAACTGGTGCAGCAGGAAATCGAGCAACTGGAATCCCGGACCCCCATTTCCCTGGGAGAAATGGATCTCTCGGAAGTCAAACGGGAGTTAGCCTTGCCTGGCTAAAATGTTTAGGGGCGGGTTTTAAACCCGCCTCTACAGGAAAATCTTGAGGCAATTGTATTCAAGACCCATCCCCCGCGGGGGTGGGTCTTTTGATTTCTCCGGCGGCCGCGGCCGGCGCCAGAATGGTTTTCTGGTAGATGCGCAGCAGCGACAGGAGAAAGGACAGGATCAGGGGTCCCAGGATAAAGCCGATCATGCCGAAATAGGTCAGGCCGCCCAGGATGCTGAACAGGATGAAGATGCTGGGGGTCTCGCTGCTGCCTTTCATCAGGATGGGCTTTAAGATGTTGTCGATGACGCTCACCACCACCCCGCCCCAAAGGATCAGTCCCACCCCCGACCCAATGTGCCCGGTGAACAGGAGATAAACCGCCGCCGGCCCCCAGATGATGGTGCTGCCCACCACCGGGATTACCGCTGCCGGGATCATCACCGTGCCCCAAAAAGCCGGCTGGGGCAACCCGAAGATCAAAAACCCCACGCCGCCCAGGGCCCCCTGGGCGCAGGCCACGATTACCGTGCCCCACAGGGTGGCCTTGATGGTCGTTTCCGTCTCCCGGAGGATTTCGTCGTTGTGGGCCGGGTCCAGCGGGGAGAGTTCCTTGATGGCCTTGATAAAGTCGTCGCCCTGGAGGAACATGAAAAAGGCGATGAACAGCGTCAGCACCAGGTCGAAAAAGAAGACGGTGAAACCTTTGATGAGACCGATGGCATTGGTGTAAATAAAGGCGCTGGCCTTAGTCACCGTGGTCTGGACGATCTGGGCCAGATTGATGTCGCCCGGGGGCAGGGGCAGGTTCAGGTGGGTCAGGTAGAGCTTGAGGGCGTCCACCTTGCCGTTAACCCAGTTCCAGAGGTCGCCGGATTGCATGCCCTTGGTCACCTGGCTGGAAAACTCCAGGGCCTGGGTGGCGATAATGCCCATGAGGCTGAACAGCGGGATCAGGATAATCAGGAGCAGGATAATACAGGTGAGGGTCGAAGCCAGGACCTTATAACCCCGCAGCAGGCGGGTGAGGCCATGGTAAAGAGGCTTGGCGGTGAAAAACAGCACCAGCGCCATGAAAATGTTGAGGAGATACGGTTTGATGATGAGGTAGGAATAGTAGAGCACCAGCAGCGTGATGACGCCGAAAAAGACCCGGGCGAACCTGGTGTGCAGGCCTTCCTGGATCTCCACGACCGGGGAGGGGGTGCAGGGAGGGCAGGCCTCCGCCGGGTCCTTTTTTGGGGTTTTCGGCCCAGTCATGCCGGCAATATACTGCCGCAATGTATGCCAGGCGGATATGATACGTTTCTTTTTTGGGGCTTTAGGCTCAATCATGATTACCGGCGACTATACGACAAAAGAGCAGCTTTTGCCAAGCTGAAAAAAGGCACCCAGCGGATTAAGGCCATGCGCCCCAGGGCGGGGGACCGGGCGGAGCCTCCTGATCAGGGGCCCTGGCCTTCGGCCGGTGATGTGCCACAGGCGGGAAGCCTGTGGCACTGAAACTTTTTCCATGGTTCATGGGTTAGCCAAAGGCCCAGGTTCGACTGCTTGGCACGAGAAGAACAATATCTTCTCAATGGTGCGTCAATCTGTGGTAAGATCAACGCATTTCAGTAACCAGGGAATCAAAATTGCTCAGGATAAAGGGTTAGCCCCGGTGGACGTTCAGGAATTGATGCAAGGCTTGAAAGAGTTTGGCTCTGGCGATGCAGCCGTGCTCCTGGTGTACCTGTTCGGCTCCCGTGCCTCGGGCCGGGCCGGTCCCGGCAGCGACTATGACCTGGGGATTTTGCTGCACCGGGGAGAGGATTCGCCCGCGAGGCGCGCCCGGCTGACCCACGATCTGGTGGTCATTTAGGGGACTGCGGCGGTGGATGTGGTGTTTTTGAACCAGTCGCCGCCGGAGTTGGCCTTTGCCGTGATCCAGGGGCAGGTGCTCTACGAGCAGGACCTGGCCACCCGGGTGGAATACGAGGCCTATGTCATGGGCCGGTATTATGATTATTTGCCGTATCTGCGGAGGCAGCGCCAGGAAATTCTCTCCGGGGAGGACCATGGGACCCGAATTCAGCGGTATCGAGAGGCGCTTGGACGAACTGAGCGCACGCTTGGCCAGATTAGAGCCGCTCATACCAAGTTGCCGTCATAGAGGTAATTCTGGCTTTATGATTGCAATCACCGTAGGGGCGGTTCGCGAACCGCCCCTACAATGCGGATTATTACTTGTTTGACGGCAACTTGAGACCTCTGCGAAAGTCTCTGACTCTTTTCCCCGAATCAAAATGTGGCGTAGGCGCCCTCGCCTGCGCCTAAATACAGTATGGACAGCCGAGGGCGGCTATCCTACATGAGACTTTCGCAAAGGTCTCAACTTGGTATCAAGAACCGAAGCAAGGCTGAGTTTGACGCCGACCCCTACCTCCGGGACATTGCGGAACGCAACCTGGAGATCGCGGCCCAATGCGTTCTGGACATCAGCCACCGTCTGGGCCGTTAGGGTCGGGCCCAGCGCACTTTTTCTCTACTTTCCCAGCCGGGCTTCCACTTCGGGCCAGTTGATATTCTGGAAAAAGGCCTGGATGTAATCCCCTCGCTTCAGACCGTAGTCGGTGAGAAAGGCGTGTTCAAAGACGTCCATGACCAGCAGGGGATTGCCGCCCGCCGGGTGCCCCACGTCGTGCTCGTTGATCCAGACATTCATGAGCCGCCCGGATTTGGGGTCATCATAGAGCACCACCCAGCCGATGCCCCGCATGGCCCCGGTGGCCTTGAAGTCGGCCGCCCAGTTGTCGAAGCTCCCGAAGTTCTCTTCCAGGCGCTTCATGAGCTTGCTGCCCTTGGCCAGGGGTTCCTTGCCCCCCAGGTTGGCGAAGTACAGCTCATGGAGGCGCATGCCGTCAAATTCCCACCCCAGGCGGCGCTTTAACTCCGCGTAAGCCGGGCTGCCCGCCTGATTCTGAGTGGCCAATTGCTGGAGTTGATCCAGCAGCAGATTGGTATTCTTCACATAGCCCTGGTACAAGGTAAAGTGCATGTCCAGCAACTTGTCGCTGAACCCAGGCATACCCTTCAGTTTGCTGAAATCCTGGGGAGCATAGGGCTTGGGCGCCCCAGCCGGCACGGCGGTTTTCTCTTTGGCAGCCGCCGGCGGGTCTCCGGACCCCTGCCCGCAGGCCAAAAGCGGTAACATCACCATGAACCCCACCAGGCCGATAAGCCGACGGTAACGCATAAGCACCCTCCTTCTGGTTATCATATAGGCAGCGAGCCGGTGGTTGTCCAGGGAGGCAGGCGTTTTTCGGATCGGATATTCCACCTTCATTCCCCGGCTTGAGGTTTTACTCCATGCCATGATTAGTCTCCTAACCTGGCGGATAAACCGCAATTCCTTGAGTTTATTGAACGCTAATAATTATTGGTTATGTGGTCTTGACTATAATATATAGTAAGTTAGTATATAATAAACGATTAATAGCTGTTTCCACCTGCCGGAGGGAGAAAAAGCAATGTGGCTCTTAACCGAATGCCAGGCCGGTGCCACGGCGGATCTGGTCTATCGGGCTTGCCCCATGCACCTCCTGGAGCCCATGGAGTTAATCGAAGACCTGGAGCCGGGTCAGGTGCTGGAGATTTTGACCGATTACGACGGCGCCCTGGAAGACATCCCGGCTTGGTGCGCCCAGCACGGGCAAGAATTCATGGGCATCAGTGAGGATGCCTGCGACGACTGCTATAAACTCTACATTAAGAAAATATCCGAGGCCAGGTCATGAAGCGGTGACCAAGACCGGCCCAAATCCGGCCAACCTTAAAAGCGGCATGTGCACCTCTAAAGGCAGCCTTGGTTTGAAAGGGGATATTTTCAGGATTAATTGCTCTGTGAACTTGAAAAAAAAGCCAGAGGGATTATGGTAATGTATAAGGAAAAATCCTCAAAGGGTTAAAACTATGCTCAAATTTTAGTTCAATCAACTACCTATATCCATATTTCTTGCTTCATCTGACAGGAGGCGGCATGAACGGCTACAGGGTGGTGAGATTTCTGGTGGCGGGTCTGATGTTGTTGGTCCTAAGCGCTTGCGGCGAGACCCCGATTGACGTGAAGGCCCTCAAATCCCAACCCAAGCAGTACGTTGGTTCCGATACCTGTAAATTGTGCCATCTGGAACACTACGATTCCTGGAAGATGACCTTGCACAGCCGGATGATGCAAGACGCCAAGAAAAACCAGGACGCCATTATCGTCCCCATCGACGAGAAAAAGATCCGTGACGATTTGGCCCAGATTAAAAAGCTCAAGGTCCCGGCGGATAAAATCTTCATTCCGAAGGTGGATGAAATTCTCTACACCATCGGCAGCCAGTGGAAGCAACGCTACCTGGTCAAAAAAGACGACAAACTTTATATCACTCCGGTCCAATATTTCATCAAAAACAACACCTGGTCAAATTACAACGAGGCCAACTGGGACAAAAAACCGTGGATTTTGGGCTGCGGAGGCTGTCACGCCACCGGGGTGGATCTGGAGAAGAACACCTTTATCGAGCCGGGCGTCGGTTGCGAAGCCTGTCACGGCAAGGGTTCCTGGCACGCCGCCCTGCCCAAGACCGCGGTCTTTGAAAAGCGGGAAACCATCGTCAACCCGGCCAAGCTTACCATGGGGGTTGAGGTCCAGATCTGCGGCTCCTGCCACAACCGGGGCAAGTCCACCCAGCACAAAGGGGCGTCATGGGCCGTGGGCTACGAACCGGGCAAGGCCCTGGAGGCCTATTTTAAATCCACCTCTTTCGCAGCCGGAGATGTGAAGGAGGTTTACGCCAACGAATTCTCCAAGGGACACCATCAGCAATATATTGACTGGGCGCAATCCAAGCATGCCGACGAAGGGGTGACCTGCACTTCCTGCCATTATGTCCATCAGATCGGCGTACCCCCGACCCGGTCCCAGACCCAGGCGGCGGGCTCCAAACAGTGTCTCACCTGCCATCAGGTTATCAACAACAACCAGGCCCATTCGATTCATTCCTTTGCCAACTGCGTGGGCTGCCATATGCCGAAGATCGCCACCAGCGCCTTGTCGGGCGATATCCACAGCCACGTCTTCGTGGCCCTGCTGCCCAGGGATACCCTGAAAAACCCGGTTATCCCCAACTCCTGCCAGACCTGTCATAAGCACAAGAATCAGGATCTGAAGCAGTTGCAGGCGGTGTATGACGCCCTGACCGTGCTGCCCAAACCGGTGGGAATGCCTGGCAAGGTGGAGGCTCCCAAAACGGTCGAGGCGGCAACTCCGGCCCCCAAGGCGGAAGCCCCCAAGGAAGCGCCCAAACCACCGGCCGAGGCCCCTAAAAAGTAAGGAGACCGGCCATGAGCTTACGGAGCCTGCTCCGAAAGGCGCGCCTCCCGGTGGCGATGGGTCTGATAGGCATAACGATCCTGCTCCCCGGACCGGCCCCGGCCCAGGAGGAAGTGGCCAATGCCCTCCGGCGCTATAAGGACCGGGAAGTCAGCACCGGCTTCTACGAGGAGTACGAGGTCAAACCCCGGCGCATGCAGCCGTTCATCAAGGCCCCTCGGGAAGCGCCGCCTCAGCGTCCTTTCAGTTCCACTGCCGGCATAGTAAAGAACCGGACCTACCTGGCAGACTCGCATGCGGGCATCCAGTTCTATGCAAACCGGCGCTGCGACGAATGTCACGCCAGTGAGGCCAAGCACAGCCACACAGTCCGGGGCAACGTCACCTGCCGCCAATGTCACGGCGGTGAACCCATCGCGGGCATAAATTACTATTACTCCCCCATGAATCCCATCAGACGGCATTCGTATGTCTGCGCCAAATGCCACGAAGGGGCCAACCCGTCTTTTGCCACCTTTATGGTCCACGAGCCGCCGGCGGGCGCCGCGCAGACCAGAAAGATTTTTCCGTCTTTCTACTATACCAACTGGTTCATGTACCTCCTCATCGTGGGCACCCTGGGCTTCTTCGGCCTCCATACCTTGATTTGGATGGGCAAGGAATCTTACCACGCCATTAAAGAAAAAATGGGGCCGCAACCCGAGGCCAAGCCGGAGCCGGAACCGGAGCCCATCGAGGCGCAGGAGCCGGAACCCGAGGCCGGGCCCGATCCGAAAGAGGAACCCGAAAGGGGGCAGAAAAATGAATGACCAGGTCAGAATAGTCCGGTTTAATATTTTTGACCGCCTCTTTCACGTCTTCATCATGGTGACTTTCTTGTTGCAGGCGGTCACCGGCATGGGGCGCCTGCTGTACCAGACCGCCTGGGGAAAAAGCGTGGTTGGACTTTTTGGCGGTTATGACGGCGCCAGCGCGGTCCACAATACGGTCGGCGTTTTGATGATCATCGCCTTTGCTATCCACATCGCTTACATCCTGGCTAAGGTGGAATGGAAAGCCTGGCGCCGCAGTCTGTTCAGCCCCGATTCGCTGTTGCCGCGGCTGGAGGATGCCAGGCACCTGGGACAAAAGTTCCGCTGGTTCTTCGGGCTGGGGCCGCCTCCAGCCTTCGACCGCTGGACCTACTGGGAAAAATTCGATTACTGGGCGGTCTTTTGGGGCCTGCCGCTGTTGGGGCTTACCGGCCTCATGCTCATGAATCCCGTGGCCATGAGCCGCATCATGCCCGGCTGGGTATTGAACATCCTGCTTCTGCTCCACCGGGCCGAGGCCATGCTGGCCATGCTGTATATCTTTATCGTGCACTTTACCATCGGCCATCTGCGCCGCGGCATGTTTCCCATGAATGAGTGCATGTTCGCCGGCAGCGTCGAGTTGGAAAAGGAGCGGGAGGAAAAACCCCTTTGGATCGCCCGGCTACAGGAGGATGGGCGGCTGGAAGAAGTCATGGTCCCGGGGCCGCCGCGCTGGTACCGGATTGTCTACTTCGTCTTCGGTTACGCCGCCCTGGCCGTCGGTCTTTACCTGCTGGTCAACATCTTTCTCTACCGGAATTACATTGAATGGCACTGACCGCGGGACTGCGGGGCAGACCTGTGGCTAAGGATACGGCTTAAAAATATGGGCACCGAGAACCGCGACGAAGTCGGGGCAGTCCTGGTGGTGGGGGGTGGTATCGCCGGCATTCAGGCCTCCCTGGACCTGGCCAACGCCGGGTTTTTTGTTTATCTGGTGGAAAAGGCGCCGGCTATCGGCGGGGTGATGCCCCAGTTGGACAAGACCTTTCCCACCAACGACTGCTCCATGTGCATCATCTCCCCCAAGCTGGTGGATTGCGCCAATCACCGCAATATCGAAATCCTGGCCCCGGCCGAGATGATCGGTCTCAGCGGTTCTGCGGGACATTTCACGGTCAAGGTCAGGGAATATGCCCGGTACATCGACCCCAAAAAATGCACCGCCTGCGGGGTCTGCGCCCAGAAATGTCCGAAGAAAGTCAAGGATGAATTCAACTTAGGGCTGGGCTGGCGAAAAGCGGCCTTCGTACGCTATCCCCAGGCGGTGCCGTTAAAATACGCCATCGACAAGGTCCATTGTATCTACTTCGATAAATGCACCTGCCGGGCCTGTGAAAAATTGTGCCCCTCCCAGGCGGTGGATTTTTCCCAGACGGACAAGGAGCGGGAGGTGGAGGTGGGGTCGGTCATCCTGGCCCCGGGCTTCCGGCCCTTCGACCCCCTGCAGAAGCCGGAATACGGTTATGAGCGCTATCCCAATGTCCTCACGTCCCTGGAATTCGAGCGCCTCCTGTCCGCCACCGGACCCTGCGGCGGCAAGGTAAAGCGCCCCAGCGACAATGCCGAACCCCAAAAAATTGCCTGGATTCAATGCGTCGGCTCCCGGGATGCCGCTATCGGGCGGGAATACTGCTCCTCCATCTGCTGCATGCAAGCCACCAAGCAGGCCATGATTTCCCGGGAGCACGATCCCGGGGTTGCCGCCACCATCTTTTTTCTGGACCTGAGGGCCCAGGGCAAGGGGTTCGACCGCTATTACGAGCGCGCCAAGGAGGTTCAGGGTGTCCGTTATATCCGCTCCATGGTCTCCCGAGTAACCCAAGACCCCCGCACGGCCAACCTGGAAATCACCTATGCGAACGAAGAAAACCGCATTCAGAGCGAAGAATTCGACCTGGTGATCCTTTCCGTGGGGCTGGTTTCCCACCCGGCCACCCGGGAATTGGCTGCCATGTGCGGCATTGCCACCAACCGGTGGGGGTTTGCCGAGAGCCCGCCTTTTGAACTCGTGGGCACCGATCAGCCGGGAATTTTCGCCTGCGGCGCCTTTCAATCCCCCAAGGATATTCCCGAAACCGTGAGCCAGGCTTCCGCGGCCGCGGCCGCGGCCTTTAATTTACTGAAAGGCGCCCGGGGGAACAAGATTGCCGCCGCGGCCTACCCCGCCGAGCGCGACGTCTCCCGGGAGGCGCCCCGGATCGGCGTCTTTGTCTGTCATTGCGGCCATAACATCGCCAGCGTCGTGGATGTGGAGGCCGTGGCGGAGTATGCCCGGACCCTGCCCTCGGTGGTGTATGCCGACCATTTCACCTTTACCTGCGCCACCGACTCTCTGGAAAATATGCGGCGGGTGATCGAAGCGGAATCACTCAATCGCATTGTGGTGGCGGCGTGCAGCCCCAGGACGCATGAGCCCCTGTTCCGGGAAAACCTGCGCCAGGCCGGCCTCAATAAATACCTCTTCCGGATGGTCAATATCCGGGACCAGGACGCCTGGGTACACCAGCAAATTCCGGAGCAAGCCACGGCCAAGGCCATGGACCTGCTCAGGATGGGGGTGGCCCGGGCCGCCCGCCTGGAACCCCTGGAGGAGGTTCCCTTCCCGGTAACCCGCCAGGCCCTGGTGGTGGGCGGCGGCCTGGCCGGTATGACCGCGGCGCTGGCCATCGCCGACTCCGGCTTTAAGGTGAGCTTGGTGGAAAAAGGCGAAGAATTGGGCGGGATGGCCCGGCGGCTGCATTACACCCTGGAAGGCCACCGGATGCAACCCCACTTGGACACCCTGAAGCACGAAATGGCCTACCACCCCGGCATCCAGGTAATGACCGGCGCCCGGGTGCTGGATTTCTCCGGTCACGTGGGCAAATTCCGCAGCACCGTGGAAGACCTCCGGGGCCGGCGGGAAATCGAGTACGGCGCCGTGGTGATTGCCACCGGAGGGGCGGAATACCGGCCCACCGAGTATCTTTACGGCCAGCATCCCGGCGTCCTGACTCAACTGGAACTGGAGAACACTCTGGAGCATGATCCTGCTGTCCTCCCGGCCGAGCCCCGGGTGGTCATGATCCAGTGCGTCGGCTGCCGGGAGCCGGAGCACCAATACTGCAGCCGCCTGTGCTGCGGCGCGGCGGTAAAAAATGCCATAAAAATCAAGGAACTCCGTCCCCGGGCGCAAATTTTCGTGTTGTTCCGGGATATGCGCACCTTTGGTTTTAAAGAGCTTTTTTATAAACAGGCCCGGGAGTTGGGGGTGCAATTCTGCCGCTACGAGGTGGACCGCAAGCCCGAAGTCGCCGCCGATGGCAGCCGGGTGCTGGTGTCACTGTTCGACCAGAATCTCCAGGTTCCGTTGAGCCTGACCGCGGACTATCTGGTGCTGTCCGCCGCAATCCGGCCGCATCCGGGCAGCCAGGAGATCGCCCAGGTTTTCAAGCTCCCAGTGGATACGGACGGCTTTTTCCTGGAGGCCCACATGAAACTACGGCCCCTGGATTTTGCCGCCAACGGGATTTTCCTGTGCGGCCTGGCGCATGGCCCCAAGTACGCGGATGAAGCCATCGCCCAGGCTCAGGGGGCCGCGGCCCGAGCCATGGCCGTACTGGCCCAGACCCAGATGTTGGTGGGCGGGGCGGTGGCCAAGGTGATCCGGGAAAAATGCTCCAGATGCCTCACCTGTGTGCGGGTGTGCCCGTTTGAGGTCCCCGCGGTGGCTCAAGGGGCGGACGCGGCCTACATCGACCCGGCCAAATGCCTGGGCTGCGGGGTGTGCACCGGGGAATGCCCTATGGGGGCTATCGAATTGATGCATCATCGGGAAAATCAGTTGGGCGCCGAAATCCAGGCTGCCTGCGCCTGACGCCGATAATGAGCCCGGAGGTCTTTATGAAAGAGAGCTATTGCGGCTTATGTGAGCAATGTCAATTGGATACCCCGGAATTCTTGGAAGCGGTTGCCAAGGTGAGAAGCTTCGTGGACCAATTTCGGATTTACTGGTGGGGGCATTGTTTTTGGGGCGACGAAGGTTTTTCCCTGCCTGAGTTCCGCCGGGGCCTGGAGTGGTTTCTCTCCCATTCCGAATGCCCGGGGTGCAGAGGCGGGCGGGGGCTGGATCGCTGCCCCATCCGGATCTGCGCCATCAATCGGCGGTGGGAACATTGTTCTGAGTGTCCCGACCTGGCGCAGTGTGACCGCTTTAATTCGATCCTAAAAGAATATCCGGATCATAAACAGCATTTGCTCGATTTGCAGCAACAAATCCCGGGCAGAAAAACCATCCAGTAGGGGTGGTAGGGTAGCACAGGCGTCTCGCCTGTGCAGGCGCAGGCTTAACGCCTGCGGCTAACAAATCCTGCCCTCTCATATTTCCGTCAGTTCAATACGCCAGCGTTGATGTTCAATCAAGGTCGGGACCATATAGGGTTTGCCATAAATTCTTTCCAATTGCTGGTTCTTAAATCCCTCTGAATCCCCTTTTCCAAAGAAGGACATTAGCAGCAATTCCTTATAGTTACCCCATTATAACAAGGGGGATTAGGATGATTTCGCTATGGGAAAATATTTTTGGCATTCGCTATAAATCACCAGGAAGATCACCGGTCAGGGATCAGCTTCTTTCTGACAAACCGGGCAGAAAAAGGTGCTGCGTCCGGCCTGGACCAGGCGCTGGATGCGGGCGCCGCAGCGGCAGGGTTCATCGGCCCGGCCATAGACCAGGAGCTCCAGCTGGAAGAGGCCGGCTTCGCCTTTGCTGTTGAGATAGTCGGATACCGTAGTGCCGCCTTTCCTGATGGCGTGCCTGAGGATTCTCCTGGTTTCGGTGAGCACCCGGTCCCAGTCCGCCAGGGTCAGGCCGTTCACCGGGGTGGCGGGGTGGAGCCGCGCCGCAAAGAGGATTTCACAGGCGTAAATGTTGCCGATGCCGGCCAGGATACGGGCGTCCAGGAGAAAATTCTTGATGGGGCGGCGCCGGCCCCGGGCCTGCTCAGCCAGCCAGGCCGGAGTCACCTGCCGGGAGAACGGTTCGGCCCCCACCTGGGCCAGGGGCGGGGGAGCCACCCCGGGGGGAAAGACCAGGACCTGGCCGAAACGGCGAGTGTCCTGGAAAGACAATTCCAGCCCGCCTTCCAGCTGAAACACCAGGTGAACGTGGGGCAGGGGAGGGGAGGGGGCAGGCCCGGCCAGCAGACGCCCGGTCATGCCCAGATGGATGAGCAGGGTGACGCCGCCTTCCAGATCGAACAGGAGATATTTGCCCCGGCGGCGCAGCCCTTCGAGGCGCCGTCCCACGACCCAGCGGCGGAGCTCGGCGGGGGAGGACTGTTGCCGCAGGCGTTTGGCTCCCACCTTGACGGCCAGAAACCGGCGCCCCATGAGCACGGGGGCCAGGCCCCGGCGGATGACTTCCACCTCCGGCAGTTCAGGCATGGGCGTTACCCCGGCCGGCGAGGGGTGCGGCACAACCCGGCCGCGGCCTGGGACCGGTGGCGGCGACGGGGGGCCGGCCTAAAAGAGCATGTCGAGAAAGTGTTCGTGGTATTCCGGCAGCTCTTTGTGGCATTCCCCGCAAAAGAGGCGCACTTCTCCCTGGATTTCGGAATCATCGCTCACCGAAGAGAAACTGCCGTCTTCGTTCTGCACGTAGAAGGTGGTGATGGTCACCCCCTCGGCGACTTCATAAAAATCCGTATCATTGCCGCAAAAGGGGCAGGCGATCCTCATTTCCCATTCTCTTGTTGAATAATTTGTTTGATGTCCTGCTTGTACAAGGCGTTGCTGGGCTCCAGCTTGCGGGCCAGGCCGATTTCGATGGCCGCCCGCTTATATTGCTGCTGGGAGGCGCGGGTCTTGCCGGATTTTTCGTAAATCCTGCCCTTGTGGGCGAACAGGCACGCCAGGTAAAAATGGGTGCGGGGGTTCTTGGGGTTGAGTTCATTGGCGGACTGCAGATCGTGCTCGGCTTGCTTGTACTTCTGCTGGTGGTAATGGATGATGCCCAGATTGCGCCACAGGACCGCGCGGTGGGTCTTGTCCGGATCTTTCAAGGTCTTGAGGATGACGAGCTCAAGGCGGGCCATGGTCTGCTGGTCATTGAGGGCCTGGCCGTCCGCGAGCAGGCGGTCGCTCACTTCCGCCACCTCGGAGGGCGACATCTCACGTCCGGTCAGGGCATCTTTAAGCCTGGCCGATTCTGACGTTGTGGAAGGGGACGGCTCCGCCGGCGGCGCGGCGGCTTCCTGATGCGGCGGCACAGGGGGGGCCATGCTGCAACCCAGAGTTCCACCCAGCAGGCCGAGCGCCACCCAGGCAGCTATTATACCTCTCATCATCAACCCAGTATCTCACTCTGCCAGATGAAATTTACGAATTAGTATCCTATCCGCGAGAGGCCGTCAACCCCTTTTTGGCCGGGGTCCAGCGGCGAATCCAGGGGATCGGCGCAGAGTCCATGGCCACCGTGACGTGTAGCGCCAGGGGAATCCCGGTGAATCCAGGTTTATCTGCCTTGGCGCTGGGTGGCGTTTAGCCCGGCTTTGAAGCCCAACAATAATTTGATATTGTCTCATCGATACGCTATCGTTTGGCTCAACGCCAATCGTTGTGAAATTCACCCGGGGCCGGCCTAACCTTGGAAAAATTCCCCACGGATCAGAAGCACCTGGAACAAATCCTCGACCACCTGCCGGATGGGATCATCTGCCATGACCTGGAGCGGCGCATCATCTGCTTCAACCGGGCGGCGGAAGCTTTGACCGGTTATTCCCGGGAGGAGATTTTGGGCCGGGACTGTCACGAGGCCTTCGGGCGGCCTTTTTGCGGCAATCAATGCTCGTTTTGCGGGCAGGCGCCGGATACCTGGACCAACCTCAATTACCCCCTCAATATTGTCACCAAGACCGGTGAGCCCAAACAGATCCAGATGGCGGTGGTGGGCATGGCCGATGCGGCGGGGCGCCTGGTGGGCGTTCTCGCCACGCTGCGTGACATTACCAGCCTGGCGGGCTTGAAGTTCTGGACCGAGGACGCAACCGGGTTTGCGGGCATTGTCGGGCAAGACCCCAAGATGGTGGCGATCTACCGGCAGATTCAGAAAGTGGCGGCGCATGACTATCCGGTGCTGATCACGGGGGAGACCGGCACGGGCAAGGAGTTGGTAGCCGCCGCCATCCACAGCGAGAGCCGGCGGTGCCGCGGCCCCTTTGTGCCGGTGAATTGCGGCGCCCTGCCGGAAGGGGTGGTGGAGAGTGAACTCTTCGGACACGTCAAAGGCTCCTTTTCCGGGGCGGTGCGGGATAAAAAGGGCCGGTTTGAGCTGGCCCACCGGGGGACTATATTTCTGGATGAAGTGGGCGAACTGGCCAAACCCCTGCAGGTGACCTTGCTGCGGGTTTTGGAAAATGGCGCCTTTATGCCGGTGGGCGGGGAAAAACCCGTCACCGTGGACGTGCGGGTGCTCAGCGCCACCAACCGGGACCTCCAACGCGAAATGGAACAACAGCGTTTCCGCCCCGACCTCTACTATCGCCTCAACGTGGTGCCGCTTAAACTGCCGCCCTTGCGGGAGCGGCAGTCTGATATCCCCCTGCTGCTGGCATTTTTTCTGGAACAGGCCCGGAGCCGGGGCCAGGCCGTCGTGAGTTTTTCACCCGCCGCCGTTGATCTGCTCTCGCGCTACCCCTGGCCGGGGAATGTGCGGGAATTGCAGAACGCGGTGCATTATGCCCTGGCCGGGTGCCACACTGAGGTGGCGGGGCCGGAAGACCTGCCCGAGGAAATCAGGCGTGCCGGTGCGGTCCGGGGCCCGGTCCCGAAGCTCAATGTGGCCGCAGTCCAAACCGCCCTTAAACAGTGCGGCGGCAACAAAGTGAAGGCCGCCAAACTTCTGGGGGTAGGCCGGGCCACCCTCTATCGATTCCTGGTGTCTCATGATACATCTCTGTCTCACCAGGAAGACTGAGACAGTCCTGTCGTATTATCTTTAGCAAAATCAACATCTTATTCTAAGTCAGCCCAAAGTGTCTCAGGATCAGCAGCCGGAAACGGCGGCAGCCGCCAGGGGCCGCACTGCGCCCCTGATTCACAACCAATTGATTTGCCTGGAAAATAAATTTGCAGGATCAGGCCCTCAAGGGTGGCACACATCTTGGATAGTGATTAAAGAAAGAATCGGGGCAGCCGTCAGGGTCGCCGCAGCGAAAATGCCGGCAAACCGATCAACCGAAAGAACCGGGAAGACATCGAGCCATGCCGCTGACGAATGAATGCCTCAAGAAGACCCTGGAGTTGGCCGACCTCATGTTGCAGGTGGCGGAGGCCGGCGATGCGGCCCGGCAAGACGTGGGGTGCGGCGTGCTCTACGGGGTTCTGCGGGATTCGGCTTACCGGATCAAGAAACTGGCCCAGGCGGAGCGGGAAGCCCACATCAAGAAGGGCGGTTGGGAGAACTCAGGTTAAGGGAACTCTGAATATTGAAACAGGCTCAAGACCAGTCAAATAATCCATGCTACCGATAAACAGGAGGACGACATGACCAAAACTGAACAATTTCTGATGGAAGCGTTTGCCGGTGAATCTCAAGCCAATCGCAAGTACCTGGCCTTTGCCAAGCAGGCCGAGAAGGAAGGCTATCCCCAGGTGGCCAAGCTCTTCCGGGCCGCCGCCGAGGCCGAGACCGTGCATGCCCACGCCCATTTGCGGGTGGCGGGCGGCATCAAGAGCACGGCGGAAAACCTCAAGGCGGCCATCGCCGGGGAAACTCACGAGTTCGAGCACATGTATCCGGAAATGATCGCTGCGGCCCAGGCCGAAGGCAACAAGGCGGCGGAACGGAGCTTCAGCTATGCCAACGAGGTGGAAAAGATTCACGCCGGCCTGTACCAGAAGGCCCTGGCCAGCCTGGACCAGAAAGCGGCGGACGTGGACTACTACGTGTGTTCCGTGTGCGGTTACACCTGCGAAGACCACCCGCCCGAGAAGTGCCCGGTGTGCAACAGCGGCGCTAAGGCATTTTCCAAGGTGGCCTGAGGCCGCGATCACCGCATCCATCCCGGCAGACATGGCGGGACCGGTGCGTTGAAAACCAGAAAGCCGTCCCAGAGGAGGATAATGACATGACCGAGAAACTGCAAATCTACAAGTGTGAAGTCTGTGGCAATATCGTCGAGATGCTCCATGCCGGGGCCGGCGAACTGGTCTGCTGCGGCCAGCCCATGAAGCTCTATCTGGAAAACACCGTGGACGCCGCCAAGGAAAAGCATGTGCCGGTGATCGAAAAGACCGCTACAGGCTTTAAGGTGAAGGTGGGAAGTGTGGCGCATCCCATGGAGGAGAAACACTACATCGAATGGATCGAGGTCATCGCCGACGGCAAGGCCTACCGGGCATTCCTCAAGCCGGGTGAGGCCCCGGAGGCGACCTTTGAACTCAAGGCCGAGAAGGTGACGGCCCGGGAGTACTGCAACCTGCACGGCCTGTGGAAGTCCTAAGCTCAGGCCATCAACCGAAAATACGATGACCGCCAGGCCGCCGGGGTTGCTGACCGGCGGCCTCTTATTGCTGGATGGCAGCATTAATCCGGCCTTCTGGGTCTGGAAATTTATAAACTCGAGTTTCGCACCCCCTTACCGGAGGAGGCTTCGGTATTGAGTGGAATTGATTTGATCCCAGCCCTTGACAGCCGGGCGGCAACCGCATAAAACCTCTGGAGCCAAATGTATCCGGCAAAACCATCTGGAGATGTGCCGTGTATTGGGATGCCAACCTCGAAACGTTAAATTCGGCGGCTCTGCAAGAGCTGCAATTGAGCCGCCTGCGGCAGACGGTGGAGCGCGCCGCCCGGAGCCCCTTTTATGGCCGGCGTTTGCAGGAGGCGGGCGTTACTGCCGCCGGCCTCCGGTCCCTGGAGGATATCCGCCGGATTCCTTTTACCACCAAAGACGACCTGCGGACTTACGGCCTGGAGATGCTGACCCAGCCGCTCGCCGACATGGTGCGGCTCCACGCCTCCTCCGGGACCACGGGCCAGGCCACGGTGATCTATTACACCCGGGCCGATATTGAGGCCTGGGCCGACCTGGTGGCCCGCTCTCTGTATATGACCGGGATGCGGCCCGCGGATGTGTTTCAGAACATGATGGGCTATGGCCTGTTCACCGGGGGGCTGGGGTTTCACTACGGCGCCGAACGGCTGGGGGCCCTGACCATCCCCATCGGCGCCGGCAACAGCCAGCGCCAGTTGCAGCTGATGCAACAGTTCGCCACCACCGCCGTCCATATTATTCCCAGTTATGCCCTGTACCTGCTCAACACCTTTGCCGACCACGGCCTGGACCCCCGGGATTTGCCGCTGCGCCTGGCCTTTCTGGGGGCCGAGCCCCACTCCGAAGATATGCGGCGGCGCATCGAGGCGGCCTATGGGGTGAAGGCCTACAACTCCTACGGGCTCTCCGAAATGAACGGCCCCGGGGTGGCCTTTGAGTGCCCGGAGCAAAACGGCATGCACGTCTGGGAAGACGCCTTCGTACTGGAGGTGCTGGACCCCGAGACCCTGGAGCCAACGCCGCCGGGCCAGCCGGGGGAACTGGTGTTTACCAACCTCACCCGCGAGGGCATGCCGCTGTTGCGCTACCGGACCCGGGACCTGGCCTCCTGCGATGACTCACCCTGCCCCTGCGGCCGCGGCTTCAAGCGCCTGTCCCGGATCATGGGGCGCAGCGATGACATGGTGATCATCAAAGGGGTCAACATCTTCCCCCTCCAGATCGACAAGGTCCTCATGGCCATGCCCGAGGTGGGCACGCACTACCTGGTGGAACTGACCCGGCAGGATTTCAGCGATCAGATGCTGGTCAAGGTGGAAGTGCAGCAGAATTTTTTTGTCGAAGACCTCAAGTATCTAAAGCAACTGCATAAACGGATCACCGAGGCCCTCAAAAGCGAACTGCTGGTCACGCCCCGGGTGGAGCTGGTGGAGCCCAACACCCTGCCCCGGACCGAAGGCAAGGCCCAGCGGGTGGTGGATCGGCGATCCTGATAGCAATTTGCCAGCCAGCGACAATTTTCTTGTAGGGGCGGACCCATGTGTCCGCCCTAAGTTGAGGGCGCACCGATTTTTTGTTGCGACTCTTTGTGAGGGGGTCGCGGACGGAGATAGCCTCAGCGGTCCTGTAGGGGCGGGTTTTAAACCCGCCCCTGCGCGTGTATCAAGACCCTCCGCCTTGACAACATCTGACTCCAGTGTTAATAAATCAAGATGTGGAGGGATGGCCGAGTGGTTTAAGGCAGCGGTCTTGAAAACCGCAGACCGGAAGGTCCGTGGGTTCGAATCCTACTCCCTCCGCCATCTATATTGCTAATATTATTATTTAATTTATGTAAGAAGAGGCCAAAAAGTATAGCCCCAGAGTAGCCCCAAAAGGAGCACCTACCATTGGGGACGCCCAAAAGAATCCACTATTCATGCCTGGCTGCCTTCTATTCCAGCCACTCAAATTTTCCTCACCAAATTCGAGCCATTCCGCGATGGAGATCATATCTACAATTTTTCCGTCTTGGGGGATAATTGTCGGGTTTGGCAAGCGAGCCGCTACTAGCCGGATACCTTTTTCTCTTATCTGAAACGCCAGCCTCAAATTGATGAAGGAGTATAATTTTTTCATTATTCTGGTTCCGGCTCTAGTGCTTCTAATCCGTAATTAAAGGGATTTGGCGAATTTGCTAATTCTTTTCCCTTTCTGGTAAAGATATATTTACCACTCTTTTACCGCCATAAGCTTTTCCCCCTGGCTTATAAGCAGCCGATCCGGGAAAAATTTACATCAAACGGGTTAAGGGAAAATCCTGACCTTGCCGACTAAATATGTGCTATCATGCAAGTTGAGGACAATATTAGGTTGAGCATGGGGAGGAAATGAATGAGCTATGCAGATGACGTTAGAAATTATTGCCTTGAGAACATAATTCGCCCGGCTCGCACACGTGGAGAAAAAGAACTATCGATTAGAGCTGGCGATATTCACACAGCCATGGGCTACCGAAATCGTATGCCATTGGTGTGTGCTGCTCTTGGAGCCAATAAATTCGAAGAGATCGCAGAAGCTGAGAGGATTAGCTTGACCGGCCCCACAAACGGTGCGAATGCATTGTTCACGTTTCGAATTAGATAGCGCCACCCATGGATAATCTTTTTTAAGGAGATACTCATGTCTTTCCAAACCCCTATTACAATTAATGAGGCAATTGAAAATATCCATAGAAAGAAATATTTATTACCTTCAATTCAAAGGGAATTAGTGTGGGATACCGATCAAATGGAGCTATTATTTGATTCTTTGATGCGCGATTACCCGATCAGTTCTTTTCTATTTTGGTATGTCGAAAAGGATAGAATTGATGATTATCAATTTTATGAATTTATAAGAGATTATCATGAACGTAACACAAAACATAATCCTAAAGCTAATATTAATGGGGAAAATGATATAATATCAATATTGGATGGTCAGCAAAGATTAACATCACTTTATATAGGGTTGAAAGGGACTTATGCTTATAGGATGCCCCGCAAAAGATACGACAATCCCCTGTCCTATCCTGAAAGAAAGCTATACCTGAATTTACTTAGTCCTTCTAATGATATAAATAAGAAATATGATTTTTTGTTTCTATCCAGTGAAGAAGCTAATGAAATTAATGAAAATACTTATTGGTTTAAAGTAGGAGATATTTTGGATTTACAAAAGGAACATGAAGTAAATAACTATTTGATACGGAATGACCTTATGAAATATGGCGATAAGTCAATTTTTGCAAACGAAACCTTGTTTAAACTTCATTCAGTTATTTTTAAAAATCAAATTATAAACTATTATCTTGAGAAAGACAATTCACTTGATAAGGTCCTAAATATCTTTATTAGGGTAAATAGTGGAGGAACTACTCTTAGTTATTCTGATTTATTATTATCAATTGCCACGGCCCAATGGCAAGAGAAAGATGCGAGAGAGGAAATTTATAAATTTGTTGATGATATTAATTCTATTGGAGATGGATTCAATTTCAATAAGGACTTTGTATTGAAAGCATGTTTGTTACTTAGCGATTTTACAGATATTGCTTTTAAGGTAGATAATTTTAATAGGCAAAATATGTTAACTATAGAAAATAAGTGGGAGGAAATCACAGGTTCCATTAGAACAGCAGTTTATCTCTTAGAAAGTTATGGATTTAATCGGGAAACTTTAACATCAAATATATCAGTTCTTCCAATGTGTTATTATGTTTTCAAGAGAGGACTTCCTCATAACTTTGTTCAATCAAGAGATTTCAAAGAAGACAGGGAAAAGATTAAGAATTGGCTGATCATCGCCTTACTAAAGAGAGTTTTTGGAGGGCAGCCAGATAATGTGTTAAGACCGATAAGAAAAATAATTTCTGAGGATCACTTAATATTTCCTTATGAGAAGATAGTTGATGCTCTTAAAGGGACACCGAAAACTTTCGCATTTAATGATGATGAAATTGAGAATCTTTATTATTATTATTATGGACAAGCATATACGTTTTCTACACTTGCTCTTTTATATCCTTCTTTAGATTATAGGAATAAATTCCATATCGATCATATTTTCCCAAAATCATTTTTTTCAAGAAACAAATTGCTTAAAAAAGGGGTTAGTAGCGATAAAATAGATTTTTACTTATCTAATTATAATTATCTTGCTAACCTTCAATTGCTTGAAGGAATCCCAAATCAAGAAAAATCGGACACAGATTTTAAGGAATGGTTTAATAAAGTTAATCAGACAGAACAAGAAAAGAGGGATTACATGGCAAAACACATGATACCTGATGTTGACATAGAGATAACTAATTTTGATGTTTTTATAGAGAAAAGAACTGAAATTATGCGAGAAAAATATAAATCAATACTAAAGGAGAAAATTGTGAGAATTGCCTATAAATAAATTTTAATTTGGCCTGGACTATATTCTAAGTTATAACTCTTTGAATTTCCGTATCTTATGCAGGTTAAAATAATTATTGTTATAGACCAAATATGAATCATCGAACGCTGATGCTCTTTGGGACGTCACTGGAAATCATTGGCACATTTCTTTTAGCAGTGGAGGCAATCAAGCTTCACAATCTTCGATTTCTTCGCGAGAAAATCTTAAAGGTCGCGGCACTCAAGATTAATCCCGTAATTTACTTTATTGATAAAGAAACACCTGAAACAAAACGGGGAGAGATTTGGTTCAATGTGCTGTTGATTTTCTTTATTGTTCTCGGATTCTTCATTGCATATTCCGGTCTTCGACTGTCGGGACATTCATTAAGCGATGTTTGGAATCTGTTCACTTCAATCGTCCCAGGACATTTATGGGTCGATATTTTGGTGGCAATTCCAGCCGCTTTTGTATTGCTAATTTTAGCGAGCGTTCTCGGGACGACTGCGTATACCATCCCCGTCATTATTTTCGATGGAGCAATCGCAATGCTCTCGTTCATCGAAAGGCACACAGCCTCGGGTGTGATAGGGATTTTGGGGTTTTTATTTTTTCTTATCGGAGCTGCCGTTAAGAGTTATGTTTATTGGGTGGGTGTCTAGCGAATAGGAACTGTGTTTACGATTTTGTAGTCGATTTCTTAGGAACGTAGGCCGCCCGCCGCTTGGCATTAATCTTTTCCTTGTTCTTAGCGTATCGAGCCCGGCGCTTTTTCCTTTGGGCGTCAAGTCTTGCCTAAGCCGCTTCCGCCTCTTTTGGGTCCTTTTCGAAAAGGCTGATTTCCCCGGCCCTAAGTTAATCGGATACCCCGACCGGTGCGAGAAAAATTAAATAGAGCCGCCTTTCACTTACTGCTATTTATCGGCTCCCCGCATCACAATAAACAGTTATCAATAAGAGTATCATAACTGTATCTCAGGTCCTTTCCATCCATCCCGTCAAGCCGGCACCCCGCAGAGATTATTCTGATTGACTATCCCCGCCTTTGCGCCATAGACTGACCTCCGAGCGTGGACCGCTGCCGCCGTGGCCTATGCTGGCCTGAAATCAGCTTGGCCGCGCCACCAGTGGCGGGCCGCCAGCAGGAAGCTGACCCGCAGGCCCCGGCGGATTTACCCAAAATACAACGAAGGTTGATTTGTAGAATTGTACAATTCGTGCTATTTTGGCTAATCAAGAAAACCGGAGAACATTTTCGCCATCGTGTAGTTATAGCGCATATCTTAAGCTACATTGGAGGGATGAAAAGGAATGGACATACTCACGTGGGCTATAGAGAATAAGGCATGGCTCTTTAGCGGCGCTGGTGTTGCTATAATAGCAGCCATAGTGAGGTTGATGCTAAGAAAACCGAGTCATGCTCGGCAAAGTGGTGGCACCGGTTCGCAGAACATACAGGCACAGGCTGGTCGTGACCTCAACATAACTCTCGACGCTTCACCCCCTGTCAGACAGACGCACAAAGTAACAGAGCGTGCGGACGATGTGCTGGCGTCAATGCCTCAGCTCGTGTCGGAGATGCGATCTGATTTACTTGCGCCAGGGGCTAAGTTTACTCGAGAATTCTTTTTGGTTCCAAATCGCAATGTCTGTCTTTGGAGTGGCCCAAAGCCACGGTTTATATACTACGAGGATGATCACCAGAATCTCCGGGGGCAAATCGATCTTTTGGAAGCACATGGCTTCCTGACAAACGTTACGCCTGTAGGAAACAATGCCCCGATCTATCGCATGACCGAAAAGCTGGTGAGCAGTTTGTGCAATGACACCTGTGACGAGTAACGGGACAAAATCTCGTATTATAGTTGAGCTTCGTTAAAAGGACTTTGACGTGAAGGGCACTCTCGACGATGAAGCGCGGCTTGTAGCCTCCGGTCGGGGGAAATGGTCCCAGCCGGGAGTACCTCATCGGGGGTGGCAGTGCATAGACATAGAAGACTTAGGAGAGCCGCAGGCCACTTGTGAGATGTGTGAGTCGCAAACGATTCGCTACGTTCATCACATGGAGCACCGCAACTACGACGAGGTATTAGCAGTCGGCTGTATTTGTGCTGGCAACATGGAAGGCGATGTTGCAACGGCGCGCACGCGTGAAGCAGCGATGAAGAGCCGCGCCAGTAAGCGAAAGCGGTGGCTTACTCGCGCATGGCGAGTATCAGCCAAAGGTAATCCATGGATAAGTGCTGATGGATACAGGGTTACCGTTTATCCACGGGGCGGCGGCTGGGCAACAACTGTATCCTCTGATGACAATTCGTTTGTTCATCACGGTAGGCTGAACTATCCCACTCAGCAGCAAGCAAAGCTTGCAGCTTTTGACCACATCACGAGGCTGGAAGCACGCAATGCCAAAGGATAGATTCAAGCCGCTCATGAGGGCGAGAGCTTGCCGAACCTCCCTTACCGGTCCTCTCAATCCACCCCGTCAAACGCGGCTCCAGCAGGGCTTATTTTGATTGACTCCCACCGCCTGTTCACCATAAACTGCCCCTATGAAGATCGACCCCGTAACCGGGAAGGCATACCTCAAGGAGTGGCAGAGAGACCTGGACCGTATCCATCATGCGGGATTTTCCTATGGCTATGTCGAGATCGTGGACCTGGCCACAGGTGAGCATGCCTGGCAGGTGGACGCTATGAAGGGGGCTGGACCACGGGTGGTGGTGGAGATGCCGACTCTTTCAGAAGCGGTGGGAGAATTGTATAAAATGTTGATCCGAGGGGCCACATATGGAAAAAAAGTGGGCAGTAGTCTTCGAATATGATTTAAAGGAAGGAATATGCGTCCTGGCCAGAAAGGAAGCAGGCGAGGGTGAAATCGCTCTGTTCGATTCCAAGGAAGAGGCCGAAGAATGGGTAGAATCTAGTGGTGAAATTGATCAAGAGCTTTTTGAGGTTAATTACATTTCATTTAATATTTAAGAGATTGACCGCCATATAGATTAGGAGTCTTCAATGCGGGCACACGATGAACTCACAATGATCGACCTTTTTGCAGGAGCCGGTGGGTTGTCAGAAGGGTTGCGTGAAGCCGGGTTTCGAGGTCTTTATGCCAACGAAATCGAACACCGCTACTCTCAAACCTACGCGATCAATCATCCAAACACCATTATGGACCAGCGCGACATTCGCAGAATTGACGCAAAATCTGTGCGAAAGCAGCTTGGGCTTCAACGAGGCGAGATAGATCTTATTGCTGGTGGACCACCTTGCCAGGGTTTTTCCATCAACGCACCGAATCGTTCTAATGATGACGAAAGAAATCACTTATTCCGTGAGTTTCTTCGCTTTGTTGATGAATTCTCTCCCCGTGCTGTTCTTATCGAGAATGTACCCGGCCTGGTTTCCTTCGAGGGCGGATTGACCCTTCAGGCAATCCTGACAACTCTTGAAAAACACGGATTCCAGTCAGATGTGAGGATATTATATGCACCTCACTATGGTGTGCCACAAACCCGATGGCGTACGATTATCATTGGCCTTCGTAAAGTCATAAAGATGAATAATGTGTTTCCCGATCCGGTCTATAACGCCCCAATCAGAGTTAATTTTACTTCTCGATTTGAAGGACGGAATATCGTTGCTCTCCCAGGGAAAGTAGAATTACCACAGTTTATTTCAGTGAAAGATGCCATTGACGACCTTCCTGTTTTAAGAAATGGAGAGGCGGGAACAGAGATAAAAGAATACCGCACCCAACCCCAGAATGATTTTCAGCGGGCTATGAGAGCCGGGTCTAAAGGAGTAGTAAATCACGAGGCTGCACGGCTTGCCATGATTAATCTGGAGCGTCTAACCTATATCCCGCCAGGTGGTAACTGGACAGACATCCCGGCACATCTATTACCAAAAGGAATGCAGCGTGCTCGCCGGTCAGATCATACCAAGCGTTATGGGCGAGTACACCCTGATGGGCTGGCCTCAACCATACTCACCAAGTGTGACCCTCATTGGGGGGCCTACTTCCACTATAACCAAGATCGTGCTTTCACTGTCCGAGAGGCGGCACGGATTCAGACTTTCCCAGACACTTTTCATTTCCTTGGGTCGCGTGTTGAGCAATACGAGCAGGTAGGAAATGCGGTTCCACCATTGTTGGCGGCTGCCATTGGCAGGTCGCTTTCTGGCGCGTTAGGTCACGAGACTAACGAGCTGACAAGGGTGCTGTAATGGCGGGAACAATATGGGAGTTCTTCGGCTATCGTTCAAATGACAATTCGATTGAGGCACGAGAGGCAGCGAACCAAGAACACTGCCCTATTATTAATAAAAAGTGTGAGAAAACCTTCAATGATGGAGTTATCTCTGGCGTTTGCTCTTTAAAGCCGATGACATCTGGTCCTGTGATATGCTGCCCAATCCGGCTTTACGCCGAAGATTACAAAATTCTTCGGAGCGTATCACTTAAAGCATTTGATGAGGAATTAGAACTTATCCCAGGGCGCAAAGCAAGTCTTTGCGCCAAAACTGAAAATAAGCCATGCATTGCCGTTTTTGGCAAACGCTGGGGCGGAGAACTACGCCTTCCCCAGAAGGAAGGAAGCGGCGGCTATTTTGTTGATTGGGTGCTTGCCAAGCTGAATAAGACAGGTGACTTGGAAGATTTTGTCGCTGTAGAGGTTCAGGCTATTGATACCACGGGTAACTACCGGAATGGGTATTCTGCACTCAAAGATGACCGCAGTCTTGTTAAGACAACAGCCGGCCTAAATTGGGAAAACGTATCAAAACGAATATTGCCCCAGATTATCTATAAAGGGCAGGTTCTGCAACGGGAGGAGATGTGCAAGAAGGGGCTATTTTTCGTTTGCCCTGAACCCGTGTTCGAACATATCGCAAATAGGCTTGGAGGGATGCAAGCACTTATACGTTACGCACTTCAACCGGCATCAATAACATTTGTTGTCTATAATCACGATCTCGCCGAAGTAATAAGCGATGGTGAACTTGTTCCTCTGAAAGAGACTCTGGTTCATTCAACCACAGTGTATAAAGTGCAAGAGGCATTCAACAACGTTACCCTTCCTGAAGAAAACGTCTACCGAAATGCCATTCTCAAGGCTCTCGGAAAGGTTTAGATATATCGCAGACAAGTTGACACCAGAGACGCGCAGCGCCAACATGAGCGCGATCCGCAGCAAAGACACGAAACCGGAATACATCGTTCGCTGCTTAGCTCATTCCCTCGGCTACCGTTTCAGGCTTCATCGAAAAGACCTTCCCGGCACACCGGATATGGTTTTTCCTGGGCGTAAGGCGGTAATTTTTATTCACGGCTGTTTTTGGCATCAGCACCCCGATCCTTCTTGTAAAGACTCAAGGCTGCCAAAATCAAATACTGATTATTGGGGGCCAAAACTTCAACGCAATCAAGCCCGTGATGCTGAAAATGAAGCCGCCTTGCTTGCTCAGGGCTGGCGCGTACTCGTGATATGGGAATGTCAGATTAAAGACCGAGAAGCACTAAGCGACCGAATTAAAGCATTCTTATCAAAATGAACAAGGGCCGCATAGCGGCCCGCAATCTTTTTCTCACATGGCAGGTAAGGCTCAGTGCTTCCCCAGGTACTCATTCCCCTTGTCGATCACCACGTCGTCCTCCAGGCACTTCCCCTTGAGCTTATCGAGGTAAATTTTTAGGGTGCCAGCGTCACCCATGGGGAACCAGACACCTTTCTGTCCAGCCGGCGGCGGCGGCGGGGTCGGCCTGGAATGGAGTTGCGGCGCCACCGGCATCGGCGGCTTGGGTAGGGTCAAATAAGCTCCCTGGTGAGCGCAGCCGCTACTTGAGATTATTAAAGTCCCCAGACAGGCCAGCAGCGTCGCCAGTCTCCATCCTTTCGTGAGTCTGTTCCACAGCCTGCGCCACCTCACCTTGCACCTCCTCGCGCCCTTGGGCGATCTCCGCCTGGGCCTGGTAGCCGTCAGCCTTAGCCTGAGCTTTTTCGGCCTTGGCCTTGTAATATTTGCCGTAGAGGATGGCTCCACCCACGGCCATTATGATCCCCAGGATTTTCCCCAGGGGGCCAAGAATCAAAGACAGGATCATCTCCACGGTCACTCTCCTTTAGCCGCGATGGCCCCGGGTTTCCTTGGCGTACCGAGAAGTTTATCCTTCCAGTTCTCCAGAGCCCCTGCCTTGGAATTGCCGTAGTAAACCAGACCAAGGGATGCAACCGTGGAAGAGTTCATCACGGCCAAGGGCCCGAACCATTCCTTTTGAAACCGACCGGACAGCATTAGGTAGATGCTTACGAGGTCGATGAGCACCATCATGCAGACCATAGCCCCCATGCCGATCCGGGACATGGAAAGCTGACTGCTGGAGGGGTCGGTTATCGACTCCACTATTTTCCGGTGATGTAGCCAGCCCATTACCCTATGGCCTCCTTGACCGCCTGGATAAAGGCTACCTCATCCACGTTGTTGCCCGGGCAGGTCTTGGACGTGCTGGGTTCGTCCCGGTGACACATCATGCTGTCGGGGTCAATCCCCAGGGCCCTGCTCAGGATGGCTATGGCAGCCACGGCATTGTCCCGGACCAGCGCCCCCCGGCCCGCGTCAAAATCCTCAACGTCGTAGTTTCCCAGCATTTCCAGACCCAGGGACCGACCGTTGAAGCTCTTGGCGTGGACCCCCGGCGTGGTGAGTGGGGTGAATACCCAAATGCCGGCAGGTTGGTCGTCCACAAAAAGGTGGGGGCCGGCGCTCCAGCCCATCTCGTCCCGGTAATACCTCTGGAGGCCCGACATGCTCGCAACATTGAAACCTTTGAGCCGTTGCGCCAGGGACGGAACGGCGGTATGGTGAAGCACGATAAAATCAGGGGTCCATTCGTCCCAAGATAGGCCACCCACGTAATCCCTGAAAGTCTCAATGGTGAAGGCTTTCCCGATTATCCCCTTCCAAGCCATATCTCCCTCCTAAATGCTATAAGCCGCTGCCAGAAACTTCTGCGGATCGGCAGTGCATCAATGGATTGCAGGATGCTTCGCCGTACCCTTCTGGCCGCTATCCTGGGGTTCTGAGACAAAGAAGCGGTGACTGCATCCCTGTAACCGCGCAAAATGGCTATCTTGATCTCCCTTATTTGGTGCGCCGTGAACATTGTGGTCTCCCCTTTAAGGTTTTATGATGACCACGCCGGAAGATGGGTCGTGCTTATGACGGTCAAAATCACGCCACTTATCTTTCCGGTCTTTTTTTATCTCAGTAAGTAGCCCTTCCGGCCCTGTCAGAACGTGCCATTGAGCGTATTTTTCCGGCAATTCTTCTCTGCATTTCGCTTGTGTTGCGAGATAGGTCCTTAGATCTTTCTTGATTTCCAATACAGTCCGCCACGCCAGGGTTGCAACGGCCAAGAGGGATATGCCCAAGACGGTTACAATAGGGTCCACGTGTTCTGATAGACTCCCGTAATCGGCCATTCATAGACCCCCTTACCCCTGGATGCCCCAATAGTAAATGACGGCCTTGACCGCCTCGTCCCCGGCCCCGCCATGGACGGCAGAAAGGGTCGCCTTTAGAGTGAAGGTACTGGCGATGAGCAGGGTGTCGTCCAGGTCGGTCGCCTTGAGATTGTAGTTGGCGTTCTTGGCCTTCGCCCCAGACGTAAAGACCTCATAGCCATCCTCATCTTCGACGGAGAGCGTGAGGGTTACTACATCTGTGAAGTTCGGGACCCGGAGGTGGATCTGCTTGATCTCCCCCTCGATGACCGACTGGACCGACTTTGAGACGTCCACAGCTCCGAAAACAAAATCGACCTCCAACCGTTGCACTCTTTCTTCTTTCATCGGCGTCTCCTTGGAAAACTATGGTAGTCAATAAGACAACCATGTCAACAAAAAAGGGGACAGGCGACGGCCACCAAAAATATTTGACCCTTCGGCCCGTTGGCGGCGGGTAGGCTTGTCAGCCAAGGACTTGAACCGGTAAGGCTTCATTACCTCGTCCAGGTCGTTCCCTCTTTTTTTGATAGGCAGGTATTCATCCCTCATTTGGCGCAACGTACTGGTCAGGCGGCTATCCCGGGCCTCCTCGCTCATGGCAAAGAAGTGGTGGTCTTTCTTGACGGCATCGAAGGCATCGGTGGTCGATTCGGCAACCAGCTTGTAGTAATCGTCCATGTCCAAGGATTTGCGGACCCCGTCCTCCGTGGTGAACCGGGACGGCATCTTCAAGGACTCGGCCACCTTCTGAGACATGAAGGCATTGCCAGCACGGGCCAGGGTGACGACTTTCTCGTCCAGCACGTCCAGCTTGGCCTTCTTCTGGTCTGGGTCCATCGTCTTGTTCAAATGAATGCTGGTCCGCTCCTTCTTGATCTTCCCCATCTCACCGATGTACTTGTTGGCGACCCGGGCAAACATAGCCTCGGGGTGCGCACCCAGAAACTTATCCAGGTCCTCTTTCTGCCCGGCATTCCAGAGAGACTTCCATCCGGCGTCAGCCTGCACAACCTCATGGTAGCGTTCAAAGAAGTCGTTCACGCTTTTGGCCTGGTAGCCGGTGGGGTTCTTCGTGAAGAAGCTGCGCACCCCCCAAACATTCTGTATCGTATCCCTGGCCGGCTGCGGAATGTCCTCCAGTACCCCGGCTTTGCGCAAGATCACGTCCACCCCGGGGAGGTAATAGTTCGCCCCCAGGCCGCCGCCCCAGGTGCGGATGAAGTGTTCCACCTGGACGGGGCTGATGGAGATAGGCGAATGTTTGCTGACCGCCTTGGCCGTGGCTGTCGTCCAGGGCTTCGCCCGGAGCTGCACCGGCAGTCGCTGCAGGGCAGCGTCCTCGATGGCCCGCCCCCGAAAGAAGTCGTAATTGGACCAGTTCTCCACGTAGGGCCGGGCGATGGTGGGGATAATCTCAGGAGTACCCGCTTCCCAGGCTGCCTTGAGGGCGCTCTGGACCCCGCCCTTGTTCTCGCCATTACCCCATTCCATGAGCCGCTCAAAGGTAGAGCCGAACAGGACCCCGGCTTCAAAGGGCTTGGGGATTCGGAGCATGGGGACGTTGGGGCCCAGGGGCAAATGCCAGAAATAGTTCTTCTCCCAATCCTCCAGTTCCTTGTAGCGATCATCCTGGTGAGCATAGAGCCAGATAAGGACAGAGATCCCGGCCAGCATCCCCAGACGGCGGTACACGGCCTTCTTGTTGGGGCCGGTGAGTTCCGTGATGAGCTTGTCCATGCCCTGCACGGAGGCGTTCCAAAAGGGGATGATCATATTCAGGTAGCGCACCGTGGGGTGGCCACCGCTCCGGGCGAAGTCCAAGGTGGTGCGCCGGGCTTCGTGGACCGCCTCGGCATGGGTCAACCCCTTCTCCCTGGCCTGCTTGTAGATGCTGAACCGGGTCAGGTTTTCCAGGAAGGCCGACGCATACCGAAGGGCATCAACCGGGTGAGCCAAATACTTAAACTTCTTGGGGTCCCCCATGATGGACTCGGTGGTGATCTTCTCGGGATCCACAAAGCTCTGAGCCAACGCCGCCAGGGAGCCGCCCCCGGCTTCCCACTGGCGCCGCAGTTCCATGGTGTTTGCGTCGTTGGAAATGAGGCCCACGGCATCCTTGACCCACTTTGCGGGGCTGAACCCGAATCGGCTGAAAAGCCAAGCCTGCACCACGTCCCGAGCAGGGTTGCGGCCCAGGGCAAACTCTGGCACCGTGATGGCGCCGGCCCGGAGAGTGTCAGCCGGAAACTTGGCAATCCGCATGAGGATTCCCATTTCCGAAGGCATAGAACTTTGAGTCGCCTGGAACATATCGGGGGGCAGCTTCAACCACCGCTGCTTGCCGTCCCGGAAATAGGGGAGCGTCCCGGGTTCCGGGGGGAGCGGCGACCTGGCCCACACCCGATTTCCGAAGTCCAGCATCCCGGCCTGGTGGGACAAGCGAAAGTTCAAGAGCGGTTTCAGGGTAGGGTTCTGCCGCAAAAAACTCTCAAACTTGGCCAGGGCAGTGGGGGCCAGCCGTTCCACTGATCTACGGTCGATGATGTACCGGCTGACGAACTCCGCAACCTGTTCCTCTTTTTTGCGGATATAGCGCTTATAGGACTTGGAGGGAGCGTCCCCGGCCCGCTGGTCAGCCACCCGATTCAGCTCCTTCTTCATCTCAGGGGTGCCGTTCTCGATGAGCAGCTTCACCAGACCGAAGGCCTCGTCAACACCGTGCCCGAGCTCGTGGGCCATGGTGCTCTCGAAAGTGGCGAACCTCAGGGTAATCTCTTTCGCCATTTCCTGGGTCAGCTTGCCGTCTTTAACCTCCTGGTTAATCCAGGACTTGAACTGCCCCAGGCGCCGGCCTCGCATCTTGGCCACCATCCTGACCTTGATCCCCAGGTCATTCGCCAACCCTACGAGCTGCGGCCGCAGTTTGGAATCCACCTCCTGTTTCTGGACGAAATCCACCGGAAGATACTTGGCCGGGATCTCTTTCACATCCTGCCACTCGGCAGCCTTGGCGGTCACGTACACCGACCGGATGGTCCGGTTTTTGGCGTAGGCGTAAGCTGCCTTGTGCGCCAGGTCAATCCACATCTGAAGGGGATCGAGCACCTTGCGCTCTGACCCTTTGATCTCTTTGATTACCCGCCCGGGGACCCCTATAGCTGCGGCGTTGGCGGCGATATAGCTCTCCACGTCGTCCAGGAGCCGCTTGTAGGGGATATAGTATTGGTTCCGGTCCTTGATCTTGGCGTAAGTCTCCTCGTCGATGAACCCCGCCTGCAGGAGAGGTTGAAGGATCATCTCGTCACCCCACTCCCGCACCGAGTCGGCCACCGCCACCAAGTCCTTGAAGTCCTGTCCGTACTTCCGTTGAATGGCTCCGATAACCTGGTTGCTTTTCTCCGAGTGGACCCCCTTGATCTCTCCCGCCTCCCTGTTCCCGGTTTCGCCAGCCAGCTCCAGGTCCCGTTGTGCCACCATGAAGGTTTCCAGATCCTTCGTGGCTTCGTTATAAGAGCCCCCCCGCTTGTCGGCCAGCTTCTTGAGTCCTTCCAGGCGCACCTTTAGGCTGGGGCCCTTCCTTACCATTTCGTCCCCGGTAAAGACCTCCATGCCCAGGTTCTCGTCGAACCCCTTTTTGTCCTGGTACACCCATTCACCCATGGTCCCCTGGTGCACCCGGCCCTCGACCCCCCTCATGTAAGAGAGGGTGTTGACGATGTTCTCCCCGGCCGGAACCACGGCGCCGGACCGGGTCGCCCGGTCTGCTGCCCGCTCCCAGGAACCCCATCGGTCTATCGTCTGGTCGTAAATGGTCCGCAATTTCTCCGTGACCCGATCCTTGAGCCCCTTCTTTTCCTCAGGCTGTGCGGCGATGTGCTTCTCCCGGAACGCGTCAATGTCTGCCTGATCTTGTGCGTCGAATGAAAACTGTCTCCGGGGCCCTGCAACTTGCGAATCCTGCTGCACCCCGATAACCCTCTCGAAAGTCGCTCGGGGGACCTGCATTACGACAGAGTGGTCCTTGTAGAGAAGATCGAAGATAGCTCTCAGATTTTCGACGCCGTCAATCTGTGCCTGCATGGTATTGCCGATCTTGTGGAATTCGCCGTGTTCTACGTGGGAGAGAATCTTCTCGTTCAGATAATATTTGCCCCCGGTCTTTCTGGCGGCCGGCACGACAATGGTAAAGGGGCCCGGGTTCGTCCGAAGATTTACGTCGCCCCCGGTAATGGTCCCTTCGCTCCGCAGAATCCGGATTGCCTGTTCCTGGTTCAGGGAGACAGTCTGGAGTTCTGGATACCCGGAAGGGTCAAAGTTGAGAGGCATGACAAAGCCGCTCGTCAATTCCCCGCCTTCCCGGGTAAAGTAGGCCATCTGGCCCCTGTCAAGGGGATTTCCCAGGAGGTTGCCGGTTACGATGTAGCGGCGTTCGTAGGGCCGGGTGTTTAGTGCGGCGTTCCTTTCGTTCCACCCAGGACTTTCATGGGAACCATCCCCCCAACCTTCCTGCCAGGACATCGTGTACCTGACCGTGTTCCCTATCCCGGCCATCGACGTCTTGAAGGTCCGCATGGAGGAATCCACGGCCATGGTGATCTTGAGGTTGCCCGGCGTGGCCGGGTTGCTCCCCGTGGCCGGCCGGTACTTAATGTCGTAGATCACGCCGGTCATGTTGAGCAAGGGGTAGTTGACCGCGGTGCCTACCCGGTAATCGTCCAGGTGGCGCAGAGTAAATTCCAGGGCGTTCCTGGCCCCCTGCTCAAACCTTTCGATGTTTTCCGGGGCGTTGCCGGCGCCTCTCATCAATGCCAGCTTATCTTCCAGCCACGGCCCAAAGTCGGCCTCAACCTGTTCCTTCATCTCGTTGGCCAAGGCCCGCGGGTCCTTGCCCTTTAAGTGGACGTCGATCCGCGTCACGATCTCTTTCGCCGTCATCGGCTTGCGCTGAATCTTGGCGTCCACCGACTCAAAATAGGTAGGGCTGGAAAGTTCGCTCTTGCCCGACTCATCGCCAACTGCCAGGATGGTTCTCGCAACCGGCCGGGCCTGGAGGTCCAGGTGCTCACTTTCAAGGTTGTACTCACCGGTCTGTTTCAGGTATTCCACCAATTCCTCGTACTTGGCGTCGATGGCGTTCCAGACCTCTTCCTGGGTGGCGACAGCCTGCAAAGAGGCCCATCCGGTAACTCTCTTGGTGAGGGAGCCTTCTTCCGGGAAGGCCCTCAAAATTTGTTGGATTCTCCCATCCCTGTCAGCCTGAATGAAATTATCGTCTATATGAAGGCGGCTATCCAAAACGCCGCTTAGACGCTCGTTCAGGTCAGGGTCATCCGCAAACATCTCGGCTATTACCCGATCGCCATAGTTATTGATGATGTCGTTCACATTCAGGGAGTAGGCGCTTTCCCCCTTGCCCGAAACATTAGCGAACAGGGTTGCCAGCTTCTTCTGCAGGATGGCCAGGGGCCGCTTCTCCCCAGGGAGAGAGCTAATCTTGATCATGTAGCTGGGTTTGTTGACCTGGCCGGTGCGGTGGATACGCCCCAGGAGCTGCACGGCTTCGTTGATCTCGTTGCTCATCTGGGTCAGGATCATGTGCCGCGGCCGTTGGTCCGCAAACGTCTCGCTGGCGTGCAGGGAGATCCCGGTACTCCCGGAACTGTTGATAATGAGAGCGTCCAGGGCCCCTTCGTTGAAATTGTTGACAGGGGTAGCTTTGTCGTATTTTTCCTTGTCGTCACGCTTCCTGAGGATGTTCTTTTCCTTGGTCCAGTCGAGAACATGGGTGCGGCCGGTGATCTCTCCGACCTTATAGCCTTCCTTGGCGAGAGCCTTGGCGATGGTGTCGATAGGCATGGCCGGAACATCCGTGACCGTGTTGTCGATCATGGCGATCAGGCTATGCCACATGGTTTGAAGGTTCTCCGGCATATCCTCGACCCGGACAATCCTCACTTCTTTGTCGCCGTTGTGCTGCTTGACAGTGTATTTTCTGACGCTATCGGCAGCCTTCCGGAGCACCTGGGCGAAGTTCATGTTGACCTCATCACCCACCTGGACCGCTCCGGAGTCCATCATGGTATCCAGGAAGGCTTCCATGGTGTTGTAGCAGCCGATAACCACTTTCTTGCCCTGCTTCAAGGCGGTCAGGGCCTCCTTAATAGTGGCATCCGTCCTCAGGGCAAAGAGCAGCTGGGCAATTTTGTTGTGCATCACCGAAGCGAATCCGGTGGATGATATACCGCCCCGGAACCCCGGCTGAGCTTCTTCCCCCTGCTCTTGGAAGTCATCGTTCAGTTCTGCCACCCACCGGCTGAATGCCCTTGAGAAACTGAGGATTCCCCTCAGGTTTTGCGTTAGGTCATCCGACCGCTGCCGGTCCCGGGTGGCGTTTTCGGTGTCCACCTCAACCGGAATGTCGATCCCAGCAAAGGAAAGCTCGTTGCGGATCATCTGGCCGCTCAAGGCCCATTGGTGGGCGACCCACTCCTGGAGGGGCACGCCGCCGCGCACCAGGTTGTCCACGATGGTGTCGAGATCCACGTTAAGGTTGCCCAGCTCGGTGCGGTGGTAGAGGGCCATGGTGTCGGCCCGCTTCGCATAGGTGGCCGAAGAGTAGATCACGCCCCGGGCCGCGGGGGTAATGTCGCTCCTGAGAAAAGCTCCGGTCTGGCTCTTGTCCCCGGCACCCTTGTGCGACTCGTCCAGAATCACAATGCTCCGGGGGGCCAGGTTGCTCAAGAGCGCCATTTTCCCGGTGGTGGTCCTGCTATTGATCTGGTAGTAGGTGGTGAAGATAGCGTCGAACCGGGGAGGTAGGGTGCCACTCCTGACGGCTTCTTCGATGGCTTTAAGGTCCAGTTCTCGGATGACGTTGCCTTTAGTATCGGTGATCCGGGCCCGATCCTTATTGCTGGCGACAATCAAGGGGTTCATGTTCGCCTTGATGTCCTTCATATCCCGGTACATGGAAGAGAACAGACCGTCATTCTCTGTCAGGAAGATGGGGACCAGCCCTTGGTTTTTGGCGTACCGCATGATGGCCGCCACCATGCGGCCTTTGCCCACGCCGGTTTGATGGCCGATCACAAAGCCCCCGGTGCCTCGCTCAATAGCGTCGATGGCCAGGGCTACGCCCTCAATCTGCTCGGCCCCCATGACTTGGTACAGGTCGTCTTTGGTTTCATAGTCCAGGCGATCCCGCACGAACTCGTCCAGGTCGCCTATCTCGTCCTGAAGGTTCTTGAGGTAACTGCTGACGGCCTCAGCCATGTACCGGGGCGCCACGGTGTTCATGGACCGGCCCTTGGAGGTCGGAACATAGGCCACCTGGAGCTTGGTTTCCTGCGGAGCGTTGGAGGGCGGCTTGGTCTCCGGCTTGGTTCCTTCCGGGGGAGGACCTTCGCCGGGCGACTGCTCCTGCTCGGTGACGATGTTCTTGACGTCGACCGGTTTGACGGTGACGGCCCCTTCCGGCCCCTGCACGGTGAGCACCATCTTGTCGCCCCAACCGCGAACCTTCGTAACCTGGCCGGTCACTCCGCTGTTGGTTTCGACCTGCTGGCCTTTCTGGAAGACCCGAAGCTCTTTCCGGTCCTCGTCGGAGAGCTGCACTTCCTTGCCGGACTCGTCAATGACGCCCTGGATTTGAGAGATAGGGATTCGGCGCACATTACCATCAGCGTCCTCTACATCTATCATCTGCTCCCCGGCCTTACCGAATTGACTCAATGCCTTCCCGGTCAGGGTGCTCGGACCGGCCCCGGCGCACATCCATACCTTACCGCTGTTAATACGCCGAAAGATGTTCTCCGTCGCGTTCGGGTTCAGGAGGGCGGCCAAACGCCGGAAGAAATGGTAGATTTTGGCAAAGAGACCGTGCGGCTGCTGTGGCTTCCATGTCTCATAAGCTTTAGCTGCTGCCTCCCAATTACCATACTTGGCCAGGATTGCCTCCAGTTCCTTCCCGGTTAGGACCAGGTCGCAGGCCGCGTGAAAGACCTCATGGCGCAGGGTGATCCTCCCGGACCCTTTGCCCAGGGCAATTACCCCGCCCACGGACATTACCCGCCATTCCCCCAGGGTGACGCCCCGCTCGTATTGCTCCCGGGTGAGCCGTGGGTAGTCCTTTTTTAACTCTTCAAAGGAGGCTTCCTGGAAAACTTGGTTGGTCAGAACAGTGATCACCTTGCCGTTGGGCAGGGTGAGCGCAAAATCGTTCCCGGCCAGCTTGACATTGACCCTGCCAAACTCCTTTTGGACGTCTTGTAGGGTGATTCCGCCCTGAGGTTTGGGCGCAGAGAAAGATTTGATGGTAACAATCGTGCCGTCAGGAAGTCTAACCTGGGTACCAGATCCTATAGACTTTGGAGGAACTCGCCCAGACTGATCTCCTCTTCCTCCGGGCTCGGGGGTTGCCCCTGGCTGTAGTGGTGCAGAAGGTCCTTTTTGTTCTCCATACTTGGGTCGCGGAGATACGCCAGGAGTTCTTGGAGTCCGCCCGCTTCCGGGTGCAACCGGATGGCTGCCAGAAGGTCCTCCTGGTTGCTGTTGTCCATCGGGTGATACTCGTCCGCCACCTGTGGCCCCAGACTCATCAGGATGCCCCGGACCTCCTGGTGGCCGTACTTCGCCTCCTTCAGTGTCCGTGTCAGCAGTTCCCGCACCTTGTCCTTCCACGCTTCCAGGTACTGGTCCTGGCTGGGTCCCTTCTTGGCTACCTGTTCCGGCAGGAGCACTTCCAGGCCCGCTCGGGCTGGTCGGCTGTTTTTCAGAAACTCCGGGAGCCACGGCTGCATTATCGATGTCTCCTTTCAATAACGTATAAATACTGTCAAGGTTTTTGGCAAGCTCTATCTGAGCGACCCGCACAGGCCCCGCCGCCTTGTCGGGCTGCGCCTTACGCCCCTCGATGGTGATGAGCCGGATCGGGAACTTGGTCCCCATGCGCTCATAGACTTTGCCGTCCACGTTAATGTGGTGGGTGACGTTGTACCGGGAATAGAGGTAATTGAAGAAGATCCGGTCAGCGTCGGTGAGCTTCGCCATGGGAGCGCCCCATGGGGTAAAGAAGGAGTGCCCCCCCAGGATGATCGCCGCCCGGCCGTCATCGTCCATGGCCTTGAGAGCGTCCAGGGCGATCAAATGCTCGAGCTTGGTGATCTTGTAGCCGTCAAAATCAACCGGCTTGTCCATGCTGCCGAAGGGCGGGTTGGCGACCACCACGTCCACCGACTTCTGCTGGGGACCCTTGGGAGTGCCCACCAAGTCCTTAGCGTCCTGGGTGGTCACGTCAAAACCCTGCGCTTTTAGGTTCTCGGCCCGGCCCGGATCAAGCTCATTCGCCCAGGCCTGCTCCGGGTTGGCCCCGATCAGGAGCATGCCGTTCCCGCCCGTAGGCTCATAAACCCAGGATTCCGGATTGATGCCGGTCCATTGGCTCATGAGGTAGGCCAGGGGCGCCGGGGTGGAGTAGGCCTGATTCGCTACGGAAGAAGAGGTCCGGGAGGTAAGAGCCGGCTGGACGGAGTAGAGCTTCTTCAGAAAAGAGAAGGCGACCAGGGGGTCTTTCCCCTTGTGGGCCTCCACGATCTCCCGGGCCTTCTGGACCAGGGCGAACTCAAAGGCTTCCTCGATCTCCTTGCGGCGCTGCGGCAAGTCCTCCTGGGAAATGCCCAGGGTTTTCTTGGCGATGTTGGCCACGTCCTTCGGGGTAATGGGGCCCGGGGGGTTGGGGTGATCAAAGGCCACGTTGATCAGATCGGTGAAGGCGGTGTTCAGGTCGGCTGGCTTTTGGGGCTTCTCCGTCTTGGGTTTCTCTGCCTTGGGGGCTATGTCAGGGTAGTCTGCTATCACCCGGTCATAAACCACGGGCCACTTATCTTTGAGTTCCTTTAGCCCGATGACCCATTGGCCATTAACTCGGAAGTTCTGCTGCGGTTTACCGCCCACGCTGGATTTGGGCATGATCTCAACCTGGACACGCCCATTTTCCATCGAGAACTTTATCGGGCCTGTCGCTGGGTTGTCGGCCAGCCAAGTCCCTAAATCACCGGTGCGGCTATACCGGACCTTCCCATCGACCGTCTTGACAGAGATCATCTTCGCGTCAATGGCCTTGGGGATCAGCTCCATTTCCGCATCGGTGAAGGCTTTATCGAACGATTGCCAAGCCCCGGTGGGAAGCCCCACCAAAATATCCATATTGGATTTTGGCGGGGTAGGGGTTTTCGGGGGTGGCTGGTCGAACAGGTCCCCGGCCCCCTCGTCCAGACCCGGCAGGACGCCCTGCTGCCCCACGTTCGCCGCCTTCTCCAAGAGCAGGCGCTGTTCTTCGGCAGACAGGTTGCCCCGGGCCACCTGGGAGAACATCTCAGGATCGGCGGCCATATTTACTATCTGGCCATTTTCGGCGTTGGGAAAGGCCCGGAGAACGGTAGCAGCCCGGTCCAGGTCTATGTCGGGGTATTCGTCTTTGAGTTCTGCGAGGCGAGCTTCAAAAGGGGTGGTCTTGGGTTTGCCACCGGTGAGGTCAAAATCGGGGGTTACTTCTTCGTCGGGAACGGGAGGACTTGCCCCGTCTTCCCCTCCTTCTTGGCTTGCTTCCTGGCTTCCGACTGCTCCATCCGCTTCCGGAGCCACGCTACCGCTTGCGGCCTCGTTTGGTTGAACGTCAGTCGGTACGGATTCGTCTGATCCTTTTCCATATTGCTCACCCACCTTTTCCAGGGCAGCTTGGAGAAGTTCTGCCTTGCTTATATCAAGTTTCGGTCCCAAAAGCTCCATTTGTCTTGGGTTGCCCATGTCTTCCAGAGCGTCGGCGTACTCGTTGAAGATGGCCGTCAGCTTCACCCGGGACCGGGCGAACCGGGAAAAGACCTGGAGGAGTTCGGCTACCATCGGGTCAACGTCGGTAAAAAGTTTCTGCTGGGCCAGGTAGTCCTCCACCGATATTCCCTGGTCCCTAAGGCTCTGCAAAATGTCAGCGGCCTGGCCGACCTCATCGGTGATGTTCAGGTTGTAGAGATTACCCTTGGTGATCTCCTTGTTGATAGAGGCGAGCCGAGCCGCCACCATGGTCATGGCGCCGGTGATGTTCCTGGAATTGTCGTCCGGGCTTTCAGCCATTTTTTCCAGGGCCGCGGAGTCATCAAAGGCCAGGGCAAAGAGGGCGTTCCGGATCCGGCGCTCACCGTCCTGGTTCAAGAACCCTTTGGCGGTCTGGAAGCGGTTCCTCTCAGTCGGCCCCACCACCCTCTCCATAAACCTGTTGATGAAGAGAAGGTTGTCGCTGGTGGAGATCGTGCCCTTATCGTTGGCGATAAAGTGCTGGAGGATGTCCAGGTCTTTCAGAATGGCGGCGTCAGAACGGGCAATCTCCACGGCACTCATGGCCGCCACGGTCGGTTCGTTGGCCTCCCGCACGAACTGTTTCCGGTCCACGTCGGTCAGGCGCCGGCGCACCAGGACCGGGGTCTGCATCTGGTCAATCTGACCCGGGGCGATCCCGAAGCGGTGGGCGTTATCTCTCAGCCATTGTCGATAGACCTCGGCCCCCTGCCGGCCATAGAGCCGCCGCAAGGCGATGGTCCGGGCGTTGCCGCTCTCCACCAGGTTGTCGTCCCCGATGATGGGCGCTCCCTCTGACGCCCCAGGCGATTCCCCCATGTATCCCGGCTGAAGGTTCTGCTCGATCTGGGCGACTTGCAGCTGCGACCCCACCCGGCTCCTCTCCCGGGGTTGCAGCTTCTGGGGGAAGGCGGGATTGATGGTCAGGCTGTCGTCATGGGAAGTGATCAGGTCGTTAATGTCCATCAGCTCGTATTGAGCGTCTATGCTGGTCCCCCTGGCGGTGGTGGCCTTGACCTGGGCACCGGGCAACCCCCGGCGCGGCCGGTACTGTTCCGCCAGGTCGGGGTATCTGTCGAAATGCCCCAGCTTCTCAGCGTCTTGCGGAGAAAGGCGACCATCGGCCAGGGCCGTATCCACGGTCAGCTTGTGCAGCTCCGCGGTGAGCTCCCGAGCATCTTCCGGGGTAGCATCTGGATGCCCATAAAGGAAGGTGGGCAGGTGTTCCGCATGGAACTCTTCAAAGGTTTGGTCAAAGCCATTCCCCTTCGGGGCCGGAGGCGGGGTTGTGGGCTGCGAAGCAATATCCGTCACTTCCACGCTGGAAGGCGCCATAGGTTCGGGGCCAAGTTCCTTGCCGGCTGCCTTCGTAATCTCCCACCGCGACACTCCGCTCAGCACATTCTGGCTGGCCGAAAGCAGGCGGTGGAGGTCCTGGGCCGCCTGAGGGTCGCCAGTTTCATCCACCTGGCGGATCAGTTTATCCAGACGCTCAGCGATAGGTTTCAGGCCGGGAATCTCCTGGTCCGGGATCCTGAAAAGGTCGCCCACTTCCTTCTGGTTGGAGATGAGCAGCTGGGTCAGTTCTTGTGCCGCCCCAGGGTCGCCGGTCTCGTCCACGGTGGTGATTAACTGGTTTACCCGGGTCCTCAGGTCGGGGACGGCGGGAATTTCAGTAGTGGGTATGGCCTCAGGTTCAGGTTGGGCAGGCTGAACGGGGGCAGCAGTTTCAATTTCAGAGGTTGGGGTCCCCATGGGTTCCGGTGCAACCTCCGCACCCGGCCCGGACACCACTTTCCCGTCCGGCCCCAGGACCGGCGCGGCGCCCTTGGTGGCCTGGTCAACCAGCCATTTTTCGTGCGCGTTGCGATCCCACGGTTCTTTCCGCATGGCAGCGTCAACCGCATCTTGTCTGGCCGCTTCGTAAATGGGTTTCCCAAACTGGTCAACTATCGGGGAGCCTCCCGGGGGCTCCGTTTGGGTAATGGGCGGCGCCTGCTGTGGTTCGGTGACGGTGTACTCTGGCGCCTCCGGCTCCACCGGGGGGGCCTCCGGTACCGCTTGCACGCCAGGCATCCCGGCGTAGATGTCCTCTAAAGCGGCCCCCTGGTCGGCTGCCATGCCAGAAGCCCCCTGGTCGGCCCGCATGGTGGACTGGTATTCTTCTTCCGCCAGGCGCTTCTTTTCCAGGATCGCCTTGGCCGCTTCGTGGCGCACCTTCGCCCCTTCAAAAGCTCCCCCGGCCATACCCAGGGCAGCCCCGATGAGGACACTTTCAACAATCCCTTCCGTCAGCTTCTGGTCAGGGTCAAACCCCCACTTGGCGGCGGCATTTTCCACAAAGGACTGCGCGCCCTCTGTGATCCCTTCCGTGGCCACCGAGTCGAGAATCTTGTGGACGATCATACGCCCGTCCCTGCCCTCGAAAATCTTCCCGATCATCTGCGGGACGCTGATCTCCCCGCCGCCTTTCCCGTAGAGCACCCGGCCCAAAGAAAAGGCTTCCAGGCCGCCGGCCACGACCCCCGTTCCCAGGATAGCGGCCACCTTCGGGGCCCATGCCACTTCCTTCCCGGTCTTTTCTTCGTATGCCCGGACCTTTTCCTCGGCCTGTCCCGCCTCCATCGCCATGGAAACACCGTACATCCCGATGGTGCTCAGACGATTCAGCTTCTTGGCGATCACCGCAACTTCGGCAGTTTTACCCGCAGCCTGGGCAGCTTCCAGGGCGACCCCCAGCTTGCCCGACAGAGCCACGGCACGGGGGGCCCACCCCCCGATGATAGCCGGGATCATGGACATGGCGCCTTCCGGCAACTGTGAGGCCCAAAAGCGCGGGTTGGTGGCCTGGGAAGTTATCTGCCCGATGACCTCGCCAGGGTTGGAGATGATCCGGTCCAGGCCTATGGGTTTGCCCCCGGCCTCCTTCCCCGGCTTGAGAAGGGGAGATTCCGCAAAGTCCTCCATGCTTTCCAAAATGGGCTCGGTAGCCCGTTTGACCGTTTTGCTCCCAAGGACGTCTGCCCCGATGATCTTCGCAACCTGGACAGGGAGCTTGGCCACGGCAACCGCTCCACGCCCAAAACTTGTCGCTATTTCTCCTGGGTAAGACCGTTCCACCTTGGTCCTCGCCGCCTCACCTTTAGCCAGGAGCCGGTCAACACGACTGACAGCATCCTGCTGTTCAGGGGTCATGGATTCCAGGGGGGCCTCGGGGATGAAGTCAGCAGGTTTCCCCTGCCCCGCAGCCTCCGGGATGAAATCAGCAATTTTCCCCTGTGGAACGGAAGGGATCCCTAAGGCTTTGGTTTCAGCCTCAGGGATGAAATCAGGGATATTCGGCTTGCCCACGGAAAGAGCCCGGGGTTCTTCCGGGAAAAGCGGATTTAATGCCATCTCGACCTCTAATATGCTGCTGATTTAAGCCGATCTTCCGTGTCCTTTGAAAGAGCAGCGAGGTTATTCCTTTCAGCCGTCTTGCGCTGGAACTGGTCGGTCATTTTGCCCAATTGGTCTGGCCTGAGAAGTGAAGTAGGAGAGAGCGGCGCTGGCCCCACTGAGAGCGGCGCTGGTCCCGCTTCCGCATTCCGTTGAAGCGACTGCATATCAATCCCTCTGCCCATCAGGTTAGGGTTAGAGGGCTGGGCAGGTGGCTGGCCAGGTGTTGCGCCAGGTTGCCCCCCGGGGATGGCTGTTGGTTTGACCCACTGCAAAATGGTGTCCCGCCGCTTTTTCTCCGCTTCGGGGTCGGCCTGTGGGGTAGCCATCCATGCCTTTTGTCCCGGCGTCAAGGTGAACCCCGCGTTCGTCAGATTCGTCACGGCCGTGGCAATGCCTTGATCGTTGATATGCTTCGTTTCGTCTATGTGGCGCAGGGCTTTTCCCTCAAAAGCCTGGAAAGCCTTGTCGGGGTCCGATTCGCCCATAGCTTTAAACCCCAGGACCAGTTGCCCCAGGCCAGGGATCACGGGTTGTAACCCTTCCGGACCCTCTTTGTAGAACCGCGGGTCACTCTGGATCCGGTTCATGAAGGCTTCGGAGTTTTTCTTGCGGGTCATCAGGTCGCCGGCCATGCTCGCCTCCTGACTTTTCCCTTGGGCCGCTATCTCTTCCAGTCTCCCTGCTTGCTGCATAGCCAGCTTAGCCCCGCCCTCCGGCACGAAATCAGCTCCGTTGTCCCTCCGGAAAGCCTGCGCAGCCTGCCCGGGGGAAGCAAATTCCTCGCCTGACTGTGGCCCCTGGTAAGTGGAGGTCATGCGCCGGATCACCTGGATCGGCTTAGCAAAGTCTTGCTGTCCCTGGTCCACCCGGGCCTCGGACTGAGCAACCTCTTCCGGCCGCAAGGGGGCCTGGCCACCATAGGAGGATGGGTCCCCCAATCGAGCGCCAGACAAATTCGCCTGGGTCAAGTGAGCCTCTGCTGCCTTTGCGCCCCCAGTGTTTCGGAACCCGAAAGAGCGAGTCTCCGGACCTTCTGGAATCGGGGCATTAGCCGCAGCAGTATCCCGCAAGGCTTGGGCTGCGGTCGCCTTTTCCTGGGTCCGCTCATCCGATTTCCGTTGAAAATATGCGTACCGATCTTCAGGCATGTTATCCTCCCGCCTGGGTTTCCAGGCCGTAAAAGGTAATCGGGACAATCATCCAATTCTCCCCGAACGCCTTCATATCATCGTCCTTCCAGAGTTGAGATTGCTTGGTCGTGGCCACGTCTTTCAAAATCGTCACCCGGTCACCAACCTTGTACTCGGCAAAGTCTGAGGGGGTCGCCGTCACCTCGTCTTTTCGCCACTGCACCTTGTAGGTGGGGTAAGGCACTTCGTCAGTCGGCTCAATGACCTCCGTTACCCTTCCCCCTGAGTAGTACACCGTGTCCATCCAATTTCCAGCGTAGACGAATGGGTTCGATTTCTGGTGGCCCCAATATTTGCCTGGCCATATCCGAACTCCCAGACCCAGAAACTCTCCCGGGACCGGGAACACGACATTCTCGCCTTCTCGAAGCTGCACCCGAAACCACCACTTCGGGGATGTGGGCTTGGGTTCGCCTGAAAGGTTTTTCGCCAAAAACTTGGCAACGTCTTTGGTGGGGATAGCAGTCAGGTTCAAGAGTATCTTGCTTTTTTCGGGCCACTTAAATAATCCACCCGATGGTATCGCGGGAAATATTTTGGTCCCCTCATCAACGCTCACCTTGCTTTCTTCCCCCTCCTTGGCCTTAGATGAAAACTCCCCGATGGCTACCAACATTTCGACGCAATCAAGGGGAAAGCCTCCCAAAAAGTCCAAGAAACCATAGGGGGTGCCATTTACCGCCTCTGGAAATTGAAAGCCTCCCTCATACTTAGGAAACTCGAACCGGGCCAAGAAGAGCCGGTCCTTCTCGTCAGTATCTTGAAATGGGTAGATTTTCAGATCTTCGCCCATCCCCTTCAAGACTTCTTCGGCCCCTTCCGCAAGGTCGTCCATACCCGGCTCACGATCCAAAACCGACCAACAGGCTTCCAGGGTGCTCAGTCGAGCTAAGAATCTTAGGTCAGAACCCATAGTTACCCGCTAATGTACTCAGTTTCGTGGGTCAGCTTCATTTCATCGCTGGTGCTCATCTTGTAAGTCCCTATGTGGGCGGCGTTGATTACTGCTTGGGCTGCGGTCTGGCCACTATCCCTACCTGCACTCTGGGCCGCCCTTGCATCCGCCAGGGTATTTCTGGCCACCACCAAAGCCTGTCTTAACCCTGCTTCTGTCCCAAGTTCACCAGCCGACGCCCCCGCTTCATAGTTCGCAAGGGCCACGGACACGGCCGCTTCAGCCGCCCGGAGATTCGCTTCCGCCGCTTTAGCGGCCTGGTAAGCGGCGATTTCGCCCAATATAGCGGCTTCGGCTTGAGCCTTAATATCCTCGACGAGAGCGCGAGCTCCGTAAAGGACTACGGCATCGGCCAGCCTGCTATTGATGACGGCATACCCGGCCTGAATCTCTGCCTTCTCCGCTCCGAGTCTCACTTCCGTTAGCTGCTTGGTAACGATTTCGGCAAAGATCATGGCGACATCGGCCTGCAACGTGGCCTTCTCAGCTTCGGCCATGGCTACCTGAACCTGGGTTTCTACGACTTCCACCGCCGCCTTTCCTGCTTCGACGCCGGCCATGGCCACCCTCACATGAGCCTTGGCAACCTCCACCTGGGCCTTGGCAATATCGGCTGCCACTTGAGCCGCCTCTATGGCTTCGATTTGAATTTGGACCGCAACTTTCGTCTGCCGAACACCTTCTTTCTCAACGTCCACGGCTGCCTTGGCTGCGTCTGCTGCCAACGCATCCTGTTCCACTAAACCGGCAAATTCTCTGGCGGCCATAAGAAGGCTTTTAACCTGAGCGTCATAAATCTTGGCCGACAAGGCATATTCATCTGCTGCCCGTTCAATGGCAATCTTAGCTCTACCAGCCGCGGCCTTTGCAGCTGCTACGGCAGCGTCTTGGTCAATCTCAGCCTGACTCAATTCAATAGTCCGGTCTCGTTGTTTTTCCTTGATACCCCAGGCCTCACCACTGATGGCCATGTAGTTTTCAATGCCGGGGCTGGCCAGAGCATCCAACTCAGCCTCCAGGTCCGCCAGGGGAGCCATGATGCCCCCAAAATCCAAGGTGAGCCAGGTAAAGGTGTTCCTCTGGCGAGTGCGGGCATCCAAAGATTGCTTTTCCATGGTTTCCCCTTAAAAAGCGCCTTCCACAATCTTGCGGGAGATAAGGTGCGTCTGCCAGGATTTGCTGATCCTTTCAGCACTCGCAGCCACTTTGGACGCCTCATTCGCGGCCCGGCTGGTCAAATTCGACAAAATGGATGCAAGCTCACTGCTTAAAACAGAGGCTTCATGCGACGCAGTCGCCACGCCATTGTTTACTTCTATGGTGGCATGCCCTAAACGGTCCGCCATCCTGGTGTCAATTTGCACCGTTCCGGCAGCACTCCTTGAAGCGTTTATGCTGGCTTGGGCGGCGTTAGAAAACTCTGCTATCGCTGACTGAGACCGTGCCCGGGCAATCTCCGTAGCTGCATTTGCTCGGGCCAACGCTTGCCGGGAAACCTCGACCACCATTTCGGCCATACGGACGCCGTGGTCCACTTCTCCCGTAGCAACCTTTAGAGCGGCGCGATCATATCCCAGGTTTTCAAGGGCAATCTTCGCCGGAACTTCGGCGGTAATTGCGCCGGCCAGGGCTTCCTTGGCACTGGCTTTTGCGGCATAGAGGCCGATCATCCCCGTTTTTACCGCAGCCAACTCCCGCTTCGCTGCCAGGACTTGTTCTTCGGCCGCTGCCCGGGCCCTTTCTGCAGCCAGCACCAGTTCTTCAGCCGCCAAAACCTGGTAGATGGATTCGATGATTTCCAGCTTCTTTGTGGCCGTTTCAAGCTGGGCGTTAGCCAGGGCCACTTCTGATTCCAGGGTCGTCCTCTCGGCATTAGCCAGGGCAACCTTGTAACCGATGACCTGGCGTTCCGCCTCTGCCCGGCCCTGGATAATTGCCGCCTGCCTGGATTCAACTTCGGAGGTCAGTCGGACCACGTCCGCCAAGCCCCGATCCCGCAGGGCAGCGTTCTGGGCCTGCTCTATTTCGAGAGCATTTAGGAGTTCCGCCCGGTAAAGCTCCATGGCCAACTTTGCAACTTGGACGATAGCCTTCATGGTAAACTCTTCTTGCTGGAAGAGGTCCGCCCGGCGCTCATCGTAGATTTTGCCATTGACCTCAGTAAGTTTGGCCTTAGCCTCCTGGATAGCTGATAAAATGGTGGCCAACGTTGCCCCAGGAGGGGCCGGAAACCCCCGGCTGGCAGCGTCGGCCAGAGCCTTGTCTACACCGGTGCGAAGATCCCCGATTACTTTTTGATTCGCCTGTGCCCACTTAGCACTCTCGGTAAGGTTAAAGCTCATGGAAGTTACCTCTTTGCCAGCACCAAGGGAATGATCTCCAGATGGTTAAGGCTCTTGAAATCGACGATCTCTACCGTGAGTTCTCGCCCCTGCACCGCCCGAGAAATGTCGGCCCTCCCGGCCCTTACTGGAAATTGGCCTGATTTCCCGTTGCCATCGCTTACCCGCACCTGGGCCAGGTCGCAATCCCCGCCGCACCTGATGAGGCGCAATCGCTTCTCCCGGTCAGTGCCGAAGTTGGTCGGGCCAATCTTGGCGCCAGTGTGGATCTGGATCCCGGCGTCATCGTCACCCTCCAGGAGAAAAATACCGTCTTGGGTGGCCCCGTAATATTTACCGCCATATTTTGCATAACTGTTGAACTTGAAATTGCTGTAGACCGAAACCTCGCTCCGGGCTCCGGTGAGCACCAATGTCTCGAACACCCCCTCATCCGGAACACCAGGGCTCTCCAGGACGTAACCGCCCTGAGCTGCCATAGCGGTTTTTTGCGGAAAGATGAAGCCCACTCTCGCCCGGCTGGTGATTTCAAGGCAAGGCCCGGTTGTGTCCGCCGCATAAGCATAAACCGGCCCCCGGACGGTAGAACATGGACCGTGCAGCTCGTAGCAGCCAGCCGCAACGTATTCGTCTACCCGCAAACTGGGCATAATAACGCCGAGCGCTGACCTGCCGCTCAGCGAGTAGCATCCTGCCGCCATAAAGGCATCGACCTGGGCCAGAACGCTTTCCAGTGAACACGGCCCAAAAAGAGCAAGTGAGCCTCCAGCTTCATACTGGGTGACCAATGGGTATGAGGACGTTGAAGTCATCCGGCAGGTGCCAGAAAGTTCAAATTGGCCTGCTGCCCGGAAGTCTGTCCTGGGGGGGGCTCCCAGGACTCCCGATCCAACAAGGATAAAGGCGCCACTGGACGCATATTCACTTATGGGCGGAACAGTTTCGCCAAGCACCCCCGCCCCTGTTATCTGAAAACACCCATTGGCAGCGTATGCGTCCGATACTGCGGGTGCATACGGTTCTATCGACACTGCTGCCGGATTGATATTAAGCGGAAATATAGGAATCATGTAAAGAGGCGCGTCGCCATCTAAAAAGGACAGATCGACAATGCCATAACCGCTTTTTTCATCGACACCCGGAATAGGCATGCCGTAATAGCCAGGAGCTTGTAGCGCAGTTTCACATAGGCCAGTGTACTCTCTGTACTTACAGAATCCCTCCCCTTCTGTTGAGAGGTTTACATCAATAGAGAAAGCTCGGGCAGGAGACTGAAATAGTAGATCGGTATCAAATTCAAGCCAAGCATCCACTTCGTCTGTGCTGGCTTCATCTTCTGGAAGGTCGGTAGGTGTGTTGCAATATAGTAATATTTGAGCTTGATAGTTTCCCCACGTTTCAGTGTAAACGTCGCCAAAGCAGATAAAGCCTACTTCTACGACCATAATGTCGCCATCTTCACAAACAACTTCATTTAACGCAGAGGAAGGAGGAAAACTGCGGTTGGTCAGTGGTAAATATTTTCCGGCAACCTCGTCCCACTCTGCCTCAGGAAACTCGGAAACAAGGCTCTCTGGGAAATGAGCCAGCAAGACGCCTCGTTCAACCGAGAAGTCGCCGCTAAAAACCCGAATTACTATGGCCCGGGATATGTCGGCAAGAGCGCCATCGAAATTCCACCACCCTTCTCTGTTTTCAAGGATTTCTTGACATAGGGCTTGCCCCTTCACGGAACCGCTGATTGTTTGGGCAGCCAGTGGCGCAGAATAAAATTGACCACAAAACCTTTTGAATGGGGGCACTTCCTCGCCGGGAGGCCACCATGACGGTGCGGTATTTGGTCCAATATTTCCCGAAACATATTGGACTTGACTCTCCACCTCCGGGAACGGATCGGGTCCAAAGGGAATTTTTACCGGAGTTATTCTGCCATAAGGGATATACCAGCTATCAGTCCCGGGGCCATACCCCTCATCGTAAATCATCCATTCGGATGAAATAGGCGCCGGCCCAGTAAAGTTGAGGTCTGGCGGGTATTGGCAAGAATAATAAAAACGAGTAGCCATTTGGCCCCCTTAGCTAAACAGCATCTTCGGTAAAACTGTGATTCCTGCCCCATCCACCACAGGGATTGCTTCTTCCAAATGGTCAATGGCCAGAAGTTTCCCGGTGGTCCCTGTTAAGGTGGTGCAGACGAAACACCCCCAAATGTCCCCCCAATTCGTCCCAGAATTATCGAATCGTTGGGAGGCATAGGTGGCCAGCCCGCCGATGATAGTCCATAGTCCACGAGTTAATGGTGTGCGGGCGTAGCCGCTCCCGGACGGTTCTGTGAGGGCAGATAAGCCGTCAGCCAACGCCGGTTCGGTGCTGTTTTTGTAGATGCCAAGATACAGGGTGCCGTCAACCGCTTGAGCCCCAAGCAGAATATTGGCAGTTCGATTCGATCCCTCATCCATAAACTTTGCCATGGCACCACCTTTGAGCTGAGGTCAATCCTGCACAGGAGGTTATGCTGAGGCAGCCCTCAGTCGGGCTACGGCCTTAACCTCTCCGGCTGCTCCAACATTATAAGGAGCGTCCAGGAACTTCTCTGAGGCAATCAACTTGCCTGCGGTACCAGAGGCACAGTCGCAGACAAACCAGCCATAGACGAGCCCCCAGGCTGCCCCTGACGCTACGAAATTGACCTCAGCCGCCGTCACCAGGTTGGCCAGAAGGGTCCAATCTTCGGCGGGTACGTTAATGCGCTCATATTCGGCCTCTGCCGGCTCGGTTAAATCAGCCAAGGTCAAGGCGCCAATGGGGTCATCAGTGGGAGTCATAAAAAGCCCCACGTAAAGGTCAGGCAGAGCCGCACCCTTCACAAACACGTCCAGCAAAAGGTTGCAGCCTTCATCGTTCCATATTCCTGGCATGGCGCCCTCCTTTAAATATCTCTGGCGTTGTCCTTCAAATGCTGAATAATTTCATCGACACTGGCCACTGGATACCAACATTTGATTAAAGCGGCTGCGCCAGCCACCAGGGGGCAAGCCGCCGAAGTTCCACTGGCACAAAGATATAATCCGGGGATGATATCTGACGGACTGCCGGGACCACCAGACCCGGGGATTATGAGCTCTGGGAAATATTGGTAAAAATAATTCGCCCCAAACTCAGTTAGGGGGCCGGAAATGTCCACCCCGGGACCTGCAAGATCAACCGCGGCCCCGCGGCTTGAAAAAGCGGCAACATTCTCATAGTAATCTGCCGCAGCCACGGCGACACATGCACTCAGAGCACCAGGGAAAGTTACTGTATTCTCGCCAGGACCATCGTTGCCTGCCGCCGCCACGATAAGGATTCCGGCATTCCGCGCAGCGTTACAGGCCGCCTGCAAGGTCACATCATTTTCGGCCCCCCCCAGACTCATGCTGATTATGTCCATTCCATTGGTCCTGGCCCAATCTACTGCCGCAGCTACATCTGCCCAATCCCCTTCTCCGAAAATATTCAGAGCCTTGCAATGGTACAGATCAACGCCCGGGGCGATCCCCTTATATCTGCCCGCAATTCCAGAATGCTGCTCGGCTATGATTCCAGAGGTCCAGGTGCCATGGCCGTTCGGATCGTCATTCGCAAAACCCATACCCATATCATTGTTTGGGCCACGATTAATCCACGCACCTTCTGGGGTGTACGCTTCTTCAACAAAATCCCTACCGCCCTTGTAAACCGATACCCCAGCTTTCCAGAAAGCCGGGTGAGATTTTTCGCCTTCCCCTTCGCCAAATCTTGTCGTAAATGACGGTTCAACTTCTCCGTTCAGATCTACCCACTTGGTTATGCTTCGGCTTATGCCAGAATCTATGACACAAACCTTGATGCCCTGGCCGAAGATGCCTTTGGCCCAAGCAAGCGAAGGAAAAAGCCTTGTGACCCCCCAATCTTCGTTCACGGCACCGCAATCGTAGGCTGGGATAGGGGATTGCATAATCCGAGCTTTGCCCGATACCTCCACTTTCTTAACCAGAGGATCGCTCCGCAACTGCTCGATAGCTTCGTCATTCAGCCTAACGGTGAATATCCGATTATCAAAGCCCATGGTCCACTTACGTTTCCCGCCATAATCCTTGGCCAGGTTGATAGCTGTCCTCATCAGCTCCTTGGGCAAACCGGTAATGGGATCGCCAGGGATATTGAGGTGAACGGTTACCGTTTTTCTGTCGGACGTGGTAGTCGAGATTGGACAAAGTTTAGGATGGATCATTCTGGAACCCCATCTTTTGTATGAGGAACAGTTAATATATCGTCAAAATTCACAGTGCCCCAAGGGTCGTTGTTCCAATAGAGCCTATCTGTAAAGCAATCCTGGGGAGCAGAAAAGGGATAGTCAGGCCCCCACCAGTAACTGTTCGGATCAAAATTCTTGATTCCTGTCAATTTATCAAAAATATAGCTTTCGTATGATTCAGGAAGTGGCAAGGCATCAAACCATTTCTTACTATAAAGGGCAGCTCTTATGTTGAGCCTGGAATAGTCTGTATAAAGACCTCCAACTTGTATGATGTATTCTATCGGGCCCACGGCAACAAAAAATTCTCTATACCAGACACGAGCTGAAGAGAACGCCCTGGTTCTCGCCGATTGTGTTAAATTTAATATTGTTCCATCTTCACCTTGGATAATATCATCACAAAATGGCGTCCCATCCAAAGGGCCACCACTTCGTCCTGTTCCCTGGCAATACACTTCGCCCACGCATGCTCTGAAAACAACTTTGTAGGAGTTCTTCCAGCAAAATCTTATTAAGTCCTCGCCAACCCGGGGGACCCCATCAGCATGACCAATCACAGCAACCGGGACCCCCCCTTGGAGCATGACTATAACTTCATCTCCGCATCGGAAGCTCATCCAAGCTCTCTCGAAAAACCCACCTTCCTTTAAGTCAGTGGCCACGGCCTCAAAAGGCCGGCCATAGTAAAAATGGAAATGGTCCCAGGTGCTCACGACATTAGGGATTAGCCGGGTCGATGGGCCCCAATCGCCTGACGGTGGCAGATCATTCCAATAACCTGCCTTTGGATGATAGAAGAGGGGGATAAACTCGCTCACTCCCCAGGCATCCCCTTCTACCTTGACCATAGACTTCACCTGAATGGGGATCGAGCTCGCCACAAAAAACGAGTCCGTACCGTCCCCACCGTCCCCTATAACCCCCTTCGCAAAGGTGGTTCGGTAAACGTCTCCAAAGTTCGGGTGATCCAGGCGCCAACTCTTCTCCACTAGCTCAAGCAGAGAGAGATCGGTGCCTGGAAATTTGGCGTCTGCCATGGTGCCCTCTTAGGTGCCGGTTGCCAGAGCCAGTTTCATGTCCCAGGTCGCCGCTTGGCCATCCGAGGCAATAGGCAAGGGTGAGGTAAAGGGCCAGATCGACATGAGGCGCTTGTGCGCATCGGCGGTGCCCCCGGTGTTCGAGACGGCGTAAACTGTGGCGGCCAGAGTATCAACGTCAATGGTGAAGGCATCATCGCCGGCCCCGGTAATCTTCTCGGTGGCCTTGTTGTTGCCCACCGTATAGCCAGTGCCGGGGTCCACGATCACAAACCCGGTGATCGCCCCGGCATCTTCCGTGGTGACCACACCTTTGCCTCCTGAGGCGCCTTCTTGGATAATGCTGAACATATCGCCCACGGCGTAACCGGAGCCCGGAGCGTTACCAATCGAACCGGAGGCGATCGCCCCAGCAATAGTGATATTTTCGCCGTCTTGGAACGTCCCGGTCTTGGTCATAATGTCCAGATAGCCGGCTGCATCGCCATCGGCCCAAGCCCCGGAGATCAGACAGACGCCGGTGACGATCCCGGTGGCTCCGGAGGTGGCCCCTCTGATCTTGTCGCCTACCCTGATTTCAATGGCGCCGGCATCGAACGGCAGAACCCAGGAAAAGGCGAACACGCCATAGACGGAGGCTGCTCGCGCCACGTCCACGGCATTGAAGTTCCAGGACAGGACCGCATTGTTGTACTGGCCCTCGGCCCGCCCCAGGGCGTTGGTGATAAGGAACCACTTGGCGGCGGCCACGGCATCTTCCACGAGGTCAATGGTCAGCTCTTTGCGGGCGTAGCTGCCGTCACCGGGCCATTCGGTAAGATTCTCGAAAATGACAGTACCTTCGCCGATAACTGGGTTTTTGTAGAGACCCAGGACCAGGGCTTTGGTTTTTATAATTGCCCGCAAGGCCTCCTTCTCACCTTGGTTCGGTACATAGACGCTTACGTTTGTGGCCATCAGCTTTCTCCTTTAAAGGGTGATTACAGGGTTGCCAAGGGCCGCAAGGCTGGCGGCCACCATCCTTAATTAAACAGTTTATTTTCCTCGAAGATGCGGCGAAGAACCTCATCGGTATCCCAGGAATCTCCGTAGAGAGACATGAGAACCTGGGGGATGCCATTCTGGACCCGGTAAAGCCCGGCCCCCCGAGTTCTTGAGTTGACACGCACCTTTGATTCCGTCAAATGCACAACGTGGCCGGTGTGCGTCCCCACCACAATGCCCTGCTTCGTCATCCAGACCGGAGAGGGCATCTGGGTTAATTTCCGGGAAATTTCGTACCCGCCGCCCACGGACGGCCCGGACATTTGGGCCATAGTCAAGCTTCCGGGTATCGCCCCATCTCCAACCCGTTCCATTTTCATTTTGTCTGGGTCGGTACCGTCCAGGAACCAGGTGCTTGTCAGGGAGTTGGCGAAAAGGCCACCGGTAACCGGAGCCAAGAGCACCAGGTCCTCGATGAAAGGGAGATAATTGGCGTCCCTGAATAATTCATACTGGTTGGGATCGCTGAAAAGGAGTTTGTTGGCCCGGGTCCCCCAGATGCGGCCATGCTCGAAAATGAAATGACTGAACCCCGGGGGAGGACCTGCCTTGAAGGTGGGTAAGGGCTGCAACCTTGGACTTGCCGATGAGATCACGCCAGCAGAAACTACGGCCAAGAATAATTCCCCGCCGTTCGGATGAGTGACCCAGACGATGGCCCCGGGAGGCATATTCAGAAGCTGGATGCCGCCGCTTTCACCTTCCCAGGCAATTTTCGTCAGCGGGCCATTTCCTCCCAGGCGGTCCCCTTCAACATTGGTGTAGGCCACGAAATATGTCCCTGGGGGCATCTCACCGTCCACCAGGTTAACCTGGGGGGCCGGAGGCCGAGAGACACCCCAAGACCTCAGCGTGCCCCCCAGGAGGTCGTAGGCAGACTTCCAGTTGGGATTAGAAGCGTAAACGAGGTTATTAATCTCGACAAAGTTGACATCGGTCTTTGGTCCAGGCACCTCACAGAGCTCCCAGGCTCGTTCTCCTTCCACCCGGAAGAGGGCCTGGGGATCTTGTACGCCCTGAGCCACGCAAAACATGGCACTCTTGGCCCATAAGGAATGGCAGTTGACGAGAGCCTTGGTTTCCGTAAAACCAGTACGGATATTTATGGCCCCGCCATCGGTCACGTCCGCATTGAGGACAATCTTGGGGGAAATCTGCCGCTCATCATCCAACAGTTTAGCCGCAGCTCCCGGGAGGTTGCTCATTCCCTTGAATCCGTAGGCGGTGACGTTCTTAGCCATGCTTCACCTTATGGGAGCGGGTCCCGGCCACCATGCCGCCGAACCCCCCGCTCCAAGGCCAGGTAAGTGAGAAGTCCAATCTGGTCTTGGGGGCGTCCGTTTAGCCCCGCCCGAAGTTCCGCTTGCCAGAAGGCGATAGATTGATGGGGTGCATCAACGCCCAAATCCTGAAGAAGGGTGAAGATCTTGACCACCAGTTT
>Ga0351880_1015_pt2 | contig 49303 bp, 44 predicted proteins | sample BONcelFGM3001E13_FD_206766 | JGI IMG/M metagenome (GOLD analysis project Ga0351880, IMG submission 206766) | Enriched cells from coal bed in the Powder River Basin, Montana, United States - BONCAT cells FGM rep3 HSBNCT.FGM.300.1.E13 ...
ATTCAGAATTGGGCGATATTACCGGATTAGAAAGCCTGGGGAAAATCAGCCAGTTAATGCAAAGCCCTGCATTTCCGCAAATGTTTCCCGGCTTGGCTGGTTTAACCGGTGAGTTGATGCAGCTGGAACAGTTGCTTGCATCTCAGGGATTGGCTTTGCCGGCTTTCAGCAAAGAAATTGAAGGCGATTTTACAGGAAATTATTTTGGTGTAGATGTAACTGCCAAAGTATTGCTGTTCAGTGGAGGCAAAGTTCCCGGGATTTCGCGCGCCCTTAATGAAAAAGCTGCGGCACAGGAACAACTTTCATGCAAAAGTACAGCCGATCTGATTGCCGAAGTGATTGCCGCTTACGACCAGCTGGCACTCCTTGGTCAGTCGGGGTTATTGATTGATGAATCATCAAAGAGGCTTGAAGCTGAGAAGCGGTTTGCCGCCTCAGCCCTTAAAAATGGTTTCGCAACTACATATGATACATTGCGAATTGCGGCAGCCGAAGCTGCACTTGAAGCAAAAATGGCTGACTTTAAGGGCAAGAAGTTGCTGTTGTCGCAAAATCTTGCCAGGCTTACCGGCCAACCTGCCAGCCGTTTTTCCAATGCGTTTCCCGGTCTGCAACCCTTATTGCCAGCGGTAAATGCATCTACAATAGCTAACAGGCCTGAATTGTTGGCACTCCAGTCAGGGCTTCAGGCACAAAAATATATGCTCGGTTCCGAAAAGTCACATTATCTGCCAAAAGTACAGGCATTTGCGTCGGCTCGCTACGATAACCTTTTCGATGCAGAAGCAAATTTCAAATCACCCATGAATATTGGTGTTGAGGTGAATTCAATGACCTTAGGTCCGGCATTCATGGCAGGTGTAGGATTCAAATGGGACATTTTTGATTTATCAGGCGGAAGTTCTAAAGTTAAACTGGCAAAACTTGAAGTAAAAAAGGCTGCCAATGAGTTGGAAGAAGCCCGCGAATTGCTTGAACTCAACCTTACCAAAACCACAACAGCACTTGAAACTGCCAATGCTCAGGTTGTGCTGAAATCCAGAGAAAAAGTGGTTGCAGAAAGAGCCCTTGAAATGGCTTCGAAATCATATAGCGAAGGCCAGATAAGCATTTCTGAACGTCTCGCAGCCGAAACAAGCTATCAGCAATCAGCACTTGAGTATCTGCAGGCTGTTTATGCACAGCGTCAGGCAACAATTGAGCTGTATAGAGCCACCGGTGATCTTGATATAGAAAAAATCAAATAAAAAATTTTTAAAACTCAAAAACAACCAAAATGAAAACACTGAATAAACGCAATGCCGGAATGTTGTGGGCATTTATTACTTTCCTGTCGGTCATTATTTTAGTAAGTATCTCGGGTTGGTTATTCCTTAAACCTCAGCCTGAAATGCTGCAGGGAGAGATTGACGCAACCGAAACCAGAATATCGGGAAAAGTGCCTGCCCGAATTCATAAGATTTTAGTCGAAGAAGGTTCTCAGGTAAAAATAGGAGATACGCTGGTTATTCTGGAAAGTCCTGAACTTGAGGCCAAACTTATGCAGGCTTCATCGGCCGAAAGTGCTGCCATGGCGCAAAACAGAAAAGCTATAAAGGGCGCCCGTCAGGAACAGATTGTTGCTGCTTATGAGATGTGGCAAAAAGCGGAGGTAGGTGTTGGATTCGCAAAAAAAACCTTCGACCGCGTACAGAATATGTTCAATGATGGAGTGGTTTCGGCTCAAAAACGTGATGAAGCAGAAGCAGCCTTCAATGCAGCTATAGCTGCCTCAAAAGCTGCAAAGTCGCAATACGATATGGCTCTGAATGGTGCTGAAGCCGAAGATAAACATGCAGCCCTTGCTATGGTTGACCGGGCAAGAGGTGCTGTATCAGAAGTACAGGCATATCTTTCTGAAACGGTGTTGCTATCTCCGGTTAATGGCGAAGTTTCAGATATTTTTCCTCAAACCGGCGAATTGGTTGGCTCCGGCGCTCCCCTGATGAGCCTGGTTGATCTGGCAGATGTAAAGGCCATCTTCAGCATCCGCGAAGACAAAATGCCGCTTATTCAAAAAGGGAAGGAATTTGAAGCAGTTGTTCCTGCATTGGGCAATAAAAAGATAAAGTTTAAGGTCAGCTATATCAAGGCCATGGCAGGATATGCCACCTACAAACCTACCAAAAGCAATGGAGGTTTTGATGTAAAAACTTTTGAAGTACATGCCCGCCCTGTTGGGGAAAGCTCTGGCCTGCTTCCTGGAATGAGCGTGCTGGTTGAATACAACAGCCTTGAACAAAACCTTGCTAAAGGCATGTCAAACAGATAGAAATCGTGAATTCAAATTCATTTAGATTATGAACACTCACATAAAGGCTCTCATAGGTGTGTCGGGCAGAGAAATCAACCGAATGACATCCAGGCCGTTGTATCTTCTTGCGGTGGTGCTTTTGCCCTTGCTGAGTCTTCTGTTTTTCGTGTCGCTCATGAAGGAAGGTGTGCCGATAAAACTGCCCATTGCTGTGGTAGATTATGACCACTCAGCTTTATCGGCAAAATTCAGTCGTACCATAGATGCTACCCCGGGAAGCAGTGTAGTGATGACTCCTGCCACCGAACATGAGGCCCTGTCAGAACTCAGAAAAGGCAACATTTACGGTTATGTGGTATTGCCACACAACCTGCAGTCTGATATCATGAATGGCGCACAACCTACAGTAAGGTTTTATTACCAGAATGGATTACTCATAGCCGGAGGACTGATACAGAATGATTTAACAGTAACGCTTCATACACTTTCGGCGGGTGTAAACATGCTGAAGCGTGAGACCATGGGGCAGGATGAGGTTTCAGTGTTAGCTGCAATTCAACCCATCAAACCCGACGTTCATCTGCTTTTTAATCCCGAAACCAGCTATCAGGTTTATGTGACCACCATTATGCTACCCATAATGTTGCAGATATTTATTCTGATGATTACCGTTTACAGCATTGGAATTGAGATAAAGGAGCGCACCTCAAGAGAATGGCTGAGAATGGCTGATAAATCTGTACTAATTGCAGTTTCGGGCAAGCTGCTGCCATACACGGTGATATTTTTCATCCTTACATTGTTTTCCAACTTTTTACTTTTCAGCGTATTGATGATTCCTGTGAACACCTCAGCAGGATATCTGGTATTGTTGTCCTTAATGTTTGTGCTGGCATATCAGGCAATTGGTGTATTCTTTGTCGGATTGCTGCCCATGATGAGGCATTCACTCAATCTGGCAGCTTTTTACGGAATTCTGGCACTCACACTTTGTGGATTTTCCTTTCCCATAGAACATATGCCCGAAGTTTTCAGGCTTTGGGCAGAAGCATTTCCTGTAAGACATTACATGCATATATTTCAGAGTCAAATACTTGCAGGGTTCGATTTTGTGTATGCTGCTCCTTCTTATCTAAAATTTCTGTTGTTTCTGTTGTTGCCGTTTGTCATCATTTTCAGATTAAAATCGGCTCTCATCTATCAGAATTTTATTGAGAAAATTCAAATCACAGATGCTGCCTAAAGCTAAGTTTACTGTAAAAAACAAGAATTTAATGAAGAACTTTATTCTAAAAACTTTCGATAGGTTCAAAAGTGCAGTAAGCAATACGGCTCTGATTTTTCAGCGTGAACTGGTGCTTTTGCTTTCCGACCTGGGAGTAACCATCCTTTTGCTGATTGTTCCGGTGGTTTACCCTTTTCTGTATTCGCTCATTTATTATCCTGAAGTGGTGCGGGATCTTCCGGTGGCTGTGGTTGATATGTCGCAATCTGCCGACAGCAGGGCCTTTGTCAGAAAACTTAATGCCACACCCGATCTTGATATCAGGTATGAATGTATTTCGATGGAGGAAGCCTCAGAAAAATTCAGAAAGCGCGAAAACAGAGGGATTATCCTGATTCCTGAAACCTATTCATCCGACCTTGCATTGGGCAGGCAGGCGGTGGTATCCTTGTATGCAGATATGGAGTTTTTTCTTTACTATAAGGCTATGGTTATGGGAGCCGGACTGGTTTCTATAGAGGAAGGCAATAATATTCAGGTAAAAAGACTGCTGAATGCAGGCTTTTCGGAAAGGCAGGCTGAGGTTTTCAGCAATCCTTTTGTCATCAGTGGAAACACCATTGCAAATCATGCCGGAGGTTTTGCCTCTTACGGAATACCGGCAGCACTCATGCTTATCATACAGCAAACTCTTGTGCTTGCCATAGGCATTATGGCCGGCACTGCACGCGAACGCCACAAACTTGGCACACTTATTCCCTGCGATTTGCGCCGCATGGGCACGTTCAGAATGGTGCTGGGTAAGGCGGCTGCCTACTTTTTAATATATGCTGTCATGTGTTTTTACATGCTGGGAGCAATTCCTGCATGGTTTGGTTATCCCGATAAGGCAGGATTTAGTGAGTTGGTTGCATTAATGGTGCCCTACCTTCTATCAGCAATCTTTTTTGGATTAAGCCTTTCTGTATTTTTCAAAAACAGGGAGACGCCCATGCTGCTCTATCTGTTTTTGTCGCTTCCGCTGTTGTTCCTTTCGGGGATAATATGGCCATTGTCGAACATGAGCCCATGGTGGCAGGTTGTCAGAAGCATTTTTCCATCGTCACATGCCATGCTGGGTTACATAAAAATGAACTCACTGGGCGCAGGAATAGCCGAAACCAGCCATGAAATCGCCATGTTGTGGAAACTTACAGCTTTTTATTTTGTGCTGGCTTGTCTGGTTTACAAGACTCAAATAACTAAGGTAAAAAATCTTGTGCTTAATGCCGGTCATTTGAATAATCCTACTGTTCCGGCAAATTAATTTTAAAAATCAAAACTTTAAAAAACGAAAAACAATGAAAACTAAAATCGTAACATTGGCCATTTTTGTAATGGCAACAATTCTGACAGCTCCTGTGCATGCACAGATTTCTTTCGGTACCCGCCATGGAGTTACCATCAGCACTCTGGCAAAAACCGGAGACCTATACGATAACGAAGAGATGCACTTTGCATACACCGGCGGAATTTTTGTTACTGCACCTGTTAAAGGTGTCTTTGCAATACAGCCCGAACTTAACTACATCTGTAAAGGCCGCAGCAATGAATCCAGCGAATTTATTGAATCCAACTACCAAAGCAGGTATCATTATCTTCAGATACCGGTTTTGGCAAGGTTCAATACTCATCTTTCCATGACTGAAAAAACCAAAGTGTATTTCAATGCAGGCCCATACGCTTCGGCTTTGTTAAAATCGCAGAATAAACCCGAAAATGTCTCTGATTGGAAAGACGACAAATACAATGATGTAGATAAAGATCCGGATTTTGGTCTGGTTTTAGGAATGGGTGTTACTTTTCCCGTAAATAAATTGACCTTACAGGCTGACTTGCGCTACGATATGGGTCTTTCTAAACTAAATTACCAGCCCGATGATTATCGCACTAAGGCTTTGGGTATTACTATTGGAATTATTTTCTGAGTTGAATCAGAGTGAATGACTTTTATACCGGAATTGCGTTTCATCGGAAATGCAATTCCGGCTTTTTATTTATGAAACTGTCTGTCATTAAATCAATCAGGGAGTTATTCGTTTTAACTCTTGTCGGAAATCTTCTTTTCAGTTTTCAGGGAAACAAAAACTTCCTATTGTTCGTAAAAATTAAAACTGCTTGTTGTATTGCTGATTTCAACTCATTTTCAATAAGAAACTTACTGCTTTTCGTACTTCATCACATCTTCGCTCACAAAAACAAGTTTAATGCCTGCCTGGCGGAAGATTTAATAGGTAACGATAAAACTTCAATGTAAAAACGCTTGCCCGAATCAGCAGGCTTTCGATAGAAAAACTTATCCAAAATTGGAGGGTCGTGGAATTTATTTCCACCCTTTTACAATGGCAGTTGCTCTAACAAAGGTTTACTTGATTCTCATATCTCTATGCGACCAGACTATTTTTCGCTTAGCCATTTATTAAATTCTTTGTCAAGTTCAGCTTGTTCAACGAAAAGTCCTGATTCTATTTCTTTCTGTGATTCCATTATTTCAAGTCTTTGCTCAGAGGTCAGAGCTAGTACCTGAGTTTGAGTCTTGGTGTCAAGAATAGTTTTAATAGCATTTAGAAATGACACATCATTAATCTCTGCTATCCTGTTTATTAATAATTTTTTTAACGCGGTCGTTGTCATGTTTCTAAAGCTTTTGTTTTGTACCGTAAAGGTAAGCTTTTTTTGTTTAATGATGCTTATTTGCCTTCAGCGGACGACATCCTGATAAGTAAAATCCCGCGGTTGTAACCCCAGCCGCTAATGGGGTAAATGTGAGAGGCGTTCTGTGGCAGATAATGGGAGGGAAGTATGGTTATTCGATTATCGGTAATATTTTTCAATTTTATCTGTTTCAGTTTTTTTGTTCCAGTTGTTTAAGTTCTTTAATGATTCCAGATTTCTTAATGATTCCAGGTTTTTTAGTGATTCCAACGCTTCCAGATTCTCTAAAGAGTTCAGATTTTCTAAAGATTTCAGTGACTCTAAGGATTTTAATGAACTCAGACTTTTTAGTTCTTTTAAAGAGCTTAAATCTTTCAATGAGTCAATTTTGTTCAGTTCATTTAAATGAGATAAATACTTAAGGTTATCGAGCTGCTGTAAGTTTTTAGCAACGTTTTCATTTGTTGATTTCGAATCAATATTATTTTCTGAGCAGGATGATGTCGTGAAAAACAATATTGCACAGATAAGTGATAATTTAATAAATTGTTTCATAAGTTTTTTTCTTTAAAGTTGCTGACAGCGAACAAATATAAGAAATGTTAAACAAATACTTGCTCAATGTTCAATATTTTTGACGTACATCTGAAAGACTATTATTCTCAATATTGCCAACTCAATGGGAAGTTTGTAAATTGGGCACTACTGCTTTTCATATTTCATCACATCTTCACTTCACAAAAACAAGTTGGATTTATTATTCGTTGTCAATAATTTTATTATAGTCTATGTTTATCCCCATTTTTCCGGTAATTAAAGTCCGAATTTCTTTGGCCATTTCCATAGCATTCTCGACTTTGTCTTTTGATATAGAAATTGTTTCGTTGGGATATCTGACTTCGACTGCATAACTCTGAAGTTCACTCACAATGTCAAAATAGGATTCAAAATCAGGGTCATCTGGTACTATTAGCTCAAGAAGATATATTAAATCATGCGAGAAACGGAAAGTTACTGATTTGAAAATAAGATAAGATTTCAAATACTTTTCCACCGCTTGTTGGCAATGAAATGTAACAGTGTCAATATACTCCGGGATATGCAAATAGGTTACTTTGGCTGTCCCCAAGTCATGGTCTCCTTTAACAATCCATTGTTTCGCTATTTCAATCGTTTTTCCGCTCATATACTGTTTTCCCTGAGTTTAAAACTTCATAAACAAAACTGTATTTTTCATCCTTCTCCTTTTCTACTTCAGAGGGTGTATAAACAATTAAATCCATGGGTACCTGAGAACCAAAAAGCATTTTTCTTAATTGGATGGTTCTCTCAGGGCGTGGTAATTCACTGTCCTTAATAACAAAAATATCAATATCACTATCATCAGAAGCGTTACCGTTGGCGTAAGAGCCAAACAGAATGATTTTTTCGGGATGATATCCAGAAGCAATCTTATTAACGATTTCTGATATTTTATTTCCTGTTATCATCTTTTTTTTGCTAATGTACTGCTTTTTTCGATTTCACGTACGGTGTTGATTCATAGTGAGTAGTATTTAGACGTTCTTATTGCTTTTCGTATTTCATCACATCTTCGCTCACAAAAACAAGTTTGATGCCTGCCTGACGGAACATCTCTTCTGATTCCTGACCGCTGTGGTATTTCATTTCACATACTACCCTTTCAATGCCGCAATTAATGATGAGCATGGCGCAGGTGCGGCAGGGAGTCATCCGGCAATAAAGGGTTGCGCCTTCCAACGCAATACCGAGACGTGCTGCCTGGCAAATGGCATTTTGCTCGGCATGAACTGTCCGAACACAATGATTTGTTACTTTGCCATCTTCATGGGTCATTTGTTTGAAAAGATGACCAACTTCATCGCAATGGGGCAATCCGATGGGCGATCCAACGTAGCCTGTAACCAGAATCTGCTTGTTTCGGGCGATCACACAGCCACTCCGTCCACGGTCGCAGGTAGCGCGTTTGGCAATGGTATTGGCCACTTCCATAAAGTATTCGTCCCAGGTTGGTCGGATGTATTTTTTTTCTTCCATAGTGTGTTTATTAAATACGGCTAATTGTCACTCTTTCTTCTTGCCAATTTTCTGCCTTGCATTTTTCGGTCTCGACTCTGCTCGACCTCCGTTCCGTCCCTCGTCCCTTCTTTTCGTCCCTCGTCCCTCCCCCGCAAAGATACCACCTAAATTCCGGAATAATTTATCAGGACTTTCAAAAAAAAACAAAAAACACTTGACAAACTAAGAAATTAGTTGTAGATTTGTCATACCTTTTAACTAACAATTTAGTTGTACATATAAATCCAAAGAAAATGAAAGAACTAACCAGGGCCGAAGAGCAGGTAATGCAGATACTCTGGCGCATAGGCAAAGGGCATGTAAACGATTTGCTTGCATACTTCCCTGAACCTAAACCAGCCTACAATACCGTATCGACAATCATACGTATCCTCGAAAAAAAGGAATTTGTCGATCACGAAGCCATTGGGAAATCGCACCGCTACTTCCCAAAAGTGAGCAAACGTGATTACACCCGATTCACCATGAAGCAGATGCTCACCGGATATTTCAGCAACTCTTACAAACAAATGGTTTCCTTTTTTGCCGATGAACATGACCTTTCGGTGAAGGAAATGGAGGAAATCAGGCAATTGATGGAACAGCAAATCAACGAAAAAAAGCAGAAACCATGACACCGTTATTTATATATCTGCTCAAAGTCGCCATCATCAACGCATTGATGATAGGCTTTTATCATTTTGCAATCCGACCCGGGCGCAACTTCGGACTTATGCGGTGGGTGTTGCTGGCCGCGGTAGTTTTGCCATTGATTTTGCCGTTAATTCCGCAGCCTGTAATGCATCAGGGCGAAGCTGAAATTCCCCTGTATGTGATTTCACTTCCTGAAGTTCAAGGTGCAGCCACTATCTCAGCGGAAGCAAAACCTTCCATTATTCCTGACATCAGGGTGCTGATTTACGCTTCGGTTGTGTTGCTGATGATGCTGGCAACAATGGTTTCGGTTTTGTCGGTTGCCAGGCGACTGAGGTTGTCAAAAGTGAAAATCACCCTTTACGGGAAAATCTATATTGACGAAACCGCTGTTAGCCCATTTTCATTTTTCAAATGGGTATTTTTTCCGGATAAAAGCCTTGAACACCCTGATGCCGACCTTCTGCTCAGGCATGAATTCAGCCATGTAAAGCGCCACCACAGCATCGACCGGTTAATCTCAGCAACTTTTCGTGCATTTTTCTGGTTCAGTCCGTTCGCCCACTTTAACCACAGATTATTATCCGAAGTACATGAATACCAGGCCGATGCCGATGCCATTGCAGCATTTGGCGACAAAGCAGGCTATAATCAGCTAATAGTTTCTTATGCCGGAATACCTGGCAACAACCCGATAACCAATCCTTTCAGTGCTCATCTAAAAAAACGTATTATTATGCTAAATCATTTGAAACCCGGCAAACTCAGCTTAACCGCCATTGTAACCGGAATTGTACTCATTGCATCGGTTGCAGTTTTTTCATCGATGGTGCAACCTCAAAAAACAAATTCGTCGGACATGATGTCTGATGATGAATTTCAATCAGCAGCGCTATCCGAAAGTCTGTCACTTCCTGAAGTAACAGTTTTCCCTGTAGGTGACGGATCAACAGCAATCTCAGATGACACTACCCTTGTGCCGGCTCAATATCCTGGTGGCGATGAAGCGCGCATTTTATTTTTTAAAAACAACCTCAGGTATCCGGCTGAAGCCAGAAATCGGAACATTCAGGGTACTGTTGAGTATAAATTTACAGTGGAAGCCGATGGAAAAGTAACTTCCGTTGAAATAGTTTCAGGTATCGGCAGCGGCTGTGATGAAGAAGTTTTGCGTGTTGCTGCACTTATGCCTGCCTGGAAACCGGCGACCAAAGGTGGGAAGCCAGTGAAAAGCACTATGGTTTTACCTGTAAAATTTACACTTTCCAACGGCACAAACGAATCTGATGATGTATTTACGGTAGTAGAAAAATCACCAAGTTTCCCTGGTGGTGATGATGCCAGAGCCGCACATTTTGGTAAAGTTATGACTTATCCAGAATCAGCCAGAAAGGATAAAGTTGAAGGAACCGTTTATGTTACTTTCATAGTTGAAAAAGATGGAAGTTTAAGCAATGTCAGAATTTTGCGCGGTGTGAGGAAAGACCTCGATGAAGTTGCACTCAGGGTTATTAACAGTATGCCATTGTGGGAGCCCGGGACACAAAGAGGAGAACCTGTAAGGGTGCAGTTTAATATGCCTATAAAGTTCAAACTGTCGGAGGAAAAGTCAGAGGTGCAGAAGGAGGTAAAGAAAGAGTCGTCAAGCGAAGTTAAAACCTCAGCCATGATTGACGGGCGTGAAGTATTTATGGTTGTTGATGAAGCACCGGAATATCCGGGAGGAAGTGATGCTTTGTTTAAATATCTGGGCGAAAAAAATAAATACACCGAAGAAGCCATCAAACAAAAGATTGAAGGAACCATATACATTGGTTTTACTGTTGAACCAGATGGAAGCATCAGCAATGCCCGTGTGCTTCGTGGCATTGGCGGAGGTCTGGATGAGGTTGCTGTAAATTCAATCATGAATATGCCCAAATGGAAGCCCGGTAAAAATGGAGGCGTAGCTGTGCCGGTGCAGTTTAATATTCCGGTAAAGTTTAAACTTGATGCGGATAGTCCCGATAAACCTGTAGAAATGCCCGAAAAATCAATGTACCTCGGACGTGAAGTTTACAATAAGGTAGATGTTTCACCAGAGTTCCCCGGAGGTAATGAAGCATTTCTGGCTTATCTTAGAAAGTATATAGGGAACGTAGAGTTTTCAAATTTCGAAGATTCTAAAACGAGCCTTTCCATGATATTTGTTGTTGAACCTGATGGTAGAATTACCCCGGGAGCTGTTTCGGAAAATGCAGATGCTGTTGTTAAACTTACACCAAAGCTTCAGGAGGCATTAAAAAATATGCCAGTATGGAAACCCGGCAAAACAAAAGGAGTAGCAGTTCCGGTGAGAGAGCTAATCTTTCTTAAAATCATTAACCAGTGAAAGTTATGAAGTTGCTTCTGCTATTTATTTTTCTGACCTTTTTCACTTTTAATATTGAAGCCCTGGCATCCTGGCCGGGGCTTTTTAAGGTCAATCAATACAACAAGGAAGGATTGCGCCAGGGCCGCTGGGTTTATTACTGGGACGATGCAAAGAAAATTCCCATGAACAAACTGCGGTTTAAAAACGGCAGAGAGTTTGGACTAAACAGGTATTACAGCGAAAACGGCAAAAAGTGGCTCAGATTTAAAGCTTTTAAGGATGGCCGCATGATTGTAACGTATTATGACGAAACCGGTCGTAAAGAGCGGAAAGGTGAAGCTCTTATGATTTACGATCCACTCGAAATCCGTTACTGCTGGCATGGTACATGGAAATTTTATGAGAATGGTAAAAAAGTGAGAACTGCCATTTATAATATGGGGCAGGAAGTGGAATAATAAGTCCACTAATTAGGCTAAGCTTACCGTAAGCTTGAATGTGCGCTCTTTGATCGGGTAAATTCAGTTTATTTTGTCACTGAATAATGGTATTTTATCATCAAGTGGTTGTTTTGCAAGAAAGTTTTTCTTTGAAATGAAGTGTAAGTTTAATTAAAATTCATTTGTAAGTATCCTGTTTATTTGTTCTTCCAATCCATTTAAATCCTGCGTTGCATAATAAATCCTTTCCACTTTTATACCGTGGTACACATGAATAATAAAATTTCGGAATGAGCGGGGTATGTGCCATGGATAATTGTATTTGGCTAAAATTTCATCATCAATGTGCCTTATGGTTTCTCCAATAATCAGGAACTGATATTGTACTGCACTTTGCAATTTAATATCCTTCGAAAAAGAAATCTCGTCCTCACCTGCAACAAACTGCCTTATTAACCGAATAGCGTTGAGAATACTTTCAACTCTTTCTTTAGGTGTTGGTTTATCCATAAATCTTAATTAAATCATTGGTAACTGAATGGTTGGCGAAGTCTTTCAAATATCCTTTTTCTACGAGGTCAACTCTTCGCTTGATCTTTTGCTCTATCAGAAAGGCAATGTCCAGCAAATCAAACATGGAGTAGCTTTTTTTGCTGTTCATTTCTACCATAATATCAACATCGCTGCCATGTTGTACTTCGCCTCTGGCTATCGAACCAAAAAGCCACGCAGCAGAAACCCTTCCGTCATCTTTCAATACTTTTTTTATTAAATGGATGGTTTCTGATCTATCTGTTTCAGACTTTGCTCCATAATTTACTTTTTCTTCTGCCAGCTGCAAAGCTTCAATCGCCAGCTCTTCATCTGCAACTTCATACATCAGCTTGTCAGACAGCCAGAAAATTAGCAATTCATTTTTATTTACCTTAAAAAACTCAGCAAGTTTTATCACCTGTTCGCGGTTTGCATTGCGCTGTCCTCGCTCTATTTTGCTTAAAATTGCCTGATCGATGTCAAGGAATGCCGCCACTGTCCGAAGCGGCAATTTATTTTCTACGCGTAGTTTTCTTATTGTTTTGCCTAAGCTGTCCATTTTGAACAATTCTTTTTTGAATGTATTTGTCAAATTTACAAAATTATTTTGAAAATTTTCTACTTAGGTTCCAAAGTAAAATTATCAGGTTGTAAAGTAGCCTCAAGTAATACGAGCAAACATCAAGCTTCAGAAGGGCGCAGCGTAAAGATTAGTAATTCATCTCCACTCATAATTAATGATTAATAAATTTCCTTATCAGGTAAATCAATAAAAGCAAACAAGTCAGATTAAGATTATATAAAAAATGGAAAATACGTATTCACGCTTCGCCCCTCTGGGGCTTTTAAAATAGTCGCAGCTAAATTACTACCAACGCTTCGCCCCTCTGGGGCTGATCATCCTAATAATAATGATAATCATTCAAACTATTTAATATCTACACGAAAGAAAATAAGCCCCAGAGGGGCGCAGCGTTGGTAGCTTGAAGCATAATGAACGAACATCAAGCCCCAGAGGGGCGAAACGTAAAAAATTAGTAATTCAGTTTCGCTCTAAATTAATGATTAAATAAGTATATGCATGGGCTAACCGCGGGAAATCAAAAATTTGTCGCTTAAATTCAATTATGCTTACCTTTGAAGCCTAATCTTTACAAATCACAAAAAATGAGAAATCTGATTTTCAGTTTAATGGCCATCGTAATCCTGGCTTCCTGTAATTCCCGCAAAAGCGATGAATATGTAATCAAAGGCACCATCCAGGGTGATACTGTTGGGCAGGTTTTCCTGCAAAAGAGCAAAGATGGTCGCTTCGAAATTCTTGATTCAGCGAAGGTTGAGGATGGAAAATTCAAATTCACCGGAAAGATTACCGATGCCGATCTATATTACATCGGCCTTGACGAAAGCAGGTTTACCGGATTTTTTAATGAAGCAGCTACCATCAAAATCGATTTTCATACCGATAGTTTATTGAGCCCGAAAGTAAGCGGTTCAGTTTCTGACAAGCTTTATCGCGATTATCTGACTCTGGTTGAAAAGCAACGCAGTGTTGAAATTGGTCTTTATACAGCTTATAATGAAGCCAATCGCATGGCCGATACCGCAAAAATGAATCAACTTGAAAAGGATATCGAAGCCAACGATGTAATTCAAAAGGAAGAGATTATGAACTTTATTAAGGCCAACAACACTTCATTTGTTGCTCCTTATGTTGCCATTCGCCATGCATACATTATGGAACTTGACGAAATGGAAAAGGTTCTGGGATCATTGGATAAAAAAGTGCTGGGTTCCAGCTTTGCAAAAATGTTCAGCGATAGGATTGTTACACTTCAGAATGTAGCCATTGGCAAACCTGCACCTGATTTTACCATGAATGACCTGAATGGCAATCCGGTTTCGCTTTCACAATTGAAAGGAAAAGTTTTGCTGGTTGATTTCTGGGCTGCATGGTGTGGTCCCTGCCGTGCCGAAAACCCCAATGTAGTTGCAGCTTACGACAAATTCAAAGATCGTGGTTTTGATGTTCTTGGTGTTTCTCTCGACCGCGATAAAGAGTCATGGATGAAAGCTATTGCCGATGATAAACTCACCTGGACACATGTTTCAGATCTTCAGTACTGGCAGAATGCTGCCGCCAAACTTTACGGCGTTAATTCGATTCCTTCAAGTGTACTGTTAGATAAGGATGGCATTATCATCGCCCGAAACCTGCGTGGTGAAGAACTGCATAAAAAACTGGAGGAGATTCTGGCTCCGGTTTAACGTATTAAAAAAACTGTGAAATGAAAAATGGCACTCAAGGGTTGCCATTTTTTATTTTTATATCCCCCGGCAGTATGCTATAATCACCTTTTCTTCCTGAAGAAATCTGTCATCAATTTTCCACACTCCTCAGCCATTATTCCTCCCCGCACTTTGGTTTTGGGATGCAGCAGATTTGCATCCAGTGTTGAATAACCCCGTTTGGGATCAGCGGCGCCATAAACGATCTCGCCCAACTGCACCCACATAGATGCTGCGGCGCACATGGGGCATGGTTCCAGGGTTACATACAAAGTACATTCATTCAGGTACTTGCCTCCTATGTGGTTGGCTGCTGAAGTAAATGCCTGCATTTCGGCATGGGCGGTTGCATCGTTCAGAGCTTCGGTGAGGTTGTGACCGCGGGCAATTATCCGGCCCTGACTTACAATCACTGCGCCAACCGGAACTTCGTCTCTCTTCAGCGCGATAAGTGCCTCGTTGTATGCTTCACGCATAAAGTGCAGGTCGGAGGTTTTTGGTTGCAGTTCCATTTTAATATGTATCGTAAACTGCAAAGATACACTTCGCCAACACATAAAAGATGCAAAGAATCTGTATGCTGGCAAACATTTTACACCAACTCTTGTTTAAGCCATTGCCCGGTAAAATCATATGCAAATCAGTGATTTTCCGAAAGCATTGATAATTTGGCCGGCTGGTGAAACGGAGCCTGATTTTTCTTATAATTGCAAGCCCGAAAAGCTTACTGAAATTTATTTATGTATTGGTTTTAATAGCTGGAATGAGGAAATTTTACCTGTTGCTTTTTCTGGGGGTTTTCAGTCTGCCCCTGTTCTCTTTTGCCGTAAGCACCGGAAGTGCTGACACCACAGCGCATAGAGAAACAGCCGAAGAGGAGTTTAATGCCGGCGTAATGATCATCGATCATATTGTTGACAGCTACGAATGGCATATTGCTACCCTGGGTCATACACATGTTTCTATTCCCCTTCCGGTGATTCTTATTGATGGCGGGAAACTGCATTTGTTCAGTTCGTCAAAGTTTCACCACGGGCATGATGCTTACAAAGGTTTTAAAATTGAAACTGCCAAAGGCGGAAATAAGGGAAAAATTGTAAAGGTTGTCCCCGGAACCATGACCACGGATTCCGAAGCGGGAATGCCTGTCGATCTTTCAATCACCAAAAATGTTGTGGGTGTATTTGTTAGTTTTATTGTTCTGTTGCTGGTTTTCTTTTCTGTTGCCCGATCATACAAACGAACTGCCGGCCATGCGCCCAAAGGATTGCAATCATTGCTTGAGCCGCTGATTCTCTTCGTCAGGGATGAAATTGCAAAGCCCTCCATCGGAAAACATTACGAAAGGTTTATGCCTTTTTTGCTCACTATTTTCTTCTTTATCTTTTTCACCAACCTTATCGGATTGATCCCTCTTTTTCCGGGAGGAGCAAATGTAACGGGCAATATTGCAGTAACCATGGTGCTTGCCCTCTTTACTTTTTTCATGACATCATTCAGTGCCAATAAATCCTATTGGCTGCACATATTCAACACACCCGGCGTGCCCTGGTGGCTTAAATTTCCGATTCCCCTCTTTCCGATTATCGAAATAACCGGAGCTGTGGTAAAGCCTTTTGTATTGATGATCCGTTTGTTTGCCAATATTACCGCCGGTCACATTATTGTGCTGGGATTCATCAGCCTTATTTTTGTTTTCGCGAAGATAAGTCCTGCTCTTGGTTACGGAGTTTCAGTGGTATCGGTGTTCTTCGCAATATTTATCAGCCTGCTCGAATTGCTTGTGGCATTTATTCAGGCTTATGTGTTTACGCTGCTTTCGGCACTGTATTTTGGAATGGCCACCGAAGAACACGCACATGCTGACGGGCATCATTAAGATTTTTTAGTAAAGTAATTTTTTGATTCATCCTTAAACCCAACAATTATGACAGTTTTATCAGTACTTCTGCAAGTAGCAACCGATCTGGCTCCTTTGGCCAAGATGGCTGCTGCTTTTGGCGCCGGAATCGCCGCCATTGCTGCTGCGTTTGGCATCGGCAATATCGGCCGTGCAGCATTAGAATCCATTGCACGCCAGCCCGAAGCTTCAGGTGACATCAGGTCAAACATGATTGTATCGGCTGCTCTTATCGAAGGAGTTGCCTTCTTTGCCATCGTGGTTTGTCTGCTTATCCTGTTTATCTAACGATAACAGAACTGACTACCGGTTCAACGGTTGGTTGCGCCGGTAGTTTTGTTTACTGATCATAATCGAAAAAAAGGAAAATTATGGAATTAGTTAATCCCGGCATTGGGCTTATTTTCTGGATGGCCTTGTCCTTCGGATTGTTGCTGTTTATTTTGGGCAAATTTGTTTGGCCTCCCATTATGCGTGCCCTGCATGAACGCGAAAAAAATATTGAACTGGCGCTTCACGAAGCCGAAAAAGCACGTGAAGAGATGAAGCTTCTGATGTTTACCAACGAACAAATGATGCTTGAAGCCAAGAATGAGCGTGATAAACTGATAGGCGAAGCCCGCAAAATCAGGGAATCGCTGATTGAGGAAGCAAGGTTAAAAGCCGGCGAAGAAGCAAGTCGTATGATTGAAAATGCCCGCGAAAGGATTCATTTCGAAAAGATGGCCGCCATCACCGAGCTGAAAAATCAGATCGCTAATCTCTCTATCGAGATTGCCGAGAAAGTTATACGGCGCGAACTTTCTGAGCCTTCAAGACAGGAGGAAATTGTGCGTGAATCGCTGAACGACATCAACCTTAACTAAGCGCGATGAACAATCCAAGAGTCAATATACGATATGCTCAGGCACTCTTCGATCTCGCTTTGGAACGCAGCGAAGTTGAAACAGCCAGAAAGGACATGAATCTGATTGAAAATATTTGCAATCAGAATCCTGATCTGATCGTTATGCTCAATAGTCCGGTTATCAGCAGCGACAAAAAGATTTCAGTGATGCATCTGCTTTTATCCGGAAAGATTGGCAAAATGGCCATGGGTTTCGTCGATATTATTATCCGCAAAAGGAGGGAAGCGCATTTAAATCATATTGCCCGGAAGTTTGAAGACCTTTATCTGGAATACAAAAACATTCAGAAAGCAGTTGTAACTTCAGCCATTCCGCTCAGCGAAAGCCTGAGGCAATCCATAAAAAAAGTGCTCGAAGAACAAACAAAGGGAACCATAATAATGGCTGAAGTTGTTGATCCGGAAGTAATTGGCGGACTGATTGTTAAAGTCGGAAATCAGCTTTACGACGACAGCATACGACAGAAGCTTGTTGATTTGCGCAAAGAATTTAACGTGAATACTTACATCAGAGAATTTTAAAAATATAACCAAATGGCAGAAATTAAACCTGCAGAAGTATCGGCAATATTACGGCAGCAACTGGCCGGATTCAGCACAGAGGCTGAACTTGAAGAAACAGGAAGTGTTTTACAGGTTGGAGACGGAATTGCAAGGGTTTACGGACTTTCGAATGTTCAGTCAGGCGAGCTTGTTGAGTTTGTCTCAGCCGGCGTAAAAGGAATTGTGCTCAACCTTGAAGAAGACAATGTCGGGGTAGTTATGCTTGGAGAATCTTCGGGCATTAACGAAGGCGATCTGGTTCAGCGTACCCGCCGCATTTCCTCTATACCTGTTTCAGAAGGCATGCTTGGCCGGGTTATCAATACCCTGGGAGAGCCCATTGATGGCAAAGGTCCGATTACCGGTGAAATATTTGAAATGCCCCTTGAGCGCAAAGCGCCCGGTGTTATTTACCGCCAGCCGGTGAATGAACCGCTGCAGACCGGTATCAAAGCCATTGATGCGATGATTCCGATCGGACGTGGTCAGCGCGAATTAATTATCGGTGACCGCCAGACAGGAAAAACCGCCATTGCACTGGACACCATCATTAACCAGAAGGAATTTTACGATAAAGGCGTACCGGTTTTCTGTATTTATGTGGCCATCGGTCAAAAAGGAAGCAGTGTTGCAGGTATTGTTCAAACGCTTGAGGCGAAAGGTGCCATGCATTACACGGTTGTGGTTGTGGCTACTGCCAGCGACCCTGCTGCCATGCAGTTTTATGCGCCGTTTGCAGGCGCGGCTATCGGAGAGTATTTCCGCGATACAGGTCGTCCGGCGCTTATTATTTTTGATGATCTCTCGAAACAAGCGGTTGCTTACCGCGAAGTGTCACTGTTGCTGAGACGTCCGCCCGGACGTGAAGCTTACCCCGGCGACGTTTTTTACCTTCACTCACGCTTGCTCGAAAGGGCGGCAAAAATCATTGTTTCCGACGAGATTGCTGCCGGAATGAACGACCTTCCCGCATGTCTGCAAGGCAAAGTCAGGGGTGGAGGTTCGCTGACAGCCCTTCCCATTATTGAAACACAAGCCGGCGACGTTTCGGCATATATCCCGACCAACGTGATTTCAATTACCGATGGTCAGATATTTCTCGAAAATAACCTCTTCAATGCCGGAATCCGGCCGGCCATCAACGTGGGAATCTCTGTTTCACGGGTGGGTGGTAATGCCCAGATAAAACCTATGAAAAAGGTTGCTGGTACGCTTAAACTCGATCAGGCACAATACCGCGAACTCGAAGCATTTTCAAAATTCGGATCCGATCTTGATGCTGTTACAAAGTCAGTTCTTGACAAAGGAGCACGCAATGTTGAAATCCTGAAACAGGCACAATATTCTCCAATGCCTGTTGAACAGCAGGTTGCCATTATTTACTGTGGGGCAAAAGGTTTGCTTCAGAAAGTGCCGTTGCGCAACATTCATAATTTTGAAGTTGAGTTTCTGCACAGACTTGAAGACACAAAACCTGAATTGCTGGAGCAATTGCGCAAAGGAGTGTTTACACCTGAAATTGAAAAAGCGCTTGATGATGCAGCCATGGAGCTGGTGAGAAAGTACGAAGTTTAATATTTCAATAATACATTAATGCCCAGTCTCAAAGAGGTCAGGACCCGGATAACATCCGTAAAATCAACGCAGCAGATTACCAGCGCCATGAAGATGGTGGCTGCTTCAAAGTTGCGCAAAGCCCAGACCAGCATATTACAGCTGCGGCCATTTGCAGCACATCAAAAAATGCTGCTGCAGCAACTTACTGCCGGCCTGGGCGAAAAGAAAGCCAATATCTATGGCGAAGTCCGCGAAGGTGGCAGGGTTCTTTATGTGGTTTTTACATCGAACAGAGGTCTCTGCGGTGCTTACAACACCAATGTGATCAAACAGATGAATGCCATTATTGCGGCAAACAGCACAACTAAAAACGGCAACGGTTTCGCATTGGTAACTATCGGTAAAAAAGCCAGTGAATTTTATGCAAAACAGCCCGTTGAGGTTGTAGCCACACATGATGATCTTTATGATCAGCTGACCTATGCCAAAGCAGTTCCGGTTGCGGAAAATTTTATTCAGATGTATCTCTCAGGTGAATACAACCGGATAGTATTTATATATCATCAGTTCAAAAATGCAGTTGTTCAGAGATTGCAGGTTGAGCAGTTTCTTCCGGTTGAAAGTCCGGAACTGGATGAAAAGTCTGAACACCGGGAAGTGGAATATATTTTTGATCCGTCTATGGAAGAAATTCTTGACGATCTGGTTCCACAGATTCTGAAAACCCAGTTTTACAAAGCGCTGCTCGATTCTTGGGCATCAGAACTCGGCGCCAGAATGACTGCCATGTCGCAGGCCACCGATAATGCCAATGAGTTGCTCAAAGATCTGAAACTTACTTACAATAAAGCCCGTCAGGCTTCCATCACCAAAGAAATTCTTGAAATTGTGGGTGGTGCCGAAGCATTGAAAAACCAATAAGATCAGAAACATTCGTACCTTTGGGATGTTTATTAAATAACTTAAAAACATTGTATTATGATTTCGAAGAAAGTTGAAGAAGCCATTAATGAGCAGATTAAGAAAGAAGAACACTCTTCGAGGATTTACATGGCCATGGCTTCATGGTGTGAAACCAACGGATATCGCGGAGCTGCTGATTTTCTTTACAAACAGAGCGACGAAGAGCGTATGCACATGCTCAAATTCATTAAATTTCTGAACGACAGAGGCGGTTATTCCGTGCTTGATTCACTTGAAGTTCCCGTTTCGCAATACAAATCATTGCGCGAAGTATTCGACCATGTTTTGAGTCACGAGGAATTTGTCACGGCCTCCATCAATCAGGTTTACGAAGTTTCGCTCAACGAAAAAGATTACACCACCGGAAACTTCCTGCAATGGTACATCAATGAGCAGATTGAGGAAGAAAGCACCGTTCACGGCATTCTCGACCAGATGAAATTACTTGGTGATGATAAGGCAGGTTTGTTTCACATCGACAAGGAGCTGGGAGCAATGGCTGCCGCCAAGGTAATTGATGTGCTTGCATAAGTAGGTATATCAAAATGCTGAATGTCACATAGATGTGATAATGATCAGCTAAAGATTCAGCGGTTCATCGGTTTATCGATGGGCCGTTTTTTTTATTTTTCTGACTTCATTACTCAATCTCCGCTATACTTTGAATTAAATGCATGATGATGTCTGCTCCTGCTTCTCCTGAACCATACGGCAATGCACTTTCAATACCTTCTGTGATGTTTATGTTTCCCAAAAGGTTTTGAAATTCAGACTTTAAGTACATTCGGACATTAGGTGTAGATTTACCGATAATAGCCAAAAGGCCCGGACAATTATCCAAAATGTAAATGATATCCTCAAAGTCGTGACTTTGACGTAAATCATTACCTCCTCGTCCCTTATGAGCCTCAAATTTTGCAGCTAAATAATATTCAGGAGAAAACACAAAAACTTCAGTCCCATCGTGGAGTGTTTTTGATATTTTAGTTTCAGACCCTCCTTCATACCACCGGTTACTGAATCCGAGTACACTTGAATCTGATGGCATAACATCTACTTTAATGCCTTGATAAATCCATCTGCAAATTGGAGCTCCTATTGAAGTATCATTTTTAAACCCTTTTGATCTCAGGTTTTCTTCCAGCCTGGCGAAATGCGGTCTTGAACTTATCTCGATAACACAATCTATATCAATCGTTGTTCGTATTTCCGAAGCTGCCGGATTATCAGCGTATAGCTCAGCAACCGCACCACCTACAAAAACCATTTCATCTTTCAATTCACCCAAACCATTTGCCACGATTTGCAGCATAATAATATTTGTACTAGGCATTTTTCAGTCGTTTGGTTAATTCGTCAATGGCAATTTTTATCTCTCTTACCCGGCCTACCCGAAGTGTATCGACAATAGTCAGAAGTTCATAAAACACTTTATCCTCATGTACTATATCAGGAAGGGTTTTATATAATGGCTCAATGGCTTGCCCTCTGTGGGTCCCTTTAGCATTAGACCATACATAAATATCAACATCAGATGAAATTTGTTCTTTTATTGGCGATGCAGAATGAGCTGTAGGAGTTCCTTTTACAGTAGCTCCTGGTTCAGTAGGGAAAACATATTTTAATCCGTAAATCAAAAACTCGGTGAAAGAACTGATATTAACTTTTCTTTTTTTACTGTCAATCAGCTTTGCTATCCTGCATCTGTTTAAAGCTTCAGAAACTTCAGATGGACTAATTCCAATAGCATTTGCAATATCAATGTTTCTCCATTTATCATCTCCAAATGAAATAATTTTCAACAGAACAACAATATCCTGCGGCCGCATTCCATTATGTTTTTTCATAATCATAATATTTAATTCGCGATTCGCGAATTGCAAATATATTCAAAAAATCAATGAAGACACTAACTTTTTTAACAGGAAAGTTGATTTAATGGCCGAATCATTACTTAGGAATCCCTATTTAATCAATAGTTTAAATAATAGTAAAGTGCTGATTTATGATGGAATAAGCAAAGAAATATTTGTCTGATATCATTCAGGCAATAGATCTGATAGAGATGTTTTTTCGAAAAATGCCTGGCAAGAAGTGGATATGCTTTTCTGATTATCATTACTTATGGGATAATTTGTACAAATACAATACGAAAAAGGGGATAATATATAAGCTATGGGTACAATAATATCATCCCGATTATTAATTCTTCGATTTTCGATGGGTCGTTTTCTATCAGAAGCTTAGTGGTTTGTACTGGCAGCCTGGCTGGTTACTTCCGGCCCGTTTTTGCAACAATGCTTACCCTCAGGTTTTCGTACCATTTTTCGCTATATTTCCTGATTAGTGAATCCTTCAGGAAAACATACATGGGGACATTCAGCTTTTTGCCAAACTCAAGTGCGGGGCGGCAAATGTGCCATTCATGATAATTGACGGCATCAAAATCGTTGTACTTACTTATGCGGACAGGGTACAAATGACATGACACCGGTTTGCGGAAATGTGATGCTCCGGCTTCCCAGGCTTTTTCTATGGCGCAGGCGGCAATTCCTTCATCATCAAACACCACAAAAACACACTCTGCACCATTGATTAGCGGAGTAACATAATGCCCATGTGCATCAAAATCGAAAACACCCATTTGTTCAACCGCACGAATGCCATCTGAGCGCATAAAAGGTTTTATACGATCAAGGTTATCTTCAAGTTCTGAAATTTCATGCTCTTCAAGTGGTGCTCCGGCATCGCCTTCAACGCAGCAGGCGCCTTTGCACTTTTTCAGATCGCATACAAAACAGACCTTGTGCAGGTCGTCAGAGTTCAGGGTATTGTCAATGGCTATCATGGGGCAAAGATAAGTGTTAATTGCAATGGCATGTAAACAGGTGGAAGTGAAGTTTTTGGAAACATTGCTTTTTACGATGGGATGAATTTGCTTGTCGGCAAATGAAAATCAACACCGGTTTGTTTTTACAAGCTTTTTCATGTACGTTTGTAGCTCAAATTCAGCTTAATGGGCGTATTGAATGGTTACCGATCTGTGATACTGCTTACTGTTCTTAGTTGTGTTATGTCTGCCAACAGCCAAAAAGCTTTCACCCCAATGGTTGTAAATCCGGTAGAAAACCGCTGGGAACTTACCGATGAGGAGGATGGTATAAAATTCTATGTTCGCTGGGTGCCACTGAATTCCCTTACAGAAGTACGTGAGCGCAAAGTTGAAATTCTGGCACATACCAGACTCGATAAGGCCCTGGGTCTGGTAACCGATATTGACAAAGCCAGTTTGTGGATGTCGGGAATTAAAAGAGCATCGCTACTTCAGCGCGACAACAGCAATCAATGGTATTCTCATGTCCTTTATGGCTTACCCTGGCCATTCAATGATCGCGAAATGATTACTTTGTGCCGGATGAACAAAAGAGCTGGGCAATCGAAAATAACCATCAGCATGGAAAGCGTTGATCACTCTTATCCAAAGGCAAAAGGGGTGGAGAGGCTCACCAACTATAAAGCAAGCTGGGAAATTGTTGAAATCAACCATAATCTGGTGAAAATGACTTTTATCGCGCTCTCCGGCGATCCTCCGGCTTTCCCTAGGGTAATACAGGATCCGGTGATTAAAAGGGTTTTTATGGGGAATATGCGAAGCCTTAAGGAGTTATTGGAGAAGGGATAAGAGAACTGTCAACTTGCATTCGTTATTACCCCCTCTGTCTCCCCCTGCGATCAGGGGGAGAAACTTTCTACCAGCATTTCTGAGTATTCTGAGATCTTTATTATTAGTGGCATGAATATGAAGACTGTTGTCTTCCTAAACTGGCGATTTACTTTTGCGAAAAATTGATGATGCAAAATTGCTGATTTCAAGTGGCATGAATTTTAACCTGCTAGCAGGGGTATTTTTTAATTATAAAAGCATCTAAAAAAACGAAATTTATCGTCCCCCTTTTCCGAAAGGGGGATAAGAGGGGGATAAAAAACTGTCAAATCGCATTCGTTATTACCCCCTCTGTCTCCCCCTGCGATCAGGGGGAGAACCGTTCCACCAGCATTTTTGAATATTCTGAGATCTTTATTATTATTGGCATGAATTTTAACCCGCTAGCAGGGGTATTTTTTAATTATAAAAGCATCTAAAAAAACGAAATTTATCGTCCCCCTTTTTCGAAAGGGGGATAAGAGGGGGATAAAAAACTGTCAAATCGCATTCGTTATTACCCCCTCTAGCTCCCCCTGCGATCAGGTGGAGAACCGTTCCACCAGCATTTTTGAATATTCTGAGATATTTATTATTAGTGGCATGAATTTTAATCCGCTAGCAGGGGTATTTTTTAATTATAAAAGCATCTAAAAAAACGAAATTTATCGTCCCCCTTTTCCGAAAGGGGGATAAGAGGGGGATAAAAAACTGTCAAACCGCTTTCAACTAAGCTTCAGAAAAACACGGATTTATCGTCCCCCTTTTCCGAAAGGGGGATAAGAGGGGGATAAAAAACTGTCAAATCGCTTTCAATCAAGTCTCTGAAAAACACGGACTTATCGTCCCGCTTTTCCGAAAGGGGGATAAGAGGGGGATAAAAAACTGTCAAATCGCTTTCAATCAAGTCTCTGAAAAACAAGGACTTATCGTCCCGCTTTTCCGAAAGGAGGATAAAAGGGGGATATATAATCTAAAATAAAAGCTGCAACTGCACCTCTTATCCCTCCTTTACCGGTATCTTTATATCCTTGATATTCAGTTGAATGGACTTTTGGTTATTCCACTCATTTTCTTCAATATGATAGCATATGCTGAATGGTTTTCCCTGGCTGATGTAATTAAAATGATCGCCCTGCTGAAAAGCAATGGCAGCGAATGGAGCTGAGGCAATCTCATGATGACCGATGGTAAGCTTGAGGTGATTTTTGCCGACAATTCGTCCGTAACCATTGTCTATAACCCCATCGGTTTGAAATACAGGTGACATATTTCCCGGGCCGAACGGGGCAAATTGTTTCAGCACTTTATAAAATCTCGGACCAATCTCGTTCAGGTTTATTTTCAGATCAATCTCCACTTCAGGCGATAACATATCTTCAGTAAGCCCTTTTTTAACCACGCCTTCAAACTTCTCGATAAAAGCTTCCAGATTTTCAGGCTTCATCGAAAGACCGGCAGCATATTTATGACCACCAAAATGTTCGAGCAATTCGCTGCATTCGTCTATGGCATCATAAATGTCAAAATCTTTTATCGATCGGGCGGAACCGGTCACCAATCCGTTGCTTTGGGTAAGCACAATGGTTGGCCGGTAATAAGTTTCAATAAGCCGTGAAGCAACAATTCCGATTACTCCTTTGTGCCAGTCTTGGTGGTAAACCACGGTTGAGCAGGCATCGCGAAGGCGGGCATCAGATTTAATTGCATCCATAGCCATATCGGTGGTGATGGCATCCAGATCGCGGCGGGTGGTGTTGAAGTCATTGATTTGCTGCGCGATGGTATCGGCCTCTTCGTGGGTTGCACACACCAGCAGCTTCACCGAATTTCGTCCGCTTTCAATACGTCCTGCTGCATTGATGCGTGGCCCCACCAGAAAAACCATATCAGAAATGGTAAGTTCGCGGTTGAAAATGCAGGGAAAATCATCAAATCCGTTTCCGTTGGGGATGGTTTGCGGAGTTGGTACTGAGATATAAGTCCCTTCAGGTTTGCGGATGATATTTGAATAGCGGAGTATGGCTTCAAAGCCCGGCCGTGGGTTCTGATTGATAAGCTGAAGTCCGAAATAAGCCAGAATGCGGTTTTCGCCGGTGATGGGAACAATATCTGAAGCAATGCTGACCACCACAAGATCAAGATATTTATTGAGGATAGTGAAGGGAATATTTTTGCTGGAAGCAATGGCTTGAATCAGCTTAAACCCAACGCCGCAGCCCGAAAGTTCCTTAAACGGATAATTGCAGTCGGGCCGTTTGGCATCAAGCACTGCAACTGCTTCAGGCAATTGATCGTCGGGCCGGTGATGGTCACAAATGATAAAATCCACACCATATTCATTGGCTTTTTTGATTTTCTCGATGGCTTTGATTCCGCAATCCAGCGCAATCACCAAACTGAAACCTTCTTCATGTGCAAAATCAACCCCTTTGAACGAAATGCCGTAACCTTCCGAATAACGGTCGGGAATGTAATAATCAACCGCATCGTGACCAATCTCCCTCAGAAAAGTATAAACCAGCGAAACGGCAGTAGTTCCATCAACATCGTAATCGCCGTAAACAAGTATTTTTTCTTTATTGTCGATGGCTATTAAAACGCGTTCCACGGCTTTGTCCATATCCTTCATCAGGAAAGGATCGTGCAATTGATCCAGCGTAGGCCTGAAAAAATCCTTAGCTTCCTCAAAAGTGTTAACATCGCGCTGCACCAGCAACTCGGCCAGCACAGGACCAATGCCCAGCTCAGCGGACAAAGCGGCAACCTTTTCGGGATTACCCCGCTCTTTCAATACCCAACGTTTCTGCATCCTTACTTTTTTCGATGCGTAAAATTAGGGATTATGCAGCTAAGAAAGAAGGAAAAATTTTTCTGTTGTTGAAAAAGAAAATGAATCGGGGTTTTATCACATTGTTTTTAGGACATTGCCCGTGCTTATTTTTGTTCATGTTCAACTTGATAACTTATTCAAAAATATTTCTTTGAATTTTATAATCATGTATTATATTTGATGGCATAAATAGACAGTGACATCAGCAATGCCAATCATATTTACTCCGGAGCAATGAACGAGATAAATAATATCGAACCCTTTTTGCAATTAAATATAACTGGGGGGGGGGTATGTATTTGTATATCAGCGTATTGCGTTTCAAAGAGAATTTTTTCAATTTTGTTCAGGCTTAATAATTATTCATTTCCATTATCATACAGGGTATCTGCAAAGATTCCCTCCTTAACTGTTTTGAAATGAATACGACATTTGGAATCTCTGGGAGGGGACAAAACAAGTGTAACACTTCAAAGCAAATAACATGAAAAACATTAATAGCAGAACAAAATGTTCTCAAAACGCAATAAGCTGCTGTTCAGAACCTAAAAACATCATCAGGCAACATTACCCGGGCTTTCTTAAATTTTCTCCGGTTCTTCTTATTTTAATTTTGGTTTTTATCAACCAGTTTAGTTTTGCACAAGACCACTGGATGGCCAGATTCAGCCATTTAGGTAATTTTTACCAAGTAAAGGCAGCGGCAGAACAATATTTTAGTGAGGATCCTGCCAGAATCGACAACAAAGCCTGTGGCTATACAAGTTTTCACAGGTGGGTTTATTATATGGAGCCCAGAGTTGATGCAAACGGAACATTAGATTCATATAAAACTGCGGCTGTAACTGCAAGTCAGGTACTTCGAAATCGGGCTCCAGACAGCAACTATCCTATTGACTGGTTTTCTAATTGGCCTACAGTCAATACACATCCTACCCATGCAAGTATGGGGCTGGTGACTTCAATAGCGGTTAATGAAAATGACATTTCTAACATTTATGCAGGCAGTAATTCAGGTGGACTGTTTGTTACTTACGATAATGGAGAAAATTGGGAATGTTTGACAGATCGAGAATTGATCAACGGGGTTGAATCCATCGAGATACACAAAGACAGACCAGGTGTAATTTACATTGGCACCGGAACTGAAACTTTTGGCAGGGCTTGTGGATTTGGCGTCTGGAAAAGCTCTGACAATGGTGTTACATGGAATGAAACCGGCTTAAATTCTCAGTCGTTTTCCGGCAATTTTTTTACAAAAACTGCTCAAGATCCGGTATATCCTGATACACTGTATGCCATTGTTAATTTTGAAAATACAGACACACTGAGTAAAATAATGCGAACATTGGATGGCGGTGAAAATTGGGAAGTTAACTTTTCTGCTCCTCCACTCTTAAGGGAGATAGAAATAGACAAATCGAATACAGCCAAAGTTTATGCAAGCGGAAGTGGATTGTATTTTTCAAACAATTATGGAGCAACCTGGGATGACATCACCTACAAGATTGTGCCGGACATTGATGATTACATGGTAATAAGGGCATCAGTTGCAATACACCCATTTGATCCGCAAAAAATCCTTGTATTTAGACAAATGGTAAATAAAACCAATCCTCAAGATTTTTCAGCAGGAGTATTATTATCTGTTGATGGGGGGAATAATTTTCAACTATTATCCTTTGCAAGTGGTGCGTTTTGTCATATTGAAGCTGGTTATTGGATGATGGAATTAGAGTGGTCAAAAACCCGAACAAATAATTTTTATGTTGGAGGCTTATGTATTGCTCAGTATGAAATTATCTCAAATAATCAATTTGTAAGAAAAAACATGTCAGGCCATAGTGTTAATCAATATGGCTGCACAAGCTCAGCACCCTATCATGTTGATATAAGAGAGCTTAAAACCTATGTGATTAATGGGGTTGGTTATATCTATAATGGCAATGATGGGGGAATAACCAAAGGCACTGAAATTATTAATATTCCTCCTTTTAACTCTGATGTTGAATGGGCTGACTTAAGCAGAAATGGTTTGAATATTACCCAATTCTACGGCTTTGGAATTCCGGATAATGGTTCTGACTTTATTGCCGGCGGCACACAGGATGGTAATTTTAACATTCATGAAAACGGGAGCTGGCGTGCAAACGGGGGAGATGTATATGAAAATGTTATAGATTACAGCAATTCTGATATTATTTACAGGACATCACCAGCTCTAGGCAATGCAATACCTAAAATGTTTCTTAATAAATCTACTAACAGAGGGTTAAGTTGGACTCAAATCATGCTAGCTGACACTCTTCGTAGAAACGACTGTCCTATTGAGATGAGCCAAGCAAACCCAAACAGAGTATATACAGGTGGAATAAATGTTTGGAGAACATTGAATGGCAAAGATTTTCAACAAATTTCCAACTTTACGAACCAGAGTAAACTTAAAACTGTTAGGGAAGCACCTTCTAATCCTTTGGTGATCTATGCTGCAAAAGAAAACCCAACCTGGCAATATACACCTGCAATTAACACTGATCGCTTATTCAAGACTGTGAATGGCGGAATAACCTGGGTGGATATAACACCAAATGTCAGCCATGCATACCTTGCCAGTGCAGGAATAACCGACATAGCGATTGACCCAAATGATCCTCATACATTTTTCTTAACTTTGGACAGAAACTGGGATGGTATGAAAGTGTTTAAAGGAGTGGGGACAACCAGTATTACCTGGACCAATATTTCAGAAGGACTTTTAAATCTTCCGGTAAATTGCATAAAATTCAGGCCAGTAAATGATTTACAGGAACTCTTTATTGGAACTGATGATGGTGTCTATTACCGAAACAAGAATATGTCATCGTGGGAGCCTTTTGGAAATGGGTTGCCAAAAACATTGATCAGCGATATTGAATATGAGTATGCCAATCATATTATGTACATTTCCACTTTTGGCAGAGGTATATTCAAAGCAAATTTAAGCAACTTTAATTTGCCTCCCAATGGTGGTGACATTATTGTTTCAACCAATGAAACATGGAGCGTGCTGAAAAGGGTGCCAGCAAATGTAATTGTTAAACAAGGGGCAACACTTACAATTACCGGCGTTGTAAAAATGAATGAGTCAAAGCAGATTATTGTTGAAAAAGGTGCAACACTCGTTGTTGATGGTGGAATTATCAGAAACCATATTATAAACACCTTTTGGAAAGGAATAGTTGTACAAGGAACTGATGGACCACAAAACCCTCTGTATCAAGGCATAGTTGCACTTAAGAACAATGCTGTAATTGAAAATGCTGAAATTGGTATTTTGGCAAAAGGAAATACATCATTTTCTGGTGGAGGTATTATTTCTGCAAGCAATGCTACTTTCAAAAATAACATTAAAGCAGTTGAGTTTACACCTTATAAATATAGATACTCAATCAGTTCTTATAGTTTGTGCACCTTTATTACAACAGCACAAATGCCCGCGAACTATAATCCTGTTGCCTTTGTATCGCTCGAAAACATTGATGGTGTTAAATTTAACGGTTGTAAATTCATAAATGAAAGAACAGCAGCTGTTGAAAAGCTTGGAATAGGAATTATCAGCCACAATTCATACTTCTTTGTTGATCATAAATGTTCGAGCAATCAGACCCCATGTCCTGTAATTGAATACCAAAGGAGTGAATTTATTAAACTGCAATATGGGATATATTCCAACAGCAAGTTTCCCGGCAAGCCCTTTAAAGTGGTTAATTCTTTCTTCCAATACAATGAATGTGGTATTTATGCTGCTGCAACTTCAAATATCGAAATCAGGTTTAATGTATTTGATATTAAACCTCTTTACTTAAAAAATACAGGATTGTATCTCGACAGATGTACCGGATATATAATAGAAGAAAACACTTTCGCTTTTGTTGGGAATCAAAATGGAGGCACGCGTGGCATTGTTGTTAACCAGAGTGGTTTTGAAAATAACATGATTTACTTAAATCAGTTTAACAACCTTCAATATGGTATCGTTTCGCAGGACATAAACAGGAGTGCAAATGGGAATACTGGTTTAATGTTAAAATGCAACAGTTTTACTGTTAATAGTTATAGTAAATATGATATTGCCATTTTAAAGACAAACCCTGCCGCCACAGGAATGGGAATTGCCACCAACCAGGGCAGCAATGGTCCCGATAAAGAATCTCCTGCCGGAAACCTTTTTACCAACTTCAATTTCTCTACGTACCACAGCATCTACAACGATGGTGAGTTTGTGAATTATTTCCACCATAATGCAGCATCTCATAATAAGGTTCGACCACAAAGGGTTACAGAAACCACGGTTACCAGGCGAGAAACTCCTTGGAGTTATTCAATAGATTGTTGTCCTCCTAATTCATCAGGAGGCGGGGGTATATCAATTATTGATGGTGAAATCGCTGCCCATAAAGAGGAAGCAGACATTAAAACGGAAACCCTGAATTCCCTTATAGACGAGGGTGAAACTACCGTTAAGGTACTTGAAGTGAACCTTGCTTCGCCCAGCGAAGCTCTCGAGGTTAGAAACTCTTTGTTACAAACCTCTCCTTATGTTTCCGACACCGTTTTAAAATCTTCAATCAAACGTGAGGAATTATTTAACAATGCCATGCTACGCGACATTATGGTGGCCAACCCTCAAAGTGCCAAATCAGAAAAACTCTTGCAGGAATTGGATATGCGCCTTGATCCTATGCCGGAATTTATGAGAGATGAAATTTTGGAAGGAATATTTGTACTCTCTGCCAGGGAGCTGATGGAAGCCAAAAGGGATCTTGATATGCAGCTTTACAACTATGGCTTTAACCGCTTGCTATCTGCCGCGCTTACCGATACCATACCTGTACCCGTTGATACACTTATGGCCTTGCTCGCTGCCGATGGAAGTGCCCGGTCGCTGATGCAACAAGCATGGGTATTGTTGGAAAATGGTGATACAATTTCCGCTACCAATCGTATGACCTCTATACCCAATGAGGTATCTCTAACAGGAACAGAAGCAAAAGAACATGCGGAGCAATTGGCCTTTATGCAATGGTTGGTAGAACACCCAGCGATCTCAGAAGAACAATTTGAAGATTTGAGTAATTTTATTGAAAGCCCTTCCAATGCTGTTTCTGCTGCCGCGCATAGCATCATGGTAGCTCATCAACTGCTCGATTACCAGGAGCCTTACCTTGTGCCCGATTTAACAAAGAGCATTGAGGTGAAGAAAACCAAAACTCAAACTCCTGAAATTTCAAATGATATAATAAGAATTTATCCCAATCCAGGTAAAGATTATATCACAGTGGAATATTCTGTGGAGGGTAACAATAATTTTCGCTACTATGAAATAACTGACCAATCCGGTAAAGTTGTGAAAAAGAGTAATCTTGGCAAAAGTGCTGATCAGGTTATTATTGACACTCGTGATCTTGCATCCGGCAGTTATTACATAAGTCTGATTTCTGGCAATAAAAATGTTGCTGGTACACGATTTGTGATTGCTAAATAAAATTTCTAATTTTAGCAGGCAGAGGTGAATTTTTCAATCTCTGCCTGCCTTATTAAACATGATAAGATGCGTAAAATAATATTGATATCATTGTCAATGCTGCTTTATTTCAACAAAGCAAACGGACAAACCTGGGAGAAGACTTATGGCTTATCAGGCAGATTTGATGTATTTCAAAATCTAACCGAAAGCTATGATAATGGATTCATAATACTTGGAGCAACTGATTACTTCCCTGACTCCAGAGGATGGGTAATAAAAACAGACGTAAATGGCAATAGGTTATACCAGATAAGACTGGGCATCGAAAGTGTTCTAGATCAGTTAAACCTTCCTTTTTCGATTGATAATACTGAAGATGGAGGTAGCATTATATGCACAGCACAAGGCCCTAGCTATTTAGGGGATATTGGAATATTAAAACTTGATGCCTGTGGTGATCTCGAATGGTGCAAGGTGTTCAGGACTGATGATGATCCTGATTGGGGAGTTGAAATAAAGCAACTTAATGATGGGGGTTATGTAATGGTGACCTATCAATACGGTGGGTTTCGATGGAATCCCAGAATTCATCTATTCAGGTTTGATGCTTCGGGAGAATTGTTGTGGGTTGAACCTTATGCCATGTCATCCAATTATCCATATTTAGCAAGTAATGGCCCCTACGATCTGGTGGTTACCCCTGATGAGAACTTTTTTATCAGTGGTTATTGTTACTGGTGCGATGAGCCAATAGGTACTGGAGGAGTTAATAATGATTGCAGGCTAAAGGCAATGGCAATTTTTGCCGACAGCAGCCGACAGGAAGAATGGGTAACTGCATATGAAGCAACAGATACACTTTCGTATTCCGATGCTGGTTGGTCAACACAGCAAGGCAGTGTAAACTTTTATTTAGGTGCTGTTGATCGTAACACAGGAGCATATTCTCCATCGTTATTGGTATTGGATAGCTTTGGCAATTTTGTACATGACTCAATACCTCAGTTTCCAATGGTTGGAAATAAATGGGTGGAAGGTTATATGGTTAACCCTTCCTTTTCCTCAGATGGACGATTGTTTACCAATATTTTGTATGCCGATAGTTCAAATAATTTTCCTGGCTGGTTTGGCTTGCATGAACTGGATTCCTTAGGTGGCTGGCATAATTCATTTATTCATCCAACAGCCCATGCCGAAAGCAGGATAATAGTGACTTCAGATGATAAAATTTTAGCCGGTGCCGTGGTAGGCAGCGAACTAAATCAAGATATTATCCTTATGAAATTCAACACCAACCTTGAGTACGACAGCATTTACACTGCACCACGCGAGTACGATTACCTCTGCCCCGATCCTATTGTTTCAAAAACCATAGATTTAAGCAGTTGCGAGGTAATTGTTGATGTAAAGGACATACCTACCCGCAAGGAGTATGAGGCCCGCATCAGTTTGATACCCATTACCCCGGCGCCAAACCCTGCCAGCGGTAATCTTCGCTTTTTGCTTGAAAACACGGAATATCACACCAAAATACGGATAGTATGTTACGATATACAAGGCCGGCAATTGGCAGAGTTGCCCGTAAACTCAGGCATACACGAAACCGGGCTGGATGTTTCGCGCTGGCGGCCGGGCATGTATATGGCGGTGGTGTATGCCGGCAATAAACAAATGGGAAAAACGAGGTTTGTAGTGGAATGAGAGGATTTTCCGGCGTGTTTCACGCAAGGACGCAATGACGCAAAGAATATGTAATGACTTTTTTAAAATAAATTTTTCACAATGAGGCAGAACCATACAATGTAAGGCAATTTCAAAAAAACTTTGCGCCCTGGCGTCTTTGCGTGATTTTTTAACCAACTTTGATATGAAAAAAACAATCATACTCCTTTTCTTTATCGCCCTGAGCGGCATCTCCCGCGCACAGCAACCCATCGATTCACTGTATCTCTGGGTAAATTTTCAGGAAGAAAATATTGTCATCGACATCCCAAAAGACTATTTTACCCTTCGCACAATTGTGCCCCAACTGCCGCGGCTTGTTGTAGTGCGTAAGCTGAATATAATGGTTCCGCCACTGCCGGCAAAAGATCAGTTGTTAAAAACCTTCGGGACCTACCTCACAAAAACCACCGGACCTGCCGATAATTACGCGCGTTTGGATTGGCTGCGGGTAATGGCGTTGTATATGTATTTCAGCCAGAACGATATTTCTCAACTGCCTCCCGAAGCATTGACAACATTAGAGAACTGGCAGACGGCATCAGAAACATATGTTATCCGCAAAGAAGCAGAAATGGTGAGAAGGTGGGTGGAGATGGCCGGCAACTAAACCCCTGGCTCATCCCCTTCATGCATTTCTTTTGGGCTATATTGTCTTTTCAGCCAACTGCTTAATCCATCAAGTCCGGGAAAAAGAACCCTTTCGGTGATGTTTGCCTGATCGAGCTTATCGCGGATTTCCCATTTGAGTTCAGCGGGGATAATGATGCGGTAATACAGTTCGGGGTGATCGTTGAGCCATTGACTCATCAGCAGGCAGGAATTCGACATTAAAGAAAACAACGCATGTTGGTTTACTATGCGTTCGTCCATTGAAGGTGGCTCAAGAAAAAGCACAAAACGCCGTTCAACCATGGCTTCGAGTTGCTTGAGTGAATCACATTCCAGATCAAGCATATGCGGGGTGAAAACGTTGGAGCCTTCTTCATTGATAATGGTTTTGAGCGATGCAGGCAGGTAATCGTTTGATTTAACATAATTGACACACCAGATGGCACCATCGATGTTGAATTTGGTAAGATTGGCAGTGGCAAAATGCAGCGCGACATACGGAGAATACGTCCAATCGAGCAGGCGGGTTGGAAGTCCGTGGTGTTGGGCAAGCGCCAGCAGACTCCATACCGAATCGCCGGAAGAGGTGCTTCGGTGGGCATACTTCCTGAAATTCCGCAGCAGGTGTCGCTCCAGATCTCGGTAAGTGCCACCCATCCGCATCAGGCTGGTTTTCAGCGCATAATTGGTGTCTGATAATCCCCTGAAGATGTGTGCCGAACGAAATCTTCCAAGTCGCTCATCGTAAGAATCGCGGAAAAGCAGTTCCTGAAGTTCAGACCAGTTGGAAATACGGATATCGTTTTTCATGGGCAAATGAATGATGTCAATGCTTTAAGTGAAAAGATAAAAATAACTTCCTCAATTAATACACATTTTGTTATCCCCCTCTTCTCCCCCTTTCGAAAAAGGGGGACGATTACTTTCGTGTATTTTGAGGCATCTGTTTGAAGAAAGTCCTGTCAGAGAGTACTTTCACTAGTTTGAAGGAGGGTTATTTCGAGTTTAACTAAAGCGGATATCCTGGTAAATATGTGTGTTTTCGTGGCAGAAGCCAGATTGTCTGCCAGCGTTTACATGGTTTAAAAAGTTGATCTCATGGCTTCCACCGGATCAAGTCGCGATGCCGACCAGGCAGGCAGAAATCCCGACACCAATCCGATGATTCCTGAAACGCCCACGCCCAGCATAATGTTTCCCGCGGTAAGTATCAGGTTCATATCGAATGCAGCTGAAACGGCGACGGTAAGCACAAAAATGATGGCAAGTCCCAGCAATCCACCGAAAATGGATAGAAAAACAGCTTCAAAAAGAAACTGCAACAGGATAAAGTAATTTTTGGCTCCCATTGCTTTTTGAATACCGATTTGTGCGGTACGCTCTTTTACTGAAACGAACATAATGTTGGCAATTCCAAAGCCACCCACCAGCAGAGAAAAGCCGCCGATAATCCATCCAACAATGGATACGATTTTAAACAAGCTGTCGAAGCCCTGCGAGATAACGCTGGTTTCGTTGATGGCAAAGTCGTCCTCAGCGCTGGGTTTTAGTTTTCGTACCGAACGCATCACACCCGTAAGTTCATCTCTGAGTTCTTCATTGCTCACCTGTGGTTTTGCTCTGACCATTATGGCTGCACCCAGGTTATCTCTTTTCAGATCAATAAAATTTCTGGCAAAATTTACAGGCAGCAGCACCTGATTGTCGTTGGAGTTCCCGAAGTTTGTATTTCCTTCCTTTTTCAGCAATCCGATAACTTCTACTTTCTGCCCGAAAACCTTAATGCGTTGCCCCATAGGATTTGCACCTGCGAACAGATTTTTCACAATATCGCTGCCGATAATGGCCACCGGACGCCCACCTGCAGATTCTTCAACCGTAAAATACCGTCCCTCCGTCAGGTCAATGGGAGTAACATCGCTATAGTCGTGCGAAACGGCAACCACCGAAGCATTATCAACAGATGCAGCGTTGAACTTCACCGATCTGTTCAGCCCAACCATATAACTGCTGGCTTCTGAAGCCTGGCTCCGGCGTTGTATTTCATTAAGTTCAGCCATGGTAGGCTCCGGCCTTTTCATGTATTTCCACCAGGGATAATCATCTCCTCCGAATGCCCAGGGCCATTTCTGAACAAACAACACATTGCTGCCCAGCGTGTTGATGCTGTCGCGAAGGGTGCGTTCAATCGAATCAAACACCGTAAACACCGATATAATCGCGAAAATGCCGATGGTGATCCCCAGAAGGGATAAAAAAGTGCGTACCTTGTTCACAATGATGGCATTGATGGCAAACAGATAGCTTTCGCGCAGCAACCGTACAAATATCAGCGATTTTCTCATGAATGGTATTTTGGCAGGGATGTAAAATTAGTAAATATTTGAGAAATACGGTAAGTTTGAATAGTGAAAAGTTAAAAGTGAAAAGTGAAGAGTGAAAAGTGCTTGCCTCAGGAGCCTGCCCGACTGCGTCAGGCTGGCGGGCGCGAAGCGATAACGAGGAAAAGTGCTTGCCTCGTTAAAGTGAGCGATTCTGATAGCTATCGGAACGGGGAAAAATGGAAGATCAGACTTGTAAATATCAGCTCAAATGCCTGATCAGAGCGTCCTTCTCCTTGAGGAGAAGGTGCCGAAGGCGGATGAGGTGATAAGAAGGACAAGGAGATACGGGGACAAGGAGACAGGAGAAGGGGGGACAAGAAAGGGAGACGGAGAAAAGTTAAGGAAAGTGACCTAACAAGTTTTCTTCCGACTTGTTAGGTCTTCTTGGGTTGGATGCAGAAGAGAACCCTGCGACCGCAGGAAGAAATCTTCAAATTTCAATCTCTTCCACATTTCCCAAAAAAACACGTTGTTTCCTGAGCCGAATTTTAATAAACTTGCAAAACAAAATAAAGACAGTTTTTTATTGTTTAATAATGTGATAGACACTTATTTGCAATTTTGACTTCTTTGTGAATTATCTTCTATATATTTACCAATCTCTGCAAAGGGAAATCCGGGGACAAAAACATGAGCGAACGAAAACAAATCAGGTCGGCCCTGATATCGGTTTATAACAAAGACGGGCTTGAACCTGTTGTCAGATTGTTGAATGATTCAGGGGTAAGCCTTTATTCAACAGGTGGAACTCATCAATTCATTGAATCTCTTGGCATTAAGGTAAAAACAGTTGAATCGCTCACCGATTATCCTTCCATACTTGGAGGTCGTGTAAAAACGCTTCACCCAAAGGTTTTCGGCGGCATTCTTGGCCGCAGCGGCAATGCCACCGACGAAGCTGAAATGCTGCAATACGGCATTCCTCCATTCGATCTTGTGATTGTGGATCTCTATCCGTTTGAAAAAACAGTCGCTTCGGGAGCAAAACACGAAGATATCATCGAAAAGATTGACATAGGCGGAATTTCACTCATCCGCGCTGGTGCAAAGAATTACACCGATGTGCTGATTGTTCCCTCTTCCGATCATTATCCGGAGCTGCTTGATTTGCTTGAAACAAACAGCTGTTCAACAAGTCTGGAAGAAAGGCTGCGCTTTGCAACTTACGGATTTGCAATGTCATCGCATTACGATTCGGCCATTTTCGGGTATATGTCATCCAAATCAGGATATTCCGAATTTCGCAGCAGCCGGGGCAATGCCCGCACCCTTCGTTATGGCGAGAATCCGCATCAGCAGGGCGAATTTTTTGGAAACATTGACGAAGTCTTCACACAGCTTCACGGCAAGGAACTTTCGTACAACAATCTGCTCGACCTCGATGCAGCCATTGCTTTGATCAGCGAATTCAGCGAAACAACATTCGCGATAATAAAGCACAACAACGCTTGTGGAATTGCTTCACGTCCGCGATTGATGGATGCCTGGAATGCAGCATTGGCCGGCGATCCTGTATCTGCTTTCGGTGGTGTACTGGTGACCAATACAGTGGTTGACGAAGAAACCGCAGTGGAAATCAACAAGTTGTTTTTCGAAATTATACTTGCACCGGGGTATGAAAAAAATGCAATGGAACTTCTTCAAACAAAGAAAAATAGAGTAATTTTGCAGGCTAAATCGTTTGATTTTCAGGGGAAACAGTTTCGGAGCCTTCTTAATGGAGTGCTTCAGCAGGACAAAGACCAGAAAACCGAAACTCCGGCGGACCTCAGGGTTTCAACGGAAGTTGCACCTTCACAGGAACAGATAGAGGATTTGTTGTTTGCAAACATAGTAGTCAAACACAGCAAATCAAATGCAATTGTTCTGGCAAAGGGCAGGCAAATGCTTGGCAGCGGTGCCGGACAAACATCAAGAGTAGATGCTTTGCGGCACGCCATTGAAAAAGCCGGTGCATTTGGTTTCGACCTGAAAGGAGCGGTGATGGCTTCTGATGCGTTCTTTCCTTTTGCCGATTCCGTTGAACTTGCCCATCAGGCAGGTGTTGTATCGGTGATTCAACCCGGCGGGTCGGTGAGAGACGATGAAACAGTAGCATATTGCAATAAGCATGGGCTGAGTATGGTATTTACCGGAATCAGACATTTTAAACACTGACAATTAAGAAATACAGATAATGGGACTATTCTCTTTTATGACTAAGGAGATCGCGATGGATCTCGGCACGGCAAACACGATTATTATTTACAATGACAAAGTTGTGGTTGACGAGCCGTCTATCATTGCCATTGAGCGGAATACCGGAAAGATCATAGCCGTAGGAAAGCGCGCCATGATGATGCACGGGAAAACCCACGAAAATATAAAAACCATTCGCCCGCTTCGCGACGGCGTAATCGCTGATTTTCAGTCGGCCGAATATATGATCAGGGAACTGATTAAAATGACCGGTCCCACCCGGAGTTTTTTTCCGCCGGCATTAAAAATGGTGATTTGTATCCCTTCCGGGATAACCGAAGTAGAAGAACGCGCAGTAAAAGATTCGGCTGAGCAGGCCGGAGCCAAAGAGGTTCGCTTGATTCATGAGCCTATGGCTGCTGCCATCGGAATCGGTATCGATGTGCTGGAACCCACCGGAAATATGATCATCGACATTGGCGGTGGTACCAGCGAAATTGCGGTAATTGCCCTCGGTGGTATTGTGAACAACAAATCCATACGCATTGCCGGTGATGATTTTAACAGCGACATCGAAGAATATATGCGCAAGCAGCACAACATCAATATTGGTGAACGCACTGCCGAAGCCATCAAGATAAATGTTGGCGCAGCAATGACCGAAATTGATAATCCTCCGCCCGATTATCCAGTGCACGGAAGGGATATGCTGACCGGTATTCCCAAAGAGATCTATGTCAACTATTCTGAAATCGCCCATTGTCTTGATAAATCAATTGCCAAAATTGAAGCTGCAGTGCTGAATGCACTGGAAATGACTCCTCCTGAGCTTTCAGCCGATATTTTCCGCACAGGTATTTACCTTGCCGGTGGCGGATCAATGCTACGCGGTCTTGATAAGCGGTTACATCTGAAAACCAAACTTCCGGTGCATGTAGCTGAGGATCCGCTCAGGGCTGTTGCCAGAGGAACGGGTATCGCACTCAAGAACTTTCATAAGTTCACCTTCCTGATTAAATAGAAACCCGGTTTTGCCGGAGTTCCGGTTGAGGGATAATTATGCGACATATTTTTGCTTTTATCTGGAAACACAACTTCTTTTTCCTTTTTCTGGTTCTTGAAGTGGTATCCCTCATTTTTATTGCCAACAGAAGTTTTTACCATCGTTCGGTGCTTTCGAATGGAACCGACCGTTTTACCGGAAGCGTTCTGACCACATGGTCAGGAATTACTTCCTACTTTTCGCTGAAGCAGGAAAACATACGACTGGCCAACGAAAATGCACGTCTGCAGCGCATTCTTACCCAAAGCCAGATTACTAAGGATACCACAGGTTTTATGGTTGCCGATACTTCGTATAACCAACAATACCGTTATACAGTAGCCAAAGTAATAGGCAATTCTACCAGCCGCCGTGACAACTACATCATGCTGAACAAAGGCCTCAAACACGGTATCCGGCGCGATATGGCGGTTCTGAGTCCCGATGGAGTGGTGGGAACTGTGGTGAGTGTATCAGAGAATTTCAGCTGGGCAATGTCGTTACTGAATAAGCACACCAGAATCAGTGCACGTATCGCACGAATTAATCAGATGGGAACTGTTGTGTGGGATGGCGGCAATCCATCGGTGGGAACTTTACAGGATATTCCGGCTCACGTAAAAGTGCTACCCGGCGATACCATTTCATCCAGTGGGTTCAGCCATATTTTCCCGGAAGGGATTAAGGTAGGAACTGTCGAAGAAATTTATGTTGAAGAAGGAGCTCATTTTTATACCATATATTTCAGGTTTTCAGCAGATATGAACAGCCTGCGTAATGTTTATGTGGTGAAAAACCTTTTCAGGGATGAGCAAATTGAACTGAGTAAAGATGTAATTGATGAATAAATTATTCGGACGGGACTTCGTCAGGTTTTTTGTATTGATTTTGGTTCAGGTGCTGGTGCTTGACCATATCAACCTGCATGGATATGCCAATCCCAGTCTTTATATTTATTTTATCCTGTTGCTGCCTTTCGAAATTCCGGGTTTTCTGCTGCTCTTGCTGGCTTTTTTAATTGGATTTGGGGTGGACAGTTTCAGCAATTCTATCGGGCTGCATACATTTGCTACGGTTCTGATCGCTTACCTCAGGCCATGGGTTATACGCCTTGCAGGACCTCCTGCTGAATACGAAGGCAATCTTAAGCCCGGCATTGCGGATATGGGTTTCCGATGGTTTTTTGCCTATTCAATGGTTCTGGTGCTTGCCCATCAGTTGGTTTTATACACTCTTGAATCTTTGCGCCTTGCAGAGATTGGCAGCATCCTTTTAAAAACATTAACCGGAAGCATTCTTACACTGGCGTTGATTATTGTGGTTGAATACCTTTTTATGAGGAAGCGGTGATAACAGCAATTTCCAAAGCCTGACCTCTCACCGAAAAGAGAAAACCGTCAACCAACTAAAACATTACGCAAGCAGGCGCAATATAGTACGGAGAAAAATTTGTAATTTTAACGGGCATTCTGCAAGCGGCGAAGATTGGTAATTATAAATGCCTGCCAGTGCAAAGCTTGGGCGTTGGGGGTAATTGTTGAAAAGACTGAGCAACAAATGAAATAACTGAAAATTGATACCAAATATACTATGGCAAAAGAAAATACACGCAAAGACCCGAAAGAGTATATGAGAATAGCTGTGGATGTAATGAAAAAATCCATTGAAGAAAGAAAAAATAATAAACCAAGTCCTTATGTTGGAGCTGTATTAGTTTTTCCTGATGGTTCATATGATACTGCATACAGAGGAGAACTAAGAGAAGGTGACCATGCTGAATATACTTTGCTTGATAAAAAAAATCGAAATAGAAAATTATCTGACTGCTGGTTATTTGCTACACTTGAGCCATGTGCCCCAGGTGCTCGAAATGCACCAAAAATTAGTTGCTCTGAACGTATTGTAAATGCACGTATTTCAGAAGTTTGGTTTGGGATTGAAGATAAAAACCCAACTGTTGACCATGGTGGAATTAACCACATGGAAGAGTATGGTATAAAAGTTCATCAATTTGCACCTGAATTTCATAAAGAAATTGAAGATGCAAACAAAGAGTTTATGAAATGGGCAAACATAAAGAATAATGAAGCAAAAATTAAAAAGGAAAACCCACAAGATTATTTAGATAAACAAGCTTCTGAAACAAATTTAAGTAGCCTTTCAACTACTGCTCTCCAAAAATTCATAACTGAATCAAAAAGAAATTACAATTCCGACTCAGATGAGTTTTTACAAGAATTGAAGGAAATGGAGTTATTGGAATTTGATAAAAACTCAAATTCATATTTACCTACAGGCAATGCTATCTTGTTATTTGGCAAAAACCCAAGAAATAAGTTTCCACAAGCAGCAATAAAAGCAAAAGTAAATTACGGTGATGGAGAAACTGGAACGGAAACTTTTAGTGATGCATTAGTTTTAGTTCCTGATAAAGTTGATAATTGGCTAAAGAAAGTATTACCTGCTAGTATTGACCGCTCAAATTTTAAAGCAAAACAAATTACATCATTCCCAATTCCAGTGATTAGAGAGGCTATTATTAATGCGATTGCTCACCGTGACTATACGAAAGAAGGAGCAAAAATCCATTTGGATGTTTTTCCCGATAGAATTATTGTAAAAAGTCCAGGAAAACCTGTTCTTCCGATTACAATCGAATCTATTAAGAACTTTACTGCAACATCTTACAGTCGAAATAAAAAATTGACTTTCATTTTTAACGAAATGGAATACATGGAAGAATCTGCTCTAGGTATGGATACATTTAAATCGCTCCCTGAAAAATATGAACTTCCATTGCCAATTATTGATTATGATGGAAGTAATGTTGTAGTTACATTTCCAAGAACTATTGATGTTGTTAGAGAAGTATCAGGCATCGTGGGTATTGAGGAATTAAATGATGAGGAAATAAAAGGTTATGAGTGGATTAAGTTAGAAAGGGAAGTTAGTGCTAGACAATATGCAACTCATTTTGATTATGGATATAAAAAAGCTCAAAGACATCTTGCTAAAATGACTAAAGTTGGTCTTATTGGAGATAATGGAGAAGCCAAAACATCGCCCAATTATAAATATGTTCCAATAGATTCAGATGAAGATGGACATAAACATGGACACAGCGTCTAAGTAAATGTTAATATTGAAGCTATTAATGATAAGCTTGGACATAAATATAGACATAGTGTCCAAGTAGATAATATATGAGATCAAGAAGTAGATGCTGGTAGTGATAGAGATATTTATAAGGACTGAACAATTATATGTAGAATAGAAGATGTAAAAAACAAAGCACATACCACTAATAAATAGGACTCTGAGCGGTCTGCAAGACTTAGCGATGAGTCCATGTTGAACTGCATCCCTTGGGGTGCCTATGTACTTAAAGACGTTTTTTAATTTGATTGAAGCGAAAAAACAGACAATTGTTTACAGATGCAAAGCAGCTTTTTGCCTCTTTTCAAGGTTCAACTAAAACATTACGCAAGCAGGCGCAGTGTGGTATCTGGAAAATTTGTAATTTTAACGAACATTCTGCAAGCCGCGAAGATTGGTAATTTTTAAATGCCTGCCAGCGTAAAGATTCGTTCGTTAGCTGCCATTATAACTGCGATACAAGTATGAAGTGCAAAACATTGATTTTGATTTTAATAGTTTCTCTATGTTCATCATGCTATCGCGGTAATTTGATTGAACCAGAGAAATCTGACTCATATTTCAAGAAGAGAGGAAAAATATATTATTCTCCTAACGGTAATTGGTTTGAACTTGGATACAATAGATGTTATGCAGATTTTAAAACATTTAAAGTTCTTTCAAAATCGATTGCAAAAGATAGAAATTCAATTTTTTATGGATACAAAATTCAGAATCAGGTTGATTACCATACATTTGTTGTTGATTCTAATGATGTTCCGAAAGATAAAAATCATGTTTACGAGATTGATTACCTTGATGGCCTAGTTCCAGTTGAGATTGAAGGGATTGATATTGAGACTTTCGTATATTTAGGTAAAGGACGGTTAAGTGCTTATGGGTGGTCAAAAGATAAAAACAACTATTATTTTAAAAACAAGGTTGTAAATGCGCATTATGAAACATTGAAGTTTATTACGAATAATTTCTTCTTTGACAGAGATTCTCTATACGTATCATTTGAGAGTTGGAAAATTAAGACGATTAAAAAAATTCATCAACCTCCGACAAGAGTAAATGAGAAATATATTATTAGTGATACAACCCTGTATTTTGTTGGGCATGATACTCTTAAACTGAAGGAAAATAAACTTGAATCAATACCAACTCATATTCGAATTGTTTCAAATAATGTGATAGTAATTGATGATGTAGTTGTTTTTTATGGACACCTTATGTATAGATTTGATTCTAAGTCATTTACTTTGATTTCTGACTCTGAGATTGGTTCGTTCATGAAATACTACAAAGACAAGTATTATGTATATCTTGACACAATGATAATTGAAAAAGCTAAACCAGAGACATTTCAGATAATGAAACTAGGGTTTTCAAAGGATGATAAACATGTTTTTTATAAGAGAAATATTCTTAATGGAGTAGATTCTGAATCTTTTACAGAAGACCCTAAAAAATTTCACGAATGGATTGATAAACATGGGAATAGATTTAACTCTAAAGGCGAAAAGATAGAATAACGGCAACTAATAAATAGAACTCTGAGCGGTCTGCAATTCCGAAAGCTAACGGAACCAGCGATAAGTTCCGGAAGCTTCGGGATTGAAATGCTTTAAACGCTTATTCTTCAGGAGTGCCCCAGCGTATCACCATCCTCTGTTGTCCAGTCGTAATGGTAAAGGCCTTCAATCAGTCGCTTTTCTTTTTCTTCAGGGGAGAGTTGTTCGTAGGCCTGTTTTTCAGCTTCGAAAATGGCGCGTTTTTCGTCTTCTATCCTGTGAATCTCATCCAGATAATTCTGCTCAACACGGCGCTTCAGATAATCGCCGGCTACAGCAGGAAAGAGCTCCAGAAGCAGTTCTTCTTTCTCATCAGCTGCCAGTTTTACACCGCCATACTCATGAAATACCGGGTTTTCCTGCCGTTTATAAAATCTTGGATCGTAAGGCGTTTCCTCTTTCACACCTGCAATTTTGTACCTGAATTCAGGATCAACAGGCAGTGGAGTTTTGCCATAAATTCCTTTCACCAGATTTACAAACTGAATGGATTTGGTGGTGTAAATGGGTTGTCCTTTCGATTCATCAATGGCACAATTTACCGCCTGAACTCCAACAATCTGACTGGTTGGAGTAACCAATGGCGGACAACCTGCATCCATACGAACGGATGGAATCAGTTCAAGGGTTCGGGGAAGGAGTTTTTCGAGTTTCAACTGCTTCAACTGTGCCAGCATATTTGAGTACATGCCTCCGGGCACTTCGGCTTCTTTAACTTTTTCATCCGGTTCGGGGAAGTTAAAATAACTTTCAATCCTGGAACAGGTGGTCAACAAGTCTTCCTCTTTATCTGACTTGGCATAGGCAATGGCCAGCTCAAACATTTCGTTAATGTCCTTCGGAAGTTTATCGGTTAAGATGTTGAACTCTTTCGGGAACTCCTTATATTGATCAAATTCAGCAAGTTCAAGCCTTATTTCGCGCAAAACCGCGTCAATCTTAACCACAGCTTCAAGATTCACGCCGGTGTCAATATTCATTCTGTCGCAGAACAATTGTATAATTTCGAACGAAGCACCTGCAGTACCTCCTGAAAACGACATAATGTTTGTATCCACAATATCGGCACCGTTTACAATGGCCATCAGCGTGGACGCCAGCCCGTAGCCGGGAGTGCAATGTGTGTGAAAATCAACAGGAATGCTGAGGTTTTTCTTAAAAAGCCTGACGAGTCTTCCCGCCCTGAGCGGAGGAATCAACCCTGCCATATCCTTGATGGAGATCATATCTGCTCCCATTTCCTGAAGTTCAAGGGCAAGACTCAGGTAATATTGATCTGTAAATATGTGTGTCTGAAGTGGTTTGGCCTGAAGAATAGCCTTTAACTTCTTCATGGTTGAGAAGTAGGGATCAACGGTGTAGCAAATGGCACAGTCAGCAATTCCGCCGTTATCTTTCACCGATTTTATCGTTGATCCGATGTTGTCAGTATCGTTCAGCGCATCGAAAATACGCATGATGCTGACACCTGATTTTATAGCATTCCGGTTGAATCCATCAATTACATCGTCAGGGTATGGGTTGTATCCGAAAAGATTGCGGCCGCGCGATAATGCTGTTAATTTTGATGCATCACCAACTCCTTCTTTTATCTTTTCCAGTCGATGCCAGGGATTTTCGTTCAGGTACCGCATCACAGAATCAGGAACGGCACCACCCCAGACTTCCATGGCATAAAAGCCGGCTTCACGGAAAAGAGGCAGCACACGGTCAATCTGTTGCTGGGTCATGCGGGTAGCAAACATCGACTGCTGTCCGTCGCGTAAGGTCAAGTCTCTGATTTGAAGTTTTTTAGCCATAAGTGAAATGAGATATGTAAAAGTGGACGAAGTAAAATATTCGTAATAGATTTATAGTCTGTCTGATTAAAACCCTTTCTGCAAAAGTAAAAGAATTAATATTCAATACGATAGGAAGAGAAAAATTATTTCCGGGCTGAAAAAAATATGACACATTTGTAACTTTGTACCGGGAATAGCATCCAATAAAGCGAAAATTCCGGAATCAGACAGCGATGATTTCAGTGGCCATTTTTCGTTTCCTTCGCTGTTAGTCCATCAATTATTATCTGACCTGCCAATGACCATAAACACCAGTTCCGGGCAAGTAAAGGAGTCGGTGATACCCGAACTCAGGGTTTTTCCCGCCGGAGAAAAGGTGTCGGCATTTGTAAAGTGTTTCTGGCAGCTTGAAAAGCCGGGAGGTTACTTGCATGAGCGTTTATTTCCAAACGGTGAAACTCAGCTGATATTTCACTACGGAAATCCTTTCAGCGAAAGCTATGGTGGCATGCAAACCGGTTTGCAGCCACACAGTCTTATATGCGGGCAATTCACCACTTACAAGGATATCTTTTCCTACGGGCAAGCCGGATTGCTTGGGGTGGTTTTTCATCCATATGCTTCGAACGCATTGTTCGGAATTCCTGCCCATCACTTTACCCACCTTACCGTTGGCCTTACTGAAGTTGAAAAGGGCTTGCATGATATTGGAATGAGGGTAGCCGCTGCCCAAACCCTTCCGCAAAGGCTGATGTTGATTGAGGATTTCATTCTCCGGCGCATGAGGGTTGTGAATCAACGGCATTTTGCCATGATCAGGAAAAGTGTTGAAATGCTTAGTCAATTCTCATCCGAAACGGGGCCGGGAGAAGTTGCCAGATCGCTTTTCGTTGGCGAACGACAGTTTGAAAGGTTATTTAAAGACTATGTTGGCATAACTCCGGGCAGATTTGCCGGTTTATCACGATTTCACAAGGCATTGGGGCTTTTCCAAACTTCGCAGAGTCTGACTTCTATTGCCCTGGAATCGGGATATTATGACCAGGCACATTTTATCAGGGAGTTCAGAAATATTTCAGGTGATAAACCTTCAGATCTGCGAAGAAGAATGAGTGGTTGATTAAGTGTCGTTTAGTCCTTCGACTCCGCTCAGGATGACTTCGTAATTAATTGAAGAATAATGTATTAAAAAGAAGCAATGCTACGTTAACACGAATGTCACACTGAGTCCCGCACGTGCGGGAAAGTGCTTTTGACGTTTACGATCCAACTCTTAATGTCGGTTTTGTACAATTCTGTAATTTGCGGTACAAGTAATTTTGCCGGCGATAAACCAATTCTATAAAAATGGAAACCAATTATTTTATTGAAAAGAGCGGGGCTTACCTTCAAACGCTTTGCGAAACCATTCCCGGACGTTGCGTTGGAAGCCATGGAAACCAGATGGCAACAGATTTTTTTCAATCGACCCTTGAAGCGTTGGGCTGGGAAACACGTACTTCAGGTTTTGATGCAACTGACTGGGAAACACAAGGGGCAAGCCTGAGAGGCGGTGGTCAGGAATTTGAGGTATTTTCAAGCCCATACTCAAATGGCTGCAATATATCGGCAAAGCTTAAACCTGCTTCAACAATTCAGGAACTCGAAGAAACCGACATGGAAGGTTGCATTTTGTTGCTTCATGGCGATATTGCAGCGGAGCAGCTGATGCCGAAGAATTTTGTGTTTTACAATCCTGAGCATCACCAGAAAATTATCTCATGTCTTGAAAAAGGCAAACCCGCAGCAATTGTTTCAGCTACAGGGTTTAATCCTGAGCTGGCAGGAGGTGTTTATCCATTTCCGCTGATTGAAGACGGAGATTTTGATATTCCATCGGTATACACTACTGAGGAAGAAGGGGAGAAGCTACTTCAGCTCTCAGGAAGTGAAGTTACCTTGATTTCACAGGCGGAAAGGATTCCGGGTAAAGGGTTTAATGTTTTGGGTGTAAAAGGTAAAAACCCGAACAAAAGGCTTGTGATCACAGCGCATATCGATGCCAAAAAAGGAACACCCGGAGCCATTGACAATGCAAGCGGGGTAATTGTACTCTTGCTTATTGCTGAAATGATGAAAGATTATGATGGCGATACCATGGTGGAACTGGTCGCATTCAATGGAGAGGATTATTATGCTGTTCCCGGACAGATGCTCTACATTGCTGAAAATCAGGGATTATTTGATCAAATCATGTTGAATATCAACATTGATGGGGCGGGTTACTTTGAAAGAGGATCGGCATATTCGCTATTTGAATTGCCCGAAAAAATGGATGAAAAGGTCAGAGAGGTGATGCAGCCGCTGGAGAATTTTGTTGAAGGACCGCAGTGGCCGCAGGGAGATCACAGTATTTT
>Ga0351880_1020_pt1 | contig 49133 bp, 49 predicted proteins | sample BONcelFGM3001E13_FD_206766 | JGI IMG/M metagenome (GOLD analysis project Ga0351880, IMG submission 206766) | Enriched cells from coal bed in the Powder River Basin, Montana, United States - BONCAT cells FGM rep3 HSBNCT.FGM.300.1.E13 ...
AAGTTATCTCCACCTTTGAGGCTGCGGGTTGGGGATTGGGGAGTTCTGGCGGTGGGTGCGAATGACTCACCAAGGAATACCAGGACGGCCTGGGCGGTGGGTTCATGGCAATAACTGACGAGCATGGCGTTGATGCTCCCTTGGCCTGGGACACGCCGTGCATCATAGGCATTTATGACCAGGACGGCAACGACATGGGCTTTGTCATCCGGTCCACGGCTCAAAACCTTTATTGGCTGGCGACGGTGTTGATGAAGCCGTAACCCAGGAGGAAACCATGTGCGACTATCGTTATGGAATCGAGGGAAAGATAAAGGAATTACAAGGGAATTACGACATTGAAAGCCTGAAATGGAAGCACCAAAGCACCCTGGACGACCTGGACCGGATAACCAGGGGCATCACTCAATACCTTGCGGCGATTGATGAGCAGATGAAGGTTTTCCAGGCCACCACCTTTAAGACCTACGTTTTCCTGGAACGCAAGGACTACGGGCACGTTGAGTATTTGGTAGATGTGCGGCGAGTCCCTCAAGTCCCCCAAATCCTGAACCTCACATGCCACCCCGAGCGCGGCCACCTTTTCTTGTTGTCTTTCCTGCGGGGCCAGTCCGTTGGTATCGACAAAATCAGCTTACCCAGGTTTGAGGATGAGAAGAAATTTGGCGGGAGAGAAGGCAGGGCGGCGATTGCCTACGCTGATGAACTCGCCAAGAAGCACAACGCGGAGATCATCAAGGCCGGTAGCTGGAAGAAAAAAGCGGCCTAACCATTTGGGCAGGGCAGGGCGGCAACCCTGCCTCACCCTGATGGCTAAGACGCAGTTAAATCACTTAGGAGGGCGAGGACATGGCAGTTGTAGCGTTAAGGCAACCGGAATTGAAACCCAAGGGACCGAGCTTTGGTGAAGCTCTGGCACAGACGGCCAAGGCTGCGGAGCCCAAGGCCAAAAAGTCAAAGATGCCCACCTTGCAGCCCACTCCCGAGGTGGCGCAGGCCGTGGACGATTACCAGGAAGCCAAGATTCAGTACAAGATGGCCGAAGCCACGATGGACCAGGCCGGGACGATCCTGCAAGAGTTTGTGCGGCAGCACCAGGACGAGGACGGATTCCGCGGCCATTACCAGGGCAGCTATGCGGTTATGGGGATCAAGCACCAGGCCAAGGTGGTCTATGCCAACAAATTCACCATCAACCCCGAGGACGACAGCCAGTTGCAAGAACTCCTGGGCGAGAATTACGAGTACCTCATTACCAAGAGATTCAGCGTCAAATTAAAGGCGGCAGTTTTCGAGGACGAGGCACTCCAGGCCGAGCTTATGGAACTGGTAGGCGAGAGGTTTGCGGACTTCTTTGACACCGAGGTCAAGCTGAACACCTGCGACAACTTCTCGCAAATCATCTATCAGGCCGTGGAGCCGGAGCAACTGGACAACCTCCGGGTGTTTGCACGGCAGTACAAGCCGAGCATCCGATAACTCTCAGGGAAAGGGGGCGGGGCAACCCGCTCCCAGGGGGGTGGGTATGTCCCGCTATCAGGTCATAGCCCGAGAAATTCAATACTACATCGCCCAAGTGGAGGCCGAGGACGACGAGGCAGCCAAACAGTTCGGCAGCGAAATGGACCCCCAGGAATTTGAATACTTGGATGGCGGGGAATGGGAGATCGTTGACGTTCAGCTAATTCCAGAACCAAAACCGGACTTGAAGAAGAACCAGCTTAATCTCTTTAGCATGGAGGCGACATGATTCAAGCAAAAACCATCCATATCAACAGCTTTAAATACTTCTACCCTGAACGGCCGCGGCTGCTTCACGTCAATCAACCTCTTTTCGAGAGCCTGAGCCAAAATCCCGCCTGGGTAGCGGAACCGAAGTACAACGGCAGCCGGTTGCAACTTCACGTCATTGGCGGGGCCTTTCATTTCTGGAACCGGCACCAGGAGCCCTTGGTTTACACTCCAAGCCGGGAAGTGCTGGACTCCCTGCGAAGCCTGGGCCTCAAGGGTTACTGGTTATTTGATGGGGAGATGAGACACAACAAGACCAAGGGGATCAAGCACCAGGCCGTGCTGTATGACGTTTTCATCGCCAACGGCGAGCTGCTCAACGCTAAGCCCTTTTGGTGGCGCCGGCAGATCATGGCGGGGATCAAAGGGCTTTTCGTGGGAGACGAGGAAACCGTCAGCCTCACCCACCAGTACCAGGACAGGTTTAAAGAAGCCTTTGACGGTCTGATTACCCGCGACGAGATCGAGGGGTTGGTTATCAAAAACCTCCAGGGCCGACTCAACCTGGGGCGCACCAGGGCGACAGATTCAACATGGATGTGGAAGGTGCGGAAGCCTTCCAACAGATACCACTTCTAAGGAGGGACCCCCGATGTTAGCTTATGGTTCTTTACCTGAACCCCACCTTTCCCCGCCTGAAGCATCGGCAGAATTGTTAGAGGTTAATGACCGGATCGAAGAACTTGAGGTCCAGGCCAAGGACATTGGGGAGGCCCAAGACGCATGGGCCGACCTTAATTCCTGTCTGCACAACCTGGGGCCGCTCCCCGCTGAGGTTTTGGAGGGGTGGGACCGGATCAAACCCTGGTTGGATCAACAGGGCAAAGAAGTGGGCGACGACCTGGATTATCAACAGGAACGGGCAAGCGATTTGGTGTGGAGGTGGTAGCCGTGGCCGAGGATTTCCCCGAAACCGAATTGATCTGGCTGGAAGCCAAACAAGTGTTGCGGGGCCTGGATTCCGAGCTATACCCCAACATGACCTTTGCCCAAGCTATGGCAATTAGAATGATGGGGCTGGATCAACTGAGGGAGAGCCTCAAGAAAGTGGAGAAGGAGGGGGAGGTTGATTAACCGGCGTAACATTCTGTCAATAACCATTTGGATCATCGCCCTGGCCCTGGTAGTATGGGGCCGGGGCTAAGGGAGGAGATTGTGAAAGCCGTCTGCTATGTCCGCGTCTCCACCATCGAGCAGTCCACCCACGGGGTGAGCCTGGAGGCCCAAGAGGAACGCCTTCAGGCTTATTGCTCCATGGCCAGGCTCGAAGTGACGGCCATGGTCCGGGAAGAAGGAATCTCCGGAGCAAAGCCCCTCTCTCTCCGGCCAGGTGGAAAGAAACTGCTGGCCCTGGTAGCCAAAAAGAAGGTGGCTCATGTGGTGGCCCTGAAACTGGACCGGGTCTTCCGTGACGCAGCCGATGCCCTCCACCAAAGCCGGGAATGGGATAAGGCAGGGATTGCCTTGCACCTGGTGGACATGGGCGGGCAAAGCCTCAACACGGCCTCGGCCATGGGACGGTTTTTCCTGAACATGATGGCCGGCGTCGCAGAGTTGGAGCGCAACCTGATAGCCGAACGCACAACGATGGCCCTGGCTCACAAGAAGGCCCACCTGGAGGCTTACGCTCCTACTCCCTACGGATATGACCGTGCTGGAAAAGACCTGAAACAGAACGGCCATGAACTCGCGGTCGTGGGCCTTGTCAAAGAGATGCGTGACCAGGGGTGGAGCCTCAGGAAGATTGCCGGGGCATTGAACGAACAGGGGATCACCTCGAAAAAAGGGGGGCGGTGGCATCCTCAGACAATCAAATACCTTTTGGAGAACAAACTTTATGACGCCTGAGGAATTTAAGGAGAAGCGACTAAAACTTGGCTACGAAACCCGGGGGGACCTGGCGGAAGCTATGGGGATCACCCGCTACGCCATCGAGCACTATGAGTATGGGCGGCGTCCAATCCCCAAGTGGGCGCAAAAACTGCTTGAGTGCCTGCGCCTGGCGCAACTGGTCGAACAAAAGAGACAAGATGGAAACAGTTTGCCTTCGGGACATGGAGGGAGGGGAAGTTAAGCATCAAATACTTTCTTGACGTCCTGATTACAGTTTGCAAGAGTGAAAGTGTCAAAAGGCCCCCGGAGATGCGTCCAACTTATTTTCCCGAGTGTCCCTGTGGCGCTGACAACACTCGGATATTCTCTTTTTGGGAGCTATAATCATGAATGAAGACGATTTCAAAAAAGATAAGACATATACTTTTGATATATCTTTCCTCATTCCTCCTAATCGGTTAATAAATAATCGAATTGATGAAAAGTTAAAAATTGACTATAGAACAGATTCTTTGCAGGAATTAAGAAACCATCTTATAGATCTTGAATCATTTATTGCTGAAATATCGGAAGAACATAAAAAAAAGATAGCAGAATATGAACATAAATATATTTTGTTATGCAATAAACATAATTATTGTTTAATTAGAAAGAAAGAATACGATAAATATTTTTGGGAATTCACGCATATTATATGCAAAGCTTGGGATAGACTTAGTTTAATTAAGCAACTTATTGTAAGCTGCCCAAAACTTAGTGGATATAGAGATGACTTAGACATAGACATTTCTAAATATTCTTTTATAAATGAGAATGAAAAAAGTAGACTTAATCAATTAAAGGATAAACTCGAAGAACTTCTTCGTTACTATAGTTTTGATCGTGGTTCTCCTCCTGCTCCTGTTTCTCCAGAAGCTTATCAAAATTTGGATACGACTTCAATTGAGAATAGAATCGCTAAGCTAAGGTCGCTTATTAAGAAAAAAGAAAGAGCTGAAGCAGGAAAAGCTATTATCACTTCTTATAGAAAGGAAATTAGGGAAATAAGCGTAGTAATTAAAAAACAGCTTGAAGAACAAAAGAATAAATTTCCAAATTGTCCTTACTGTAATGGCTTACTAGGGAAAAAGCCTCATTGCGACCATATACATCCGGTGTCACATGGAGGATTATCGACAATAGTTAATATGGTTTATATTTGTTCTTCATGCAATTTAAAGAAAAAAGATTTTACCCTTAGGGAATTTTTATCAATTAGTAGTTTAAATCGAGACGAAGTAGAAGAAAGACTTTTGATGATGGGGAAGAGAATATAGACGGTGACGACCCCGGAATTTGAGGCATGAATGGAGGAGAGACTACCCAGAGGGAGATGATAATGACTATCAGACAAAGATTGACCTTTTTAGGTATCATATTATTCTTTGGATTTTTAAATATATTTGCTTACTACTGCAAGCCATTAAGTGATTTACTGAATAACATAATTTTATCAGTAACTGCAATAATTATCTTTTGGTATACTTATGAAACAAGTAAGATTAGAAAGGCCAATCTTATAATTTCAGATTACAATGATCTTCTATTAAAAAAATCTCGAAAACCAGTTGTAAGTTTTGCAATTGAAATGGTTAAAGATCAACTAAAAGACACAATATTTACAATAATAAATTTATCTGATTTTCCAGTTGCAGCAAGAATAAGATGTAACTTCAAAATAAATGACATACCTATTACAGATGTTTGGCCATCATATGATGGTAAGGAATTTTGGAATTTACAATATAAGGAATTAAAACAAGGAGTTTTTTGTTGGATAGATTTATTGGAGAAAGGTAACTATTTATCAAATGAAAAGGCGAAATCATTAAAACAAGAAGGATATGATGAAATTAGAAATTATTTTATGGTGTTAGAAGGCCCACAAAGAATTGAACCAAAATTAACAATTGACTTGGAAGTCTATTCCTTCAATGAGTTTGGAGAAGATGCTTATTACCCACCTGCATATTATGAATTCGATTTGTGGAGATTAGTGTGGATTCCAAGGATAACATCAGAAAAACCTATTTGGGAATATGATTCAAAGCCTTCGTGGACAAAATGAATAAATAAGAGAGGCAAGTCATGTGATCTTATCTGAGTGGCCACGATGTCGCCAGGAGAGTAACTGGTCTCGATAGCGGAATGGGCTTTTGGGGGAACCGACTTTTTGCCAGTCGATTCAGGGTAAAAAAAAGTAAATCTTACGGTTTGTCAGTCAATATTAAAGGCCGGGGTTGCCCCGGCCTTAATCAAATAAGCCCTTCCTGGCTATTTCTTCATACCATCACCCCCTTCAGGTTCAAAGATCGGCCCATTATTCGTTGCAGGCCCGCTTGAGATCCGCGGTGACCTTGAACCTGACGGTGTTGGTGGCAGGCTTTTTGATGGGCTTGTCGGTCAGCGGGGCGCTGTAGGTCCGGGCCACCCGGGTAGCAGGCCGGAAGGTTCCCAGGTTGGTGATCTTGACCTCCCGGCCGGCCAGGAGCTCGGACCGCACCAGGTCGACGGTGGCCGCCAGAACTTCCTTGACGTATTTTTGGGCGATCCCGGTCCCACCGGCAATCTTTTTGATCATTTTCAGTTGGGTCATTTTGTCCTCTGCCATAAACTTCTCCTTTTTAATTAATGGGTTAAGCCCTTCAAGGAAGGGCGAGAAAAACGTTTTTTCATGTCCACCAAGTCCATCTTGCGGAGCACTTAAAAATTTGCGGTGGAAAATCGTTTCTGTCACAGATTTCTATAGTGCTCCGCAAGATGGACTTGGTGGACATCCTAAGGTCGCTCAAAAATGCTGCTGCGTGTCCATCTGGCGGTGATTTAAGAAGGCCTGAATGTCCATCTTGAGATGCTTCAAGGTGGACATTCAAAATGCTGAAAGGCTGATTTTTAAAGAAAACCGCACCGCAAGGTGGACATTCACAAGTGTCCACCTTGGACGCTTCCCTTGTGTCCACCTTAATGCTCATCTTGTCCTTCTGGCGGCGGCGCAGCTTCCTCAAACTTATATTTTTCAGGGTTGAGCTTCTCTAACCGCCCCATCAGTTTGAAAAGCCGGGGCAGGGGTACATAGCCTGATTGGGTGTTGGGGTTCACCAGACGGTTTTTGATGAACCAGTACATATCTCTCTGGATAACTTTATTGACCACGCTAAATTCTTCGGCCAGGTCAGCCTTGCGGAGTTTTTCCTGTTTGGTGCACCGGAGCAGCTTAGCTATAATCCCTTCAAAACGATACCGAACCGGGTTGTTCTGGTCTAAGACCAAAATCTCGTCTATCTTGCCCTTAATGTCATCGAAATCCTGCATCCCGTAACTCTGCCGGTATGTGGCGGCGTGCACGTCCAGGCGGCAGTTCTCGGCCTTATAAATGATGTCGATGAACATGGATGCGGCAATAACATGGATGTCCTTCACGATCACCTGGGTAAAATCCTCGTTGGCGGAAACGTCCAGGACAGCGTAGGCGACAGACAGCCGGGCCAAGGTCTTGCGGAAATCCTCAGGATAAACCAAGGGGGGCTTGTCGCAACCGAAAACCTCACTCAGGGCCAGGGACTTTTTGCGGATGAGGCGCCCCACTTTGGGGTCAATCACGATCTGGTCCTCTTGGAGGTTCCAGGCCCAAAAGATCAGGGCCCGGAGATCATCGGCCATCACCTGCTGGTCCCCTATGCCCTCGGGCGGATTGAAAATTTCCTCCTTGTCCTCAATGTCATCCGATGAGGCGAACAGGCAGAAGTCGATGCGCCGCAGCATCATGGTAACGAACAGGTCGTCAACGGCATGGCAGCCGTGCCGGAAGTCCTCCATCTTCTTCTGGTCGGCGGCCCTCTTGGGCTCCTTTGGGTTGCAGCTGAAGATGACCCGGGTGGCCGACTCGAACGTCCTCTGCTGGATCCGGTCAATCTTGACGGTGCCGGTGTCAATCCCCTCGGCCATGGTTTTCAGTTCTTGCTCGGGGAGGTCCTGGGCCTCGTCCACGATCAGGGCCTGGCGGCTTTGCTTGAGCAGGGCGCCGGCCCGGACCCGCCACCCCTTCCTCTCGTCATGCTCCAGGCCGTAGGTGATCCCGGTCCTTGATGCGGTGAGACCGCTCACCCGGTCCCCCACCCTGGCGAACTCAAAGAGCCCCTGGCTGATGGTGGTCTTGCCGGTGCCGCTGTCGCCTACCATGATGGCGGTCAACCAGCCGCGGATGCGACCCTCGCCCGGGAAGTTGAACCACAAGGGGGAACACAGCACCAGGAGCACGCCCAGGTGGAGGTCCCACCGCTTGTAAATCCTGGTAACGTGGCAACTGAGGTCGTCGCAGATTTCCTCTATCCTCATCTTCTGGAGCTTCTGCAGGTGGGGCCTGGTGGTGTCCAGGTCGAAACATTGGTAGTCCTCGTCCTGGTGCAGCAACCTGTCCACCAAGAGCACCGGCTGCTGGTCCTTGTAGCTGGAAACGATGCGGCCGGTGGCCTGGTACTTGCCGATCCCCACCATCTCGCCGCCCAAGATGTAAATGGGTTTGTCAATCTGGTGCTCCAGGGAGAATTTCATCGCCTCGAAAATTTGGTGGGCGAATACCTCCCGCACCACGACCCTGTCGGTGTCCTCCAATTTGAAGGCGGGCCGCTTGTCCTTCTCACAGATGAAAGTCTGGATATGGGACTTGAACTGCCCCTCGGTGGCACGCACCCCGGAAATAAGAACCCGCTCCCCCAGGGGGACCTGAATGTCGTACATACACCGGTTTCCGGGCTGGTTGGTGTTGGGGTCGATGTTCCCGTGGCACTTCCCCTCTTTCAGGGACTGGCAGTTCGTCACCTTGACCTTTTGGGGCCCGTAGTAGGCCACGGTGTTCTCTCCGTACACCTGGAGGTTGACCGTGACCCGCTTCCCGGCAAACTCCGACCGATCAACCTCGGTGAAACTCTTGAGCTCGATGGGATCTTCGAGGTGAATGGTGGAGGTGGGGTAAATGTAAGCCGGGGTGTCAGCGATGGTCTTTTTTAATTCCTCCCCGGAGCCGCCGTCCTTGGTGATCCAGTCGGTAAAGTCCTTGTGGGCTTTATCGCTCCCCGGGTAGAGCCAGATGACCTTTATGGAGAGCGCCTGGCCCGACTCCACGGCTTTCTGGAAAACAGGGAGGACCAGGCCGGCGACCGCCTCCCGGCCCTCCTTGTCGCAATCGTACACCGCCACAACGTGGTGGCCGTGAAAGAGCTTGACCCAATCCTCCTGGAATGTCTTGGCGCCGTTGGTGGGGCTGACCCCGATATACCCTGTCTCTTGCTCGGCCAGCATGCAGTCGAACTCGCCCTCGGTGATGATCACCGTGGAGCCCGGGGGGGCCGCCGCCAGCCGGTCCGCACCGTACAACCGGGCAGCACCGGACCCTGCCCAATTCAATGTCTTGGGCGTTTTCTTGGAGTTGTGCATCCTGATGTTGACCAGGGTTTTGCCTGCGCCGCCTGGCACGTAAACCGGGATGGTATTCCGCTCCCTGCCCGTGTCCCAGCCAATCTCAAACTTGGCAATGCTCGCGTCCGTCAGCCCCCTCTTCTCTTTGAGATACTGGATGATCTCGGGACTCAGGTTTTCCCTGTACCGCTTCACATCGGTCAGGGTAGGCGGGGTCTTGTTCTTGTTCCCGACGCTGAACCCATATTTGGTGAGCATCTCACGGTAGCAATGCGTCCCGTCTGCGTAATCTCCATACCCCCCTACCGCGTTGAAAAGCCCCATGGCCAAGCCGTTGGAGAAGTCCTTGTAAATGCCCTTCACCTTGAGGTTCGGCCCGATGTTGATGGAGGCTGAAGGATTATTATCTTCCCGGCCCAAGGCATGGCAGGACAGCCACCCCTCTGCGTTAGGCCTGGCGCCCTTGGCGACCCGCAGCCCGATGGCCTCGTATTCGGCCAGGACGTCTACCTTTTCCAATAATTCGTCACGCAAGCTCATGATGATCCTTCCAGAATCGGTCTAAGAGGTAGAAGGTCCACTTCTCAGCCCATAGACGATCCGGCATCGTCCAGAACATCACCCTGTGGCGAATGTTCCAGGCGATCACTGATCCTCTTACAGATTTTGGGCTTAACTCAGAATAGGGAGGGGGGGACTGATAGATGGTGGGCCAGTCGGCCTCGATGACCACCGCCGCATACTTGAAGCTGGTCATCCTTTCCAGTTCACGCTGGAATCGCTTTCGTTGGCCCCCGATGGTTCCGAAGGCGTCGGCCAGGCTCTTTCTCTCGATAGTGACCTGGTCCTCCAGGCCCTCTATGGAGTAATCCCCGGTGGGGAGGGTGGCGATCTTAACCTGGTCCTGCGGCAAAAAACCAAAGGTATAGCCATTCTGCTCCCGGGTGTCCCGGATGATGACCATAGGGGGCTGGGGTTTTTTTTTCGCCATTACCCTTTTTCGCACCCCTGGCAAAAGTAGGGCTTGAATTTATTCAGGAAAGGCAGCACATCGAAGATGCTGACTGTTTCGCCCTTGGCATTAAAGAGATCCACAACAGCTGCCGCACTCTCGATGCTGAGATTCCTTTTGCCCTGATTCACCCTCACGACATGGCTCTTATCAAGGTCTAAAGACTTAACGAAGCTCATGGGAATCTTGATGCGGCTACCCCTGGGGCCGGAAGCTCTGTCTTTTTTCATGAAGCTCAAGATATGCCTTAAAAGCACCGTTAGTCAAGAATAAAGTTTCCTATTTGACAATCATTGGGCCAGCCAAAAAACCTCTTCGTCATTTTTTAAATATAAAAAATAGGGTTTTCCTTATAGCTTTTGTTAAATGACTAAATTATAGTCCACCTGTCGAGTGATTATAGGCCACGGAGAGGCTATGCAAAACTTATTAATATTATCAATGGTTTGTTTATTCCTGTTTGACCTTGGCGTTGACGGCAGGGTCGGGCCGGGCGGGCCAACTCGGAACGCTTTTGGCATTCATGAAAGCTCAGGGTTTCCCAATAAACCTAAAAGCGTTAGCAATTACTATTCAATAGTTGACATTTTCTATGACATCGGAAGGGTCATTTATGAACCTATTTATATCCATAACTTATTGAAACTGTTTAATGATCATTGTAAATTAACGGCTTATACATTAACAGACCGGAGCACAAAATATAGACTCCCACCTTGATTTTTTCTTGACAATAGGGTGTCTTTTTGTCATATAATTTCCCTATGGACACCCAGCAGAAAATCTCGGATAGAATCAGGGAATTACTCAAGGAGAGGGGATATGGTGTCAAGCCTTTTGGGGAGAAGCTTGGCATCTATAACCTGGGGAGAATGATTAACAATGAGCGGAATTGGACCCTCAAGAATTTGGAAAAGGTTGCCGGTGCTCTCGGGGTCACCGTTGGCTCACTTGCCCAGGATTTCGCTAACGTCCCTATCCTCCTTGATGTTAAGGATGCCGAGCTCTTTCAGTTCCCTCAGGAAATAAAAAGGGAGAATGCTTTGGGCTGGGTGCCAGCACCGATTCCGGTGGAGGAGATAGGGTCATTGGACAAGTTCTACGCCATTAGTCTAAACGGCCATCCCCATTTTGGAAAAGCCGTTACAATTATCGCTAAAAAGGATACGGGTCTCCAGGCGGAGGACGGGGACTACGTTATCTACTGCTGCCCTAAAGGAATTGGGCATATCGGGAAGGTCAAACTTTTTCCCGACAAAGTGAGCTTCAGGAGCATTAACCCATTAGGCCCCTACCAGGACGAACTGCTTGATCGCGGTCAGTTACGAATGATGGACCGTGTGGCCTACATAAAATACTTCTAACATAACAATTCCAAAGCCTTAGAAAAGCCGGGAGCGCTCCCGGCTTTTTTTTGTCTTTTTTTTCTTGACAACGGTTGCCTTAAAGACATACATAGAGAACCGTAAATCAGATATATGGGTGTCTACACGCACGTCGCAAATTTATGGTTTGATTCCAAGGACGGTGTGACCTTCTCGGGGGTCATGACCCTGCCCGAACCCCTTCCGGCTGGCGTGGGCCTGAGGGTAATAGCGGTTCCGCAACCGCTACGTACCAGGAAAGAGAAATGGGAGCTGCACGTAGAGATTCCGCTACCGCCCCCGCCCCCGTACACGGGGCCCGACGACATCATTTTCAAAGGAGAGATTATGCAGCAGTACTTTCGGCCGCCACGCCCCCCAGGGAAGCGCAGCAAAATTTTGCTGTGGGGGGACTCGGGATCAGGGAAGACCAAGAGCGCGCTGGGGTTCCCCAAGTGCGCGTATATTGACAACCATGGGAGCGCAGAGCAATACGAATCGGCATACCCCGATCACCTATTTGCTCATCCGGACGGACCGGATGCGACTATGGGGGCTGTTACCGCTCTCCTGCGAGATCCAGGCGGTTGCCTTACTGTTGTCATGGACGACGCCACCACGTATTGGGACCAAGTCCAAATCAAATGGTCCGACCTTTTCTTGAAAAGGCTGCCGAGATCGAAAGGGCATCACGCCGAATTTTACACCTTCCAACCAAGCGACTGGATTCACCCCAAACGCGAGCAGAAAGCCCTCATCCAACGGTTGATTGCTCTGGATCTCAATGTGGTCATCATCGCCCGGGCCAAGAAAGAGTACGCCGGCGCCACCGGGGATAGCGACTTCATGAAGGTCATCGGGGAAATCTTCGCCGGTGAGCGTAACCTGGTTTACGAGTTCGACTATATCCTGCGCATCAGCCATGAGGACGGCAAACGGTTTATCACCGTCAACAAGCAGCGGGTCCCTGCCGGCTGCAAGCCCCTCCCTGAACGCTTCGAGTTCACCATTGATGAGCAAGGCAATTCCACCCTGTTCCAGGTTCTGCAGCAGTATGTCAACCCGCAGAACTGGACGGCTCCGGCCCACCAGGTAAAGGATCCGGTGCGAGAAGAAATTCCTCAATCCGATACCGCCGAGTACGGGAGTGCGCCTCCGGCAACCCCGCCCTCGGCCCCTGAGGCTCCTGCTCCTGCCCCTGTCCCTCCTGCCTCCGAGGTCCAGTATCTCACCTTGGAGCAGCTGAACAAACTCATTGAGCGCAAAGCTCACTACAAGATCAGCAACGAGGAATGGGGGAAGACCTTGGGGAAACTATACGGGGTGAACACCGCCAAGAGCCTGACTCCGCGCCAGGCGGACAACTTGCTCAACTATCTCGAAACCCAACGGACCCCGTTTTAAGGGATGTTCAATAAGGGAGATCACGAATGTCAGATATGGTTTTCGACGACAGCTTGCTGGCCACTCAGGAAAGCATGGCCAACGTGGATTGGGACAACCTTGAGAGCTTCGGGACCGCTGCCGAGGGCCAGCACCTGATGAGCGTCATTTCGGTGAAAGGTTATATGCAGAACTTTAAAGATTACACCGGCCCCCGGGCCAAGGTAAAGCTGCTCATCAAGGAAGGGGATGACAAGGGGAAATTTGTCTATGACGACATTAACCTCCCCCACGCCATGGAGAAGGACGGGAACGTAAAGCGCCGGGCCCTCATCGCGTCCCGCATGGGCCTCATCCCCAAGGGCACCCACGATACCGTCAAGGTGCAATGGAAGGACCTGGAAGGCCGGGATGCTCTCATAACCGTGATTCACGCATACTCCGAAAAGGACGGGAAGAAAAAGGGTCCCTTCGCCAACGTGGAGTTTGGCGGCTGGGAAGCTCCTGGCGCCCGAGCAGCCGGCGCAGCCCCCGCAGCCCCCGCCACCGCAGGATACCCCGACATTTAATTCCAAGACGGCGGCCTGTCTGAGGACAGGCCGCCAGCAAGGAGGCTTTTTTGGAGTCCATCAACGGCATTCTCTCTCACATCCATTTCCACAAAAACGGGTTTTTGATCGGGCGCCTGGATAGTGGCGAAGGTGTTTTAGGGGACATGGAGGCCCCCAGCCCGGGGCAGGAATATCGCTTCCGCGGCGATTGGGTGGATAACCCCAAGTATGGTCGCCAGTTCAAGTTCATCACCTACCAGGCCGAGATCCCCCAAACCACTGATGGTATCTACCGCTACATCGTCAAGACCGCCAAGTGGGTAGGCCCCGAAATCGGGCATCACATCGTTGAGGCTTTTGGGGACAAGACCCTGGAAGTCCTAAAGCATGATCCTCTCCGGGTGGCCACCTGTATCAAGGGGATCACCCTGGAGCGGGCCGAAGAAATCTCAGGAAACCTTCTGGAGAACGAACATATCGAAGCGGCCCAGGTGGAGCTTGAGGGTATCCTGGGTGGCCATCACCTCCCCAAAAAGACAATTTCGCAGCTCATCGAAAAATATAAGTCGGATGCGGCGGTCAAGGTCCGCAAGGATCCCTACATCCTCCAAGAAGTTAGGGGTGTCGGATTCCCTACTGCTGACCGTGTGGCCACCGCCACCGGGATAGACCCGCAGAGTGCGACCAGACGCATGGCTGCTACCGTCCATGTCCTCAAAGAGGCGGCAGAGAGCCGGGGCCATGTCTGGCTCCCCCTGGAGAAGTACGAGGAAAAGCTGCAAGCCTTGATCGGCATACCATCTGACGGGATTGCCCTGGAAACCCCTGGGGTGTTCCTGGACAGGGAAATGGTAGCCCTGGAAGAACTGGCCAAGGACGAGAAGGACGTGGCCGGGATAATCGAAATGCTGCTCCACAAGGAAATAGTCGAGCCGGTTGTCGTAAACCTGGAAGGCTTGGCCGAGGACCAGCAGGCCGCCCTGATCCAAGCCCTGGGGAAAAAGGTCTTCATCCTCACCGGGGCCCCCGGGACCGGCAAAACTTTCACCCTGCAACGCATGATTCAGGAGTTTGAGGTACGGGACCTAGTCGTCCGCCTGGCGGCGCCCACCGGCAAAGCAGCCAAGAGGATGACCGAAGTTATAGGGCGGGACGCCTCCACGATTCACCGACTTCTGGAACCTGAACCCCAGAAAACCTCAGAGGGGCTGCGGTTCTCCTTCACCCGGGGATCCGGGAACCCTATCCTGGCCCATGTGGTGGTGATCGACGAGTTCTCCATGGTGGACATCTCCTTGGCCGCTAGCCTCATGAGAGCCCTGGATAAAGGCACCCGCCTGATTATTGTGGGCGACCACTACCAGTTGCCTTCTGTCGGCCCCGGGTCTGTCCTACGGGACCTCCTGGCAGCCAGCGTCCCCTCTTTTGAGCTCACCCAAATCAAACGGAACACCGGCGACATTGTGCAGGCCTGCCACGCCATCAAAGACGGCCGGCGCATATCGCCTTCCCCTTCCCTGGACCCGGAGAAGGGATTGAATCTGCGTCACATCGAGGAAGATGACCCCTTCCGGATCCAGGAGATCATCCGGGACCTGGTGGTTAACCGGCTCCCGCAGCGGCCCGAAGGCTACGATCCGGTGTGGGACGTTCAGGTGCTTAGCCCCATGAACGAGAAAACTCTGTTGTCATGCCTGCACATCAACGAGCTGCTGCAGAAAGCCCTTAACCCCTATGGCAAGGAGATCAAGGGAACGCCTTTCCGCATCAGGGACAAGGTGATCCAGAGAAAGAACGAAACCATTGGCGAGGTGTTCGTTGTCAATGGCGACCTTGGGACCCTGAGTTTCTACGATGACCAGCCAAAGCGGAGCCGGTTCGGGACCAGGGAACCCACCTTCAAGATGGGCGTAGATTTTCAAGACCCTGACCGACAGGCGCTTATTTCGCTGAAAGACCACCACCTGGCCCTGGCCTACTGCCTCACCATTCACAAAATGCAGGGGTCAGAATCGCCGGTGATCATCATCCCGGTGCACAACTCCTTCGGGGGCTTCTTCAACAGGGAGCTCATCTACACCGCCATCTCCCGGGCCCGGGACATCTGCATCACCGTAGGCCAGTGGGGAGCCTTGGAGCAAGCGGCCACCAGAATAGGAAACAACAGGAGGATTACACGCTTGACAGAACTGATAAAGGGGGGACCGAACGATGGCATTTGAAATTCTTAATGCCAGGACATTAGCCCAGGAAGCGAAGATCATTAGCCGGGCACGGAGTTCAGAACGCAGGGATTGCGCCTCTTACAGTCTCTGTTTTGACAAGGCAGCTTACTCAAACCGTATGGCCGTGCCATGCAAAGCCTGCAAGAAGTTCCGGGCAGCCCTAAGCGACAAGGAGAGCCAATGCTGATTTTGACAAGGAAATTGGGAGAAACCATCAACATCGGAGAAAACGTCGAGGTGAAGGTCTTGAGAGTCCGCGGTAGCCAGGTCCAGTTGGGCATTTCTGCTCCGCCAGAGATCAAGGTGATGCGACAGGAAATCGTAGGGAAGGAGTTCAGCCCTTCATGTGGGCCAACGCTTCCCTTGCCCGGAACGGCTGACCATGGACTGTAATTCCCCATTTTGTCGAGCTTGCCGATGGCTGAATCATGAGCCGGGGCCTTTGTCCACACTGACCGTGGTCGTGGCAGTCATTGTTTTGATCTGCCTCATGGCAAAATATGGTTAACCTTTCAATCTTTGGGTGGACTACCGGCCCTAACCCCCGCGTAGAACCGTGCTCACGCCCCACAAAGCGTGTAACGCTTTTTTAGACCATATCTGAGAGGTAGAAAGTGGCCCTGAATTTGCCTGAGCAAACCTGCGACTGCGGATGCGGGAAGACTTTCAAGCCGAAACGGCACGGCCAACGGTTCTTCTCCCGGCAATGCCGGTTCAAGCACCATAACTCCATAGCCCGGAAGTCGGCGCCTGAGAAAACCTGTCCGCATTGTGGGAAGTCGATTTAAAGGAAAAGCGTGTTGACCAATCCACACCCTTCTGATTATAATCTCTCCATGGTTGGGAAAATCCGGACCAAGGAGAGATGCCCGCGCTGTAAAGGGAAATTCGAGGGGGAACCTCTACGCTGTCCCGCCTGCAAAATTCCGCCTACCCGGTACTATCTTGATCTCTACTGGAAGAGGCAGCACAAGCTCTATTCGGATCAGGACGGATACCCCCTGGCCTCATGGGAGCAGGCCAGCCGCTTCCTGGCCCACATCCGTTATGAGGTTGACCGGGAAAGGAAGAGCAAAGGGAAGTTCACCTTTGACCCTCGGAACTATGTTAAACGGGACCTCAAGGCTTATCGGTTCGAGAACTATATCCAGGCATGGTTCGAGCGCCGGCAGAAAGAAATCGACCGCGGCCACCTATCCCGGGGATACCTGCGGTCGGTGAAGTCCTACACCGTGAATCACCTGATTCCCTATTTCGGCTCCGTCAATATCAGGGAAATGAACGAGGGGATGATTGAGGATTTCCGGGACCAGTTGCCGGTTTCCTTGGCAACGAAGACGGTAGCGAACATCCTGGGGCTGCTTCGAAAGGTCCTCCAGGACGCCCACCGGCGCCGGGACATCGAGCGCGTCCCTTTCTTCCCCAAGGTGGAGATTGGCGACCCCGATATTCGTTGGCTGGACGAAGAGGATCAGGTGAAGGTGCTGGAGCACATCGTTGACCCCGTGCGCCGGGCCTTCTTCATCTTCTCCTTCCACCAGGCAACCCGCCCCGGGGAGGCCCGGGCCCTGAGATGGGAGGACATAGACTTTCGTCGGGACCAAGTTACTATCCGGGCCGCCATGGACGAGGAAGTTTACCGGCCGCACACCAAGGAACGGGATTGCCGGAAGCTCCCCTTGCATAAGAATGTGCGCCAAGCCCTGGAAGCCCTCCCCCGGGATATAACTGGTTTTGTCTTCACCTTTCGGGGGAAGCCCTTGAACCACAAGCTTATTTACAAAACATGGTGCCGGGCGACCCTGGGGGCCGGCATCGACGTAACCTGCTACCAGGGGACCCGGCACTCGGGAGCGTCCCAGGCCATCAATGCCGGCGTCCACCCCAAGGTGATCCAGGCCTTCCTGGGCCACAAGGACGCACGTTCCACGGCCCGGTATGCCCACCTGCGGACGGACACCTTGAAGGAATTTTGGGACAAGCCCCAGAGTAGCCCCGACACCTTCGGGGCTAATGGTAAGGTCGTGAATTTTAAGGGTAAAAAAGGTTGAGGGAATGGGTTCGAATCCTACTCCCTCCGCCATCTGCTTACTCCCATCGGGAGATCGATCTAAATCTACATAGATTCGCTTGACATGGCCCTGAACGGCCGAAACGCACAGACAAGCCCAACCGGAGAGATGACCGAGTGGCCAAAGGTGCTCGCCTGCTAAGCGAGTGTGGGGGGAAACTTCCACCGAGGGTTCGAATCCCTCTCTCTCCGCCAGTTTTTCTTGATGCCATCCCTGACGATCCATTGGCAAATTCCTGTAGGGGGGGACCTGTGTGTCCCCCCTTTTAAGCTCCAGGCCGCGCCGAAGCCGTCATTCCCCGAAAAAACCTCTCCCACTTCGACGCAGCTTGGCGTAAGATAAGAAACCATGCCTGCCGCGGCCCCGACTCCGGAAACCCGGCCCCTGAACCGGGGCGTCATCCTGCTGGCCGTCTGTCTGGGGGCCTTTATGGCCACCCTGGACACCAGCATCGTCAATATCGCCCTGCCGCAGATCGCCCAGGATTTCCACTGTTCTCTGGTCCAGATCTCCTGGGTCATGCTCATCTATCTCTTAATGAACGTCTCGCTCCTTCTGACCAGCGGCCGGTTGGGCGACCTCCTGGCGCCGGGCAAGCTCTTTATGTTGGGGTTGGTGATCTTTACCGGGGCCTCGGCCCTGTGCGGCGTCAGCTCCGGCCTGGCGCCGATGGTGGCCGCCCGGGCCTTGCAGGGGGTTGGGGCCTCATTGATGCTGGGGATCGCCCCCAAACTCATCGCCCTGGCCTATGGGGAAGGGGAACGGGGCCTGGCCCTGGGCCTGTTTTCCACCGCCTTTGCCACCGGCATCAGCGTGGGCGCCCCCCTGGGAGGGATCATCACCACCTACCTGGGCTGGCCGTTTATCTTTTTTATCAACCTGCCCATCGGTGTTGGGATCTTCTTGGCCAGCGGCCGGGTCTTGAGGCCTCTCAAGGCCCAGAAGGCCTGGAGCTGGAAGTCTTTTGACCTCCTCGAGGCCGCGCTCCTAGCCGGGACCCTGGGGTTGCTTTTGCTGGGCCTGACCCGGATCCAGCACTCCGGCTGGAGCGCCGAGACCCTGGGAGCCTTGGGGTTGGCGGCGCTCTTGGGTCTGGGCCTGCATTTTCGGGAGCGCCGGCGCCCCGAGCCCTTGCTCCACCCGGAGCTCTGGCGCCGCTGGCCCTTTGTGGCCGGGTCTCTGACGGTGGTGCTGACCTTTGCCTCGGTGATGGGCGCCTTCTTTCTGCTGCCTTTTTTTCTGGAGCAGATTTATCATTACACCCCGGGGCAAACCGGGTTTATGTTGGCGGCCCTGAGCGCCAGCAACGCCCTGGTGGCCCCCTTCGGCGGCTACCTGGGGGACCGGCTGGGGAACCTGTTGATTCTACGGACCGGGGCCGGGTTGATCCTGACTGGGTTGATCTCGCTCATCTTTACCGGACCGGACAGCTCCACCCTGAGCCTGGTGGCCAGGTTTATCGTCATCGGCCTGGGGTTCGGCCTCTTTCAGGCGCCCAATCTCAATGAAATTCTGCGGGGGGTGAAGTCCGCCTTCATCGGCCTGGCGGCCAGCACCAACGCGGTCCTCAAGAATCTCGGCTCCCTGGTGGGCATCACCTTGATCGTGGCGGTTTTTACCTGGCTCAGCGGCAACCACAGCACGCCCGTGGCGGGGACCAGTCCGGACCTGTCCGCCTTCCGTCAGGCCTTTGCCCTGGCCGCTGGGGTGGCGGCCCTCAACCTGTTGGCCAACCTGCTGCCCCGCAAACCCTGAGGCCGCCGGGTGGCAGGCGCCGGTCTTGGCTTGGCGGCCGGGGTGCGGTGTGTTACTATTGATACCACCAGATATCAAGGGGCTCAGGGAGGTGGGTGCGGTGGCGGTTTCAACGGGAGAAATTCTGGCCCTGGCGGGCATGGCGGTGCTGTTGTTGAACAACCTGGGGCGCCGGCGGGTAAGACAGGGCAAGGCGCCCGCGGCCCGGGGCCTGGCCAGGTTCGTGGCCTATGGCGATTTCGTGGCCTGCGGCCTCATCCTGGCGGGCCTGGTGGTCATATATCTGCAAAAATAATTCACCGGGTTTAACTGCGGCATCCGGCCGCCAGGGAGCACAACCCGGTGCGCTCAGGCACCAGGGCGGAATCGCCGTCAAAAGGTTGGCTGCCCCAAAAGGGCGACCGCTATTTTCTTCTTTTTAACTGAAAAAGCCTTCTTGAAAAAATTGACTTCCTGTCCCAATTGATGCCTTCCTGCCAACGTAACTGCTTAAAAATCCCAAAGATAAATATATGATCGGCACAAAATGATTCATGAAGAATCGTGGTGCGCATCTCGTCGCCAAAGTAAGACCGTGAGCCAAAATGCAAAGCAGGCCGTACGGAAATCAGCAATCTGCCCGGTGATGGTCGCTCGCCGTGTGAAGGGGTGGACGGGGGCAATCACGGCGTCGAAGCCGGCCCCTTCCAAAAGCATAGTGCGGCCCAATGCTGAATGAGCCCGCAGGGTGAGCGCACCGGACGAGGTCTCCAACTCGAAGGTTCGAGTGAAAGCACTGGATTTCCGGGCGTTCGCTACCGTGGTTGCATTAGCCCTCAACGTCCAGTTCCCACTAAAGAAATCATGCTTCCAGACCTCATGGTATTCACCATCAATCATGAGGTTCCCTTGCTCACTTAGCCAATTGAACTTGGCACTTGCGGAATGTCCGCTCGCAGCAATGGCGAAATTCCAAGAACAGATTCCTTTGGGGATGCAGCGGATCATGGCAGTTTTCACCAGGGTCCAGTTTGACGATTCTGACGTTCATTAGAGATTACGCGGTAACTGGCCTGCCTTATGGAATATACCAGAACTGAGGTTAGAGTTGGGGCCAATTGTCGACCTCCGTCATATCGCCCGGGTAAGATCTCTAATCCCGGCGCAGGGCTCCCAGGTATCCCGGGTCAGCAGGTTATTGGCGTAGAGGCGGTAGTAGAGACCTGCTGGCGCCTGCAACAACTCCGCGTGCGTGCCTTGTTGGACAATCCGTCCGCGCTCCAAAACGACGATCAACTCCGCCTGAACCACCGTGGACAGGCGATGGGCGATGATGATGGTGGTCCGCTCCTGCATTAGCCGCTGCAGGGCATCATAAACCAATACTTCTGAGGCGGTATCCAGGTTCGAGGTGGATTCGTCCAGGATGAGAATGGGAGCGTTTTTGAGAAAGGCCCGGGCGACGGCGAGCAATTGTCTCTGCCCCCCCGAGAGCTTGACGCCCCGTTCGCCGATTTCGGTTTCAAACCCCTCGGGCAGGTTCTCGATGAATCCCCTGGCGTTGGCCAGTTCCGCCGCCCGGACAATTTCCGCCAGGGTGGCGCCGGGTTGGCCGAGCCTCAGGTTGTCGCCGACGGTGCCGCTAAACAGCATGGCGTCTTGTTGCACTACTGCAATTTGAGATCGGAGCGAGGGGAGATTGACCCGGCTGATGTCCTGGCCGTCGATGGAAATTTTGCCCCGCCAGGGGTCAAAGAAGCGAATCAACAATTTAATCAGGGTGGATTTTCCTGAGCCGCTGGGCCCCACCAGCGCCACCCGGCCCCCTGGAGGGATGTGGAGGCTGATGCCGTGGAACAGCGGCTGATCGGCGCTATAACCGAAAAAAACCTCTTCATAGTCAATCTGTCCCCCGCGCCAAACCAGGGACGGCGCCGAGGCATTTTCCGCTTCGGGCTCGGAATCGAAAAATTCAAACAACCGGTCAATGGCGGCTCTGGAGTTGGCCAGTTCGATATTCAATTCGCCCAACCGGTTGAGGGGGCTGTAGAGCATTTCCAGGTAAGCGTAAAAGGCCATCAAACCCCCGACGGTCAAGGTATGGCTGAGCACGAAGTGGCCTCCGGCCCAGATGACGATTACCAGGGTTAACCGGGTCAGCCAGGTGGTGCCGCCCAACAAGAGGGCATAGGTGCGGATATTCTCGGACACCGCGGCCAGAAAGCCCTGGGACCCGGTGACAAAGCGGTGAATCTCCTGCTGTTCATGGGTGAAACTCTTTACTTCGGCAATCCCGGCGATGGCCTCGTGGAGGTTGCCTTCCACGGCGTCCATGCGCCGGCGGGCCTCCCGGGCTTTTTGCCGCATGCGCTCGCTGACCCGTTTCTGGAGCACCCCATACACGGGCAGGGTGGCGTAAGCGATGAGGGCCAGTTGCCAGTTCATGTAAAATATTGCGAAGGTAATGGAGACGATAATGGTGAGATCCATGAGGAGATTGGTGCCGGCGATATTAATAAAGTTTTGGGCATTATTCACATCGGTGATCAAGCGGGAAATGATGACGCCGGTCTGATTTTTCTGAAAAAAACTTATGGGGAGACGTTGGAGGTGCTGGAATAAAGCTTTCCGGACATCAAAAATGATCTCATGAGCCAACCGGTAGGAAATATAAGTCCTGAAGGAGGTAATCAGGGCGTATAAAGCAAACAGCGCCGCGGAAAGGCCCATGAGTTGATTGAAACTCAACCTCGTGAGACTGGGTTTACCTGCCAAGACATTGTCGATCACATCTTTCAGGATCCAGGGAAAGATCACCGGCAAAGTATTTTGGACCACCCCCACCACCGCGGATAAAGCCACGATCCCGCGATAGGGCCGCACATAGTGCAGAAAGCGCATGATATTTGAAGACCTAATCTTCATAAGGCGGTTTTTTTTCACCCTAGCCCGGAGCAATTTCCCGGGCGCGATGGACCTTGATAGCGGCGGCGTCAGGCCCGGCAGCCGGAAAGCGCTTCGGCCCGGGCCTGACTTTCCGCTCGTGCGGGTCCGGTATCCCGGGCCTGGTCGGCCAGACCCCAGAGGGAGTCGGCCAGGAGCGCCCGGCTCAGGTCGCAGGTGATTCTCCGGCTGTACTCCACCACCCGGGGCCGGTTTTCGGCGCCCCGGAGGCGGGCCAGGTTCATCACCGGACAACCCCCCCCGCAGGCGTACCGCCAGGCACAGGCCCGGCAGCCCTCCCGGTGGTCCACGTGCAAAGCCTGGAACATGTCGTCCAGGGGCCGGCGATCCAGCTTCCCGGTGACGTTGCCCAGCCGGTAGTGCTCCTGGCCCACGAGATAGATGCACGGATAGACGTCCCCGTTGACCCGCACCACGTAGGTGGCCCCCGCGGGCGCCCCGCACGCGACTACGTGCCGGACGCCGGGACGGATTTCCCCCGAGAAATCATTGAACGGGAAGAGGTTCGCCTTGCCGGTCTCGCCCCGGCGGCCCAATTGGCGGGCCGCGGCGATGATCCGGTCCGGGTCCGGCAGGATGGCCTCGGGAAAGAAGTCCCGGTCCGAGTTGACCGGGCGGACCGGAATGAAGAGCGAGGCGGCGGCCCCCAGCTCAGCGTGATGCGCCGCCACCCGGTCCAGACAGTCATGGTTGGCGGAGGTGATGGTCGCCCGCAAGGTGACCCGGGCCCCGGCCCGGACCAGTCGCCCGATGGTGGCCGCGGTCCTGGCATGGGAGGGGCCGCCGCCGGGATAGGTCCGGCAACGGTCGTGGATTTCAGGGGGACCATCCACTCCGCAGAGGACCGTAATGTCGTAGTGCGTCACCCAGTCCGTCAGGTCGGGAGGGCACAGAGTCAGGTTGCTGGTCAGGTGATAATGGATACGTTTATCGGGGTGGGCGGGCTTCAGCCGGTCCTCACAGCCCCGGATCACTTCTTTGACGACCGGCCAGTGCAGCAGCGGTTCGCCGCCGAAGAAGGCCACTTCCAGGCATCCTCCGGGCTCCAGTTCCTCCAGGCACAGGGCCACGCTCCGCCAGGCCACCGCCGGGCTCATGCCGGCGCGATTAACCCGGCGGTAGGTCTGAGGCCCATTGAGGCAATAGATACAGGTAAGATTGCAGGACTCGCCCACCAAGAGATAGAGGGTCACCCGGTCCCGGGGCTGGACCGGGGCCGCGGCGAGGCCGGGCCGTTGGCACTCACCCCGGTTGAACGGCGTGTCGTTGAGGATTCCATGGTCCCGAAGGAGGCGGATCAGGGCGGCGTCCTCCGGGAAGGCCATCAGGAGTTCTCCCAGGGAGCGCTTTGGTGAGGCCGCGGCCAGGAGGCGTTTGACCCGGTCCCGGCCCCGCTGCACATACAGGGGGCGGAGATGAAAGGCGTCGGCCAGCAGCAGTTCGTCGGCGCCTCTTTCCAGGGCGATGAGGTTCTCTGTCATATCAGGCTACCTTTGCGGTCCTGGCACGCCCTGAGGGGGAGTGCACCGCTCCCTGCATAAGCGGGCCGGGGATTTTTCAGCAGAAACGCACCTGTTCCGGCGCCGCCGCCGCATCCTGCGGCCCTTGGGCGACGCTGGTTTTCACCTCGTCGGCCTTTTCCCACAGCAACTCTTCCAGCACGGCCCTGGTCAGATCGCAGTTGATCCTCCGGCCGTAGTCCAGGGCCCGGGGACTCTTGGCGACCCCGGCCAGGGGCGCCAGCTTCATCACCGGACATCCCCCGCCGCAGGCATAGCGCCAGGGACAGGCGCAGCACTCCTTAAGGTTGTCAACGTGCAAGGCCAACATGGTCTCGGTGAGGGGCCGGCGGTCCCAGGGGCTTCCCAGGGTGCCGAAGCGGTACTTTTCCTGGCCGACCAGGTAAATGCAGAGGTAGACATCCCCGTTCACCCGGACCACCGGCGTGGTGCCGGAGGGCGCGGCGCACGCCGTGATCTGGCGCGCCCCGGGGCGCAACTTCAGGCGGTATTGATTGAAGGGAAACAGATGCTCCCGGTCCCACAAACCGCTGTGGTAAACCTCCGACAAGCCAATGATGAGGCGGTCCGGGTCGGGTAAAAGCTCGTCCGGCAGGAAGGCCGGGTCCGAGTCCACCGGACACACCGGCACGAAGGCCGAGTTGCTGGCCCCCAGTTCCTGGTGATGCGCCGCGATATCCAGGAGGCGGTCCTGATTGACCGAGGTGATGGTGGCGCGCAGGGCCACGGGAATGCCGGCCTCCACCAGCCGGCGGATGTTTTTGGCAATCCGGGCGTGGGACGGACCCCCGTGGGCATAAGGCCGGCAGCGGTCGTGGAGGTCCGCCGGGCCGTCGACATCGCTCATCACCGTAAAATGGCGCCCCTTGATCTGCTCCACGAGGTCCGGGGGGCAGACGGTCAAGTTGCTGGTGAGGTGATAGGTGATCTTCTTGTCGGGGTATTTCGGTTGGAGTTCGGTCTCGCAGCGCCGCATCACCTCCTTGAGGAGGGGCCAGTTCAACAAGGGCTCGCCCCCGAAAAACGCTACTTCCAGGGCGCCGCCGGGACTGAGTTGTTCCAGGCAGGTCGTGAGGCTCCGGAGCGCCACCTCGAGGCTCATCTTCGAGAGGCCGTGCTTCCGGTAGGAGGCCGCCCCGTTGAGACAATAGATGCAGCCCAGGTTGCACGACTCGGTGAGCAGCAGGTACGCAGTCATCCGGTCCAGACGGCGGGGCGCGGCCGCGGCCTCAATCTCGGCCTGGCCGTAGCGCTCCTTATCCGCGGCGGTGTCGATGAGAATGCGATGGTCCCGCAACATGTGAATCAGGTCGACGTCTTGGGGGCAGGCGGCGGTGAGTCCTTCCAGGGTCAGCCCCCGCGCCGCCGCGGACAGGACGCGCCGGACCCGCTCTTTGCCTCGGGCCACGTATAACGGGCGCATGTAGAAGGAGTTAACCAACAGCAGTTCGTCGGCGCCCCTCTCCAGGTCGATCAGGTTCTTCGTCACGGCAAGGGCGCCGGCAGGACTCATCTGGTTCACGTTATTTTCTCCTTGGTTAGGAAGACCATGGCAAAGGCCTGAGGGGGCCAGGCGCGGGCCGAAAGCGCCGGGGCCGTACGTCGGGATTTTCGGTAGCGGTTGGTGGAGGTCACAGAAAAACCGGGCCGGCGCGCCCCGCGATGGTTGAGAGAGTGGGGCAGAGAGGGAGTGACATTTCGATAAAGAGAGCTTCCCGAAGTTGCATGGAGTATCGTGCCGGGCAATGAGTAATCCCCCCTACCGGAGCCCGGTACGGGGGGATTAAGTCAACCGGCAATTGCTGCGCCAAGCATTGGCTGCCCGGGCAAAGCTGGGGCAGGCGGCGGAGACTGCATCGAAAGACCGGATTAAAACCATAACCGTAATCACGCCGGTCTGTGAAGGAGACTCTGCATCCCAGGCATCCCTGGTGCGCCAGCCCGGCCCCCCGGCCCGAGCCCCTTTGCCTGCGGTCCGGCAAAAGGTTCAGGTCCCGGCCGTTAGCAGGCGCAAGGCACGGTGGTATAGCTGGGGCAAGGCGAACAACTGTTGGCGGCATGCGCGCCGGTGTCCTGGTCCCAGGACAGATCGTCGCACAAGGACAGGATGGTGTAGGCCTCGCCCTCCAGGATCATCTTCCCGGGCGCTTCCCGGCCAACGGCCTTTGACGTGTCAATGATGGCTTCCATAACTTTCTCCTCCCGACAGTAATCTTAGCGGAGATTTTGCGGCAACCTTGGCCGCCGCAGTCAAAAAGGGTTCTTGGGGACCTCTCCCAATGAAATAGCCCCGGCAAGTCTCCTCTTTTGTAACTGCGTTATCGGAAGTCAGCGCGGCAAGCATAAATATTTTTCAATTTTTCAAACAACCAAGGAGCAGTCGAAAACCATGGAAATTGAGGATAGTTACTATCGCAATCCTTTCTTTGAGGTGACCTCGGGCCAGATAAATTTTCCTTCTGGGTTGATGTAGCCTTCGGCGTCAGTGTCTTCAGGGTTTCCCAGCCCCACCCGGGCGGCCCCTCCACAAAAACGGTAGTAATGCAGATCGAATTCAGCCTTCATGGGCCGGTCGGGAAGAGTCGACATGGATTTGATCACAATTTGACCGTTTCGATTGATATATGCCAGGTCGCCGGGCCAGCCGGCATCGACCGGCTTAACCGGGGCCAATCCCTCCGAGAAATCGCCCACGCGATGGAACTGGGGCTGGATGACGAAATTGCCGGTCTTATCGATATAGCCGTATTGGCCATTTTTCCCCTTGGCCGCGGCCAGACCTTCGGAAAACCCGCGCGCCTCCACAAATTCTTTTCCCTTGATTACCATCGTGCCGGATTTATCGCTATAGCCGGGATTGCCGTTGGCTTCGATGTAGGCCAGACCCTCAGAAAACGGGCCAGCCACCTCAAACCGGGGGGGAATCACCAGCTTGCCGGACCTGTCGATATAGCCGAATTTGCCGGCAATCACTACGGCTGCCAGACCTTCGGAAAACGGGTGGGCCTCATCATACCGGGGAGGAATAACCTGCCGGCCGGCTTTATCGATGTAGCCGAATTTATCGTTTTGCATGAGGCAGGCCAGTCCTTCGGAGAAGTTGCTCAACCATTTTTCACTTTCCACGTCTTGGGGCTGAATCACCATGGCGCCCGACCGGTCAATATAGCCGAACCGGTTAAGGGTAATTTCCCCTTTCTGATCCAAATGGCGTATAATCGCCACCGCCATGCCTTCGGAGAAGGGACGGCCCCAATGAAATCGGGCCGGGATGACGAAATTGCCGGTCCTATCAATATAGCCGCATTCGCCTTTAATCTCCACGACCGCCAGGCCTTCGGAAAAATCCGTGGCCAAATCAAATTTAAACGGGATGATGAGCCGCCCGGTTTTGTTGATATAGCCCCATTTTTTATGCTGCTCCACCGGCCACAGGCCGCCGCAGGCTTCTTTCTGCGGGGATCTCCGGGGCTCAGATTGGCTCTGGACCGGCAGGGCCGCCCAGAGGATAAGCATCAGGGCCCCAAGCACATAAAGCAGACGTTTTTGCCGCATGATTCCCCTCCCATCAAAAGATGTTTCTGGCCAGCTTTTCCGGTCCTGGACCTCGTTTGAAATGCCTTCCGGTTGCAGAACCTTTGCCCTATTTAGCTAATTAATTTATATAATTAAATCTGATTTGGGGAGTGATGGCAATAGGCTTGAACCTTGAACTTTTAGGCAGAAAGTGGTGGAATACAATGAGAAGCCGGTCCTGGTAGTGCAATAGTCTCCGTTGATCTGACCGGAAGAAAAGGTTCAGCGGGGCTTGGCAGTCCAACTGTGTCTTGGTTGGCGGTAGGAGAAGCGGCCCCATGCGCACGGTCTTGATCCTCGGTTTTGTTAGTCTTCTTACGGACATCAGCAGCGAAATGGTCTATCCGCTCCTGGCCCTTTATCTCACGAGCACTCTGGGGGCGTCCCCTGCCATTGTCGGTATTATTGAGGGCATCGCCGAGAGCCTGGCCAGTTTGCTCAAGGCGTATTCGGGCTATGTCTCCGATAAGGTTCAGAGACGTAAACCTCTGGCTATCGCGGGTTATGGTTTGGCCACGATTGGCAGGCTCTTTCTGTTCTTCTCCACTTCGTGGTCCTGGGTGCTTTGGGGCCGGGTAATAGACCGGTTCGGCAAAGGGGTGCGCACCGCCCCGAGAGATGCACTTATTGCCGAGGCCGCCGATGCCGGCCGGCTCGGGCATTCTTTCGGTCTGCACCGGGCGCTTGACACCCTGGGAGCCGTGATCGGCATCGCGATCGCTTATTTCCTGTTCACGAGCACTCACGGAAACTACACGAGGATATTTTTATATTCCATGATTCCCGGCGTTATTGGGGTACTCCTGCTTTTCAGCGTGAAGGAAAAAAAGCCCCGATTAAAGCCGGCGAAAGTGCACCCCCTGGCAGGATGGCGAAATCTCAATCCGCGCCTCAAGGCCTTCTTCCTGGTGGCTTTTCTCTTCACTCTGGGGAACTCATCCAATCAATTCCTGCTCCTTCGGGCTCATAACCTGGGATTTAAGGCGGCAGATGTTATTCTCGTCTATCTTCTCTACAATATCGTCTATGCCTTGAGCGCTTATCCCGCCGGGCGGCTTTCTGACCATATCGGGAGGAGGACCCTTTTGGTGTGCGGGTATCTTTTCTACGGCATAGTTTACCTCGGCTTCTCCATGGCTTCCGCAGCCTGGCACGTCTGGGGCTTGTTCTGTTTCTACGGGCTCTATAGCGGGCTGACGGAAGGGGTTGAAAAGGCCCTGGTGGCTGAGCTGTGCCCGGTCGAAAGCAAGGCGACGATGTTAGGCCTTCACGCCACACTCCTCGGTATCGGTCTCTTGCCGGCATCGGTGATCGGAGGGCTCCTGTGGAGGATGGTCAGCCCTGAGGCCACTTTCTCCTTTGGCGGCGCGGCTGGGCTCTTAAGTGCTTTAGGGATGTTCCTCGTCGTCCCCAAGCTGACGCAGGCCGCCTGTCCTAAGTAAAGGGTTTGGGATGGACGGCAATCTCTGCTGGTGGAATTACATTTTCTGTACAATGATTCCTCAACTTCTTCATCTGAGGAAAAGCCCGGATTGGCCAAGCCTCCTGTCCGGGTCGCCCCGGGCCGACGCCATCTTGGAGGAGCTTTTTTCATGGCTTGATTCATAATCATCCTGCTTTTTGTGGTATAAACGGAAAGGTTGAATCGGAGGAAGTTACGAGTTCTCTTTGCAGAGGGGAATCACCCGATGACAGAGACATGGATGCTGGCCACGATCTGGTTGGGGTTGGCTCTGCTGGCCACCCTGTTATCTATCTGGTTCAAGATCGCCACCGCCCTTTCCGAGATTGTAGTCGGGACGGTCGCCCAATTGGTGATCGGGGCCCTCCTCGGCGGTATGATCCTTGGGGCCAATGAGCCCTGGATCAAATTCCTCTCCGGCACCGGCGCCATCATCTTGACCTTTCTGGCGGGAGCCGAACTTGACCCGGTCATCTTTAAAGAGAAGTGGAAGGAGGCCGTGGGAATCGGCCTGGCAAGCTTCGCAGCGCCGTTTCTCGGTTGCGCCGCGGTGGCCTATTATCTCCTGCATTGGACCGCCGAGGCTAGCTGGCTTACCGGTGTAGCCCTGTCTACCACTTCGGTAGCCGTGGTCTATGCCGTCATGCTGGAATTCGGCCTCAATACCAGCATCTATGGCAAAACCGTGCTGGCCGCCTGTTTTATCACCGACCTGGGAACGGTGCTGGCCCTGGGGCTGATCTTCGCGCCGTTTACCATGAGGACTGTGATTTTTGTGGGGGTTGGTGTGGCCGTATTCATTCTCCTCCCCTACCTGACCCCCCGCTTTTTCCAACGCTATGGCGGAAGGCCATCCGAACTGGAGGCAAAATTTCTGCTGCTGTTCCTCTTTGGGATGGGGTTCCTGGCCGCGTGGGCGGACAGCGAGGCGGTTCTGCCCGCTTACCTGATCGGCATGGTGCTGGCCGGCACCGTCGGCAAGGACCACCTGCTCATACGAAGACTCCGGACCCTCACCTTCGGGCTGCTGACCCCGTTTTACTTCATCAGAGCGGGTTCCTTGGTCTCGGTCTCGGCGCTCATCGCGGGCCCGGTTATCTTCTTGGCTCTCCTGGTAGGCAAATTGATTACCAAACTCCTCGCAGTCTATCCTGTTACCAAAATTTTCAAAAGCCCCAGGAAAGAGGCGATGTACACCACGCTCCTCATGTCCACCGGACTCACGTTTGGGAGCATCTCAGCCCTCTTTGGGCTCTCTCATGGGATAATAGATACTGCGCAGTATTCTTATATTATTGCGGCCGTTGTGGCCAGCGCCGTGGTGCCCACCTTGATCGCCAATGCCTTCTTCCTGCCCGGGCATCTTCTGGGAAACGTGTTGGAAGAAGACAAGGTTGCTGAAAGTGCCCCACCAAGGTAAAGGTTCCGGTCTACCCTCAAAAGTAAGGTAACCAAAGGCAGCGAAGCCGAAGTAAAAGGAGAAGAATCATGATCGCTAAACTTCTAGTGGCCTATGATGGTTCTCAGCAATCAGAAAAGGCTTTCGGGTTCGCCCTGGATATGGCCTCCAGGTACTCGGCGACAATGCTGGTTATTGCGGTGGCCCGTCCGCCGGAGCCTCCCGTGCAGGTGGAGCTGGAGGCGGCCCTGGAGAACGCCGCGCAATACTACCAGGAGCGTTTCAAACGCTTGAGTGAGCAAACTGCGGCTTCAGGGATTGAAGCCATATTTCAGGTGAAAGTGGGCCATCCCGCTGAACAGCTCGTGCGTATAGCTGAGATTGAACAGGCTGATGTCATCGTCATGGGGCACCGCGGAGAAACCCTGCTGCAAAGATGGCTGCTGGGCTCGGTAGCCAAGCGGGTATTGAGCTACGCCCACTGTACGGTAATCATCGTGCGCTAGTTTGAGATTGTTCTTGATAGGTCAGGTTTGATGCGCTTAACGTGGGGAAGACAAAAATCTTTGTCGAAGCGTTCCTTGAAGCTCTTTCAAAGAGCCAGGGAGCTCAGGCAACTCACTTTTCAATGGCTTCGGAAGCTCATTGAGCATGATGGTTGGATCATGAAAATACTTCTCGTAATGGCTGGCGGCGCCATCGGGGCGCTCTCCCGATATGGGGTGTCATTGCTGGCGGCGCAACTTTTTGGCACCAAATTCCCTTGGGGAACCCTCATCGTCAACCTCTCAGGCTGTTTTCTCATCGGCCTCTCTTTTGCTCTGGCGGATCGGGGCATCAGTATCATGAATCCCTCTATACGCCTCTTTTTTGTGACCGGGTATCTCGGGGCTTTGACGACTTTTTCCACCTTTGGCCTGGAAACGGCGAATTCCATGCGCGCCGGAACCCACCTGGTCACGGTGGCCAACGTGCTTTCCAACAACCTCCTGGGTGGGGCCTTGGTTTTTCTGGGCATGCTGGTGGGCCGCCTAAGATAAGGTGAGGCTAAAATTATGCTGCAGTATAAAAAGATTGAGATATTTACCAGTGAAGAAGCCCGTTGGCAGGGGCAACCCCTTTACGCCGCCGTCGTCCAATTTGTTCACGACCTGAAAATCGCGGCGCGCTGCCTGGTGACCAGAGGGATAGAAGGTTCTTACGAAAGCGGGGAGATTGCCACCGGCAGGCTTGAGGTCCTCTCCTACAATATGCCTGTGCGGATTACGATCATCGTTCCGGCTTTCGAGTCCGAGCGGATCTTGTCGAAGGCAGAGGAGATGGTCACCGACGGTGTTGTGGCGGTTCAGGATTTGAGCGTTATTTCCCATAAGACCCGCGGTATTCTCATCCCAAGACAAACCAGAGTTCGGGACATCATGACCCTGAATCCCCAAAAGGTCAGCCTGGAGGCCTCCCTGGCCGAAGTGGCCCGCCTGCTCCTCTCTTCCACTTTCACCGGTCTGCCGGTAGTTGACGCAGAAAACCGGCCGGCCGGCGTCATCTCGCAAGGGGATTTAATCTACAAGGCGGGCATGCCGATGCGGCTCGGTCTGCTGGCTGAATCGGATCGGCCACAAGTGAGCGCGGTCCTTGAAGCACTCGCACCGAGGCAAGCTAAAGAAGTCATGACTCGGCCGGCAGTGACGATAGCGCAGGATAGTTTGGTCACCGAGGCGATAGATTTAATGCTGAGTAAAAAGGTGAAGCGCCTCCCGGTGGTCGATGAAGCCGGAAGGCTTGTGGGCATCCTGTCGCGGGTGGACGTGTTTCGCACCAGCATGCGGGAAACCCCGGATTGGCACGCCTTTCAGAAGCAAAGCATCGCCGTGGACAACCTGCGATTCGCCTCCGGCATCATGCGCCGGGACACCCCCACGGTTTCTCCCGACACGCCGGTGGACGAAGTGATTCGCATCATCGACCGCAACGACATCCAGCGGGTTTGCGTCGTGGACCAAGAAGGACATTTCTTGGGGTTGATCGCGGACCGGGACCTCCTGGCCGCTTTTTCCGACCGCCATCCCGGTATTTGGGATTATTTTGCGAGTAAAATCCCCTTTACTGAGCGGGGGCGCCGGCACAAGCACCTCCAGCGCCATTTGGAGGTGAAGACCGCCGGCGAGGTTATGAACTCCAACATCGTGACGGTTCTGGAAGACGCCCCGATAGACGAAGCCATTCGACTGATGCTGGAGCGGGCGATCAAGCGGTTGCCGGTCGTCGATTCGGAGGGGAAATATAAAGGCATGGTCAGCCGGGATTCCCTGTTGCGGGCCGGGTTCGCCTCTTCATTGAGGTCCGCTTAAAGACAAAAACTCCCTGAAATATCAGGGGGTTTTAAATTCCATGGCTCCCCTTCGTGGACTCATTTCGCATCGAGTTGATGACGAATTCCAAGGAAATATTTATAATTTCCAGTATGTTTCCCCAACATGGCCTTATCGCTATATAATGGCGGATCGGCAAGGCGCGGAAAAATGGATCCGAAGGTGAAATTTTAAGTGCATTTTGAGATAATCGGGGATATTAAGGAAATTGAAGCGATGGCCATCGGAGGCAGAATCCGTGATATTATGCGGATTCAAAAGCAGTTCGGTCGAGGCCGATGGCGAAAACTTAAAGGGGTCGCTAAGGTAAGGCTTCAAAGCGGCCATATCCATAAAGCCGAATTACACTGGTATGAAGCCCACGGCATCGGCAAAAAGAAAATGAAAATCAAAAGGTTCTTGGATTAAACTTATGGATAAAGCAAAAGAAAATTATAGCTTTGCTCTTTGCATTGAGAATAAGGACTGTGATGATTTGGAAAAACGCAAGATATACCAGATGCTCCCGGATGAAGAGGCCGAAAAGGAAGGATATATCAGGGTGATAGACGAATCGGGTGAAGATTATCTCTACCCCCGGTCATATTTCATCGCTGTCCAATTGCCCCGTGAAGCGCAAGAGGCGCTGCAATTATCAAAATAACCTCATTATCTCTCCTACCGCCCAATGCTAAACAAGAAAACCCTGAAATATCAGTGTGTTATAAATTCAGTGGCTCCCCGGGACGGACTCGAATCGCCGACTCGGAAGAATTTTTTGGCAAACGCAATAAATTTAAGCGCAGGAAGGACCTGCATCAGAAAAAGCCATCAGAAGCCCCTGAAAGGGTGCATCTAATCATTGCTCAAGCGAAACGATAGGGGGACCTCGACGGTCAGCTGCCGTCGGTTGAGTTCGACCGGGAATGGAGGGAATTGCCCGACCCGGCGGACGGTGTTCTGCGCGGCCTCATCCAGGAGATCCTGGCCCGAAGAGCGGCTCACCCGGGCGGCCATGATTTGGCCGCCGGGGCCGAGGCTGAATACCACTACCACCACTCCCTGGATATTGCGGCGGCGGGCCATGTGAGGGTAATCTTTATGTCTTTCCAGGAGCCGGCGGATTTCCCGCAGATAGCCCTGAAGGGCGGAGCCGGGACCGGAGCCCGGCCCCTGGCCTTGCCCAACGCCGCCGCCGGACCCGGTCCCGCGCCCGCCGCCCTGGCCCCCCTGGCCCGTGCCCGAGACGGCGGCGCTGGCGCCGGGAGCGCCGGCGCGGCTGTTGGCGCTGGCGGTGTCTGATGTTTTGGCCCTGGTTGGAGCAGGAGGTATCGCCGGCGTCGGGATCACCGGCGCCGTGGTGTCTTCCGGCGTCGGCGGTGGCGCCAGCTTGACCTTGGGAGGCCGTGGGGGCTTGACCCGGGTTTGCGGCTTAGGAGGCACCGGCGCTGGCTTATGGGTGACCGGATCGGGCCGGGTCACCGGGCCGGGCCGGCCCCCGCCACCCCCTGCAGGGCCTGGCTTGAATGGTACCAGGGTAATGGTCTCCACTGGTACCACCACTTTCTGCTTCGGGGGTGCTTCATGGAAGACCGCCACCACCATAGCCACGATCAGGCCGTGAATCAGCACGGAACCCAGCACCCCCCAAAACCAAGTTCCCCTGGGCTTCCAGATCTCACTCCACCTTTCGCAACATTCCCCCATAAGCTATTTCTGTTCCACCTCGATGCCGATGCGCTGCACCTTCAGGCCCCGGAGGCGGTCGATCACATCGATGAGCCGGCCATGGCGAGTGTCCGTATCCGCAGCGATGACGGCCTGAGGCTCTTTCCCCTGGTGTTGGGCCGAAAACACCTTTTCGAAATCGTCATCCTTGGTCAGCTTCACCCCATTAATTGCGATATGGCCCTCCCGGTCGATGCTGATGATGATAGGAACGCTCTCCAGCTTGTCGGCTTGCGTCGCCTTGGGCAGGGCGATGGCAAAGGTGCGGGGCATCATCACCGTGGCCGTCAACAGAAAGATGATGAGGATCACCAGGACGATGTCCACGAAGGGGGTCATGTTGATTTCGGTGAGGGGTTCGTGAATATTGCCTTTCATACCAAGCTCCCGGGGTGAGGTGGCGATTCAGGAGACATCATGCAGACTTTTGGCATTTTTCTTAACCTCTGAAAGGTTCATTCATAGCGTAGCGCCGTGATCGGGTCCAGTCGAGAGGCCTTCCAGGCGGGATAATAGCCAAAGATGATGCCCACCGAGGCAGAAACGGCAAAGGCTGCGATAATGGCGTCCAGGGACAACTCGGTGGGCCAGCGGAACACCGCGGTCATGAGATAGGACACCCCCCGGCCCACCACGATCCCGGCGGCGCCGCCGCAGAAGCACAGGACCACGGATTCCGCCAGGAATTGCTGGAGGATATTCCGGCGATGCGCTCCCACGGCCAGGCGCAGGCCGATCTCCCGGGTCCGCTCGGTCACCGTGACCAGCATGATATTCATGATGCCCACGCCGCCGACCACCAGGGAGATCAGGGCCACCGCCAGCAAGAGGTTGGTCATGGTGGCGGCGGTGGTGGCCCGGGCCTTGGTCATCTCGGTCATGTCCTGGACACTGAAGTCATTAGGTTCTCGTGGCCGGATCCGGTGGCGTTCCCTTAAGAGCTTGGTGATCTGCGTAATAGCCGGGCGGACCTCGTCGGCGGAGTGAGCCGCGGCGAGAATCTGGTCAACCTTGATGAACCGCACCGGTTGAGGGGTGTCGGCGGTCTGGGTCGCAGACGGCAAGGGATAAAGGCTCTTTTGAATATTGGGGTAGATCTGATTGAGCGTGTTCATCGCCGGGGAGGTGCTTGACCCGGAAGAGGTGGCGGTGGCGCTCTGGTTGGCGGTGGTGGCGGAGGCGCCGGTCACCCTGAATTTAATGGTGGTCCAGGGCGCCAGCAGGATGTCGTCCTGATCCATGCCCATCGTGTTGGCCCCCTTGGAGCTGAGAATGCCCACCACCCGGAAGGCGACGTTTTGCACCCTCACTTCTTTGCCCACGGGTTCCTCGCCCTGGAAGAGCTCCTGGACCAGTCTCTTCCCCAAGAGGCAGACCTTGCCGGCATTGCGCACATCCTGATCGGAAAAAGCACCTCCTGCGACCAGGCCCCATTCCCGGATGGCAAGGAAGTCAGGGGTGATGCCATAGATAAAGGTGGGCACCCAGTTGCGGTTGCCATAGATGACCTGGGTGCGAGCCCGGACCACCGGGGCGGCGGCGCGCACCGCGGGGCACCCGGCCGCCACCGCCTCGGAGTCCTGGGGAGTCAGGGTCATGACGCTTCCCGTCCCGTGGCTGACTCCGCCGCTGGTGGCCGTGCCCGGCATGACCAGGATGGTATTGGCCCCCATGTTGGCGATCGCCCGCTGGATGGAACTGGAGGAGCCCCGGCCGATCTCCATCATGGCGATCACCGCCGCCACCCCGATACTAATCCCCAGGGCGGTGAGCGAGGCCCGCATGACGTTGCGACTCAGACCATTGAGGACGAGGCGCAACAGACGCTGGAGTCTGAAAGCCGACCATCCGAGCGAGGTTTTGCTTTCAGGGGCGGTTTGGGGTTGGGGTCGCGCCGCCCCAGGGGAAGGAACAGGAGCGCGGTCATCGACAATGATCCCGTCATGGATCCGGATTATCCGCCGGGCGTGCCGAGCAACATTGGCATCGTGGGTTACCAGGATGATGGTGATCCCTTGTTCCTGGTTGAGTTGCCGGAGGATTTGCAAGACCTCCTCGCTGGTGCGGGAATCCAGGTTGCCGGTGGGTTCGTCGGCAAACAACAGCGGCGGATGGTTAACCAGGGCCCGGGCCATGGCCACCCGTTGCTGCTGCCCGCCGGAAAGCTGGGATGGTTCATGGTCGAGGCGATCCCCCAGACCAAAGCGCTGCAGCAAGTCTTCCACCCGCAGGCGCACCTCCCGGTCGGACAGGTGCTCGGCGGTATAAGTCAAGGGCATAGCCACATTGTCCAGGGCGCTGGTCCGGGACAGGAGGTTGAAGTTCTGAAAGACGAAGCCAAGCTTATGGTTTCTGACCAGGGCCCGTTCATCCACCGTCAGGCGGGAGACCTCCTCACCGTCCAGCCAGTATTCCCCCGACGTGGGGCGGTCCAGGCAGCCCAGGATGTTCATCAGGGTGGTTTTGCCGGAGCCGGAAGTTCCCATGAGGGCGACAAACTCTCCCCGGGCCACGGTCAAGGAGACGCCCCGGAGGACCGGCACCTCGATTTCGCCCAGGTAGTAAGTCTTGTACAGGTTGCGCAGCTCCAGGAACTCCACGGTTTGTCCCTCGTACCCGCGTGAGGCTTTAGTGCGGCGATGGGCCGCCGGGTTTGCTGATCTGGGACCCTGGATAGGGGGCCGGGGCCTGGGGTCCAAGGCTCGCCAGAGCGTCAGCCAGGTTGATTCCCGTGAGGACACCGCGAAAGTTGCCGATCATATCAAGCCTCCGGCTTTGCGGGGAGCCTGGAACAGTTCCGCGTCCGGAGCGGCAATCTGTGCGGTGCCGGCGGCCCCGTCCAGGTGGGCCAAGAGGAGCTGCTCCAGAAACCGGGAGCGTTCCTGCACCACATGGAGGCGGCGATGAAAGAAGTTGTACATCACCACCGCGGGGATGGCCACCAGGAGACCCACGGCGGTGGCCACCAGGGCCTCGGCGATGCCCGCCATGACCGCGGGGCCGCCGCCGCCGTCGGCCAGGGCCAGGTCCTTGAAGGCATGGATGATCCCCAGGACGGTGCCCAGCAGGCCGATGAAGGGGGCGTTGGCTCCCATGGTGCCCAGGAAACTTAATCTCTTCCCGAGATAAAGCCCCACCCGGAGCCGCTCCCCTTCCATGAGGTCCTGGACCGCGGCCTTGCCCCGGGGAATTTCCCGGAGGCCGGCCAGCAGCACCCGGGCTTCCATGGCGGATTCCTGTTCACACCGGGAAATGATGCGGGGCCAGTCGCCTTTGCGGAGGTACGGTTCAATTTCGGCGACAAACGGGTCCTGGTTGAAACGGCAACGATAAAAGGTCAGGGCCTTGTCGATCATGATCGCCAGCGAAGCGACACTTAGCCCGATGAGCAGCCAAAGCACCCAAGCGCTGCCGCCCACCGTCAAGCTGAGCAAGCTTTTGGTTAAATCCACGTTGATCTCCCCGAAAAAGAAAAAGCCATGAGGGCATTACCCCGATGGGGTAACTTGCCTTCATGGCTAAGTTTTGTGACAGGAGGTGGAAAAATTACTTACTGCTGGAGGTTCAATCCTCCAATTATTCAATAATTTATAGCATAACCTCCCCCAAAAGTAACTAATTTTTGAGGCCGAGGATGCCGAGGATAATGAAAAATAATCGACGCCAAATTGGGAGGAACGGTGCATGGTTTTCCCTCGGCTTGATACTTGGATGAATAATCCAGCAAGAGGCTTGATGTTCTGAATCAGGCAGAAAGTTGCTGGTTCATCCGCCCTGATCCCGGCCCGGGATGACGTCCAGGGCATCGACGATATGGTCCCGGAAAATTTTAATAACCCCCGGGTAATGCAGGAGGCCGGTGGCATCCAGGGTGACGGTCAGCCCGGCTTCTTCCAGTGCGGTTTGCCAGGAATCTTCCGGCCCGGCCAGATCTTCCTGGACATGACGTCCGGCCACCAACATGAGCGGTAGAAGTCGTACCCGCCTCACCCCGGATATGACCACCGCGGCAAGAACCTCTTGCCGGGAGGGACGGCCTTCCAGGACGCCCAGGTGGACCTGAGGGCCGAAGCGCCCGGAGAGCAGGTACTGCAAGGCCAGGTAGGTAGCCCAACTGGGGTGATCAGTACCATGCCCCACCAAAATGATCGCCTCATCGCGCCCGACGGCATCCAGTTTAGGCGCCAGCGCTTCCAGGAAAGCGCCATAATCTTCCGGGGCCCAAAAGAGCGGCAGCCCCATGGCGGTGCGAATCGAGCCGGCCTGCACCTCTTCCACCAGGCGGTAAAATTCGTGTCCGGCCAGGAGATGCAGCGACTGCACCACCGCCCATTCAAACCCCCGGGCCTGTAATTCCTCCAGAACTTCCCCTGGACCTTTCCCCTTCCGGCCATGCCGCTGTTGGGAAAAGTCCCGCACCATGCGGGAAGAAAAGGCCCAGTGCACTTCGTGTCCCGGGAAGGCGGCCCGGATGTGTTCATCCAAGACGGCATACGACTGCCGGGCCGCGGTGGTGGTGCCGAATGCCGCCAGAACTATGGGGGGCTTCATGATTCCAGCCCAAAGATCAGTATCTTCCCGGCCGCAGGGCATCCCGTCTTTGGGGAGCCGCTTAAGCATCACCTATCTTCCTTTTCGGTCACGCTTCTTTCTCCAGCCCACTTTGATGAGCACCAGAAAGACTAAAAATCCTGCAATAAACAGATAGGGAATGGGTGCAGCTGAGAACCCCGATTTATTCACTTCCTGCATTTCATAGCCATCCACTTTTTGGTTGCTGCCGTCCGGAGACGGAGGAGAAAGCTTGGCTGGCGAATCCGTCGGTGGATTTTTACCATCCGGAGACGATTGAGAAGTTCTATCCGGCGCGGCTGGTTGGGGATTTTTCATTGCCTCCAGGGCCTGCTTGAATTCTTGCACCTGATTCTCCAATCCGGGCACCGACATCAACACGGATGAGGTGAATTCGGTCAGCAAGGGATTATTACAGGTGTGATCACAACAGGCCAGACCAACCTCCTTGGCGGTCTCGGCATACTCTTTGGACAGGGTTTCAATGACTTTTTGATCCGGCTTCCAGTATCCCTTTCTCACCGTCTCCAGCATCCGGGCCACCAGGGATTGATAGGCCCAGGTATTCTTGGCGTCTTTGAACAGCTTTTTGATATCTAAGCCATTTTTATCCAGAACATAGGTCTCGAACATCTCATTCCACTTGGCGGCGTCCACCGCCTCGGGCACCGTCACCTGCCAGCCCCAGAGATGTTCGATAACCTTATCGATAAACCTGGCCCCGGCATAGCCTTCCTGCATCATCGCCTTGATCCACGCCGGGTTAAGGTAGCGCGAGCGCATTTCCCGCCCCATGAATTTTTCCAGGGTCTCCTGTTTGGGACTCACCGGATTGGTCATATTGCTGACATAGACCTCCGGGGTTTTACCATCCAGGGTGCGGATGGTCATGGCGAGGCCGCCGAGTTCCTGGAAGAAATCATCGGTGTCCAGGGTGGCGATGAGATTGCCGGCACGGCTATGCACCGCCATCTTGGTGCCGGACAGGGCGGATTTGAACAGCGTCAGGTTTAAATCCTCGGCATTCGGGGTCTTCTTATCCGGGCTTGGAATCTTGTCCCCCCAAAACCCTTGTCCGTATAAATGGCTCATCCGCATCAGATAGACATCCGCCACCTGTTGTTCGTTGTCCCAGGAGTTTGATTGGGTGATCACCTTATCGAGATTGGGCCCGTAGGCGCCGGGGGGCGTGGTGAAGAGCCTGACCGCGGCTAGCCTTTCCGCCTGTTCCAGGGCCAGGCCTTTTTCCATGAGGGTCTTCTTGGTTCGCAGAATATTGTCCCGGAGGATGTTATCTGCTTCAGTCTGCTGCTTAGCCAAGGTCACCGCCTGATCCAGCAAATCCATGAGATTGGGGAACAGGTCCCGGTAGAGTCCTGACGGGACCATGGTGACATCAATCCTGGGCCGGCCCAGTTCCTGGCGCGGTATGACTTCCACCCCGATGATCCGCCCCCGCTCGTCCCTTTTGGGTTTAATCCCCATGAGATACATAATCTGGGTCTCCATGACGCCTTCATGCCGGATGGTTTCCGTGGCCCAGAGGACAAAGGAAAGTTTGTCGGGGTATTGTCCGTGTTTGGCTTGGTAGCCCTCGATCAGCGCCTGGGCCATCTTGACCCCCATCTCATAGGTGCCTGGGGAGGGAATGCGCGTGGGGTCAAAGGCATAAAAGTTTTTCCCGGTGGGCAGGGAATTGGGGTTGCGGATGGGGTCGTTTCCCTGGGCGGCCGGGACGTATTGGCCCGAGAGGCCCGCAATAAAGGCATCCATCTCGCTGGGGCCGGACCGGTTTATTCTATCTTCCAAATCTGCCAGTCGCTTCTTTCTGTCCTCCGCAGTTAAGCCTTTTTCAATGGAAAGGATAGCCTCGGCCGTGGTTTTGCGGTATTTCTCTGCCGGTGATTTCCCGAAGGTGTGCATCCCAAAGGGGGTCTGTTTTTCGGCAATATCTTTAATGTAGTGTTCAACCTCTTCGACCTCGGCTTCGGTCTTGATCTCCGTCAGTTTGAGATCGGTGAGCAAGCCTTGCCTTTGGGCCAGGGCATTGATTTCTTTGAGTTTGGTCCCGGCCAGGGAGGGGCTCTTCTCCTTGGCGGCCACATAATCGTTCAGCAGGCCGGCAAGTTCCTTCAGCTCTTTATTCAAGCCGGCTTTATCAAAGGGCGGGGTCATATGGTCGATGATGACCGCCATACCGCGGCGCTTGGCCTGGAGACCTTCCCCCACATCATCGACGGTGTAGGGATAAATACTAGGCAGGTCCTGGATCAAGGCCTCCGGTGGATCCGCCGCGGTAAAACCGACCTCTTTGCCCGGCAGCCATTCATGGGTGCCGTGAGTACCGATGTTGGCAATGGCATCCGCCTTGAGGCCGTTTTTCAGCCAGAGGTAAAAGGCGGCATATTGATGATGGGGGGCGACGGTGACGTCATGATACAGTTTTTTGATATCCTGTTCCCACCCCCGGGCCGGTTGGGGGGTGAAAATGATGTTGCCATAGCGCACCGCGGGGATGACCAGATATTGCTTGCCCGAGGCATCCGCCCAGATCATGATGTTGCTCTGTTCTACCGGCCCCCAGCTTTTCAGGATGAAATTATGCAGGTCTTGGGGCAACTGTTCGAACCATTTTTTATAAGTTGCCAGCGGAATCAGCACCGGTCCGCGGCTGTTTCCCGGCTGAGCTTTGCCGGTAAACACGGTTTTGCCTGGCGCCTGCGCCAGTCTGGCAACTTCCCCGGGGGCCCAGTTGCCGATATTGCGGCCGAAATCTTGAATATCCTGAAAAAGTTGCTCCTTACTGACCCCTTTATCCTGCTCCCCGGTATCATAGCCGGCGGATTTAAGCCGGAGGAGTATCTCCCATAAGCTTTCCGGCAACACATTAAGCGTTGTAGCCCCGATATTCTGTTTCCCCGGCGGATAGTTGTAATAGATCAGGGCAATCTTCTTATCCCGGTTAGGTTTATCCTGCAGATTGATCCAAGACTTCACCCGGGCGGTAAGTCTGGCTATCCGTTCAGGTATCGGTTGTTCTTCGATATACTCAAAGCCGGTGGCTTTATCGATCCGGCTCTCCTTGGAGGCAACCACCGTGGGCTGGATAATCCCGGCCATCTCGGGATTGGCGATCAGGAATGAGCGCGAAAAGATATTTAGGCCCACGGGAGACTTCTCCCAAGCCTCCTTTGACTGGCTATGCAGGGAAATGGCGTTGATGACGGGGACATTCAGTTTGCTGAACAGAGGTATTATAATTTGAGGATTTATGCCGATCTTCATCCCCAAGGCGATAACCAGCCGCACCCGGCTTCGGGAACGGGCGGGGTCATGTTCCTGAGCGCCTGGTTTTTCGGGGTTGGGACCGGTCCGCGGTTCACCGTCCTGGTAAAAGAACCTTTCGATAACCGCGGCCAGTGGTCCATATACCGGCAGAACATTAAACCCCGCCCCTTCCAGGCTGCGGATGATGGCCTCCAGGTCCCTTACCTGACCCAGGCCGACATGATATTTATAACAAATCACCCCGATCCAGGGTTTGCCGTCCCGGTATGAGCTATAGGCCTGTTTATACGCCTGGAAATCCGCAAAAACCTTTTTGCTCTTGTAGTCATAGATGCCCAGGGGGGGGATTTTCACCGGCGGCCGAAAAGCAACCTCCAAGGCGCAGTCCCGGTTCAAGGCATAAAGCAGGGCGTTTTTAATATTTTCCACATCGCCTTCGCTGAAGTACTCCATGATATTTTTATCGATCCTGATGCCCAAATTCTTATGGTCATCAGGAAGAGAACCGCCCATGACGCCGTAGACCTTGCCACCCTGTTTAATCGCCTGTTCCAGTTCGGGTTTTGCCGCCTCCACCAGGGTGTTTCCCATGATCGTGATGAAGATGAGATTCGACCGGCTCACCGGCGTCAGGTCTTTCTCCCGAGTGCCTGGCCGCAGGTTGGGATAAATGTGGAATTTTACCTTTTGCTTTACATTCGGATATTCCTGATAAATCGCCTTCACCGCCTCAATGGCGGTCTTGGTGGGAATATCGCCCAGGAGCAGGCTGACGTTGACCGGAGCGGCGCCAGCCGCACTGAGGGTCCCCGCCAGCCAATACAGCAGGCAACCAAGAATCAGGATGATTTTAGTCTGAGGCCGGCGCCTTGGGCTGACGGGGGCTAATTTATTCCGGCACATACACCACCCGGCCGTCTTTAAGCTGATATGCCGTTCCCAGCCGGACGCCCTCGCCGCTGAGCTTCTTGTCCGTCACTTTTTTGACCTTGATTTCCTTGCCGCTCTTGGTAATGATCTCCATCTGGCCGTCGGCGGTCTTTTTGGTAATGGTCACCTCGGACTTGGGGTTCACCAGGTCCAGCATGTTATAGGCCATAAACAGGGCGATCATCATGCTGACGATAAAGGCCACGCTGGCGTCGAACAGGTTGGCCACCCCGGAGATGGGGTCCTCCAATGGTTCATCGTAGCGGTCAAACCGCCGCGGTCTTTTCAAAAAACTCATCCGCCTCTCCCACCTGGATATTCGGCCGTTGGCCTTGGGCCTGCCGCAGCCGCAATTCCGTCAGATATTCCATCTCCCGCATGTCGGCCCGCACCCATTTTTCTTTCACCAGCGACATGAGATAGGCCGCTACCCCGCAGGCCAGGCCGACGACGGTGGCGGTAAAGGCCGTGACCATGCTCCCGGCCATTTTCGGCATGTCTCCCTGGGCCAGGGACGCCAGGGAGATGCCCATGGGGATCAAGGTCCCCATCAGGCCCACGGCCGGGCCCACCCGAATGGCGAACCTGACCTTGTCCAGGTTCTTGATGAGCTCAAGTTCGGCCTCCTGCAGGCGCTTTTCCAGCTCCATATCCAGGTTGGCCGACCGGGTTAAGGTTTCGGAGTCCAGCATTTTCTGATAGCGCTGCACCCCGCCCGAGCCTCCCTGCCGCCGGTCAATATATTCCCGGAGAAAACCGCCGGCGGAAATCACGATCCAGAAGGTAAGCAGAATCAGTCCCACCACCACCGGATAAAACAGGGCCGAAGCAATGACATAGAGAAAGGTCTCAAGACCCGCCAAAATATTCATTCGCTAACCTCGCGTCGCTTATTTACCAGGAAGCCCACCACTAAAGCCGCCAAAAGCAGCAAAAACACCCCGAGATGGTCACTCAGGGCCATGCTGCCGCCTTCGGTGCTGAATGATTGATAAATGCTTTTGGCCGCCTCAATCTGGGCCGGCAGAAAGAGAGAAGTCAGAAAATACAGGCCGATGGCCAGCATGCTCAAACCCAGGCCGATCCTTTGATTTACCAGGGTTGTTTTCAGGGTGAAGAGTTTGATGCACAGATAAACCAGCAGCGACAGGCTGATAAAGGCCGCTCCCAAACCCAAGCCCACCACCCAGGCCGGCAACTTGATCACCTGTAAGGCCGCCCAGGTGGAAAAGGTGATGGCCGTCAGGCAGACGGGACAGGGCAGCAGGAGAAACAGGGCCGGTCGTGGCGCCGCCCGGGCGCCATCCGGTGCGGTTGGCGGGCGGCGGCCGGCGTGCACCCCGCAGCCCTCATCCGCCCTCGTTGGACGGCGGATGAGGTAGAGGCCCCAGACCATCATGCCCAGGGCCATGACAATATGGACGTAGGGCCCTTGCCGCACCACCGGCTCCAGGATTTTGATCAGGGTTTCGCAAAACCCGGCCACCAGGAGAAAGATCATCAAATAGAGGGAGAGGGTCAGGACCAGGCCCCGCCAGCCCACCTGGCCCAGGCCCAGTCCAAAGCCGACCTTAATCACAAAAACGCTCAGGCTGAACAACATGCCGCCGATCCACAAGACCAGGTTTACATCCATCGCTTATCCTTCGCGCCCTTAAATAGTTAAACTTTCAGGCAAAAAAAAACCTTGAGTCCACGAATGGACCCAAGGATTGCACCCAGTTTGCTTTGTCCTTAGGAGAGGCCGCGAAGGTTTGCCATCACTTCAGCAGCCGCGTTATCCCCAATCCTACGTTGGGAAATAACTGCTGACTTACAGGCAGGTCTTCTGATTTCCGGATCCGCCTACTCCCTGCGCCTTCCCATCCGGTTTTACCCCGGACAGTGGCATCTCGCAGGTTTCGTCCCCGGTTACAGCGGCGGGACCACGCCGGACTTGCACCGGCTTCCCTTTTCAGCCCCGAAGGGCGCCTGTAATATGTTTTTATTCTTGAGTTACCTTAGAATTAGCCTCCGGTTCTGTCAAGGGAAAAATGGCTTGTCAGCCGTTGGCCTTTCCCTCAGCAGGGTTTCCTCAACCCGGGCCGCCGGGAAATCCCGGCGATGCTCCCGGCCGGCGATCGTCAATACCGCAACGTCACCTGGCTCCAGATGGTCCGGCCCGTGGAGCGGTAATACGAGTAATATTTCCGGTTGCAGATGTTATCCACCGCCAGGGAGAGGTCCACATACTTCACCGGAGTAAAGATTATCTTGGAGTTCAGGGTGAAGTAAGGATCGTAAGAGCCATAGACATTGTTGACCCGGTCGCTGTTGTCGTCCCGGCTCATCATTTTGCTGACATATCGCCCCGACAGGAAGGCCTGGATCTTCCAGTAGGTGGCCGTGACCCCGAAATTGAATTGCTGCCGGGGGGTATTAGTGATTTTTTTGCCCTCTGAAGCTGGATTATACGGGTTCTGGGTGATCCGGGCATCCAGCAGGGTGGTGTTGCCGAAGACCTCCAGCCAGGACCAGAGCTTCTGGTTGATCTCCAGTTCCACCCCTTTAATGGTCGCCTTGCCGGCATTCTCATAAACCTGGGTTTTGCCGGCGGGGTCGTCAGGGTCGGTCACCCGGTAAATCAGGTCATTGACGTAATTTTCAAAGTAGGTGGCGGTAAAGGTCGTCCCTTTAAAGGGCTTCAAGGTGGCGCCGATCTCCCAGGAGAAGGTGGTTTCGGGGTTCAGATCGGGATTGCCCTTGTACAGGGTGCCGCTGCTGGTTTGCCAGGTGCGGTACAGTTCATAAATATTCGGGGCCCGGAAGGCGCGCCCCACCGAGGCCCGCCAAGTCATCCACTCCAGAGGGCGGTACAGGAAGGCGAGTTTGGGACTGACCGCTAGTTGGCTCCGGCTGGGCAGGTGCACAATGGGTTCGCCGGTGGCTTTCATGTAGTTGCCCCCGTAGGTCTCCCACCAATCCAGCCGCACCCCGAGCACGGTGTTGAACTTGGGATGCCAGGCGATTTCGTCCTGAAGGTAGACCCCGATATTCCGGTCCCGGCCGCCGCTCAACTGATCGAGGCTCGAGGTACATTCAGGGCTCCGCCAGTTGTCCACCGAATACGTTTTGCTGTTCGACCAGCCGGTATTATACGAGATGCCGCCTACCAACTGCTGCCTGGCGCCGATGGCCTGGTCCACCTGCAACTCAGCCAGCCAATTCCGGCTGGGGGAGAAGGAGGCGGTTCCAGGGCCGCCGCCGAAGGTGGTCAGGGAACTGGAGGAACTGGGCGTGGCGCTCTTATTAGTCGGCTGGTTCATCAGGCCGGCGTGAAACTTGATTTTCGTGGTCTCCGTGAGCTGGTTTTCGGAAGCCAGATTATAAACCTGGATTTGTTCACGCCCATCGCCGTTCAGGAAGGCCCCTTCCTGGAGGCTGCTGAATTGCTGGTTCGTGCCGGACAGGCGCACCGTCCCGCTGGTCACCTGGGCGCCGGTGGCGGCGTTGCGCAGATAGGAATGGTACATATCATAGCCATAGTCGTTCCAGCTCTGCAGGGTGCTGAACACCACCTTATGGCCCGGGGCGATATCCCAACTGATCTTGCCGTTGAGGCTGTAATCGTTCCAGTTGCTATCGCCGGCATCCCCGATGGTGTTCGTCCAGCCGCCAGTGGTTGTCTGCGTGGGTTGCCATCCCACCACATTGATTGTCGGAGGTTTCTTTAAGTTTTTAATATCGCTGGCCGTTTTTTGCACCAGGCTGGAGGGATAGCCGGTGGTGATACGATAGTTGAATCCCGCCTGGATACTCAACTTATCCCAGAGGCGGTCCCCCGCCCCGAGATAATAGGTCCAGGAGTCGAAGGTGCCGTAGCCGCCCTGGGCCACCATTTCCAGCTTTTTGGGGGTCTTGGTGATGATATTGATGACCCCGCCCATGGCGTTGCCGCCGTAGAGGGCGGAAAACGGCCCCCGGACCACTTCGATGCGCTCGATATTCTCCACCGGCATACTGGTCCAGGCCACGGAGTTGCTATAGGCGTTGGCGATATTCTGGCCGTCCAGCAGGACCAGGGTGCGTTTCTGGCCATCCGACGGAAAACCCCGGAGATTCACATTGGTCATGCTATCCCCCCAGATTTTGCGCCGGTTGTCGAAGGCCCCGACGACCTGGGCCAGGGCCTCATCCACCGTCTGGACGTTCCGTTTTTTGATTTCCTCTTTGGTGACGATGGTAATGCTGGCCGGGACATCATCCGGATTCTGAGCGGTCTTGGTGGCCGTCACCACGATCTGCTCCACAGCTTCCACCTTCTCTTTCCGAGCCGGAGCGGGCGCCGGGGTTGCCGCCTTTTGGCCTTCTTCCGGCGCCACGACGGTCACCTGTTCCGTCTGACTGTCTGGCGGAGCCAACTCCTGCCCCCAAAGGGGGAATACCCCGATTAAAACCGCCAGCAAGGAGAGACCACCGCCATAGAGAGCCATGGTTCTCAATGCAGTACCCTCCCGTGCCCGCAAGCCCCGGCTGGGTCTGACGCCACCCGAGCCACGCCCGTGAGGCGCACCAGCGGATACAGAGGCTGGAGGCTTTCTGGCTCCGCCTGGGCCACCAGGAGGCGAATCGGTTCACATCCCCTGGCTAGCAGAAAGTGCCAGGCGTCATCCAGTTCCAGGATTCCCGGCCGGCAGACCACCACTTCCAGCGGCCCCCCCGCTTGATTGAACCCCTGGTAGTGGGCCGCCGGTATCACACCCTTCGGCGGTTCCCCGCCACCCAGCAAATAAAGGATAATTCCCTGTGTCATCATACCCTCCACGAAAATGAGATATGGGGAAGCACATGCCCCCCGAGGCATGATCCACGCGGACAAAAAAAATCCTTGAGCCCGTGTGGACCCAAGGATTGCACCCAGTTTGCTTGATCCCTGGTTTGGCTGCGGAAATTTTCCATCTCTCCACAGCCGCTACTTTCCCAATGCCTCGTTGGGAAAGCAGTTAGCTTACAGGCAGGTCTTCTGACTTCCGGATCTTTCTAATCCCTGCGCCTTCCCGTCCTCTTGACAAAGGACAGTGGCTGGTTGCAGGTTTCGTCCCCGGTTACAGCGGCGGGACCGCGCCGGTCTTGCACCGGCTTCCCTTTTAAGCCCCCGCGGGCACCTGTAGGCTAAATATTCTGGCCGATTATAAGCCCTCCCTTTAGTCTGTCAAGATTAAATTAGACAGGACTGAATTTTATCAGGTCCTCAACCCGAGCTACCACTTCCGGGGCTTGCAGTTCCTGGATCTTATAGTACTTGGCCCCCAGCTTGTCGGCCAGCTCCGGCAGGCAGCTCAGGTTCAACAACCCCGCCTCGGTGTCCAGAATCAGAGAGGCAATCTTTAAATCCTGCAGTCGAGCGGCCAGCTCTTTGGCCTCTTCCACCGCCGGCCCCCCACCCAGGCTCATATTAGCCCTGCCATCGGAGATCAATACCAACAGAAAGGCGTCTTGGGGATGCCGGGCCTTTTGCTTCTGAAGGATTTCATAGGCCAGGTGCAGGGCTTGGGGCAGCGGGGTTTTGCCGCCGGTGGGGAGTTCCTCCAGACATTGCTGGGCCTGCTCCACACTGTGGGTAAAGGGCAAGGCCAGGTGGGCGTCCTGGCCCCGGAAAACCACCAGCCCCACCTCCTCCCGCTTCTGATAGGCATCCAGGAGCAGCGAGAGGATGGCGCCCTTGGTTTCCACCATGCGCTGATTGGCCCCCATGGAGCCGCTGGCGTCCACCACAAACAGGATATGGTGGCCGATGCGTTTTTCCCGCACCTTGTGGCGCAGGTCGGAGTCCGTAATGGCCACGGCCAGGTTGCCCTTATCCCGCATCATCTGGTGCGGGGCGGCGGCGCGCAAGGTGGCGTCCAGGGCCAGGTCCGGCGGCCCCGCCGGGGTTATGGTGGGGCGCA
>Ga0351880_1021_pt2 | contig 48916 bp, 31 predicted proteins | sample BONcelFGM3001E13_FD_206766 | JGI IMG/M metagenome (GOLD analysis project Ga0351880, IMG submission 206766) | Enriched cells from coal bed in the Powder River Basin, Montana, United States - BONCAT cells FGM rep3 HSBNCT.FGM.300.1.E13 ...
AAGCATGAAGTGAAGGTATTTCGTGCAGAATTGTTTTTACCCGACTATAGGCATCGTAGCAGCCAATAAAGAGAACTTTGATCTCTGCATCCTGAAAAATGAACCTGTAATTTTCAGAACTTATGGTGGGATAAACGGGTACATGTACACAGCCGATTTGCAGTATGCCCATGTCAAGGTAGTTCCATTCAGGCCGGTTGCCCATGATGGTGGCCACTTTGTCGCCGGGTTTCAGGCCGATAGCGAGAAGCCCATGGCTTACCTGATCAGCATTTTTTACATATTCATTTGCAGAAACAGAAATCCAGTTTCCCTCTTTTTTATAGGCAAACACATCATTCTTACCGGCATATTCTTCCCGGTAAAGCTGCAGAAGATCGAAGATTCGGCTCAGTGTAGCCATTTAACACAAGGACTTTTCTGGGTTAGTGTGTTTTGGTTATTCTTCGCTAATGTTAAAAATTTTGTTGATTAAGTCGCTGTATTTCTGCATTATAAAGCGTCTTCTTAGTTTCATGGAAGCCGTTAACTCGCCTGAATCAACAGTCCATTCTTTGTCAAGGATTTCGATCCGTTTGACTTGTTCGGTGGCTCCAAAAAATTTATTGTATTTGTCAATTTCCAATTGGAAGCGCTTTTTTATCCTGGGCAACTCAACCATTTCGCTATCAGAGGTGTATGGGATTTCCTTAATCGCGCACCAGTTTTTCAGGTGATTAAAATCAGGAACAATTAATGCAGCCGCGTACTTTTGGTTTTCACCAATAATAATAAGGGCATCAATAAACGATGATTCTTTAAACCTGTTTTCCAATTGTTCGGGACTGATGTATTTGCCGAGAGAGGTTTTGAAAATTTCTTTTTTTCTGCCGGTAATTCTTAGGTGACCGGCAGGTTCAAATCGGCCGATGTCTCCGGTATGGAACCAGCCCTCAGCGTCAATTGCTTCAGCGGTTAGAGCGGGCTCTTTGTAATATCCTAGCATCAGGTTGGGTCCTTTGGCCAGAATTTCACCATCATCGGCAATCATAACTTCTACACCCTTAAGTACTTTGCCAACAGTGCCAAAGCTGATTCCGTCAGGGCTAAAATCATTAACCGAAAGAACGGGTGAAGTTTCAGTAAGTCCGTAACCTTCAAGCACCGGGATTTGTGCTGCCGAGAAAACCCGGGCAAGCCTTGGCTGAAGTGCAGCTCCTCCCGAAACAATTACCTGCATTTTATTTCCCAGTGCAGCTCTCCATTTGCTGAATATAATTTTATTGGCTAGTTTGAGTTTTGCCTCATAATACCAGCCATTGGCACCATTCAATTCGTATCTCAACCCCAGATTAAGTGCCCAGAAAAACAGAAACTTCTTTATTCCGGTAAGTTTTCTCCCGTTGGCAACTATTTTGTCATAAATTTTTTCAAGCAAACGGGGAACTGTTGAAAGTATCTCAGGTTTGACATCCCGCATATTTTCAGCAATGGAAGCTACATTTTCGGCATAGTAAACAGAAATGCCAAGGTATTGATACATATAATTGAGCATTCGCTCATAAACATGGCAAAGGGGGAGATAACTCAGCGCTTTTCCCTCTTCTCCGAAAGGAGGAATGTGCACAACGGCTTTAACATTACTCAGCAGATTGGCATGGGTGAGCATTACTCCCTTGGGGTTGCCGGTTGTGCCTGAAGTGTAAATAACAGTTGCAAGATCGTTTTCGTTGATGGAAGCTTTAATGCTTTTGAGAAGTTCAGGATTGGAGTTTTTTTTGCCTGTTTCAACAAAATCAAGAAATTTTTCAGTTCCGGCAGTTTCTTTTACGGCGTAAACGGCTTTCATGCTTTTAATTTCAGGCAGAATATGCTCAATCTTTCTGAAAATTTCTTTACCGGAAATGAAAACAATTTTCACCTCAGCATGATTAAGGATGAACTTATAATCAGCTTCGCTTATGGTAGGATAAATGGGTACATGAATGGCGCCGGCCTGCATAATTCCCATGTCAATAATATTCCATTCGGGGCGGCTTGGCATAATGGTGGCAACCATATCGCCACGGACAATGCCCGCGTTTATAAGCGCATAGCTAATGTTGTCAGCCATTTCGCGGTATTCAGCAATGGAATAGGTTGTCCATATTCCATTCTCTTTTCCGGCCAATACATCGTCTTTGATTCTGTACTTCTCAGCATAGTGCGGAAGCAGGTCAAAAAGGCGGGTAACTTGAGTCATAAGCTGTTTTTTTATTTCAGGTGAAAAGTTTGTCGATTTTGTTCTGGTATTTTGAGACTATAAAAGCCCGTTTTAGTTTGAGGGTCGGCGTAAGTTCACCGCTGTTTGTAGTCCACTCCTTACTCATGATTTCCACTTTTTTGATTTGTTCCGTACTTCCAAAAGTCTTGTTGAACTGTTCAACGACTTTAAGAATCCTTTGTCTTACTTTTGGCACAGCAATCATTTCCTCGTCAGTGGTGTAGGGTATCTGTTTAATTGCACACCATGACTTCAAATGAATAAAATCAGGGACAATAAGTGCGGCTGCAAACTTCTGATTTTCCCCAACTACAATAATATTGTCAATAAAAGGGGATTCTTTAATTTTGTTTTCGAGCAGTTCCGGAGCGATATACTTTCCGAGCGAAGTTTTAAAAATCTCCTTCTTTCTACCGGTAATTCTGAGTTGACCTTCCGGCTCAAATCGTCCGATATCTCCGGTGTGAAACCAGCCATCTTCATCAATTACGCTGGCAGTGAGTTCGGGGTCTTTGTAATATCCCATCATTATTCCGGGGCCTTTGGCCAGAATTTCTCCGTCGGTTGCTATCATCACATCTACACCTCTTAACGGAGGACCCACTGTTCCTATCTTAATCCCATTGCTTTCGGTACTGGTAACTGCCACCACCGGTGATGTTTCAGTGAGTCCGTAGCCCTCGTAAATGGGCAGCCCGGCTGCTCTGAAGGTTTTAACCAGCCTAGGCTGAATGGAAGCGCCGCCGGAAACAATAATTTTGAAATTACCGCCCAAGGCTTCTCTCCATTTACTGTAAATGAGTTTGTCGGCAATTTTGTGCCTGAGCATATACCATGCGTTGTTGTTGCCCTGAACATCATAATGCAGCGCCAGTTCAACAGCCCAGAAGAAAATCATGCGTTTTACGCCTTTGAGCTTTCGGCCGCTTGCCTGAATTCTGTCGTAAATTTTTTCGAGAAGACGGGGAACGCAACACATCATATCAGGATGAATTTCCTTGATATTGTCGGTTATGGTGGCTAAACTTTCGGCATAGTAAACAGAAATACCGAGGTACTGATACAAATAGTTCAGCATTCGCTCATACACATGGCAGAGGGGCAGAAAACTCAATGCTTTCCCTTCTTCGCCGAAAGTCGGAATGTAAGAAACTGCTTTGAAGTTTGAAATGATATTGTGATGCGACAGCATGACACCCTTTGGATTTCCAGTGGTTCCGGAAGTGTAAATTATGGTGGCAAGGTCGTGCGGACCTATTTTGTTTTTTATCTCCTGTACTTTTTCCGGTACCGGATTTTCCTGACCCAGATCCACAAGATCATAAATATTGCGAAAATCCTTTCTTAATTTGAATGAGAAAACTTCTTCAACCGTGGGGCAGGCCGTGGATGCTTCTTTTATTCTTTTTGACAACTCTTCCCCTGCAACAAAAACGAATTTTATACCCGCATGGTTAAAAATATACTGATAATCGGCAGCGCTGATGGTGGGATAAACCGGAACATGAATGGCGCCTGCCTGCATTATGGCCATATCCAGAAAGTTCCATTCCGGTCTGTTGTTGGTGATGGTTGCAATGGTATCGCCCGGTTTAACGCCCATAGCTATCAGGCCATAGGTCAGGTTATCCGATACCTGTATATACTGCCCTATGCTGAATTTTTTCCATACTCCGTCTTCTTTTACAGCCAGCGCATCGTCTTTAGGCTTAAAGTTTTCTACATAATAAGGCAACAGGTCGAAAATTCTTGTTATTTCTGTCATAGAAGTATTTTTTAAGCACTTAATGAAGGAATTATGTGAAATTTCTTGTCATGACTTCCGATGAATAATTGTAGCCGATGCCTGAGCAGTTGGCATAAGCAGCAGATCGTTGATGTTTACATGTGCCGGTAAAGAGGTAGCGTAATGAATCACTTCAGCCACATCTTCAGGGTGCAGGGGTTCAAATCCATTGTAAACTGCTTTGGCTCTGGAGTCGTCGCCGCCAAACCTTACTTTTGAAAATTCGGTTTCCACAGCTCCCGGAGCAATCTGTGTTACTTTTATGCCATATGGCAGCAAATCAATTCTCATTGCTTTGGAGATGCTGTCAACCGCTGCTTTGGTGGCGCAGTAAACATTGCCGTTCATATAAACTTCCCGCCCTGCAATGGATCCTATATTCAGTATATGACCTGATTTTTTCTCTATCATATAAGGAATGAGTTCTTTGGTGATATTCAGCAAGCCTTTGATGTTGGTATCGATCATGGTTTCCCATTCATCCTGATTGCCCGAATTTATGGGATCAAGTCCCAAAGCAAGACCGGCATTATTGATGAGGATATCGGGCGCTTTGTATTTATCAGCAAGCTGGTTCACCGCATTTGCAACTTCTACTCTGCTGCGGACATCAAATGCAAGCACGATAACCTCAGCTTCTGTTTTTTTCTGAAGTTCAATGGCCAGGTCATTCAGCTTTTCAGCTCTTCGACCGGTGATAATCAATGTATTTCCCTTTTCTGCAAATCTGTAAGCACAAGCCTTACCTATGCCACTGCTTGCGCCTGTGATAAAAATTGTTTTACCCATTCGTGTAATCGTACAATTATGATGAGAAGAGTTAGTCTATTTCTGTCAAATGGTCCCCGTTTCCATTGAATGGTAAAAATATGTGAATTAATATTAATATGCAAATTGATAAATCTATATACGAGCGGGTTAAATAAAAAATAATTTTGGTGGTGTGATAGGAGAATAAGTGAAACTGTCGAGATACCTTCCCCATATGAGTACCTGAGCTAACTGGACTTTCTTCAAACTAATGTGTCAAAAAAAACGAAATTAATCGTCCCCCTTTTCCTAAAGGGGGAGAAGAGGGGGGATATAAAATGTGTCTTATTTGAGGAATTAATTTGATATTCCTCCTAGAAATTCCAAAGTACAATTCATGCATAACACCAACGTGAAACATTAATATGGCAAAACCTTCCAGGAAAGAAGAATACCTGGAAGGTTATTTTGAAACTTCAATCCTGCCAATTTGAGATCGAAGTGTTTAAACGCTTAAGCTACAATAATACCACAAATCAACTCTGCGCAAACACCCACTCTCTGGCATTCACAAAGGCTTCAATCCATGGCGATACTTCATCAGCTGATCTGCCTGCAGGATAGTATGCCCAGTTCCATGGAAAAATGGATCGTTCAAGATGCGGCATCATGGCCAGATGACGGCCATCTTCCGAAACTACGGCCGCAGTGTCATAATCTGATCCGTTCGGATTTCCAGGATAGGCTGCATAGCTGTATTTCATCGGAATATTGTATTGATTTTCCGGTAAGGGTAAATTAAAACGGCCTTCGCCATGTGCTATCCAGATGCCTAGTCGTTTGCCTGCCATGCTCCTCAGCATAACTGAATTGTTTTCGGGAATTTCCACATTCACAAATGCAGATTCAAACTTACCTGATTTGTTGTGAAGCATTTTTGGTTTTTCAGTGTGGTTTGGATGAATTAGTCCCAGTTCAACCATCAGCTGACAGCCGTTGCAAACGCCCAGACTCAGTGTGTCGGGCCTTGCATAAAAATTGTCGAGTGCAGCTTTTGCTTCCGGATTAAAAAGGAATGCACCTGCCCAGCCTTTTGCCGAACCCAATACATCAGAGTTGCTGAACCCTCCCACGAAAACAATCATATTCACATCTTCAAGGTTTTCGCGGCCGGCAATCAGATCAGTCATGTGAACATCCTTCACATCAAACCCGGCCAGATACAGCGACCATGCCATTTCACGGTCACCATTTACCCCTTTTTCGCGGATGATGGCTGCTTTGATTCCCGTGGGTGTACTTCGGTTAATGTCGATTCCATAAGCAGAGGAAGTGCCTGAAAAATCTTCACCAAAATCATAGGAAAGTGGTTGTTTGCTGAAATTGTGATAGCGTTCGCGGGCAAGATCTTCGCCACTTTGCTTTCTGTCGAGCAGATAGGAGGTTTTAAACCACAGTTTCCGCATCTGATCCACATCCAGTTCGGTGTGGCCTTCGTTGTAGCGCAATGTCAGGAATCTCCGGAACGAAGGCTTGCCAAGTATCTGATAATTGAGCCCTGCTTCGTGCAGGAAGACAGTTGTAAAATCGATGTCGTTCACCTGAAGCACCACACCGGGATTTTCACTGAAAAGCAATTTTACAATATCGCTTTCGCCGAAACCGCTGAGGTCGGCATCGAGTCCTATTCCCGGCTGTGCGAATAGCATTTCGAGCAAAGTAGTGACCAGCCCGCCCGATGAAATGTCGTGTCCGGCAATAACTACCTCACGGTTAATCAGTGCCTGAACTGCTTCAAAAGCTTTGATAAAATATTGAGCATCAGCAACGGTGGGGGCTTCATCGCCAAGGCTGTTGAGTGCCTGTGCTAGACTGCTTCCTCCTGTTTTTAGCGGCGATGCTGAAAAATCGAGATATACCAGTGTTGAGGTGAATTCGGGTTGAATTACCGGGCGAATTGTTTTGCGGATGTCGCTAACTTCTCCCACAGCTGAAATAATTACCGTTCCCGGCGAATATACTTTTTCGCCATCAGGATATTTCTGCGTCATTGAAAGGGAGTCTTTTCCTGTCGGGATGTTGATTCCCAATGCAATGGCAAAATCGCTGGTAGCTTTCACCGCACTGAACAGACGTGCGTCTTCGCCGGGGTTGCGGCATGGCCACATCCAGTTGGCGCTGAGTGAAATTCCTTTGATTCCGTAAGTTAGCGGCGCCCAAACGATATTTGTAAGGGCTTCGGCAATTGATAAAACCGATCCTGCATCGGGATCAATCAATCCAGCAGCGGGTGCATGACCTATCGAAGTTGCTATGCCTTTGTTTCCTGAATAATCAAGGGCAACCACGCCTGCATTGTTTAGCGGAAGCTGCACCGGGCCTGCTGTTTGCTGAAGAGCAACGCGGCCGGTTACCGAGCGGTCAACTTTGTTGGTGAGCCAATCCTTGCAAGCAACGCCTTCAAGCTGAAGCACTTGCTCAATGTATTGACGGATATTTGCCGCCTTGTATTTGAGTGGTTTAAGGTTGTTGATAACCGTACTGTCATCCATGATGGTGCGTGGCGGTTTGCCGAACATATCCATCAGGTGGAGATCAATTGGCTTTTTGCCAGTTTTATTGTTGATGAACGTAAGGTGCTGATCGTTGGTGGTTTCTCCTGCAACAAACATGGGCGCACGTTCGCGTTCTGCGACTCTTTCAAGAAGTTCAATGTCCTGAGGATGCATGATCAGACCCATGCGTTCCTGCGATTCGTTGCCGATAATTTCGCGCTCCGATAGGGTAGGGTCTCCCACAGGAAGTTTATCAATATCGATTCTTCCGCCGGTAACCTCAACCAGCTCCGACAATGAATTCAGATGGCCGCCGGCTCCATGATCGTGAATGGAGACAATGGGATTTTTCTCCATTTCAGCCATTGCCCTTACGGCGTTGTAAACCCGTTTCTGCATTTCAGGATTTGACCGCTGAACGGCATTCAACTCAATTGAATTGCTGAACTGTCCGGTTGCAACCGACGAAACAGCGCCACCACCCATGCCAATCCGATAGTTGTCGCCGCCCATTACCACCACTTTGTCGCCGGGTACGGGTTCGTCTTTCAGGCTGTCAGTTTTATAAGCATATCCTACTCCGCCGGCCATCATAATGACTTTGTCGTAGCCGTAGGTTTTTTCGTTTTCGTTGTGTTCGAAGGTGAGTAGGCTTCCGCAGATGAGCGGTTGACCGAATTTATTGCCAAAATCGCTTGCTCCGTTCGAAGCTTTAATCAGCAGTTCTTCAGGAGTTTGATACAGCCATTTGCGGGCAGGTACTGCCGATTTCCAGGTGTGAGAATCGCAGTTTCTTGGATAAGAAGTCATGTAAACGGCTGTGCCGGCAATGGGCATCGAACCTTTGCCTCCGGCCATACGGTCGCGTATTTCACCGCCGCTTCCTGTGGCTGCTCCGTTGAAAGGTTCAACAGTGGTTGGAAAATTGTGGGTTTCAGCCTTAAGCGAAATTACCGATTCAATATCTCTTACCGAGAAGAAATCGGGCACATCCTGACGGGTTGGAGCGAACTGTCTGATGACCGGTCCGCCGATAAATGCTACATTGTCCTTGTAAGCAGAAACGATAAAATTCGGATGAGCTTTTGAGGTTTTTCTGATCATCGAGAAGAGGGTTTCCTGCTCTTCTTTTCCATCGATGATAAAGGTTCCGTTGAAGATTTTATGGCGGCAATGTTCAGAATTTACCTGTGAAAATCCAAAGACTTCGCTGTCGGTTAAGGGTCGGTTCAGTTTTTGGCTGAGCTCCTCAAGATAAGTGATTTCATCTTCTGAAAGTGCCAGTCCTTCCTGCTGATTATAAGCCGCAATGTCAATAATATGCCTGATGGGTTCCGGTTCGTGAATAACTGTAAAAATATCCTGATCAAGGCTTTTATATAGCTTTTGCAACATAGGATCGAAGGGTGCGTCCTGTGCCTGAACTTCAAAAAATTCTTCAATTCGGGCAATTCCGGTGATGCCCATATTCTGGGTAATCTCCACGGCATTGGTGCTCCAGGGTGTAATCATTTCGCGGCGGGGGCCAATAAAAAAGCCCGATGCAGACCGGGCTTCAAGACATTCGGCGCCACCGAACAACCAGCTGAGTTTCTGTATGTCACTGTTTGTCAGCCCTTGCCCGCTGCTTACTGCGTATATGCTGCTTCCCTTGAAAAATCGGATCATCACTTTGATTTTTATGTTGCGGCAAAGTTAGTAAAAGGAATGGTAAGGCCGGAAAGGAAGTGCCGGTTTTTATACACGGATTATTAACATTTCATGCCACCAAATCTCCAACCTGTCCGACAACCGGCGGAAACGCCAAATCGCACTAAATTTAAGAATTAAGTTGGAGGGTTTTCGTGCATTTGTGCCATGGTGGCAAGTGTTAATTCCGAAGTAGCTTAAAAATTCAGTCCTGCGGCAAAGTAAAAAGCATCCCCATAAGGATTATACATGGCTTTCACCGTGAGGGGAATGCTTATTTTGCGGTAAATCCGGATATTGCGGCTGGCTGAAATTCCGGTATTTACAAATGCTGCTTTTTCGGCGTAATAACTGCGAACCGGCGTAAAACCAGCCATAAGTTTAATGTCGGTATTAAAAGGGGTGAACCTGATTCCCGGCTCTATGTAAGTTGAAAGATAATTTTTTCCGGATTCCGGATTCAGGTCATCGCCATAAACCATAGTGGCCACAAGTAATTCAAAAGGATGCTTATCCGGCTGACTGTATTCAAAATTCAGATCGAAGGTATGCTTTGTCTGGCCTTGCTCAAATTCGAAAAATTCAAATTTCCTGAACGGGTTAGGCGGGCAAAAGTAATCGTAAAGCGTTATGGTAAAGTGTTTCCAGGTGTAGGCTGCATAAATATCGAGTTCGGTATAGCTTCCATCAATGCTGTATGCCGCCCACGCTCCGGCACTGAAATTTCCGTAGCTGTATTCAATTGCCGGCTGAATGCTCAGCGAAGTCCCGTTTTTGCTGCCGCGCCACAAATGCGCTGTGTAAATATCAAGAGAAGCGCCTAGGCTGTGTTTCCTGATGCTGTCTTGAGCATAGGAACCGGATGTGATGAATAGCAAGGCGAGCAGCGCGAATAATTTCCTCATTTCAGTTTTGAGTCGTATTTTGAAAACGGCTGCAAAATTAGATATTTACAAAATGACAGCAAAGGAAAACTGAAATTATTTTTTAGGGTGAAATGGTGTTTAATGTGTTGATTTACAGAAATTTGATCGGTGTCATCAGTAACACATGTAATCTACCCGTGACTTTTTAACAAATAGATTTTCAAAATAAATTATGCCTGTGTTGTGTCTAACATGATTTAATTGCCAGATACTGCCGATCGCTTGTTTTTTTTAGAAGCGGTTGTCCTCAGGAATGAATAACCCATAATAAATGACATGGTTTTGTATTCTGAGGCCCAATAAGTATGATTTGATAAAATATTTCTTTTGGTGAGATACCTTAGTTCAATGCTGAATCTGTCATTATATTTAAAGCCAAATCCTATGGCGTAATTGTAAAAAGATCTTAATTCCAGAATTTCGAATGATCTGTTTTTTAAAGTTGAATTGGTGATAAAGTCTATTACAATTGAAGAGTTTAAAAATACTTTCGATTTCTCGTTTAAATAGAAATAGTGCCTGATTCCCAGAGGTAGTTCAACGGATTTATAGTTAACAGAATAAGTGGTATTACTTTGAGATTTGAAACTCTGATAAGTGGGTTCAATTATGAATGCCCATTTATTTTTGTTAAAAGGCATTAGTAATTCCATTTCCATACCCAGTCTAAAACTTAATTTGGGTTCAAAATCCGTGTGTGATGAGGATAATGAATTTTTAATTACAAGACTGCTGTAATTTGCTCCTGGTCTGATTGTAAGATTAACAAACTTTCTTCTGGCTTTTTCATCAAAATTTACATACCCGGTTTTCAGGCATTTATTATAATCGATAAAAAAACGAATCAATTCCTTTTTATAGTAAGGTAAGTTTTTAATATCATTTATCGATATGGTCTCGCATTTTAAATCATTATGAAGCTGTTGCCTGAATTGATTGTTGTATCCTATCTGTTTGTCAGTTATTAAAAATGATTTAAAAATCAACTGGTTAATTTCAGAATTATTGGATTGATAAAAGAAACGTCTTAACTCTCTTTCCTCATAGATAAATAATGATGCATTGCCCTCTATCAGCACTTTAAGAAACAGCATTTCCTCTTTAAATTCCGGATTTCTGTTTGAGTTCAGTTTGGCGATATCTTCATTTGACCTATCAATGTTAACTTTGGCTCTTACATATTTGGAAACATTCGTTATCCCGAATTCTTTGGCAAACCGGATACTGGCTGTTTGAGTTTCGGAAGTTTCAGAAAGTTTATATTCAAATTCGGAAGGATTAAACTGCCAATCTATATTTTTAATTATACACTCAGTCTTTTCGTTATTATCATTGATAAAGTATCCATTTTCGTAAACGATTTGTGAGTGGGCCTGCATGGAAAGAACAATCAACAGTAAAATCAGAAATTGGTTTTTCATATTATATAAATTTTAAACAGTCTATACTTGAGTCGTTGAATAAACTTCACTCCAATCGCAGTTTCATACTCCTGATTATAACCAAATAGTTTACATTGCTTATAATTATAAAGAGAATCACCAACCCAATTTTCGCCTCAAATTTAACAAAATTTCAATTGCACTGAATATTAATCAATCGCTGCAACAGCCTGATTTAAGGAAGGTGTGATCTTGAGGAGGGCAACAAAAAAAATGACCGAAGGAAGTTAAACTTCTATTCACCGCATTTAAAGTTGACATTTATGCCGGATAAATCCTGTTTTTCTATTCAGAATACAGTAAATCAGCATTAAATAAATTCCTTATTCAATGGAATTATCCTTGTAATTGCGCCTGCTTTGGTGAACATTGAATTTCGGTTTATCCACACAACAATAACTGAGATAACAATGATTATATAGGTATCATAGGGTTGTGCATCGGGGAAGATTGGGTTCATCAGCATAAAATGAAAAAAAGCAGGTAGCAGAATACTGCCGTTTGATCTGTTAAATAGAGGGGTTACGATAATGCTTATCGCAACGCATCCGATAAAGAAGGGGGCAAATGACCATTCGCTTTGCTGGGTTCCACTCATCAGGAATGCGGGCAGATGCCAAACACCCCAGATGATACCAAGAATTAGTCCGGCCCAGATTGGTGCAAGTTTCCGCTGAAGCAATGGCAGTGCCAGACCCCGCCATCCAAATTCTTCAACCGGGCCTTTGATTACTGCAAAAAGTGTGGCGATCAAAATGGAAGATATTGATGAAAAGGGAAATGGTTCGGTAAACAGGTTTCCCTTTAAAAAAGATCCGGCGATAAAAATCATTGGTATTCCCAAAAATAGAAATAGATACCACGAAAGAGAACTACGCCAGATCAGCAAACGTGAAAGATAACTTTTAAACCCCTCTATACCGGTTTTGAATAAAATGATTGAAAATGCTGCAATGGCAGGAGCGTAAACCGCCAGAAAAAAGAGGGGATGTGATCCGGTGATCTCACCAAATATTCCGGTCATTTTTTCAGGCATAAAGATAAACAAGCCTAGTATTGTCCATGCAATGCCAAATGTTATCAGCAAATATGGCACGATAGAGCGGAAAGGAATCTGATAGTTTTCAGTATCTGATATGCCATTAATCATATCAGGAACAACCTTAGGATTGTTTCTTTTTGCTGTTTTAATTGTTTTCATTTTGTAACTTAAAATCGTTTAATTCCAAATAAGTCCTTCAGTGAGTTATGTTTCCGATGCAATAGCCAAACCACGATCAGACCAAAAATAAAAGTCGAAGATGCTGTTTCGATAAAATGGCTCAGACGAACACTGTCACCAGGTATAAGTGAGTTTTCCATGATATGACCCAGGTTTTGAGGAATGCTGAAAAGTAATGCCACCAGTATGGCAGTCCACCATGCATTTAGCTTTGAACCGAAAATTACCGGTAGCGCACAAAGAGTCCAGATCATGGCGCGCAAAACCTGAAATAGGAACAAGCCCGGATCTGTTCTTAACGTATGTGCAGTATGTTCCCAAAATGGTGTTATGGCTCCGGGACTACCATAAAATGCGCGGAGTTCGGGATTTTGCCATGCTATAAAATAGCCGGCAAGCCAATATAACGTAACGTAAGCTGCAGCTATTAAAACCAATTTCCATATCCATTGCCTGAAAGGAATTGTGCTGGTTTCTACTGAAATTCTGCTGTTCAGGTTGCGTCCTTTCCCCAGAATCCAGACGGAAAACGGTACAAACAGAAAGGCTACCGGTAATCCCATGACGAACAGATAGGGCATTAATTCCGAATTAACCGTAATGTCGGATAAAAAATACCAGGTTTCGATTTGCATAACAAAAGTTACCGCACCGAAATACGCCAATGATAATAAAAATATGAGACGTAAATTACTCCACCGCGAGCTTAATACAAGTGCTGCCACCAGCAATGTATTGGCAATGCCAACCAAAAGCAAACCAATCCCGATGGTGACTAATCCGGGCTCAGGCTCAATATCGGGAAGTTTTCCGCTTAAGCTTTGAGCTCCGCCCAGATAACAGATATAAAACAAAATGAGTAAGGCCAGAAAACGCCATGACCAGCCGAAAAAGGTAATTTTTTTCATTTTTTTCATTTTAAAGTTTAAATATCAGTGAATTGCCTTTTGAAGTGACAAAGGTACTCCTGCAGAAAGTTGAGTTAAAAATAAAGGTGATGAATGGGTGAAACAGGTAAGTGAGCGTGTTAGAATTGTTTACAGAGCAGACATTGAGAGAAATTTAATCGTCAAACAACAAATCATTTGAATCATATTTATTATCGCCCGTTCTCCGGCTTTTTATTTTCCACAAGCGAATTGCGGATTTAAGTGTTTGACCGGGATTATCCGCCATAAAATCACGGATATATCTGTTGTATTCAAACTGGGGGGCGATTTCTGTCTTTTGTCCTTTGTTTCTCTTAAGCGTGTAAATCCGCTTCCATTCTTCAATTGCTTCTCCCATACTTTTACCTGTATTTGCTTTTGCCCAATTCATAAATTCGGTATTGAACTTAAAATGGTGACCAATATGCAATGTCATAAAAGTTCTTACATTCTCAGTGTTTTTATAATTGTCGGTAAGTTTTGTGGTGAGTTTCAATTCTGCATTGTTCCAATCGAAACTTGAAGTCTGGACGTATTTCCCAGAAGTTGGTACAACAATTCCTGTTGCCAGGTATTGTTCAATTCCGGAGGTTATTTCGATTTTTCCGCCCGTTGTGCAAATGTCATTGGTACGGCAAAATGAAACCAATTCAGCTTTCAACCAATAAAAGTTTTTAAAATCATCGGGCGAAATAGTGCTGTTAAGCTCCGGACGTTTTTTCATATTATCGGGTTGTCCGCTTTTCATTTTGAAGTCTGAGCTTTGTAAATGTAAAATGAGCTGTAAAAAACTTACCCACCTGCTGCCTGACTCCAGGTAAAATCATGCAGTGCAATTTTCATCAAACAAATTTCGTCTCCCATCCTAATGCTTTTTTGCAGTTCAACTTCAACCTGACACTTAAATGCTTTTTCGAAAAGAACCTTGCTGTATCCAGTTGTGCACTGACACCATGTAAGCGAATCAAGTTTATCAACCTCTGAAAGCATTGGACATGGACAAAACGGGAATTGAAGGAAGATGTCGCCATTTGAAAATGAAAGGCCGGCTGCCTTAGCTCTGTCATTGCTTGCAAATTCTTCCAGATTTGAAGATGTGGCAATCAGTTCATTTAAAAAGTTCAGTTTTTCATCCATTCCATAGCCACATTGACAGTTCATTCTTATCTGAACAACCGTCTCATTATCAAACCGGCTTTCTAATCTTCTCATGGTGTTTTTTACCCAGGTGGGATTATCCTCTGAGTTAGCGCTATTCTCATTGCCAAAAACAATTTGTTCTGCAATTTCTTCGTTGCTTACGTTTTTTACGGCATCAAAAATTGCGTGCTCCTGAATTTTTCTAATGTCAAACATGGTGCTGTTTTTTTTAATTTGATACAGCAAAAGTATGCTGTGTAATTTTACCGGAAAATTATTATCTGCTGAAGGTATAAATTTGATAGTTGAAAGGGTTAATTGAAGCAGTGAATGCGAACTAATAAACGTTGTTCATTTTTTAAATATTCAGTAGGTTTCTGGCATTTATAGAGAAAATTTTCTTCCTTTCTTCCTCATTATTTGTTGCTTTCAAAATCGCAAGCAATGGGAATGCCTGATTAAAGAATGGATAGTCCGACCCAAAAAGTAGCCGGTCTGCTCCAATTGAGTGGATCATTTTTTTAATATTTGCAGGAGGTTGTGTACTTATATCCGCATAGGTTGAAGGATATTGCTTCATAAGTTCGACAAATGCATCATTCTGCTCAAGTCCTGAATGGGCAAAGATCAGTTTGAGATCAGGAAACTGACGAAGAACTTCAGCATATTTTTGTGCAGTCTGCGTTTCCATTGATTTCTTTAGCGAAAAAGGAAGATTTTTAAAAGTTGCGGGAATTGCTAATCCGCTGCATGACAAAATGGGTAATTTTGTCTCGGACAAATGACCAAGCAGGTTAAAAACCCTCTTATCATTAAAACCAATATTCCAAACATGTGGGGCAATTTTAAAACCTTTTATACCATGATCTAAATAGGAATTGATCTTGTTTTGAATATTGGTTTCATTGGGATGAACTGAGCCAAAAACAATAAATTCCGCATATTTCCTGGTGGCTTCTATGCAGTTTTCAGATTCTCTACCCTGTAATCCCTGAATAGGCAACAGCACCATTTTTTTTACATGACTTTGCTTCATGTCCTGCAAAACCCTGTCGATAGAAGCATTCTGTAACATCGGAATCACCCCTTTTAGAGCAAACAATTCAGCAAGAGCTTCCATGCCCGAAATTGAAAAACTTGTTTTAGGCCAGGTTCGATAGCCCACTTTTTCAAAATCAAAGTTTTTTATGTTTCCTGGATAACATGATAAATCAAAAAACGATTTATTCATCCTGCTTGATTTGGGGCTTCGAAAAAGAGCAGGCAACATACTTGCAATACCGATATAACAATGCGCATGAAAATCAATGGGTTCATATTGTTCAATAAGTTCCTTTCTGATCACAAAGTCTCCTGATGTGTTCAGTTCTAATTCATTTTGTTGAGCTAGAATATTCTGTTTGCTATATTTCATACTTTTAATTTTAAAATATTTCCGATTTCATCAATTTTTAACTACCCGAAGTTTTGATTGATATTTTTCAATTAATAGATACAAGAGTTTTGGTTTTATATTTTATATAAGTGTAGAGATATTTTTTTAGTTGATTCATTTACAATTACTTTATGCTTTTTAAAATTACCGGGTGCACTTTTCCCATTATAATTGCTGAAGCCAAAAAGTTCTTTGGGAATGCCCAGGATATTAGTATCAAGTTCGCCATTTCCATTGCTGTCCTGATACATTGAAATTACGTACTCGCCTGTAGGCAGGACAATAGGAACGAAAACAGTTTCAGCAATTGGGTTAGCAACAATTGAGTAGTACGTTTTTCTTTCATCAAATGACTTTTCGTTATTAAAAATCGAAATATGGATTTTGCCGCCGTGTTTTTTAACGCTTGCAATTTCAAGCGTCAGGCTATTTTGTGCAATGGCCATTCCCGAACAAAGAAATACTGCAAGGCAAACGATAATTTTCTTCATAATCTCCATGCTTTTAAAGTGACCTTCTTTTACCATGTCTTATGGCAACTTTAATCGAATCAGTCCACGTATAGTGCAGACTTATAGCTCTTTCGGTGCAAGCCGCCTCGCATAATCTGCATAAAGTACAATCCAGTTCGGTCTGAGGAACAGCCTTATGATCAACAAGCTCAATAACGCTCAACGGGCAAACCTTAATACATTTTCCACAGCCCAGGCAGGCACTTTGATTAATGGTGACAAAATCTCCTTTTAGCACAACCGGCGTCTCATTACTGTTCAGCGTATAGGTATTTACAAAACCTTCCTTTACAGGCAGCTTTGTTGTAACCTGCTTATAGTAGTCGGGCATACAATATTTGGGGAAACAATTCTGAACAAATTTCGAAGCTTTTTTCAGATCGCTTTCATTTGGTTTCCCCACATTTCCGCCGCCAATAATTACCCATGGCCCGGTTTCGTCGTATCCTCTTACCGAAAATTCGCCAACTATTTTCTTTCCTTTCTTAACTAACAACTCTTTTATTGGGGAGTGGTATTTTCCCAATACGGGAGCTCCGCGGCTCGAAAAAATAAATACATCCTGCTGAGAATTATCAAGCTTTTTCACAACTTCAAAAACAGCCGGGTGATGACTTCCAAAATAAATCCCTGAACCAAAACCAATTGTTTCGTAATGGCTTAAATCCATATCAAGGGCCTCTTGTGCTTTAATAAATCGACAACCAAGGGTGTGGGCCATAACCCTGGCTAACTTTTCTGTATTTCCATTGTATATCGACTCATAAACAATGATGCTATCTGTTTTCATTTTTCGCATTCTTAATTCCGGTTTGATGGTGTACTTATTTACTATCGGCTAACTCATTCTTTCCCGCAAGTACATCCTTCTGCAAAATCTCCAGCATTCTTTCAGGCTCTTCAAACATGGGGCTGTGAGCTGATTTTTCAAATGTGTAAAAACCTTTCACGGGTGCTTTCAACTTATCAAAATAGTTCTTCGCCAAATGGTAAGATACTGTGTGATCGTATATTCCGTGAAAAAAATAGGCCGGAATGTCAAGTTCAGGAACCTGTTCAGCCAAATCAGTTGCCAGTATTGTATTCCACAGCGGATGAACACCGGCCCGGGCTTTCCCGCGCCACAGATTAATCTTCTCAGCAATTGTGTAGTCTCTGCACCTTAGCGATGGTAAAAAAATACCGCTTATTATTGATCTCATTTCACGTGTTGTGCCAACACCAATAGTGTGCATGGCTTCATCACGCAATTTAAGGTAAGCATAAGGAATTGCGTCGGTTACCGGAGCGGCTTCCAGTTTTTGAACCATTTTCCGGTTCCCTGCATCTCTGTATTCTTTCAGCATATATTCATAAGCCAGTCTTTCCGATTTTAAGTGGTCCGACATCTGAGCAATCCCAATGTAAGCGTGATATAATTCAGGTGTCTGTGCGGCAACATGCACACCAATAAAGGTTCCTCCTGAACGACCCATAAGGTAAATTTTGTCCTGCCCGAAGCGCTTTCGCAGATAATTCGTCACCTCTCTTGTGTCCGATATCATTTGCTCCAGTGTTAATGACTCCTCAGGTATGTTGGCGTTGTATGAAAGGCCGGCTCCCCGTTGATCCCACCAAACCACAGTAAAGTGATCTTCAAGTCTTGTCGGGTATTGCTTTGACAGGAAATAATCCGGTATCCCGCCATGAAGGTAAAGCAACACGTGATTGTTTGAATCTTTGCTTTTGATAAACATACCCTGCTCCAAACCATTTATTTTGACAAAAACTTTTTCAGAAATGCTGCCTTTCAGCACCTTCCCGTTTTTATCCCGATAAGGTTCGGATTTTCCGGGACTCATAATCAATAGAATGCCTGCCGGAATGAATATGCATACCAATAAAACCGAAAGAATAACAAGCATAATATGCCCCCTTTTTTTCATGATGATAGAATATTGTTTTGCTTCATTTTAACAATAATGCCGCAATTCCAAAACCTTTTTTTTTAAATCCTTATCCATTCTCCTGACAGTGGAATTATTTTATCTGATAAATCTACCTGGCCCTTCCAACGATAGGTTGTAGGCCATCTCCTGAATGAGTTCACAATGATTGTAAACATTTGGAAACTTAGTGGAATATTTTTTGGAATCCACTTTTGGGTTACTTTTATTTGAACATCTACCTTTTGGCTTTTTTTGCAGAAACTGTATTTTCCTCCCGTAATTATCAGATCATCTATTTTATAGGTCCAATTACCACAGTAGTTTTTGTTTTCATCAAGTTCATATAGGTTTGGCATTCCATCAGAAAATTCAATCGAAACAATTTTGTCGTAATGACTCCGGGAGATTGAGAATACTTTTCCTTCATGCAGATGAATATGCATACCTTCAACCTCTGCAACTCCATAATTTGCGGAGTCAAATACTAAGGGCATTTGCTTATCTGGATTTAATGTGCCAACAATAGGGTAGTTCGAATATCTGGCAAAAAAGACTTTTTTGCCATTTCGAGACAAAGGGAAATTACTTGGTTTCAGCTGACGCTGACCAACTTTGGCATAGAAAGTTGTATTGTTTCTACATACAAAATCAAACTCCTTCATAAATGCAAGAAATAGTTGCTTAGGATGTTTTATATCATTGCCAACCGGCGCAAGAAAGTTCATACGCTTTTTACTGGTACTGCTTTCTTTAATCTTCATTTCAATAACATTTTGGTTCTTATCCGTAAATGCTATATGAAGGTTTATTCCGTTTTGGTCAATCTCAAATTGGCGAGGTTCTATGATGGTTTCTTTATGCAGCCCTATTCCGTCACCTACACTAAAAGTATCATGGTTTATATCTACACCATTCTCATAGTACACATCTACCATTTTATCTTTTCTGTAAACCAACACCCTTAGGCCCTTCCCATTAATCTCATCATCAAAAAGCTGAGGCTCTATTGCTTCATACTCTGAATCGTTTTCAAAACTTGCGATAAGCAGTCTTTTCATTGGCTCAATGCCAATTGTAAAAGGAATAACATATTTCCTGGAAAAACAATGAGTTTCCCGTGAAGATAAATCAGGTTTCCCATTTTTTAAATTGTCCTTAATCATTCTTTTTATTGCTTTTGATCAAAATTGGTTGTTAGCTGTTCAGAATTATGCCACAAAACTAGCTACTCCGTTCAGGCTGAGAAAGTAAAAATGGTTGAATGAGTCATTTCGGCGTTTGAAAGCCGTTTTTTTATGGTTGGATGTGAAAAAGTATTGTTTTAGAAGTGATAATTTTAGAAGTGAGACTGTCAGGTTCGTCGTGTATTCAACGAATTTTGGGTTCAATATAGCATCACATTCCAGGTGCATAATTTTACTTCTCCGCCTTAATATAGTCTGCCAACGCTGATGGTTCAAGCGGTACTTTGAGAAGGACGTTTTGGGTCAGAAAAAGTTCTGTTTATTGGAAGCTGGCTTATTTTTCTATAGCAATCCAATCAATAACAGTTCCATTGCATGCCGGAGCATTTGGACAGCAAATAAATTCAAAGCCAGTTTCATTTTTATAAACTTTATAATCTCCAACAGTAAATATTGAATTGCAATGTATGCATTCAAGCTTGTCTGTCAGTTTTGGCATTCTTTCGAATGGGTAATTTTCCTCCAGATACTTTTGCTTGTCCCTGATAATTAATTCAGTCATCATAACGAGTTTATTTAAATATTAAAGGCGTCTGTTTTTTAAGCTTGTAGGCAACGATTACGGGAAGTGCTTTTCTGCTTTTTTTAACATGTTTTTACGCGTGCGAGGTCATTGGATGAATAATTTTTAATTCTTTGCTGTATTTTCCTTTGATAAACAAAATATTGTCGTCTTCATCAACAACTCTTTCTTTTAATTCTATATTGTTTACATCCATATTAAAATCAAAGGAAACTTCCTTAACTTCATCTGTTACCAGACTTTCTACTATTTCTCTATAGTTCTTTTGTTCTGTTAAAACTATATCCCGGATGTTCAATACATGTCCGTTGATTGCATATATTACTATTATTTTTTCGCTTTCATCATAGTATATATTATCTCTGAACACATTCAGACAATACCAGAACATTACTTCATACCCATTAATTACGTCAAATTTGCTTGAATTACAAATGCGATTTATCCCTAAATCTTTCAAAATAGAAACATCATCCAAATTATCCATATCTAACTTACGAAACTTAAACCTGGTATTTGTTTCAAATTTTTCTGTGCTGTAAATTTGAAACTGTTTTATTTTCTCAAAACCAAATTTAGGATAAAATTCTCTTACAGAATTATTTGCAAACAGATAAATGATGTCATATTCATTTTCAAATTTTTCAAGTACGAAATTCATTATCTGTTTAGCCATTCCCATTCCCTTATATGCTTCACGAGTCATAACCGTTCCAATTTGTAACGCACTTTTCTTCTCTCCATTGATTATAAACTGAAACTTGTTTACAGAAGCATTTGAAACTATTTTCTCTCCAACTTTTATAGAGTAGCACTCATACTTGTCATTCCACAACTTTTTCTGATACCATTCCTCAAAGTTAATTCCAAATGTATCCTGACTTAATTCATTGAAACTTTTCCTTAAAGCCTCATTCTCTTTATAATTATAAACCATCTCCGTTTTCATTGAAGTTTTCCCTCCATTTTTTGAGTCTGATTTTGTTTGATTTGTTTAATGGCTATCAAGGGTATCACTCCTTGATTATGTGTTATTTTTGCATTTAGCTTTCTTATCTGCATTTACCATAAGGACCCTGACTTGCATTTAAAAATACCATTCTTGCCGGCTTTCAGAATGCCCGTTAAAATTACAAATTTCCCTGAAACCACAATGCGACTGTTCGCGTAAAGCTTTTGTTGAACCTGAAAAAGCGCATCAAGCTGCTCTATCGGAATTGCAGACTGCTCAGAGTCTTATTTGGTATAGCTGCTGGCCAGTACTTATTACATTTTATTTATTTTAAGGAATTCCTTTACTATGGGTTCTGCTTTTTCAAAGTCTGAGTCTAATATGTACAAATCCACCGAATAGGGTGTACCTGTTGAAAATCCTCTGAAATTAGACTGCTCATATTCATTTACCACGTTAGATGGAATACCTTCTTGCTCTAATTCCGCTTTAAGCAGATTTACAGTTATTTCCGATCCTGCAAAAACTCTGATTAATTTACTTTCCATTGGTATTTGTTTTTAAGTTAATGTGATTAATTATCAATGCAGTGTTGAATTGTCCATAAAAAGTGAATATCAGCAACTACAGGGTTAAATTCTGCTGGGCTTTTACTAACCTTTAATTTTTTAGAAAGGAATAGCCAATTCCCAATTCAAATATATTCGGCTTACACTCTTTGCCGGTCTTGTAACTATTAATTTTAGTTCCATAAACTGAGTTGAAATAATATTGATAGGAAGCGAAAATATTACTATTCTTCAAAATACGATAAGATGTCTTTAGGTGAAAACCATATAGAAAATTACTAAAATCAGCGGTTTGTTCAAAGTACACTCTTTCTATCATTTCATCTTTATAAACGATGACATTTTTTGTGTTTTTGCTGAGTATTAGAACGTTAAATGAAGGTCCTGTTGCTATTTCCCATTTATTCTGAGAAAGTTCAAATGAAACTATTAACGGTTTAATATTGATATAAAAAAGGCTGGGATTTCCATAATTGTCAGAACTCTTGTCTAATTTTATATATGGAGTTCCTTCCAAATTAATGATAGTTTCGTAATTGTATTTTATGCTATTAACACCGCAGGACAGAGACAGATTTATTCTATCTCTCATCTTTTTGTGTATTTCAAGTTGAATCAGATACCCAGTTTTCGGAGAAGTTTTAGATTTCGTTGCAGCTGGAAAAATAGTTATTGAATTTCCTATAAGAATTAATCCTGGAATATTTAATCCATCATTTGCAATAAAAATTGCGTTGTTAAAATCCGGAACAAATGTTGAGTTTACACCAGCATTAATCGAGAACTCAAATCTCTGACCCAACGCAGAAAAACAAATAAAAAGCAATAAGATAATTGTTGATGTAGTCTTTTTCATAGGTGAAAAGATGAGGTTTAAATAATAGAGTCTAACTAGCAACTATCCGCAGAATTCATTTAATACCTGAGATAAATTCACGAAATGAGCTAAAGGTACAATTAAGATTCGCGCCCCAAATTTAACAAAAAATCAACACGCTCTCCCACGAACAATAAGGGCAGATAAAGATTATTTCCCCATCTGCCCTTTCGCGTTAATCAAATCAATTTGTTACTTTCTTGCACCTATCATAATGTCGAGCATTTTGATGGCAGCATCCGGAATTACTGTTCCGGGGCCAAATATTGCCATAGCTCCGGCTTTGTAAAGGAAATCATAGTCCTGGGCAGGAATAACACCTCCCACAATTACCATAATATCTTCGCGGCCAAGCTTTTTAAGCTCTTCGATCACCTGAGGAACCAGGGTTTTGTGTCCTGCTGCAAGGCTGGAAACGCCAAGTACATGCACATCATTCTCCACTGCCTGACGTGCAGCTTCGGCCGGAGTCTGGAACAAGGGTCCGATGTCAACATCAAATCCTATATCGGCATAGCCGGTTGCTACTACTTTGGCACCGCGGTCATGACCATCCTGACCCATTTTCGCAATCATAATGCGGGGGCGGCGTCCTTCCTGTGCGGCAAATTTGTCGGCAAGCTCACAGGCTTTCTTAAAGCTGTCGTCATTGGCCGACTCTGAGGAGTAAACTCCTGAAATTGAACGTATCACGGCTTTGTACCTTCCATAAACTTTTTCGAGTGCCATTGAAATTTCACCCAGCGAAGCACGTTTGCGGGCGGCATCAATGGCAAGAGCAAGCAGGTTGCCTTCGCCGGTTTCAGCCGAACGGGTAAGTGCATCAAGCGCGAGCTGAACTTCCTCGTTGTTGCGGTTGGCACGCAGTGCAGCCAGTCGCCTGAGCTGTGCTTCGCGAACGGCAGTATTGTCAACCTCAAGGGTATCAATAGGATCTTCTTTTGCAAGACGATATTTGTTCACACCCACAATGGTATCGCGGCTTGAGTCGATGCGGGCCTGTTTGCGGGCAGCGGCTTCTTCAATACGCATTTTGGGGATTCCGGTTTCAATGGCTTTTGCCATTCCGCCCAGTTGCTCAACTTCTTCAATCAGTTTCCAGGCTTTATGGGCAATCTCCTGTGTAAGCGATTCCACATAATACGAACCACCCCATGGGTCAACAACTTTGCAGATGTTGGTTTCTTCCTGAAGATAAATCTGTGTGTTGCGGGCAATCCGTGCAGAAAAGTCAGTAGGCAGGGCAATGGCTTCGTCGAGTGCATTTGTATGCAGACTCTGGGTATGTCCCAGCGCTGCTGCCAGTGCTTCAACGGCAGTACGTGCTATGTTGTTGAAAGGATCCTGCTCGGTGAGGCTCCATCCCGATGTTTGGGAGTGGGTGCGCAATGCCATCGATTTGACATCTTTCGGGTTGAACTGATGTACAATCTTTGCCCAGAGAAGCCTTGCAGCGCGCATTTTGGCAATTTCCATAAAATGGTTCATGCCTATGCCCCAGAAGAATGACAAACGTGGAGCAAATGCATCAACCGGAATGCCGGCCTGAATACCGGTGCGGAGATATTCCAGACCATCGGCCAGGGTATATGCCAGCTCAATATCGGCAGTAGCACCGGCTTCCTGCATGTGGTATCCACTGATGGAGATAGAATTGAATTTCTTCATGTTCTTCGAAGTGAATTCAAAAATATCTGCAATAATTTTCATCGAAGGAGTTGGAGGATAAATATAAGTGTTACGCACCATAAACTCTTTCAGGATGTCGTTCTGAATGGTTCCGCTGAGCTGATCCATTGAAACACCCTGCTCTTCGGCGGCCACAATGTAGAAGGCAAGTACAGGAAGTACGGCACCGTTCATGGTCATTGAAACCGACATTTTATCGAGAGGAATCTGATCGAACAGAATCTTCATGTCGAGGATAGAGTCGATAGCTACACCTGCTTTACCTACATCGCCAACCACACGGTCGTGGTCAGAGTCGTATCCGCGGTGGGTTGCAAGGTCGAATGCCACTGAAAGTCCCATCTGACCGGCTGCAAGATTCCTGCGGTAAAACGCGTTGGACTCCTCAGCGGTTGAGAACCCGGCATACTGACGTATGGTCCAGGGTTTCATTACATACATGGTACTGTAAGGTCCACGAAGATATGGAGCAATTCCCGCAGCATAATTCAGGTGCTCCATTTTATCAAGATCAGCTACCGTAAAAACGGGCTTCACAGGGATCTGCTCGGTGGTAATCCAGTTGCAACCCTTTGGCAGGGAGGCAGGATCACTCTTTCCGATTGACCTTATTTTTACATTTTTAAAATCAGGACGCATATTTTTTAATTCAAAGATTCAAAGTTAATTTCGGATTGGGGATTTCGGATTTCGGATTGAGGATTTAAAAGGCTGATCCTCAGCTTAAAAAATCCGTTTACCACATAACACCCAGCTTCTGCTGAAATGCATACAAAGTATCCAGCACATTGGCTCTGGTATGGATAAATTCATCCACTCCTGCAGCTTTTAATGTGTCGATGAGTTCTTTGGGATATCCCGCAACAACCACCTGAACTTCGGGATTGGCTGATTTCAGGGCGATGGCTGCTTTGGGCGCGATTTCGGCGTACTCTTCGTCGCTGCTGCACAATACCACTATGTCGGCATTGGCGGCAATAGCTGCATTTACACCCTCTTCAATCGTTGCAAAGCCTGCATTGTCGGTTACTTTATAACCTGCACAACCAAAGAAACCAGTGCTGAACCCTGCCCGGGCTTTACGCATGGCCAGATTACCAATGGTAAGCAAAAATACATGGGGGCGTTTGCCAACTTCAACTTCATGAATTTCAGTGGCAAGTCTCAGGTCCTCAAATGCATCGGCACCACGGTAAGTTTCCATAATTTTATAAACCGGTGTAGGATCTGCGGAAGGTTCGTTTTCAGTCTCTATTTCCTCATCAGCCTGAATTTTTTCAAGCATTTTTTCAAGATGGTTTGGATGTTGATTGGTTCCCAAAAGAGTGGTGCGGCGGGCAGCAATGTCAGCATTTTGCTTTTTGGCACTGCCTGCAACTGCATCCTGAATAATTCCGGCTTTCACAGCTTCTATCATTCCGCCTTTTTCCTCAATCCCCAGAAAAACCTCCCAGGCAGCATCTGCCATAGATGCCGTGAGACTTTCAATGTAATAAGAACCGGCAGCAGGATCAACAACCTTTTCGAGACTTGATTCCTCTTTCAGAATAATCTGCTGGTTGCGTGCTATGCGGGTTGAAATTTCATCGGGCTCTTTGTAGTTCAGGTCAAATGGAAGCACGGTAATCATATCAGCACCACCCAGTGCAGCCGACATGGCTTCGGTGGTGGTCCGCAAAGCATTTACATAAGGATCGTAAATTGTTTTGTTCCAGTTTGCTGTAGAAACATGAATGCGCATTGCTGCACTTTCCTGTGATTCCGGATTGTATTGTTCAACTATTTTGGCCCACAACAACCTTGCAGCGCGCAGTTTGGCAATTTCCATAAAGTAATTGCTTCCTGCTGCAAAGTGAAAAATAATAGATTTTGCAGCTAAGCCAGCTTCCACGCCATTCGAAATAAGATAGGCCATGTATTCATTTCCTGATGCCAGTGCAAACGCCAGTTCCTGGGTAAGTGTAGATCCTGAGTTGTGGAAATATTGTCCGTTTACCGTGATCATCCTGAAATGCGGAAGTCCGGGTTTAGCAGTTTTAACAAGTTCTAGGGCCTCAGCCAGATCTTTTTCCTGTGAGTAGTGGAAATTTCCTTTGAGCAAAAGATAGCTGATCGGGTCAAAATCGAATGAACCGCAGGTTTCGGTTGCATCTGCGCCAAGTGCTTCAACCAGAAGCTTTGCAAATTCAGGATACGATTTTGAAGAGTTGAAGCTGAAGGTAGTCTTGCTGACATCAATGTCTTTTAAAAGGGCTTTCAGGTCTTCGGCAGTGTTGACATTTTCTGTGTTCAGCGACACTGCATTGGCACCACGGGTGAGTGCATTGGCTGCGATGCGGTTGGCAGTTTTAATGTCAGCGGTTTCAATGTCCTGACAGATTTTCCAGTCGTTGCCATCGGTTTTATTGCCCCTGATGTAAGGGAATTGTCCGGGAAGACTTTCGGTAATCGCTTTGATGCTTTCCAGATCTTCGGCACGGTAATAAGGCTTGATACTGAATCCTTCGGCTGTTTTCCAGATCAGCTTTTTCTCGTAATCAGCACCTTTCAGATCAGCCAGAATTCTGGCTTCCCATGCATCGGTCGATACACCGGGAAATTCCTGAAACAGCTTTTCCGTTTGGTTAGTGTTGGTATTATTGTCCATCGCGGGTATATTGATTTTTAAGTAAAAACCTTTTAGAATATTGTTTGTTAAGCGCTTAGCGAAAAACGGTGCAAAGGTATAGGTTTTTTTATCCTGCAAAAGATTTTTAGCTATAAATTAACAGCTGAGATCTTGTATTTTCAGACAAACTCAACACATGTAAAAAACTCAATATGAATGTATTAATCGGTGGCTCAACAGGTTTGGTAGGGCGGAAGTTAACTGAAGCATTGATCCGTTCGGGTCATAAAGTTACCGGACTGAGCCGGGCTGACTTCTCGGGGCCTGAAGCTGCACTAATTCAAAAGCTTGGCAAGGTTGAAGTTGTGATTAATCTTTCCGGCGCTCCCATTGTTGCCCGCTGGACGGAGGCACACAAAAAGGAGATTATCGACAGCCGGATTCTGACCACCCTAAAACTGGTCAATGCCATGGCCAGCTCAGCGGTGCGACCACGTTTGTTTATTTCTGCTTCGGCTGTGGGTATTTATGCTGAAGGAGAGGTATTTACCGAAGAAAATGCAAAGATTGGCAATAACTTTCTTGCCGATGTATGTAAATTATGGGAAGGTGAAGCCCGGAAATCTCCTGCAGATACTGATGTCGCCATTTTCAGACTTGGAGTTGTACTTGCCCGGGAGGGCGGAGCACTGCAAAAGATGCTGCTGCCTTTTCGTTTGGGTTTGGGCGGACCCGTTGCCGGCGGAAAACAGGGCTTTTCATGGATACATATCGATGACCTTGTTCAGGCATTTCTTTTTGTGATTGAGAAAAACCTCAGCGGCGTTTTCAACCTTACATCACCTGAAATAACTGACAATGCATCATTTACCAAGGCATTGGGAAAAGCAGTAAAACGTCCGGCCATTTTTCCGGTTCCGGCTTTTGCTTTGAAACTGGTTTTTGGCGAAGGAGCTTCAGCACTCACTTCAGGGCAAAAAGTACTTCCTTATCGATTGCAGAAGGAAGGTTTTGTTTTCCAATTTCCAAAACTGAAAGAGGCATTGGAGGATATTGTTCGGAAGTAATAAGCATGATGCAAATTTACCCCAAATGAAGGAATTCAACCTAATTCCTTCATCGCGTTGAAGGAATTTGCCTTAATTTCTTCAATAGCTGAAATAGCCGGCAATTATTTAAGCAGTTCGTCGAGTCTTTCTCTGATGGCTGCCCGGTTTCCCGGATCAGGTGCCTGCTCGGCTGAAATTTCTCCGTTTCTGTCAACCAGAAGATAGTGCGGTATTCCAATGATGCCAAATTTTTCTTTCAGCACTTTTCCTTGCTCTTTGTCAAGCCAGTAATGGTAACCGCTAACCTGATCCTGTTTAATTACCTGATCCCATCTTTCGTTTTTGCAATTATATCCAAAATACAGAAAGACCACATCTTTTCCGGCATATTCTTTTTTTAATCTTGCGGCTGGTTTGAATCCAGCCCGGCAAGGTGAACACCAATCAGCCCAGAAGTCAATATATATAACCTTGCCCCTGAATTGCTGAATAATTTTATTGAAAAATGCATCATCTTCTTCCCCGCTCTTTATCTGGCTGATGAAAAAAGTGTTTTTGGCGTAATCAGCAAATTCTGATGCAGCTTCTGCTTCCTTTTTGTGGTTTTCAAGTGATAACTTCTTAAGTATCGGATCATCTATGTTGTTTGTTATCCACAAATTTAATTCAGGCCCGGGAGAATTGTTTTCGTAAAATCTATTTATACAATAAGCCGCATACAATTGTGAAATCAGATTTTTATTATGCTTATCCAATACAAAGTCAAGCTCTTTTAGGAGGGCGTGAAGGTGGATGCTGTCAGGGATTTTTTCCCAATACTTACTCCACAATTCATTATAAGGTTTCCGAAGTGCCGCAACTCTTTTATTTAAGAAAAGGTCATAATCAGAGCTTTCAAGCGGATAAATATTCCCCTGATTCAGCAGTTCTGCAGTTATTGAAGGAGCTTCTATCAATTCTTTTATTAATGTCTGTTCTTCATTGCTTTTACTTTGGCTGAGCATAAATTGCAGGCGATATTTTCCAATATCCTCCGATGAAATACTCAGTGGTTGCTGCTTGTAGAAAATGTTCAGATAGTTGAGATAACTCAGGAAGTCCGTATTAATCAAATTCAACGATGAAGCATGCATTTCGGGAATTTGTCCAATATATGGAGTTGTCAGATATTGGAATCGTGTCCCTGAAATCTGATATCGATATAGTTGATGCAGCAATTCAATTTCGAGGATTCCATGAATACATTGCTCTGCTTTTTTACTGTTTCTCATCTCAAGAATCAGAGAATCCATCATCGCTGTTTCCTGACTGTACACTTCCTTTCGCCAACCGATGTATTCCATCTGAGACATTTCATCAATGGCATCAAATTTCTTTAACGGTGATGTATTGGAATTGTGGTATAAATGGTGTAAAAGTATGATAAGCTCTTCCGAAAGCAGGCCATATTCACCCATATAATGGTTTATCTGCCAATCGGTCAGGCCTTCCCACTTTCGTGCATCATTGGTGACTTCCAGCAACCGATTGTTAAAACCGATCATAGCAACATGCCCTGGTTGAATTATAATGCTAGACATAGTGCTACCTTCTATGACCAGATAAATAATCTGAAAATTATATGCCCTGAACCTGACTTCAAATCTTCCGGTTGTATCTATATTGAACTTTGTTTCTTCTTCTTCCAAAATATTCGAAAACACGTTCCGATGATAAACACCTCCGGTGCCATTATAAATATCAGCATCATAATCTTCAATAAATCCCCTTATGGTAACAGTATCATCCATCATTTGCAGCTCTCCAAAACCCTGCATGTCATAATTCTGGAAATCAGGTCTGGCAGCTTTCTTTCGGGTGAGGTGTTTATCAATATTATTGTTATCGGTAATTTTCAGGCTAAGGCTGTCTTGAAGTTCTGCCTTCAGACTTATTGTTTGAGTTCCTTCGGTTAACTTAATCACGAATTTACTTTTGTTGCCACTTATGGACTTGTAATCCCAGAATTTATTGTCGTAAACTGCAAAATCGGGTTGCAAACTGATAATCCATTCAATGGAATCGTTGGCATTTAACCAGTTACCTTTGAGTTCCTGAGGGAGTTTGGTTTGAGTTGAACATGAAATAAGAATCGTAAAGATCAGTGAAATTGGAAGAATGGTTCTCATGATACTAGATTTGAGGATTATAAATAATGTATGCTGATTATATAGAGATTTTCAGGCCCATAAGTGGTATCTGATTATCGATAGTCAAATAACGTGATTTTATTTGTATAATTTTATTTGTTTGAAATTTTATTATTGCAATATTCATCGTTTGTAATAATACAGGTAATTCAAATGCGATTATGCTGAAGCATGATTTCTCCTTTGTTTAATCCATATACCGGTTGTTATTGGGTCTGATCGTTAATGCCTTTTCAGAAAGTTTATCAATGCTTTCAGTTGATTTTCAGCAGATAAATAAGAACAATCATAGCTTGATTTCCCAATAATTCATACTTTAGCAATTCTAAATTAACTCACCAAACCAATTGACCATGATTAAAAGAGTTTTGCTTATCGTGCTGGCAGTCAGTCTGTCAGTGATGGTGAACGCCATGGACGATGCCCGTCTGCTGCGCTTTCCCGATATCAATAAAAACCTTGTCGCCTTTGTTTATGCCGGCGATATATGGACTGTAAATGCCAGCGGAGGAGAGGCCAAACGCCTTACCTCGCACGAAGGGCTTGAATTGTTTCCAAAGATTTCGCCTGATGGCAAATGGATTGCATTTTCGGCTGAGTACTCTGGCAGTCGTCAAATCTGGGTGATGCCTTCAGCCGGTGGATCTGCCCGTCAGCTTACTTATTACAACTCTGTGGGAGTTATGCCTCCCCGCGGTGGATATGACAATGTAGTCCTCGATTGGACTCCCGACAGCAAGGAAATTCTTATCAGGGCCAACCGCACCACTTTTGGTGAGCGAAACGGAAAGTATTTTCTGGTTAGCCTCGAGGGTGGACTCGAAAAGCCACTTCAGATTGTGAATGGCGGATTTGCAAACTTTTCACCCGATGGGAAAAAACTGGCCTTTACACCGGTTGATCGTGAATTCCGGACATGGAAACGCTACAAAGGCGGACGTGCCACCGAACTCTGGACTTACGATCTGGAAAACGACATTGCCGAGCAAATCACCAATTTTGCCGGCTCTGATCAATGGCCAACCTGGTGGGGAAACGATATTGTGTTTGCTTCCGACCGCGACCTGCGCCTGAATCTTTATCGCTACAATACAGCAAGTAAACAAACAACCCAGCTCACTTTTCATAAGGATTTTGATGTAATGTGGCCTTCGGGCGAAAACGGACAGATCGTATATGAAAATGGCGGTTTTCTCTATAAACTCGATATCGCATCCGGTCGTTCTGAAAAAATTACAGTGAACCTGAATTTCGACAATCCGAATCTGGTTTCTTATTACAAAAACGTTAAGGATGATGTCCACAGTTTCTCGGTTTCTCCTACCGGAAAACGCGCTCTTTTTGATGCCCGTGGCGATATTTTTTCAGTTCCCGCCGAAAATGGTGTGATCGAAAATCTGACACAAACCCCCGAAGCCCGGGAGATTTATCCGTTGTGGTCGCCAAACGGGAAGTACATTTCTTATTACTCCGATGCTACCGGTGAGTATGAAGTTTATCTTCTTGAAAACAAAAAAGGTGCAAAGCCACGGCAGCTGACCACAAATTCTGCTGCCTGGAAATACGAAGCCGAATGGTCGCCCGACAGTCGCTACCTGGTATACAGCGACCGCACCATGAAATTATGGCTGATGGATGTTGAATCAGGCAAACAAACCGAAGTGGATAAAGCTGCGATGAGCGAGATCCGTTCATATTCGTTCTCTCCTGATTCAGAATGGATTACCTATCACAAAGAGAGCAGCAACGGCATGGCGGCAATTTGGGTTTATCACATTCCATCAGCAAAAGCCACCCAATTGACCGATGATCGTTTCAGCGATTTTACACCCGTTTTCGGAAAATGCGGTAAGTTCATTTTCTTTGTATCAAACCGCGATTTTAACCTTGAATTTTCGAGTTACGAGTTTGATTATCTGTACAATAATGCGGCTAAAATTTATGCAGTGGCCCTTAAAAATGATGGTTCGAAATTGTTTACTGATAAAAATGATATTGAACCTGTAAATGAGGAAAAGAAATCTGAAACCCCGGCCAAAGACAGCAAGTCAAAATCGAAAGATGAGCCGGAGAAAAAAGATGAAAAAGTAAAAGTCAGCATTGACTTTGAAGGCATCAACAACCGTGTAGAAGCTTTGCCGGTTTCTTCAGGCAATTACCGAATTATTGGTATGGCTGACGGTGGTTTGCTTTACGCTGCCGATGGTAAAATAATGCGTTACAATGCCGCCGACCGCAAAACCGAGGAAATTATGGAACGGGCATTTATGGCCATTCCAACCGCCGATGGTAAAATGTTTATGTATCGATCGGGAAGCGATTATGGCATTGCCAAAGTGTCACCCGGACAGAAAGCCGGCACCGGAAAGCTCGATCTTGACCGCATGGAGATGAAGATTGATCCGCGCAGCGAATGGAATCAGATTTATACCGATGGATGGCGCATTTTCCGTGATTATTTTTACGTGGAAAATCTGCATGGTGTTGACTGGACAGGTCTGAAACAGCGCTATGGTGAGCTATTGCCTTTTGTCGGAAGTCGTTTCGACCTTGATTATATTCTGAACGAAATTGTTTCAGAGTCTAACACAGGCCATGCTTATGTTGACTGGGGCGATATAAAACGTGTGAAACGTGTAAATACCGGTTTGCTTGGTGCTGAACTTGAGCTTGATGCTGCCGCGAGCAGGTATCGCATCATGAAAATCTACAAAGGTGAAAACTGGAATGAATCGCGCCGTTCGCCACTTACCGCGCAAGGTGTGAATGTGAAGGAAGGTGATTACCTGATCAGCATAAACGGCAAAGAAATCACGGGCAAGGACAACCCATACTTCTTCCTCGAAAACATGGTTGGGATTCAGGTTGAGATTGCAGTAAATTCCAATCCGGAAGCATCGGGCGCCAAATCATTTACCATTAAGCCCATCGAAAGTGAAATTGAACTGAAACATTTCAACTGGGTGGAAGAGCGTCGAGCTATGGTTGACAAACTTTCAGGTGGAAGAATTGGTTACATTTATGTTCCCAATACATCTTTTGATGGCAACCGTGAACTCTATCGCGGCATGTACACCTATCACGACAAGGAAGCGCTGATTATCGACGACAGATATAACGGAGGTGGTTTCATACCCGATCGTATGGCTGATCTGCTTGATCGCAAAACACTGACATACTGGCACCGAAACGGAATGTTGCCCAACAAAGCACCCGGCATTGCACACGACGGACCGAAGGTTATGCTGATCAATGGTTATTCATCCTCGGGTGGTGATGCTTTCCCATATTTCTTCAAGAAAATGGGACTTGGCAAACTGATTGGAACCCGTACCTGGGGTGGTTTGGTTGGTATTTCAGGAAATGCCCGTATGGTGGATGGCGGATATATTTCCGTTCCCCGATTTGGCATTTATGACGAAAACAGCGAATGGATCATCGAAGGAATCGGCGTTTATCCCGATATTGAAGTGGTTGATCGCCCTGAGCAACTTGCCAAAGGCATTGATCCCGGCATTGAAAAAGCAGTGGAAGAACTGCTGAAAGAACTCGAGGCAAATCCGGTGAAAAAAGTTCAGACGCCAAAATCCCCTGATAGATCGGGTTGGATTGAAGTGGAGATAAAGTAGGATTCAAAGATTCAAAGATTCAAGGATTCAAGGATTCAAAGATTCAAGGATTCAAGATTCAAAGATTCAAAGGATTCATGGGTTTGAAGATTGGTTACTTTCTTTTTTCTTTAAAGTTTTATGAAAGGTCAGCGGTTTCTGAAATCGCTGACCTTTTTTTTCTTTAGCTGGTTTTATTGTTGAAAATCAGCTTATTAAAATAAATCAGTGTTATTCAGATAATTATATCTATCTTTGCCGCTCATTAAAGTAGCTGATCTTCATTTATAGGTTTAGATCCTTTCCTGCCCGTCGAACCTTCGTTAATTCACGATTCTTTCAGAACTTAACTCAGGCCCCTCCGATAAGTCACGGTTGTTTACCGGCTGCGATCACTTTTATTAATTTTACATGACATTCGAAAATCTGAACATCATTGCGCCCATAGTCCAGGCCTTGCAACAAAAGGGCTATATTGAACCAACACCAATACAGGAAAAAGCAATCCCACATCTATTAAGAGGCTCCGATGTTTTCGGAACTGCTCAGACCGGAACCGGCAAAACTGCCGCATTTGCCATTCCCATTCTTCAAAAACTGTACGAAGCCCGCGCCGACCGTAAAACAGCCGGAATCAGAGCACTGGTGCTTGCACCAACCCGCGAACTGGCCATACAGATCAGCGAAAGCTTCAGCGATTACAGCAAAGGCCTGAAATTAAGGCACACCGTAATTTACGGCGGCGTTTCGCAAAATCCGCAGACAACCATTCTCCGTAAGGGAATTGATATTCTGATAGCTACACCAGGTCGTTTGCTCGATCTTATGAACCAGGGCTTTGTACGCCTCGATACCGTTGAGTTTTTTATACTTGATGAAGCCGATCGTATGCTCGATATGGGTTTTGCACCCGACATCAAACGCATAATTGCAAAGTTGCCGGCCCGCAAACAAACCGGGTTCTTTACAGCAACCATCCCCAACGAGATAAAAGCTTTGGCCGACAGCCTGCTTAACAATCCAGTTAGGGTAAATGTGGCGCCGATTTCAGCACCCGCCGAAATGGTGAACCAATCGGTTTACTATGTTGAGAAAGCCGACAAACGCGCCATGCTTCAGCAGGTTTTTGAATCGGAAGAGATTGAAACTGCCCTTATTTTTACACGTACCAAGCACGGCGCCGATAAAGTTACCCGCGAGCTGATAAAAATCGGAATTTCTGCAGTTGCCATTCACGGCAATAAATCGCAGAATGCCCGTCAGAAAGCTTTGCAGGGATTTAAAGACCGCAGCATCAAAGTTTTGGTTGCCACCGATATCGCTTCACGCGGAATTGATGTTGACAAACTTTCACATGTGATCAACTTTGAGCTGCCCGAGGTGCCTGAAACCTATGTTCACCGCATCGGGCGGACTGCACGTGCCGGCGAATCAGGAACAGCCATTTCATTTTGTGCTGCCGAGGAAAGAGGAAGTCTGAAAGACATCAACAAATTGTTGCCTCAGTCCATCGAAGTAAGAAAAATGCCGGGTTTTGTTCCCCAGATAAGAGTTCCTGAAATGGCATCAACCGAAAGAAGCGAAAGACCACGTCCAAACTTCAGACCATCAGCAAACGCAGGAATGGGCAAAGGCTCATTCAGAAGAAAACGTTAATCCTGAATCTGAAACCTATCATAAACAAAGGCCTGAATGCAAATTCAGGCCTTTGTTGTTTTTGTAAGCATTGAGAATAATCAATGCAATTGCAATCGGTTTATTTTACCATTACTTTGCGGGTGGCAATGCCATTGCTGTTCAACAGACTTACAATGTAAACTCCGTTTGCAAGCTTTCCGGCATCAATCTTCATGGTGTTTGATCCATTGCCCTGAATACTTATGGCAGTGCGGCCATCAAGTCCGGTTACCTTGATATCTCCGGTAATTTTGCTGCTGCTGCGGATTTCAATGATTCCATTGTTTGCAAATGCGGTGAAATCATTGGCTTTTTCAGGACCATCAATGCCCAGCGTTCCGAAGATAAGTTCAAAACGATTCACATCATCGCCTGCTTCGGCTGTAAATGTGTAGGTTGACTGCCCGTTCAGATCCTGAATGGTGCCGGTCTTTTTATCGTTCAGGTACAAAATCATTCCCGGGAACAGCTCATCGGCATCAATCTGAAGTGTGTAATTGCTGGCATCATTTTTAACAAACCCCAATTGAATAACATTTCCGGAAGCAACCGAAGGAATGCTGTTCAGCGAAAGCATTTCGTCACCGGCAATGCTGTAGAGTTGTGGTGCAAATCCGGCAAGGAAGCGTGAATCACGTTCGCGGTCGTAACCAGGTGTAGCCATCGCAGCAACAATAATTCTTGCATGCTGCGTGGTGTTCAGGGTTGTTTCACTTACCGAAAGCACAATTCCTTCACCCTGAATGGGTGATGAACTTGCTCCGGCATGTGTACGGTTTGACGGATCAAATGCAAATGCTGGAGTGCTTGCTTCAGCCGATACAAAAAAGCCCGTCATTGCAGGAAGCACTGCCATTGGGAGTACATCTTCAAAAGAACCATCGGCAGCATTGTACAATTTGATAATTGCAGAGAAATCGGTGTTGTTGCCGTTCCATTCAACAGATGAGGTGTAAGGATTGCCAAGCAGATGCCAGCCTGAGGTTGCAGGCAGGTTTGCTTCAACGCTGTTTCCGGTAAGATTACCTGATAATACGCGGGTTCCGGCTTCACCAAAACTTGCAATATAACCGCTTCCTGACCGGAATTCTGTTTCAAATTCAGGATTAAATGTGCCGCCACCAAGCTTTAAGCTCATCCATGAAGCTGTTGTGGCATCCCATTTCAGCAGATGATCGTTGCTTCCGGCAAATAGCGGGGCAATTTCCTGACCCGTTACCGGGAAAGCTGTCAGACTACTTCCGATAATATCACCTGATGCAACAGAAGTAAACTCAACATCAGCCGGGACTGATTCCTGATTCAGGATTAGTGAAGCCTGCATTTCTGATGAAGCTTTGAGCACAAGGCCGCTGTTTCCGGCATTATTGGTAATTGTTCCGTTAATGGTGACTTTGGCATCGGGAAGCAAAGTAAGGCTTGCGCCAGGATGAATATTTACTCCTTCTATTGAAAGGGTTCCGCTGATTTCAGGTTGATTTGCTGATGGAAATACTTCGGCAGTATGACCTGATGCGGGCACAGAAAGTCTCCAGTTTGTGGCATCGTTCCAGTTGCTGTTACCGTTGCCTGTCCAGTAATTTGAAGCAGGCATTAGTGAAATATTATCGATGGCTAAAATGTGTCCGCCATTGGCTTCGTAAACAAATGCCAGCCTGATGGTTTGCCCGTTGAAGGCATCCATGCTGATGTGAACCGGCAACTGATAATCATTTGCATCAGTGGCTGTGGTCCACGACATGAGTGTACTCCATGTTCCGTTATTCAGCACATTTACATGAAAACGTGTGGGATTGGCATCATCGTTCAGGAATTTCAAGCGGAATGAAAGGTCGGTCTGGTCTGCAGCCGGCATCAATATTTCGCCGGTAACCAACCAGTTGAATCCGGTTGCAACACTTTCGATAGCTGCGGAACGGGTACCTGCATAAATATAGTCGGCGCCATTGTTGCCAAACGATTCAGGAGTGCAGACAAACCATGTATTTCCGGATGGGTACATCAGGTTATTGCCATTGAGACCTCCATCTTCAGTTGTGTTTTGCAGAACCTGCCAGCAATCGAAACCGCTGTTCAAAGCTTCAAAGGTTTCATCCCATGGCGTGTTGGCGAAGCAAAGGGTGGTAAATGAAACCGGGCCGGCCCATACACTTGTACTTTCATCATCACAGGCAGCACGAACATAAACATCGTAGTTTGTGTTGGCTTCGAGTTCGTTGAGGTTTAATGTGTTTTGTACAACTCCGGCAATAAGTGTTCCGTTTCCGGGATCAAATCCTGCAGGGCCGAATTCAACATCCCACATGGTAGCGGGTTCTACTCCTGTCCAGCTGATGCTTGCGGCTGATGAGGATACGGATGAAACAGCCAGATCGACAGGTGGGAAACAACTGACTGGTATTTCAATCAGGAATTCATCCACAAACAGGTTATTGCCCAGTTCGCTGTTTCCTTTAAGTACGATGTATGCCAGTTTGTTTTTGTAGGTTGCTGGTAATTCATAGGTGTACAAATGCCAGCCATCTTTGTCGGTTTCAGGACTCAGTTGAGTAGAACGGTGAACAGTTCCGAGCAATGTGGCGAATCCGGTTGTAGGAGTCAGATTGGCGAAAATTTCCACTTTATCGGCAACGGCTGGTAAATCATTGTCGCGGTATATCCAGAAACTGATTTCATAATCATCGTTTCCAAACATCACCGGAGGCGAAACAAGCAGCCCGCTGGTTCCTGCTTCGTAAACATTGCTGTTGAAACGAGCCATGGCTTCTCCGTTCTGAGGTTCGCATACCGGGTTGGTACCTGTTGTCTGACGATCCCAGATTCCCGCGCCTGCGCCTGCGAGTTTCTTATTCTCCCATGAAGCAGGAGGGAAAATCTCGTCATCAAATCCCTGAAGATAAGGGAAAGCGGTGATCGGATCTTTAAGTGTAGTTGCTGTTGCTGTAAGTCCGGGTGAATATTCCGGCACATCATTCAGCGACCATGCTTTGTAAAAGTAAGGAGTGTTGCTTGTAAGCTCAAGATGCTGAAATGTGGTGGCAGAACCTTTGTAGAGTATTGTTCCTCCGCCTGCTATGTTTTCACCAACTTCATATGACTGTTCCTGAACAGGATCACCAAAAGTATCGCTGGTATTCCAGGCAATCATTACATCTTCGTTTTCAGCATTTTTAACCCAGTTCAGGTTTATCTGTACATTGCTTTCCGGCAATGCTGTAAAGGCCAGCGGGTTATTGACAAGAATCATCTGGTTGAGGGTTTCAAGCAAAGCACTGTGTGCATTGGCTCTGCCTGCTCCGAGTTTACCTATAAACCCAGGATTTAAACCATAGTGGTCGTCGGAAGTTGACTGAATAATATCAACAATCTGCTGTGGAGTCAATTGACCATAAGCAAGTGAAACCATAAGTGCGGCGATACCGGATACGTGCGGACAAGCCATTGAGGTTCCTTCATAAAAGCCATAGTTATTGTTTCTCCAACAACTCAGAACACCTCGGTTCGTAACCTGATTGGTCTCGCCACCGGGTGCGGAAATGTCAACCCAGGTTCCGTAGTTGGAATACCATGCTTTCTTGTCCTGATTATTAGTAGCGGCAACTGAGAATGTACCTGAGTAATATCCGGGATAGTAGTTTCCCTGACTGTTGCTGTTGCCGGCGGCAAAGATTGTAATTCCACCGTCAACCATAGCATCACCACCACCGTTGATGTTGAAATAGTCTATGGCATCAAGTACATTCTGATCGTAACTGTTTGGCGAAGTATAACCCCATGAATTTTGTGAAATAGCTGCTCCGTTATCGGCTGCATAAACGGGCGCATTGTGAAATCCTCCGCTTGACGAGTTCGTAAAAACCTGACACGACATTAGCCTTACACCATCACCTGCGCCAGTACCTCCGGCAACACCGGCAATTCCAACACCATTATTGTTTACTCCGGCTACTGTTCCCGCAACATGCGCACCGTGGTCACCAGGGCTTATGGTTGAAGAGTTGTTAACGAAATTATATCCTATTCCTGACCACATATTTGCGGCAATATCGGGATGGCTGATGGCAACACCTTCATCAATGATGGCAACAATAACTGCTGAATTGCCTTTGGTTATTTCCCATGCTTCAGGAAGGTCGATATCTGCATCGGGGGTTCCGTTTTGCTGACCGGTATTGTGGTAGTGCCATTGTTCAGCGTAGCGCGGATCATCGGGTGTCCATGCTGGTCCTTTGAAACTGAAATCTTCAGGTGCGCCCATTGGTTTGTCGGTGTAAACCGGAACTTTTACATACTCGGGTTCAGCGATCATTACCTCAGAAAGTGCGTCAAATCTGCGAACCAGATTGATGACATCCACCGATTCATCAAAATACAGATAATACCAAAGGTGGAAACCCCAGGCACGGTGGCGGTCAGCAAATTCTGCTTTAAAGGCCGGAGAACTGAAAGTTTTTCCGAAATTATTGATTCCATATTGGCGGATTAACTGATCAATAGCAGGAATGCCAAAAATTACAGTTCCATTGGATACTGATACAGGCATTTCATCCATCAGTTGAGTATAGGATTCCTGCAATTTAATTTTAATTACTCCTTTATGGTAAGCATTTGCTGGTAATGCATCAAGGTTAATTTCAGGACGTTCGCCCCGCTGAACCCGATAGGTTTGCTGTGCAATGCCTTGGTTCAGAATCAGTACGGTCAGAAAAAGGAATAGAATTCTCATAAGTTGAGTATTAGGGTTGATAAATAACGTTACAAGCTGCCGGGGTTTTATTTGTTTCGCATCAAAAGAACCTCCGTAACCGGAAGTAGAACAGATTATCCTTCAGAAAAATAGAAATCAGCAATCCCGTTTTGCAAATAATCAGGTTGCTAAATTATATTAAATCTAAATAGTGGAAGTAATTTTTTTTAAAATCTTTCGGATTGCAGTCTCTGATGCAGGAATATTTTAGCTCAGCCTATGGGAAATTACAGTGTCAGGAACTTTTAGTTTTCCGGGTTTTTTAGTGGTACTTTACACACCAAAAATCGTTTTGAATTTTTTAGGTATAGCTTCGTTTTGTGATACCGGCATACAGGTAAGCGTTTATTTTCAGGACATTATTCAACGGCAACTCCTGAACAGTCTGATAAAATCTGTTTTTGCAGATTGTCGTTTATGCTATATCTTTGTCAAAAGACAATGAATTTATCGTGAAGGCTTTCAGGCATTAGATTAAAAAAGTTATTTTTAATTTTAAACGATTTATTATGAGAATGATTCTCCTGGTTCAGATTTTTTTACTCGTTTTTCCCTCAGTTTATGGACAGGATAGGTCAGATAGCATCAGAAATCTGACGATCAAATTTCCGGTTACATCCTTGTTCGGAGATTTATATGGTGAAAGTATGGGTATAGGGATTGGGATAGAGAAAATGATTAAACCAAGGTTCAGCTTTTCACAGGAGGTCAATTACATTTTTCATGTTGACAGAACATCAATACTTTCTGAAGATCTGGAAAGTATAAACGGGCTCAAATTCACAACAGAAATCAGAAAATATCTAATCAGGAAAGAAGTTCCTGAAAGTGGATTTTTTGTCAATATGGAACTTAAAAATATTATTACCAATTCGGTAAAGAAATCCGGGATCACTGCTGGTGGAACCGAGGAAAACGAAATCACCAGATACAGAGGAGTTCTTACCGCCAATTTCGGAGTGTTATTTTATTGGGATCCACATAAAAAAAGCAGAATCACTCTTGAACTATTGGGTGGAGGTGGATTAGGATACATAAAAGCTAAGTCCGGTATTAATCGAGAAATTCCGGGGGCAAAATCTGACTATAGCTCAGCAAATGGATTTTATCCCTGGATTAATTTTGACATGAAGATCGGATATATCCTGAAGCATCGCAAACCGTGAGATAAATCAATGCTTTCCTTATTTTTTATGCGTTTCATCAGCTTGATACCCGAAATTTGAGAACCGTTTCTCCGGGTAAATTGCCTGGTTCTGTCTTACTTTTGCAACTTGGTAAACACAAATCACATAAGCTTGTTTATTCTCAAAAGTCCCTGTCATGTCCGAACAATTGCCCAACCGACTTATTCATGAAACCAGTCCTTACCTGTTGCAGCATGCTTATAATCCTGTTGACTGGTACCCGTTTGGAGAAGAGGCCTTTGAACTTGCCAAAACTACCAATCGTCCGTTGCTGATAAGTATAGGATATTCGGCCTGTCACTGGTGTCATGTGATGGAGCATGAGAGTTTCAGCAACCCTGAAATTGCAGCGATCATGAACCGCGATTTTATTTGTATCAAGGTTGACCGTGAAGAGCGCCCCGATGTTGATCAGGTATTTATGGCGGCAGTGCAATTGCTTCACAGCAATGGAGGCTGGCCGCTGAATTGCTTTGCTTTGCCCGATGGGCGGCCCTTCTGGGGAGGTACTTATTTCAGACCTGCACAATGGACAGAAATGCTTGGTCAGATCAGTTCGCTGTTTAACCGGAATATTTCTGAATTGAAAGAGCAGGCAAAACGCATTTCAGAAGGCATTGCCGGAATGAGTGTGATTGACCCACCAGCCGACAATCAGCAACCCGATCTTGAATTTGTCAATGAAATGTATAATCAACTTTCCCTGCGTTTTGATACAGATTATGGCGGAATGATTGGTGCGCCAAAATTCCCGATGCCGGTTGTGTGGGAGTTTGTTGCCGGATATTACCAGATGAACAAATTGCCCGAAGCCTTGAATCAATTGTCTCTTACCTTGCGAAAAATGGCCATGGGCGGTATTTTCGATCAGATTGGTGGTGGTTTTGCGCGCTACAGCACCGATAAATACTGGAAAGTACCTCATTTTGAGAAGATGCTTTACGACAATGCGCAGCTGGTTTCTCTTTATTCCAAAGTATATGCATTGACCGGTGATATACAGTTCAAAGATACGCTTGACAAAACCCTGACATTTATTAAAACCGAATTTACTTCAGAAGAAGGATTTTTTTATGCCGCACTCGATGCCGACTCAGAAGGCGAAGAAGGTCGGTTTTATATATGGAATCGTGATCAGATCAAACAGCAATTGCCTGAATATGGCGATCTGGTGGCTGATTATTTTGGTGTGGGCCAGGAGGGCGCATGGGAGAAAGGAATAAGCATTTTGTTGCGCCCGCTCTCCGATGCTGTTTTTGCATCGCGGCAACACCTGAGCGAAGAGGAATTGCGACAGCTTATCAAAATGTCGTCAGCCATTTTGCTCAAAGAGAGGAATACCCGCATAAAGCCCGGACTTGACAATAAAATGATTGTCTCGTGGAATGCAATGATGATTAAATCGTTGGTTGACTCTTTCCATAGTACATGCAATCAGAGCAGCAAGGAGGCTGCACTAAAAGCAGCACATTATATCACAGACACCATGATGCAGCCCGATGGAAGCCTGTTGCGCACTCCCGGCAAGGAAAAAGCCGGTATTTCTGGTTTTCTTGATGATTATGCTTTTACTGCAAGGGCTTTTATTTCGGTTTACCAGCTTGATTATGACGAAATATGGCTTTTCAGGGCAAAACAGCTCTGCGAAAAGGTATTCGACGATTTCAATGATGTGGCTTCACCTTTGTTCTGGTTCACCCCGCAAAAGCAGGCTGAGCAGTTGTCGTTGGTCAGGGTTAAGGAAGTTACTGATGGTGTTGAGCCTTCAGGAAATGCTGTGATGGCCGAATGTCTGTTCCTTCTGGGACTTTATTTTGAGAAACATGAATGGCTGAAATATTCCGAAAATATGGTGATGAATATGAAAAACCGGATTCAGGCTTACCCGTCTTCTCATTCACATTGGGCGCAAGTGGTTGCAATGCAGGTAAATGGCGTTACCACTGTGGTTGCTACAGGATCGCAGGCCAGGAAATTTTCAGAAACACTCCGCCGGAAACACAAACCATACACCATTTTCGCAGCTGCTGAAAATGAGAGTAAACTTCCGATATTCAACAACAGGTTTAAAAAGGATGAATCCCTGATTTATATCTGCAGAGGATCGGTGTGTGATGCCCCGGTAAATAACCCCAATGAGATTGCATTCTGATTGGCGCGAAGTATAGGGTCAGGAATTTGATATGTCTTATTTATTCGCAAATACAATTCCCGCCGGATTGATTCCTGCATCAAACGAATACAGTTTTTTTCCGCTTCTGGTAAAGGCATGTACTTTTCCCCTGCCTGTGAAATTTCCGGCATCTGTGATGTAGATGATTCCTGTAAAAGGATCAGCAGCTATTCCATAAACCGATTCAATCACAGTTCCATCGCTTATAAATGCATTGTTTGCCACTTCAAGTGTTACGGTATTTATTACCCTTATGCTGCTTGAGCCGGAGTTCCAATCGTAATTATATACAAAGGCTGAGTCGCCTGAAATTATAAAATTGAGCGCTTCAAAGTTCGTGAATGTATGTTTCATTTCGCCGGAAGTAGCATCCAGAACCTGAAGCCTGCTTTTGATGTCTCCATAGTTCCCGCGTGCAATCACAAAAAGGTTGCCATGGTTATCGGGATGTATGGTGTAAGGATTTATGCCTGACTCAAGCTTTTTTATCTCACTCAAAGTTACCGGATCAATTACCGAAACGGTATGGTCGTAATCCGGAAATCCAAGCCCACCGGAGTTGGTTACCCATATTTTTCCATATGCAGCAGTTATGCCATCCGGATTCCGGCCCGCCTGAATAAATTTCACAGTTTCCAGCGTGGTTGTATCGATTACGGCAACTGTTCCGTCAAAATTGCAAACGAATGCATGGTTCCCCAGGAAAGCAATTTTTCGGGGCTGCCGGGCCTTGTTCCCATCAAACATGGGTATCTGTTTTAAACTGAGGCAGGTGAGTGCATCCATCACTTCCACCTGACTCGAAACATTTACAACCACATACATTTTGGAGCCATAAATTCCCAGATCGCTCCCGGTATCGCCCAGTTTACGCCCGTTTTTATTGAAGAAATAGTCGGTTTCTGCAATGGAATCACTGAAACTGAATCGGGTCAGCGATGCATTGTTGGCGTTGAAAAGTCCTTCATTCAGCACGAATATTCCTGTTGTACGGAATGTTGTATCTGCAGGTTTAACTTCTGGTGCGAGAGGTTCTTTTTTGCATGATGCGGTCAGCAGGATTACTCCGATAAAAAAAATCAGTAAAAACCGCGGTAATGCGGGGATCTGCCTGTTTGCCATTGTTTCCGGATGTATTTTCGGGTATGTCATTTTCAAAATTGTAAGGTGGCGGTTAATGCAAAACTTCTGCCTGGCATTGGAAAACTTCTGATTACAACATATTCTCTGTTGAAAAGATTGCTGACTTCTCCTTTGATTTTGTAGGTGATTCTGCTTGTTTCAGTTTTCCATGAGAGTCCGGCATCGCTGATCCACCATCCGGGAAGCAGGTTTTCATGCATATTTTCGCCGGCTGAATAGCGGAATCCGTTGAACAATAGATTGTAATTTACCGCAAACGACCGGTAATTGATAAGGTACATTCCTGAAAATGTTTCGTAGGGAATGTATGGAATCTGATGTTTATAGCTGGCTGAGTTTTGGTCAGTCATGTCAAAGGCTTGCTGGTAAGTGTAGTTCATGCTGATGCCGATGGACATTTCAGCATTGATTTTACTATCGGTTTCTATCTGTAATTCAATGCCTTGCGTGTTAACCTTTCCAATATTCCGCATCGACCAAACAAACAGATTTTGCGTAGGAACCGCTATTATTTTGTTGCTTACGCGATTTCCAAAAGCATCAATTCTCAGGTTGACATCTGTCGAACCCATCACTTTTTTCGAAAAAAGCAGACCTGCATTGATTTGCCCGGCATTTTCGGGTTTCAGGCCTGGATTTCCAACAAGATTGTAATACAAATCGTTGAAGCTTGGCAACCTGAAAATCTGCTTATACATGAGTCTGAGTCTTATCGCCGGATCATCCAGAATGCGAAGTGTAAAATTTGCCCATGGCGAAATTTTCGAAAAGTCTTTCATCTTTTCATCGCCATCTTTTTTATCGCCAATCAGGCTAAGCAGCATACCGGCTGAAGTTTCAGTGGTTCGTGTGCGGTGGCTCAATCCGCCTGACACCAGCAGACTGTAACGCATGGGATTGCTGTTGTTGTAAAGGTTCGACGAAAATGAATTCAAAATCAGATCTGTAGCTGCCGATACAGTAAATTGTTTTCCGGCTTTAATGCTCATGGCCTGAGAAAGATAGTATTCGTGCTGAAGGTATTTGTTGTCGAGACTGCTTGTATATCCGAGGTAATCGGGGTCCAGATAGCGCAGCCAGGCTCTTGACCACCCTGCATTGCTCAGCGTTGAGATTTTCTTTTTACCAGAACGGTAATGCAGGTTCACACTCATATCTTTGTTGGTCAAACGTTGCGATGAATGCGGATTATAAAAAATAACGGCTCCCGGTAAACCCCGTTCCGATTCATAAATTCTGAGCCTTGCCTGAAACCCGGAGCTGTCCGATGGACTGAAATTGTAAACTGCGTTTGCCGAAAGTGCTGTAATGTCAGAATTGTTGCGCGTTTCGTGATGTGTGCCGGCCGGGCCGTTATCCACAAGGTAAGGATAATCTCCTTCTGCCTGCAGGTAATTCAGGTTCAGCCCTATCCATGATTTTTTGCCGGTTTTCTGATTCAGCAAAAGCGCGGGATTAATCAGTCCATACATTCCCGCCTTCAGCGAAAGATTGCCATTTGTTTTGCGATTTCTGAAATCAGGGTTTTTGCTTCTGAGGTTGATCAGGCTTGCCGATGCCTGAGCACGCGCAGTAATGCATTGTTGTGAAGCATTTCCAAGTTCGAGCGAAACTTCTTCAAGCCCTTCCAGCGGAAGCTTACTCAGATCAACCTGCCCTGAAGCTATGTCAGTAACAGCGACTCCATCAATAAAAACTCCGGTGTGATTTGCGCCCAGACTTCTTACCATAATGGTCTTCAGTCCGCCAATGCCGCCGTAATCGCGTAAGGTCACTCCCGAAAAAGTCTTTACGGCTTCGGCAACCGAAGTACCCGCGACGGACTCAATTCCTTTCGCCGTAAGACTTTGTATCGGGTATGCTGACTTCTCTTTCTGATGAATTTTGCGTGTTTTTACCTCTACACCTTTTATATTTATGGTGTCAGAAAGCGGCTGCTGGGCAATAACTTCTGAAAAGCTGAAGCAAATTAATAAGCCGGTTATCGCAAGTGATTTCATTCAGAGGTTGAAGGTTATGTGTTTTTTCCTTTCGGGATTATTTCTTGCTCACCTTGATGGTGGTATTTCCGTAAATCCCTGAAACCTGAATCAGATAGATCCCTGCAGGATAAGCATCCATAGGCAAAATGGTTTTTTCGTCCGTACTTTTTCCGGTATAAATCAGGCTTCCGTTTGAATTGAAAATGCGGATTTCACTGTCTTTGGCACCTTCCAGTGTCAGGCTGTGAATCACAGGATTCGGATAGGTTTTTAACCTGATTTTTTCGACTTGATCGATGCCAACATTTGAACTGACCGTTACAGTAAATGTGTCAGATACAGTCAATCCATTGGCTGTTGATGTGATTGTTATTACAGATGAGCCTGTCTGATTCAGTGCAAATGTCAGTGTAAGCTGCGAATCGGTAATGCTCGCCAGAACCAGACTGCTGTTGCTGTTGTCTGAAATTTCGTAGGTTGGATTTACTCCGGATGCTGCAAAATGGTTGTCCAGATTGATTTTGATTGGATCGGCATTTACGTTCACCACCATATCAGCCAATGGATTCGCGATAAATGGTCCCTGAACTTCCATTACAGTCAGGTTATCCATGCAGAAATAAGCCGGGGTATTCATCCCGTAATCACCCGAATCGCTTGATTCAAGAATAAAGTTCAGCGATTTAACTTCGCCGAGTATGCTCAGGTCAACCCAACGCCAATCGTTCTGAATGTAGTCAAGGCTGTTATCTTCAAAACGAAAATCAGCAAGGTAATGCTCCACAATTTCTGTAAGTGAATTATCGGCGCGTACTCCCAACACTTTCAGCCTGAACCAATCAGGATCGTTGCCGGTTACACCACCGAATTTCTTATTAAACATTGTGCCATCACGCAAAGTGATATAAGCCATATGGCTGTTGGTTGCGTAAAATCCGCTGAAGCTTACTGCCTGTCCGTTGGCCACATTTATTATGCTGGGAATCGGATCGTAGGTTCCTGACATCCAGTCGGATGAAACATAAGATATTGCAAAATTCGTGGTATCTCCATCCATTCCGCCTGATGTTGCTGCCACAAACTGATCGTTGGTATATTCGCCGGTCATGCTTACCCTGTTTGAATATGAAAATCCTGACCATGAACCAAATCCGGCTTCATAAATAAAGTTTAATGGTCCCGATGAAAACATGCCATTTTCTTCGGGCAGGAAAAACGAATTGTGGGTCAGTGGAAGTTCAGTAAAATTCAGAACAGTATTCGGCACATTGCAGTTGATTACGGCAACACCGTCAAGATCAAAACCTCCTGAATTATAAGGAGTAGGGTAGGGGTCGTTGATGATATTTCCCTGGGAATCAATGCTTGCGTATTCAGGGTTGATGCTGCCGACCACATCAATAATCCTTACAAACCGGATTGCATTTACATCAACCAGCGGATTGTATTCAAGATCGCTCAGGTCGAATGGAGTTCCGAAACCCTGGCGGTATTTTCCGGCAAGGTTATGAATCTGGGTTGGATCAATCTCATCCCATGGACCAATCTGAGTTTCAGATTGTGTGAGGGAAACGGATGGGAACCGGCTGAAGTTGATTCCATCGGAGCTCACTTCCACAAACGCAAGTTCAAGAAAAGTATCGCCGAAAGAATTCTCAAATACCGCAAAATCTGCACCGGGGCCATTAACAACCAGCCGATCGAAAGTCAGCGTTGCCATTCCGCCATCCCCCAGACTAACAACTCCGGTTGAAATGCCTTCAGCATTACCCAGCGCGTTTGAGGGATGCCCGAATGTTGCTTTGTTTGAACCTGAGCTGTAAACACTGGTATCACTTATTTGTATGTATCCGCGAACCAGCTCAGTTCCGCTGGCCCACGATTGAATGATGCTGGAATCTCTGGCAATGGCGGTGCTGCCTGTTTGTCCGGCTGCCGGTGGAAACTGTCCCTGAGCATATACTGCGGAGTATCCGCTAATCAGTAAAAGTGCAAGTAATTTTTTGATCATAAAGCGATGATTTTCGGGTTTCAGAAATGTTTTATGAGTAGAAAGAGATTTTTATCAAGCGGTTTTGAGGATTGAAATTCTCGATTGTGCAAATGCAAATCCGTAAAATACTGCAAATGAATAAATCAGGTC